>Ga0105248_10001303_pt1 | contig 27742 bp, 28 predicted proteins | sample KBSS34metaG_FD_81524 | JGI IMG/M metagenome (GOLD analysis project Ga0105248, IMG submission 81524) | Switchgrass rhizosphere microbial communities from Kellogg Biological Station, Michigan, USA - KBS S3-4 metaG | ecosystem: Host-associated > Plants > Roots > Rhizosphere > Soil | place... | reverse complement strand
GCGTGCTCAAGGAGGCCGACGCCGGTGCGCGCGAGCGGATCAGCGCCGACCTGATCGCGGCTCTCGCCCCACCCTGCAACGCCGCCGATGCCGAGTGACCCCGCCACCGACGAGCGCATCGAGCGCGACGCCGCGAGTCACCGCTTCACGCTGTCGTCCGGCGCGGCCGCGCCCGCGGTGCTCGATTACCGCGAGCACGATACGCGCACGCTCGAGTACTACCACACCTTCGTTCCGACCTCGCTCCGCGGCCGCGGTATCGCATCCCGACTCGTTGCGCACGCCCTTCGGTACGCGAGCGAGCAGCATCTCTCCGTAATCCCGACCTGCCCGTTCGTCGCGGCATTCATCCGCAGGCACCCGGAGTACGCCGCGGTGGTGCACCGTTGAAGCAGCGCCGAGCGGCGCGTCTCCGATGAGCAACGAAACCAGCGCCCCGCTCGCGCGCCGCTTGGCCGCCCTGCTCTACGACGCGCTGTTGCTCGCAGGCCTCCTGTTCGTGTTCACGCTGCTCTTGATCTTCGCGCGCGCCGGCCGAGCGATTGCGGCCGGCACGATCTGGTACGAGGCAAGCCTCGTCGCAGTCACGTTCGCATTCTGCGGCCTCTCGTGGACACGGGGCGGCCAGACGGTCGGCATGAAAGCTTGGCGGATCCGCGTCGTCGCGCGCGATGGAAACTCTCTCGATTGGCCGCGCGCGGCGCTGCGGTTCTTCGCGAGCTGGATGTCTCTGCTTCCAGCGGGGCTCGGCTACTGGTGGGCGCTCGTGGACCGACAGCGGTGCTGCTGGCACGACCGGCTGTCCGGCACGCGAGTGATCCACGCACGGACACACGCCGGCCCGGCTCCGGGCACCTAACGGACGCGCGCGACGAGGATCGTCGTCGCGACGAGCAGCACGACGCTCGGCGCCCAGGCGACGATCGCGGGATCCACGTTGAACACTTCGCCGCTGCTCGCGAGCACTTCGCTCAGCATGTAGTAGCCGAGCCCGATGACGAGCCCTACCAGCAACCGCGAGCCGGCGGCCGCAGACCGCAATCCACCAAACACGAACGGCAGAGCGAGAACCGTCATCAGCACGACCGATACGACGGACGCGAGCCGCGTCCACAACGCGATCTCGTAGTGCTTCGGATTGAGCGAGTTGTCCTTGAGGTAGCGGATGTAGCGCCACAGCGCGGGAGTGTCGAGGCGATCCTCGCGCACCACGGAGACCAAGAGATTCGGGTTCAGCGAATAGGTCTGCGTTGCTTCGCGCGCGCTGTGCGTGTCGACGCCATTGTCGAGAAACGAGGTCTCGGCATAGTTGCTCAAGACCCATTGGCTCTGGGCATTGATGTCGGCCGAATCGGCGCGCGCGACCTCCTTGAGCGTTTGATCCGGCCCGAGCTCGAACAACAGCACGCCGCCGCCATAGCCGAGCTCGCCGGTCTGGCGGCCCACGCTCAGGATCCGGTCGCCGTCGCGCAGCCACGTCGCGGGACCGCTGGTCGCCCCGTTGTCGGAGCGCATCGCCTGCTGGCGCATCTCGCTCGCATAGCCGGAGAGCGAGGGCGCAAGCGACTCGCCGATCAGCGCCATCAGCACGGCGAGCGCAATCCCGGCGATGCCCACGGTACCGAGGAGCTGGAGCGAGGAGATTCCGCTCGCGCGCATCACGACGAGCTCGCGGTGCACGGCGAGGTTGCCGAGGCTCAGCAGAGAGCCGATCAGCGCCGCAGCGGGCAGAGTGTCGAAGATCTTGCGCGGCAGCCGGAGCAGCACGTAGCTCACGAGCTGAGGAAACCCGTAGCTGCCCGTGCCGAGGTCGTGGAGCTGGCTGACGAGGTCGATCGAGCCGTAGATGGCCACGATCACGGTCAACGCGAGCGCGACGCCGCGAAACACCGCCATCACGATGTAGCCGCGCAGCAGCGTCATGCGGGAGCCTCGGCCGCGACCATCTGGCTGCGGGCGAAGACACCGGATTGGCGAACTAGCAGCAGCAGCGCGAACGCCGCCGCAATCGCATGGACCCACCAGAGCCCTACCCATTCTGGGGTCACGCGGTGCTCGACCCAGGAGCGGGCGATCAACAATACGTTTGCGTACACGATGTACGAGAGCAGCCCGATCCCGACCTTCGCGTAGCGCCCTTCGCGCGGCGCCGAGCGGCTCAGAGGTACCGCGAGCAGCGCGAGCACGAGCACCGAGACCGGGTACGACAGCCGCCACTCGAATTCCGCTCGGTCCGCCGGCAGCCTTGACTCGAGCAGCGCGGCGGTAGGCTTCGAGAGCACGGACGCGGCGGTCTCCTCCTTTTTGTCCCTCGGACGAATCGGAATCCGGCCCTCATCGAACTCGACGACGAGGAATTCGTTCGTGCCCGGTACGCCCTCGTAGCGGCGGCCGTCCCGGAGCACGAACGCCATGTCGCCGGTCGAGGGGTCGACGGTGCGCTCGGCGCGCTGCGCGAGCGTGGCCACGACGCGATCGCCCTGCTGGCGGTCGAACATGAACACGTCGTGAGCCTCGTTGTCGACGACCGCGCGCGGATAGATCACGGTGGCGCCGTTGTCGGGGCTCATAAACCTGCCGGGCTCGAGCGCTCCGAGTTGTATTTCTTGCTGCGCCTTGAGCTTGATCGCCTCGATCCGCGCGGTCGCATCGGGATTCAAGAATAGGGAAAACCACGCGAGCGCGAGCGCGATCCCGCTCGTAAGGGTGAGCACCGGCACCAGCAAACGACCTGGACCCACGCCGCACGCCGAGAGCGCCGCGCTCTCGCCGTCGCGATTCAGGCGCGCGAGCGCCAGCATGACGCCGAGAAAGAGCGCGATGGGCGAGAGCTGCGTGACGTACCGCATCGAGGTGAGCGCGAAGATCAACCAGACCGCGTCGCGCGGCAGACGCTGGGCGGCAGCGTCACCGAGGATGTCGGCGAACTGCTTCGCCATCAAGACAGTGAACAGCACCGCAACGACGACCAACCACGCTCCGAACGTCTCGCGCAGGATGTAGCGACTGATCAAGCTCACGCGTCGGAGTCCGCTGCCAGTACCTTCAGTAGATCGGATGCACTAAACTGCATTTTCCGCGGTATTCCAAGACGATAGCACAGCGCGGTCGTGTGCCGCGGCGGCTGTCGGGGCAAATTCGCGCGAGCCGATCGTCGGTCGCGCCGCTAGGAGACGTCATGGATTTTCCGTTGAAGACGGGCGACCCGGCACGCCAGCGAACCGAGTGCGCGATCCTACCCGTGTTCGACGACGGCGAGCTGCGCGGTGCGACGAAAGCGCTCGACAAGGCCGCGCGCGGAGCCATCAAGCAGATCGTCCGCGCCGGCGACGCGCCGGCGCGAGTCGGCGCGACGACGTTGATTCATCGCAGCCAAGGCAGCGCGGCCCGTTGGCTGCTCGTCGGCTGCGGCAAGCACGCCGACTTCGGCGCGAAGCGATTGACGACCGCGCTCACCGCGGCGCTCGGCGCGCTGCGGAGCAGCGGCACACGCGAAGCCCTGACTTATCTCGCGTACGGCAGCGATGCGATCGGCGTCGAGCAGTCGGCACGACAGAGCGTGGAAGCGGCACGCGCCCAGACCTACCGTTTCGACGAGCTGAAGAGCCGGCGCGAACCGCCCGCGAAGCTCGCGCGACTCGGGATCGGGCTACCGGCGGACGCCGACAAGCGGGCCGCTCGGCGCGGGATCGAGGTGGGCACCGCGATCGCAAACGGCGCCGACCTCGCGCGCGATCTCGGCAATCGGCCCCCGAACGTCTGCACACCGACGCACATCGCGGATGCTGCGCGTGCACTCGCAAAGCGTTTCGACAAGCTCGAGGTCAAGGTGCTCGGCGAGCCCGACATGCGCCGCCTCGGGATGGGCGCGATGCTCGCCGTCACGCAGGGCGCGAACGAGCCGGCGAAGATGGTCGTGATCCGCTATCGCGGCGCCGGCCCGAAGGTCGCGCCGATCGCGATCTGTGGTAAGGGCGTCACGTTCGACACCGGCGGCATCTCGCTGAAGCCGCCGCCGAAGATGGACGAGATGAAGTTCGACATGTGCGGCGCCGGCGGCGTGCTCGGCGCGATGGCGGCGCTCGGCGAGCTCGAGCCCGAGTGCAACGTCGTCGCCATCTTGCCGGCCTGCGAGAACATGCCTGGCGGAAATGCGACGCGGCCCGGCGACATCGTGACGACCATGTCGGGCCAAACGATCGAGGTCATCAACACGGACGCCGAAGGTCGGATGATCCTCTGTGACGCGATGACGTACGCACGCCAGTTCAAGCCGCGCTGCCTGATCGACGTCGCCACGTTGACCGGCGCATGCGTTGTCGCGCTGGGGCACATCTACACCGGCCTCTTCTGCAACGACGACGATCTCGCGATGCAACTCGACGCGGCGGGCGAGCGCTCGCTCGACCCGGTCTGGCGGATGCCGGTGCACGAGGAATACGGCGAGACGCTCCGCAGCAACTTCGCCGACTTCGCGAACGCGGGAACGCGCGACGGAGGTGCGAGCGTCGCGGCGAACTTCCTCGAGCGATTCGTCGACGGCGTGCCTTGGGCGCATCTCGACATCGCGGGCGTCGCGTGGCGCGCGAACGCGAACAAGGGCGCCACCGGGAGACCCGTGCCGCTGCTCGTCGACTTCCTGCTCGCTTCGGCCGCGCAGTGACACAGGTCGATTTCTACATCGTCGAGAGCGACTCCGAGGACGCACGCCTCAAGATCGTCTGCCGGATCGCCGACAAGGCGAACGACGCGAGCCAGCACGTGTTCATCCACGGCTGCTCCGACGTCGAGGCGAAAAAGCTCGACGAGCTCCTTTGGACGCTTTCGCAGGGCAGCTTCATTCCCCACAAGATCGTGCGCGCCGGCGCGGACGCCGCGCCGGCGGAGCCCGTGCTGATCGGCCTCGACCGCGGCCCGGTCGGCGAGCGCTGGGACCTCATGATCAATCTTGCGCCGGACGTGCCGGAATTCTTCAGCCGCTACCGTCGCGTGGCGGAGGTCGTCGACGGCGACGCGACGAGACGCGCGCAGAGCCGCGACCGCTACCGTTTCTATCGCGACCGCGGCTACACGCTCAATACGCATCAGGTGTGACGCGCATGGCACGTGAACCGGGCGAAAGCATTCCGATCCTTACCGATGTCATCCTGTCCGGAACACCGACGCCGCCACAGATCATCGAGCGCGACGCGCTCGTCGCGGAGCTCCAGACGAAGATCGCGGCGCGCACCTTCGCGCTCACCGACGAGGTGCTGCGCGCGGCCTTCGCCGAGATGGAAGCCAGCTTGTACGAGCGGATCTCGGCGCGGCTGCGCCGCGAGCTGCCCGAGATCATCGACGCGGCGCTGCGCGAGCACCTCGGCGAGGATCGAGCCTAGGGACGCGCGCTCGTGAACAAGGACTACCGCCCCTCCGAGATCGAAGCCCGCCACTACGCGCGTTGGGAGAGCGCGGGCTATTTCGCGCCCTCGGGCCGCGGCGAGCCGTACTGCATCGTGATTCCGCCGCCGAACGTGACCGGCACTCTGCACATGGGTCACGCGCTGCAAGACACGATCATGGATGCGCTCACGCGCTACCACCGAATGCGCGGCTGCAACACGCTCTGGCAACCGGGCACGGACCACGCCGGCATCGCGACGCAAATGGTCGTCGAGCGGCAGCTCAACCGCGAGGGCACGAGCCGCGTCGCGCTCGGCCGCGACAAGTTCCTCGAGCGCGTGTGGCGATGGAAAGAGCGTTCGGGCAACACGATCTCGCAGCAACTGCGCCGCCTCGGGGCATCGGTCGACTGGTCGCGCGACGCGTTCACGATGGATCCGAAGATGTCGCGCGCCGTCGTCGAGGTGTTCGTGCGTCTGCACGAGAAAGGGCTGATCTACCGCGGCAAGCGGCTCGTGAACTGGGACCCGGTGCTGCACACGGCGCTGTCCGACCTCGAGGTGTTGAGCACCGAGGAGCGCGGCAAGCTCTGGCACCTGCGCTACCCCGTCGACGGCGGCGGCGAGCTCGTCGTCGCGACGACGCGGCCGGAGACGATGCTCGGCGACACAGCCGTCGCGGTGCATCCGAACGATGAACGCTACAAGCATCTGATCGGCAAACGCGTCGCGCTGCCGCTCGCCGGGCGCTCGATCCCGATCATTGCCGACGACTATGTCGATCCCGAGTTCGGCACGGGCTGCGTCAAGATCACGCCCGCGCACGACTTCAACGACTACGAGGTCGGCCTGCGGCACGAACTGCCGATGATCAGCATCTTCGACCTGAACGCGGCGCTGAACGAGAACGCGCCGGCGCCCTACCGAGGCCTGGATCGATTCGTCGCACGCGAGCGCGTGCTCGCCGATCTCGAGGCCGGCGGCTTCCTCGTGCGCATCACGGAGCACACCTCGATGATTCCGCGCGGCGATCGCAGCGGCGTCGTCGTCGAGCCGATGCTCACCGATCAGTGGTACGTGAGCGCGAAGACGCTCGCGAAGCCGGCAATCGAGGTCGTCGAGCAAGGGCGCGTCAAGTTCGTGCCCGAGAGCTGGTCGAAGACTTACTTCGAATGGATGCGCAACATCCAGGACTGGTGCATCTCCCGCCAGCTCTGGTGGGGGCATCGGATCCCCGCGTGGTACGACGACGCCGGGAACATCTACGTCGGGCGCGACGAGGCCGATGCGCGGCGCAAGCACGGGCTCGCCGCGAGCGTGAAGCTGCGCCAGGACGACGACGTGCTCGACACGTGGTTCTCGTCCGCGCTTTGGCCGTTCGCGACGATGGGCTGGCCGGACGAGACGCCTGCGCTCCGCACGTTCTACCCGACCAACGTGCTCGTGACGAGCTTCGACATCATCTTCTTCTGGGTCGCGCGGATGATCATGATGGGCCTCGAGTTCATGGGCGACGTGCCATTCCGCGAGGTCTACATCCACGCGCTCGTCCGCGACCACGAAGGTCAGAAGATGTCGAAGTCGAAGGGCAACATTTTGGACCCGCTCGACCTCATCGACGGCGTGGACCTCGACACGCTGCTCAAGAAGCGCACCGACGGCCTCATGCAAACCCACTTGCAGACGAGCATCGAGAAAGCGACGCGGAAAGAATTTCCGAACGGCATCGAAGGCGTCGGCACCGACGCGCTGCGCTTCACGTTCGCGTCGCTCGCGACCACGGGCCGCGACGCGCGCTTCGACCTCGGCCGCGCGCAGGGCTATCACCGCTTCTGCAACAAGCTCTGGAACGCGTCCTCGTACGTGCTGAGCCAGATCGACGGCGCGAGCGACGGCGCGAGCGAGCTCGGCCTCGCGGATCGCTGGATCCGCTCGCGGCTCGCGCACACGATTCGTGAAGTGCACTCAGGCTACGCCGAGTACCGGCTCGACCTAGTCGCGCAGACGCTCTACGACTTCGCGTGGCACGAGCTCTGCGACTGGTATCTCGAGCTCACGAAAGCCGTGCTGACCGACACGTCCGCGGATCCGCGTCTACGTCGCGGCGCGCAGCGCACGCTCGCCGACGTGCTCGGCGCGCTGCTGAAGCTCTTGCATCCGCTGATTCCATTCGTCACCGAGGAGCTCTGGCTGGAGCTCTGTGCGCGCACCGGCGCCAAGAGCCCTACCGTGATGCTCGAGCGGATGCCCGAGGTGGGCGACTTCGCGAGCGACGCCGAGACCGACGCGGAGATCGAATGGCTCAAAGCGTTCGTCGTCGGCGTGCGCCAGATCCGCGGCGACTCGAACCTGCCGCGCTCGATCGCCCTCGACGTGCAGCTCGCCGACGCGAACGCCATCGATCGCGCGCGCGCCGAGCGTCACGCTGCCCAATTGCGCAAGCTCGCGGGGCTCGAGCGCATCGCCGTGCTCGCGCCCGGCGCGTCGGTGAAGGGTGCCGCGGTCGCGTTGCTCGGCGCGATGCGGATCCTCGTGCCGCTCGCGGGCCTGATCGACGTCGCGTCCGAGCGCGACCGGCTCGGCAAGCAGCTCGCGAAGTCGCGCGACGAAGCGGCGAAGAGCCGCCGCAAGCTCGACAACCAGAGCTTCGTCGCGAATGCGCCGCCCGACGTGGTCGCGAAGGAGCGCGAGCGTGTCGCGGAGGTCGAACGGCGCGCGGCGCAGCTCGAGCAACAGCTCGCGCGACTCGCCGAAATCGGCTGAGGCCGCGGGACGCGCTCCGCCCGCACCAGTCGTACAATTCGCGTCCCGACTCCCCAAGAATTTGGGCGCACGCCATGCTGATCCGCTTCACGAGACTGACGAACGAGCGTCATCGTCTGGAGTTCGTACGCGACGACGGCACCAGTGAAGCGCGCGAGCTCGAAACGCGTAGCGCGCTGCTCCACGACCTCGTGCACTACGCCGTCGAGACGGAGGCCGGGCTCGAGGCGTCGTTCTATGGGCAGCTCGCGGGCGGCAAGACCTACGAAGCGTTGACGGCTGAGCCGTCCGACGATCCCGAGGCGATGCAGACCGAGGCGGTTGTCGCGCGCATTCAGGGCCTCGCGAAGAACAACGCGTGGTCCCGAGTCGATCCCGGCAGCGTCGCCGAATCGATCGCCGCGGGCTTCCGGGCCCTTGAGAGCACGCCGCCGACTTGGCTCACGGCCGACTTGATCGACCGTGTCCGGGACCGGCTGCGTCGCGTGCAAGGTCGCTGGCGCGCGACGCCGTTTCATCAGACTCTAGAGCTCGACTTCCCTGCTCGCGGCTCGTGAGCAGCCTGGGCGCGCGCTCGGCGCGCGGCTCCGGGCCTTCCGCGCGTGCCGACTGGTTCACAGTTGCTCCGGGACGGGGTGTCGCGGGGCAGCGATTTCCGCCACCATTCGGGTATGGCGACGCCCACGCTGATCACGAACCGCGCGGCAAACGACCCCGCCGCGGTCGTCGAGCCGGTGCTCGACGCTCTCGGCCGCGTGATCGTCGGCAAGCCGCAGCAACTACGGCTCGCGGTCGCCTGTTTGCTCGCTCGCGGCCACTTGCTGATCGAGGACCTGCCGGGCGTGGGCAAGACGACGCTCGCGCACGCGCTCGCGCGCGTGCTCGGCTTGAGCTACCAGCGGATTCAGTTCACGAGCGATCTCTTGCCCGCCGACGTGCTCGGCGTGTCGGTGTTCCACCGAGACAGCGGGCGGTTCGAGTTCCACAAGGGACCGATCTTCGCCCAGCTCGTGCTCGCGGATGAGATCAACCGCGCGACGCCGAAGGCCCAGAGCGCGCTGCTCGAGGCGATGGAAGAGCGCCAGGTCACGGCCGACGGCACGACGTACTCGCTGCCGGCGCCCTTCTTCGTGGTCGCGACCCGCAACCCCGCGCACCAGATCGGCACGTTTCCCCTGCCGGAGTCGCAGCTCGATCGGTTCCTGATGCAGATCGAGCTCGGCTACCCCGAGCCGAGCGACGAGCGCCAGCTGCTCGTGAGCGGCGAGCGTCGCGCGCTCGCAGACCAGCTCGCGGCGGTATTGTCGCTCGACGCGCTGCTGCGTCTCCAAGAGCACGTCCCGCAGATCCACGCGTCCGAGGCGCTGCTCGACTACGTGCAAGCGCTGATCGGCTACACGCGCGATTCGGGCGAGTTCGTCGCAGGCCTTTCACCGCGCGCCGGCATCGCGCTGGTGCGTGCATCGCAGGCGTGGGCACTGATGAGCGGCCACGCCGGCGTGCACCCCGAAGACGTCCAAGCGGTGCTTGGCGCGATTGCCGCGCACCGCCTGCAACCGGCGCACGGCAGCACGCTCGAGCGCGATGCCGACCTCGGCGCGGCGATTCTCTCGGCCGTGCCGCTCCCCTGACGCACGTGCGCGCGACTATGCTCCGCACCATTCGGCCGCTCGACGCCCGCCGCGCCGTGCCACGCTAGAGCGCATGTTCGCGGCGGCGCGCAGCCTCGAAAACTGGGCAGCGTCCTGGGCGCGCCGGCGGCAAGGCGCGGACTCGCACTCGGTCGTGCTCAAGCGCCGCAGGATCTACATCCTGCCCACGCGCTTCGGCTCGATTTTCGCCCTGATGGTGTTCGTGATGCTGCTCGGCTCCCTGAACTACGGAGCGAGCCTCGGCTTCATGCTCACGTTCTTGCTCACGGGCCTCGGTCTCGTCCTGATGCACCACTGCCACGGCAACCTGCTCGGCTGCGAGATCAAGATGCTCGGCGCTCATCCGGTCTTCGCGGGCGAGCGCGCCGAGTTCAGGGTTGCGCTGCGCAACGACACAGGGCAGCCGCGCCATGAGATAGAGCTCGCGCATCAGGGTCACGCGACGAACCCCGTCGACGTCGCCCCTGGGACGCAAGAGACGCTGCGGATCGCCGTGCCGACCGAGCGCCGCGGTTGGGTTGCGCTCGGGCGCTTTGCCGTCGTCACGCGTCATCCCGGAGGGCTCTTCCGCGCGTGGACGTGGGTGCACATGGACGCGCGCTGCTTGGTCTATCCGCGGCCCGCGCCGCCCGGGCGGCCGCTGCCCGAGAGCGCCGGCCACGGTCTCGGCGGCAAACCCGACCTCGGCGACGCGGACTTCGCGGGCCTGCGCCCGGCGGCGCCCGGCGACCCGCCGCAGCGAATCGCGTGGAAGGCTTTCGCGCGCAGCGACGTGTTGTTGCTCAAGCAGTTCGCGGGCGGCGACCGCGAGCCCTGCGAGCTCGACTGGGACGCGCTGCCCTACCTCGCGCCCGAAGCGCGTCTCTCGCAGCTCGCGCGCTGGTGCCTCGACGCCGCCGCCGATGCGCGGACCTTCGGGCTCAAGATTCCCGGCGCGCGTCTGCCGCTCGGCGCGGGCCCGCAGCATCTCGGCGCGTGTCTCGAAGCGCTCGCGCTCTGCGAGACGGGGGAGCGATGAAGCTCGCCACGCCCGCTTCGTCGACGCCGGCCGCGGAGCTCGCACGCCTTCACTGGACGATCGCGATCGTGGCCGGCGCGACGCTGCCTCATTGGCCGCTGCTCCCGTTCTGGGTGCCTTTGCTGCTCGGCGTCGCGATCGCGTGGCGGCTCGCGATAGCCGCGCTGGAATGGCCCGTGCCGATCCGCACGCTGCGCCTCCTGCTCGCGCTCGCGGCGTTCTGCATCGTCCTGTTCTCGTATCGAACGATCAACGGAGTCGAGGCCGGCAGCGCGCTCCTCGTCGTGATGATCGCGCTCAAAGTGCTCGAGTCGAAGGGCCGTCGCGACCAGCTCGTGCTGATCATGCTCTCGTACTTCCTGCTGTTCGCGAGCCTGTTGACCGCGCGAGGACCGTTCACCGCGGTTTACCTGCTGCTGCTGGTCTGGCTCACGACGGTCGGGCTCGTGCAGTTGAGCCGCCGCGGACCGCTGCTTCGGTTGCGCTCGACTGGCGCACTCGCGGGCCGGCTGCTGCTTCAATCGTTGCCGTTGATGCTCGCTCTGTTCGTGCTCTTTCCGCGCTTGCCGGGTCCGCTCTGGGCCGTTCAGGGCACGTCCACGAGCGCCACGAGCGGGCTCGGCGACACGGTGAATCCCGGCGATATCACGTCGCTCGCGCTGTCGGACGAGATCGCGTTCCGTGTCGAGTTCTCTTCGCCGCCGCCGCCCGCGCGGGATCTCTACTGGCGCGGGCCGTCGATGACCAACTTCGACGGACGCACGTGGTCGATGGCGATCGACTACCGCCGCAAAGCGGCCGCGAGCATCGAGTACCTGGGTGCGCCGATCGAGTATCGCGTGATGCTCGAGACGACCGGGCGCAACTGGGCGTTCGCGCTCGAGATGCCGAAGCTCCCGCCCGATGAGCGGGCGCCCCTGCGAATGGGCGGCGACTATCAGCTTCGCACGTTCCCCGGGATATCCCGCGGCACGCGGCTCGATTACCGGCTCACCTCGTACACGCGTTTTCGCGCGCTCGACCCGCTCGACGATGCCGATCGCGAATTGTTCCGCAGGCTGCCGCCGGAAAGCAGCCCGCGAACGCGCGCGCTCGTGCAGAGCTGGCTCACCGACAACCCGACACCCGAGCAAGTGATCGAGCGCGGCATGGATTACCTGCGCTCACAGCCGTTCTTCTACACTCTCACGCCGCCTCGGCTCGGGGACCAGCCCGTCGACGAGTTCCTGTTCGACACGCGCGAAGGGTTCTGCGAGCACTACGCGTCGGCGTTCACCCTGATGATGCGCGCGGCGGGGCTCCCGGCGAGGATCGTGACGGGCTATCAAGGCGGCGAGCTGAACGGCGTCGGCGGCTACTACATCATCCGCCAGTCCGACGCCCACGCGTGGACTGAAGTTTGGCTCGAGGGCCGAGGTTGGGTTCGCGTCGACCCGGTCTCCGCCGTCGCGCCCGAGCGCGTCGCGCTCGGCTCGTGGCACAACGCGCTTGCGGGCGACCGCGTGCCCGGCACCGCGCTCGGCCGGCTCGAATGGGTGCGCCGCGCGTTGCTCGTTTGGGACGCGGCCGCGACGACGTGGAACGAGTGGGTAATCGGCTACGGGCCGCAGCTGCAGCGCGGCCTACTCGACGCGCTCGGGTTCGGCGGCGTCACGGGCTCGGAACGCTGGTCGAAGCTCATGTTGTTGTGCGTGGGCGCGATGCTCGCGGGCTCACTCCTGCTGACGTTCCAGCTCGCTTGGCGTCGCCGCCGCCGGACGCCCCCGGACGACGCCGCGCGCGAGCTCGCTGCTTTTACACGGCGACTCGCCCGCCTCGACGTCGCTCCGCGCGCGCCGACCGAAGGCCCGGTCGCCTACGGTGAACGTGCCGAGAACCGCCTGCCCCATGCCGCTCAGGAGATTCGCGCGATCATCGCGGCGTATCTGCGCGCGCGTTACGAAAGCGATGCGGATATGGCCGCGCTCGCGGAGCTCCGCACGCGCGTCGCCGCGTTCCGCTAGGTCGCCGCGGCTTCGCGCGTCGCGAAGAAGTGCAGCTTCGGCCAGCGTTCCTGCGTGAGCGCGAGCGCGACGGTCGTCGGCGCGAGATAGACGAGCTCGCCCGCGTGGTCCCTCGCGACGTTCGCCGCGAGCTTCTTCGTGAACTCGTCCACTTGAGCGCGATCATCGCCGCGCACCCAGCGCGCGGCGGCGACGTTCACGGCCTCGAATTGGCATTCGACGCTGTACTCGTCGCGCAGCCGATAGGCCGCGACCTCGAACTGCAGCGGGCCGACCGCGCCCAAGATCAGATCATTACCTAACAGCGGGCGGAAGAGCTGCGTCGCGCCCTCCTCGCACAGCTGCGCGAGCCCCTTCTGCAGCGCTTTGAGCTTAAGTGGGTCCTTGAGCACGGCGCGCCTGAACAGCTCCGGCGCGAAGCTCGGTATTCCGGTGAACGCGAGCGGCTCGCCCTCCGTGAAGCTGTCGCCGATGTTGATCGTGCCGTGGTTGTGCAAGCCGATGATGTCCCCGGCGTAGGCCTCGTCGACGTGCTGGCGGTCCGCGGCCATGAACGTGATCGCGTCGCCGACGCGCACCTCGCGTCCCATGCGCGTGTGATACATGCGCATGCCGGGCCGGTACTCGCCCGAGCAAACGCGTACGAACGCGATGCGGTCGCGATGCGCCGGGTCCATGTTCGCCTGGATCTTGAACACGAAGCCCGTGAACGAATCCTCGTCGGGCGCGACGGGTCGCGTTTTGGTCGCGCGCGGCTGCGGCGGCGGTGCGAAGTGGACGAACGAGTCGAGCAGCTCGCGCACACCGTAATTGTGTATCGCCGCGCCGAAGAACACCGGTGTCTGCTTGCCGGCGAGATAGAGCCCGAGCTCGAACGGCTCGGTCGCGCCGCGGACGAGATCGAGCTCCTCGCTCAAGCGCCGCACACCGTCCACGCCGATAGCCTGCGCAAGCTCCGGCGCTCCGATGCCGTGCACCTGGCGCACGTCGGGGAGCCGGCTGCCGTCGCGGTTCTGGTAAAGGAACGCGCAGTCCTCGGCGAGATGGTAGATGCCACGGAACTCGCGGCCCATTCCGATGGGCCAGGTCATCGGCGCGCACTTGATGTCGAGCACGCTCTCGATGTCGTCGAGCAGATCGACGGGCTCGCGGCCGTCGCGATCGAGCTTGTTCACGAAGCTGATGATCGGCGTCGTGCGCAGCCGGCAGACCTCCATGAGCTTGATCGTTCGCGCCTCGACGCCCTTCGCGGCGTCGATGACCATCAGCGCACTGTCCACGGCCGTCAGCGTGCGATAGGTATCCTCCGAGAAGTCCTCGTGGCCCGGCGTGTCGAGCAGGTTGATCAGCGCGCCGTCGTATGGGAACTGCATCACCGACGAGGTGATCGAGATGCCGCGCTCCTGCTCGAGCCGCATCCAATCCGACGTCGCGTGCCGGGTCGCCTTGCGCCCCTTGACCGTCCCCGCCATCTGAATCGCCCCGCCGAACAAGAGCAGCTTCTCGGTCAACGTCGTCTTGCCCGCATCGGGGTGCGAGATGATCGCAAAGGTGCGTCGTCGGTTGACTTCTTTAGCGGTGACGTCGAAGCTCACGGCATTCCGTTGCGGGCAAGGCGGTGTGGATGCGGGTTCGCGGTGGCGCTAGCCGCGCGAAACCGGCGCAAGTCTACAGCATTGCGCTTGGACCATGGGCAGGACGAGCGGAGCCAATGCCCGCGCGCTCAGATGACCAAACCGAGCGTCGACAGCAAAAGGCCGATGCTCGCCGCGCCCATGACGACCGTCGCGGCCCAGCCGCCCACGGCGAGAGGCGTCGAAATGCGAAAGCGCCCCATGACCCTGCGGCTCGTCGCGAGCGCCATCAGCATCGTCATCACGGGCACTGCCACGATCCCGTTCAGCACGGCGGCCCAGACGAGCGCTTGCATCGGTGCCACCGGCAGCACGTTCACGAGCGCGCCGACGACGGTTGCCGCGGCGATCGTCGCGTAGAAGCGTTTGGCCTGGGCTACCTTCTTCGAGACGCCGACGGGCCAATCGCGCGTCTCGCCGAGCGCGTACGCGGCGGAGCTCGCGAGCACCGGGACGGACAGAAATCCCGTGCCGATGATCCCGGCCGCGAAGACGACGAACGCGAATTGGCCGGCGATCGGACGCAGCGCTTCGGCTGCCTGTGCCGCCGTGTCGATCTTGGTGATGCCCCCGGCGTGCAGCGTCGCGGCCGTCGTCACCATGATCGCGAGCGCGACGAGGTTCGAGAACGCCATGCCGACGAGCGTGTCGACCTTGATGCGGCCGAGCGCGCTTGCCGCTTCCCACGGCGCCCGACGCAGCGGCTCGAGCTCCGGATCTTCTCTCGTCTGCTCCACCTCGAGGGTAGCCTGCCAGAAGAACAGGTACGGGCTGATCGTCGTACCTAGCACTCCGACGACCATCGTCAAAAAGGATCTCGACAGCTCCATGTGCGGCAGCACGAAGGAGCGCGCGAGAGCCCCCCAGTCGACTTCAACCGCGGCGAGCGCCGCAAAGTAGAACAGCAGCGACAGCGTGAGCCACTTCAACACGGCGACGTAGCGCGCATAGTTGCAGAAAATCTGTGCGCCGAGGCACACGACGGCAAAGAACGCGACTGCCACCCAGCGCGGCATCGTCACGCCGAGAAGCGTCGTCGCCTCCGCCATCGCGCCGAGATCCGCGCCGAGATTGATGACGTTCGCCGTGATCACGAGAGCGATGAGTCCGTGCACCAATGGGCCGGGATAGCGCCCCCGCAGATTCGCGGCAATGCCGAGCCCCGTCGTGCGCCCGATGCGCGCGCTGATGGTCTGCACGGCGCTCATCAGCGGATACGTCAACAGCAACGTCCATGTGAGCCCGAAGCCGAACAGCGCTCCCGCCTGTGCGTAAGTGGCGATGCCGCTCGGATCGTCGTCGGACGCGCCCGTAACGAGGCCGGGGCCGAGCACCGCGAGCGGGCTGCATCGAGCGTCGGGTGACTCGGCCGGCGGGTCGGACATCGAAGAGTGGCGCTATTTACGTGAACCGTCTTGACCGTGCAAGTACGACGCCAAGAGGCATGTCTTGCCGGCTCGAGTCGGTCGGTCCTCGGGTGACCATCGCCGCAGGGCGTCGGCGCTCAGCGATGGTTCGGGCGAGTCTCGCCGACGGCTTCCAAGAAGACCTTCAGGGCCGCCGCGCTGACGGGCTTCGTGAAGTGGTAGTTGAAGCCATGAGCGAGCGCGAGCCGCTTGTCGGATTCCTGACCCCAGCCTGTCACCGCGGCCAGCACGGCAACGTCCTTGCCGAAATCGGCGCGCAATAGGTCCGCGACGTCGTAGCCGCTCATGTCGGGCATTCCGATGTCGAGCAGAACGAGATGGGGCTTGAGTCGGTGGGCAGCCTCGCGCGCCGACTTGCCGTCGAACACGGCGTATGACTCTTGGCCGAGCGCCTGGAGAAGCATTTGCAGCGCCTCGGCGGCATCGCGATTGTCATCGACGACGAGCACGCGAAACCGGCGTAGCGCCCCAGCACCGTTCTTCGCTTGCGGCTCGACGGCCTGCAGGGCGTGGGAACCGTGGACCGCCGACGGCAGAGTAACCGCGAACTCGCTTCCATGACCTAGGCCGGAGCTCTTCATGCGCACAGTTCCCCCATGCAGCTCGATGACGCGGCGAACCAGAGCGAGCCCGACGCCTAGCCCACCGAGGCCCGCGTCGGCGGGGCTCACTTGCGTGAATAGGTCGAAGATGCGCTCGGCGTCCGCAGGCGCGATGCCGCGTCCCGTGTCGATGACGCGAACGGTGACGTCACCGACGCGAGGCTCGACCGAGATGGTGATGAGCCCGCCGGGCGACGTGAAGCGCGCGGCGTTGTTCAGTAGGTTCGCAAACGCCTGCGCGAGCCTAACCGCGTCGCCATTGATCGGGATAGCCCGTTCCGGCATCGTGACGGTAAGCCTGTGTGCTTGCGAGTCGATCAGCGGCCGGCTGGTCTCGAGCGCACGGCGTATCACGTCGCGAAGGTCGATGTCTTCTTTGACGACGGCGAACTGACCGCGCGAGATGCGGTTCACATCGAGCAAGTCGTCGATGATTCTCGACAGCGTCGCGACCTGCCGGTCGACCGTATCGCGCATCGCTTCGAGCGTCCGATCACCCATGCCGCGCTTACGCATGAGCTCGACGGCGTTGCGAATCGGTGCGAGCGGATTACGCAGCTCGTGCGCGAGCATCGCGATGAACTCGTGCATGCGCCGCGAGGTTTCGGCCAGTGACTCGGCGTTTCTGCGCTGCGTCAAGTCTTGGAGCACGTGCACGTAGCCGCGGTGCTTGCGTTCCGCGTCGTAGAGAGCGCTGATCACGGTGCTCGCCCAGAACCGGCTGCCGTCCTTGCGGACGCGCCAGTTTTCGTCGGAAGCGCGGCCCTTGTCGTGCGCCTCGCGTAGCTGCTGCCACGGCTTGGTCGCGTGGATGTCCTCGGGCGTGTAGAAACGGGAAAAATGCTTGCCGAGCATTTCTGCCGCGGCGTAACCGGTGATCGCTTCGGCGCCGCTGTTCCAACTCGTCACGACGCCAGTCGCGTCGAGCATCAAGATCGCGTAGTCCGTGATCCCCTGCACGAGCAGTCGCAGCTGCTCCTCGCTCTCGGCCAACTTGCGCTCGACTTGCTTTCGCTCCGAGAGATCGCGCGTGATCTTGGAGAAGCCGATCAGCGCGCCTTCCGGGTCGCGCAATGCCGTGATGACGACACTCGCCCAGAACCGCGAGCCGTCCTTGCGTATGCGCCAGCCCTCGTCCTCGAAGCGGCCGTCCATCTCGGCCATTCGGAGCTCGTGATCCGGCCAGCCGCGGTCGATCGCCTCCTGTGGATAGAAGCGCGAGAAGTGGCTGCCGATGATGTCTTCCGCGGCATACCCCTTCAGCTTTTCCGCGCCTACGTTCCACGTCGTGACGAATCCATTTCCGTCGAGCATGAAGATCGCGTAGTCCTGCACGCCCTCTATCAGCGTACGAAAGCGCTGCTCGGTTTGCTGAAACGCGGTTTCGCGAGCGCGCCGCTCGGTCGAATCGCGCGTCAAGCTGGAGAAGCCGATCAGCCTGCCGTTCTCGTCGTGCACGGCGCTGATCAACACGTAAGCCCAAAAGCGCGAGCCGTCCTTGCGGACGCGCCAGCCCTCGTCCTCGAAACGACCCAACGAAGCGGCCTTCTGGAGGTCCTGATCCGGCCGGCCGCTGTCGATCTGCTCTTCGGTATAAAAGCGTGCAACATGCTCGCCGATGATCTCGGACGCCGTAAATCCATGCGTCGCAGCGGCGCCCGCCGACCACGTCTCAACGCGCCCGCGCACGTCGAGCATGAAGATCGCGTAGTCGCTGATCGACTCGACAAGGCTGCGGTAGATCGCGTCGGAAGTCGCTGCTTGCGGCGCAGCGCTTGGCGCGTCGTTCTCGACGCCGTTGACTTGGGACATTCGGTCTCTTCTCCGTGTTCTTGTGCCGGCCAGGACGGCTAGCCGCCGGTGGTCTCGCCGCCCATGACTTGCAGGACCGAGCCCGTAATATATGAAGAGTCGGCATTCGACGCTAGAAACACATATGCGGGCGCGAGCTCTTCGGGCTGCGCGGGACGACCGAGCGGACTCTGCTTGCCGAACTTCGCGACATCCTTCGGCTCGAGCCCCGCATCGGACGGATTGAGCGGCGTCCACACCGGCCCGGGCGCAACCGCGTTGACGCGAATGCCTTTGTCGATTAAGGACTGCGCCAGCGTCTTCGTGAAGGCGTTGATCGCGCCTTTGGTGGCAGAGTAATCGGGCAGCTTCTCGGAGCCGAACAGGCCTGTCTCCGAGCTCGTCGCAATGATTGCGCCGCCGGGCTTCATCCGCGGCACGGCGGCACGCGCGAGCCGCATGTACGCGAAGATGTTCGTCGCGAAGGTTCGCTCGATCTCTTCATCGGAGACCTCCTCGAGATCGCTCTTGCGCTCCTGATGAGCGGCATTGGAAACGAGGATGTCGAGCTTGCCGAGCTCCTCGACGGCCTTGTCGACCAGCCGTTCGCAAAAACCGTTCTCGGTGAGATCGCCGGGGATCAAACAGCACGTCGCGCCCGTCTTCTCGATCTCCCGGCGCGTCTTCTCCGCATCGGACTGCTCGACCTCCAGATAGTTGATCGCGACCGACGCGCCCTCGCGCGCGAACATCAGGGCAACGGCGCGACCGATTCCCGAATCTCCGCCCGTAATCAGGGCGGCTTTGTCCTTCAGCTTGCCCGCGGGCCGATAGGTTTCGGCCCTGAATTTGGGCTCTGGGTCCAACTTCGACTCGAGGCCCGGGCTCCTCTGGTGTTGCTCCTTGAACGGCGGCTTCGGCTGACGCACACCCGACGCCTCGTCGCGATGCGACCGAGACCTCTGGTCCTTCTTGCTCATCTCGATGCTCCAATGGGGCTATCCGGCGTATGCAAGAATGCGGCCGACGCGCCGAACCGCCCCCCCGATCGGGCGAGGGTGTTGGCTGCGTAGCAAAACCTGCAATCTGAGCCCAACAATTGGGGCACGGAGAGGCGCGCACGCGTCAGCCGGAGTCGCGAGATCGAGGCGGCGGCAGCGCCTGGCTTCCCGGCGCCGGAACCAGAAAGCAGCGGAGCTAGCGGCGGGGCGTAATCAGCAGGGACAGGACAACCGCATCCTCGCGGCCGCGCTCTGCCTGATAGTAAGCGGGCCGGATGCCGATTTGGTCGAATCCGACCGAGCGGTACAGGCGCAGAGCGCCGAGGTTCGACGGCCGGACCTCGAGGAAGATCTTCTCCACGTCCGCGTCCTCCGCCTTGAGCAACAACGCGTTCAGCAGGCGCCGGCCGTAGCCGCAGCGCTGCGCGTTCGGATGCACGCAGAGATTCAGAAGGTGCGCCTCAGCCGCCGCTATCGACATGATGCCGTACCCGGTGAGGTTCTTGCCGACGTCGAGCACGAGGCAGTAGTAACCCGCGAGCAGGCAGTCGCGGAAGATACCGAGGCTCCACGGAAACGCATACGCGGCCCGCTCCACGGCCGACACCGGCTTCAAATCGGACGGCTGCATGAGCCGTATCTCGGTGCGGGGTTCGACGGCGGCGCTCATGCTCGTTTCTGCAGAAGCTCCTTGACCATGCACAAATCCGTCCAGGCGGTGGCCTTTTGTAACGGACTGCGCAGCAAGTACGCCGGGTGATACGTCACGAGAAGGGGCGTCCCGGATTCGCCGTAGCGGAAGACTCGTCCCCGAAGCCTACCGATGGGGGCATCGGTCTGCAATAACCATTGGGCTGCGATGCGCCCCACGGCGAGGATCGCGCGCGGGTTCACGAGCGCGACCTGGCGCGACAAGTAAGGCGTGCAGAGACTTGCTTCGTCCGGCTGCGGATCGCGATTGCCCGGCGGCCGGCACTTCAAGATGTTCGCAATGTAAACATCGCTGCGCGGAAGGCCAATCGCGCGCAGCATCGCGTTCAGCAATTGACCCGCCCTACCGACGAACGGCTCACCTTGCCGATCCTCGTCGGCGCCCGGCGCCTCGCCGATCACGAGCAGCTCCGCGTCCCGGCGGCCGACGCCGAACACCGTCTGCGTGCGTGTCTTATGCAAAGCGCAAAGAGTGCACGCGCGGACTTCTGCGGCAAGGCGTTCCCAAGCGTCCGCGCTCGGAACGGCGGGCGGCGGCTCGGCGACGACGGACGCGGCGGACGCGGTCTCGGCGGCTGTGCGCGGCGCTTCCGCGATCTGCTCGGCAAATCCGCGTCGCTTGTAGACCGTGATGCCGATCTCCGCGAGATAGCGCTCCGCGCGCTCGCTCATGCTGCGCCCGTGCGCAAGCTCGCGCGTTTCGCACGCCGCCGGTGCCACAGCCAAGCGCTGGGACCCGAAGCCGCGTAAACGACGAACAATACGAAGATCGTCACCTGCGGCGCGACGGCGATGATGATCATCACGAGCGGGATCAGGAGCAGCCTCCCGAAGCGCACGCGCTCGCGCGGATTGATGTCCTTGAAGCTCCAATAGGCGAAGCGCGACATCATGAGCAGACCGGCAATAGCGGTGATAGTGATGCCGGCCACGAGACCGACGAGCCCTTCGATCTCATAGTGCGTCGAGAGCCAGACCATCGATGCGACGATGGCGGCCGCGGACGGGCTCGGCAAACCTTGGAAGAAGCGCCGATCTTGTCCCGTGTTCGCGTTGAAGCGCGCGAGCCGGAACGCGGCCGCCGCGCAGTAGAGGAACGCGGCGAGCCAGCCGAGGCCGCGCCACGCTTCGCCGTACTCCGCGAGCCGCGCGACGCCCCATTGATACGTGACGATCGCGGGCGCGAGCCCGAACGAAACCATGTCCGACAAGCTGTCGTATTCTTTGCCGAACTCGCTCGACGTGCTCGTGAGCCTCGCGACGCGGCCATCGAGCCCGTCCAGGAACATTGCAGCGAAGATGCTCCAAGCAGCAACGCGGAAGTTGCCGTCGATCGCGGCGACGATCGCGTAGAACCCAGCGAATAGCGCACAGGTCGTGACCAGGTTCGGAAGGAGATAGATTCCCTTGCGTCGAATTCTCTTCGGGCCGGCGTCCACGATTGCAGATTACTCCAAGGACCGCGGAATGCTGCGCGAAACACCCTCGCGACGCAAATGCGAAGGCCGTGCTGGCGTTGCCGCGGGCAGCGCGAATAGAATCCGGGCGTCTTTCGGGGTGGGATCGAAGGCCGATGAGACCCGCGGCTCTAGCCATGCTGCTCTCGCTGCTCTGCGCAGCGCTCGGCTCCGCCGTAAATGCCGAGGGTCGCCCGCGCGACGCTCGAGAGGGACCCGATCCCGAGCTACGCGTGATCCTGCTCGACGCGATTCAGAACGCCGACAGCTTCCAGGACCGCTTCGATGCCGAAGTCTGGCTCACGGATATGTCACGCCGGCTCGAGGACCAAGTGCCCGATCCGAACGAGCGGCTCGAGATCCTTCGCAACGTGCATCGCAACGCGATGCGCGTCCATTTAGAGCCCGAGTTCGTGCTCGCGGTGATCGACGTCGAGAGCAATTTCGACAAATTCGCGATCTCAGCGTCGAGCGCGCTCGGTCTGATGCAGGTGATGCCGTTCTGGGTCCCGCAGCTCGGCTACAAAGACAAGAACGAGCTCTTCAAGATCGATACGAATACGCTGCTCGGCTGCCAGATATTGAGGTATTACCTCGACATGGAGCGCGGCGATTTCGTCAAAGGCCTCGCGCGCTACAACGGCAGCATCGGCCGGCGCTGGTATTCCGATCGGGTGCTCGAGCGGCTGCGGACGAAGTGGCGCAAAATTTGAACGCGCGTCTCAGCCAAGTGCGTCGAAGCGATCGGGAGCCGTCCCCGTCCACTCCTCGACCTGCACGCTCGCGACGCGCGCGGCCGGCGGCCCCTGCCACAACCACGCGGCGAACTCCGTGAGCGCTTCGAGCGGGCCGCTTGCGACCGCTTCGACGCGGCCGTCCGAAAGATTCTTGACCCATCCACCCAGGCCGAGCTGGGTCGCCCGCTCGACAGTCGCCGCACGGTAATAGACGCCCTGGACTCTCCCCGAGACGATGCAGCGTATCGCGCGACGCGCGTCGTGCGCCCTGCCGGAGCTCAACGCGCGCCCTGCTCCGCTGCCGATTGAATCGCGTGCAGCGCCTGACTCGCGCGATTTTTCGCACGCACCGCATTCATCCGCGCTTGCCCGTAGGCTTCCTCTTGGATCTGCCGCTCCGCGTCGGCGAGGAACCGGTGCGCGTCGTTCAGGGAATCGGGCGCGGCCTTGACGCCATTGGCTTGCTCGGCCGCCGCGATCGCCTGGCGCGCGTCACTCATCTCCTGAACGGGCGGTGTCGTGCACGCAACGACTGCGATACACGCAAGCAATAGTGACAGCGCACGAAACACCAGCGTCGTATTCTTATTGAGTCGGTCGGAGTCGAAGCCCGCGAGAACGTAACAAGCGGCACGGCGGGGCGTCAAGGCGAGCGGCGACGCCCCTGGCGAATCCGAGCGCGCGTTTCTACACTGCGCGTTCGTCGAGGGCAGCAGGCCCGTGATGGGTTGCACGTGGAGCCTTGAGCCGGCGGCTCGTTCTCGAGAGCGCGAATCTAACACAGTCGCCTGAGCCGCCGAATGAATTCGACCATCCTCGTTCTCTACTACTCCCGCGGCGGGCGTACTGCGGCGCTCGCTCGTCACGCCGCGCGCGGGGTCGAGAGCGCCGGCGCGATCGCGCGCATCCGGACGGTGCCTCCCGTCTCGCCGACGACCACGGCGAGCGAGCCGCCGGTCCCCAAGGACGGGCCGCCTTACGCCGAGCTCACGGATCTCGTCGACGCCGACGGCTTATTGCTCGGCAGTCCGACACGCTTCGGTAACATGGCGGCGCCCTTGAAGCACTTCCTCGACTCGACGAGCGAGCTTTGGCTCGCGGGCACGCTCGCCGACCGACCGGCCGGCGTTTTCACTTCGACATCCTCCGCGCACGGCGGTCAAGAGAGCACGCTGCTCAGCATGACGCTGCCGCTGTTGCACCACGGGATGCTGATCGTCGGTGTGCCCTACACCGAGGCGGCGCTCTTCGACACGCGCACGGGCGGCTCACCCTACGGCGCCACCCATCTCGCTACGGCATGGAATACGGCGCTGTCGAAAGACGAGATCGCCGTCGCGCACGCGCTCGGTGCGCGCGTGGCGCGGATCGCGCTGCGCCTGCGCGCGCCGCGCTAAGGCGTCGCAAGCAAGTCGCGGATGAACGGGATCGTGAGCTTGCGCTGCTCGGCGAGCGAAGCTCGGTCGAGCCGGTCGAGCCAGCGCTGCAAGCCGAGCATGTCGCGATCGACGCGATCGAGCAAATATTCCGCCGCGCCGCGCTCGAGATCGAGCCCGCGCGCACGCGCGTGCGCAAGCAGTGCGTCGACACGATCGGAGTGTGCGAGCGGCTGGAGCCGATAGGCGACGGCGCCCGCGGCGCGCGACGCAAGATCGCGAAGCTCGAAACCCGCCGCTGCCGGTGGAACGAGCGATGCGAGCAGCAGGCCGCCGCGTTTCGCCGCAATCTCGTTGTACAGCACGAACAGCTGGCGCTCCCACGCGGGGTCGCGTGCGACGACGTCGACGCGGTCGAGCGCGAGCAAGTCGAGCCCCTCGAGTCCGACGAGAATCTCCGGCTCGGCCGCATGCTCCTCGAGCAGCGCAACGTACATCGCGCGGCGCCCGCCGAGCGATGCGCTGCGGCAGGCGGCCTGGAGCAGGTGTGTCTTGCCGCTCGCATGCGCGCCGGAGATCCATACGATGTCCGGAGCTCCGTCGGCGAGCGCGCGTACGTGCTTCACCGCTGCTCCGTTCGCGCCCTCGACGAACGTCTCAAAGCGCGCGTGATCGGCGAGCCCTAGCGCCAGCGGCAGTTGGCCCATCGCGCCGTTAGGCCGCACCGTGCGCGACTCGCCACGCGCGCGCGCTCCAGCGGAGCACGTACGTGAGGCCGCTCACGAGACTCGTGAACACCACAGCCGCGCCGAGCACGAGCAGCGAGATTCGCGGCGGCAGGCCGAACGCCGCGTTCGTGATCGTGAAGAAGACGAAGCCGAGCTGGCAGGCGGTGTTGAGCTTGCTAATGCGCGCAGGCTCGCCCTGCACCGGCGCGATCAACACCTGATAGGTCAGCGCGCCGGCGACGATCACGACATCGCGGCCGATCACGACAGCCGTCAGGTCCAGCGGCGTGAGACCGACATAAGTCAGTGAGCAGAACGCCGTGACGAGCAACAGCTTGTCCGCGGCGGGATCGAGCAGGCCGCCGAGCCGCGTGCGCCAGTCGAACGTCTTCGCGAGGAACCCGTCGAGGCCGTCGGACACGCCGGCGATCACGAGCACGCAAAGTGCCGCCACGTAGCTTCTCTCGACCAACAGCACCGCGAGCGGCACGGCGAGCAGCATCCGGAGCACGCAGATCGCGTTCGGCAGCCAGCGCCAGCTCATGGGCGCGCCTCGGCGCTCGCGATCCGAAACACGAGCGCGCCGCCGGCCGGCGCGGCGGAGTCCGGGCGCAAGACGCCGCCGAGCGCGAGCATGCGCTGGAGCACTTGCGCGTCGCCGCGCGCGGCAACGCGGACCGTGAGTGTGCCGCGCTCGAGACTCTCGACGTCGACCGATTGCAGCGAGCTCACCTTCTCGAGATAGCTCATCACGCGGCCATAGTCGGCCGGTGTCGCGACGTCGAGCACGCGGAGCCGCGAGGTCGTCGTGCCGCCGCCGGCGCTGAGCTCCGATGCGTATTGATCCGCGACCGCGTCGAGGCCGTCGCGCACCGCCGTGCCCTGCAACATCCGCCGCTCGCCGTCCTTGAAGAGCACCCATTCGACCTCGTTGCCGACGAGCCCCGGATGGAGGCGGCCGACCAGCACCGCATCGGCGCGATAGCGTACCGAAGCCGCCGTAACACGATCGTCGCGCCCGCCCGAAACGTCGTCGATCGTGACCACCGCGAGATCGTCTGCGTCGAGCCGCGGCAGCACGAGCGGCAGTCCGCGCTCGTCCGCTGCCGCCGCGAGCTCGGTACGCAGCATGGTCAGGAGATCGACCGTCGCGGGCGTCGCGTCGGCCGACGCGTCGCCGCTGCCTAGCAGCGCGCGGCCGCCCTGGCCGTCGTCGGCCGCGACCCAGATCAGCGTGAGCGGACGCTCCGAGCCCCAGATTCGCACGTTGAGCCCGGCGAGCGCTTGGTCGACGCGCGTCGCGTTGAACCCCACGATCGCGCGGCCTTGCCGATCAGTGCCGTACTGCGTCGTATAGCGCGACGCATCCTTGATCAGCGGTTGCAGCGCGGGATCGAGTCCCGCGTAACGGTTGCCCGTGACTCGCACGAGGACGGCGGCGAAAGCGGCCCCGGTCGCGGCCGCGCGCTGGTCTGCCGCCGCGGGGTTCTGGTTCACCGTCACCGAGTACAGGTTCGGGAACGTCGCCGCGTGTGCCGCGAACGACAGCGAAATCGCGAAGGACGCGAGCGACGGCAGCACGCGCTTCCAAGCGCACGCGCGCGCCGCGGGGTGGCCTGCGGGCATCTCGAATTTTCCGTGCAACTCCGTGGGCCGCTATTATAGCGGCCCTCGCATGAGCACCTCGAAACCGCGTATCGCCGTCCTGATCTCGGGCGAAGGCACGAACCTCCAGGCCCTGATCGACGCCGTCGCGGCGCACAAGGTCGCAGGTGTGATCGCGCTCGTCGTGAGCAATCGCGCGGCGGCCCGGGGTCTCGAGCGCGCGCGCGCCGCGGGCATCCCGACCGAATACCTGCCCGCTCAGCGCGGGTCCGAGCGCGCGGCTTACGACCGGACGCTCGGCGACATCCTCGACCGGTACGCGCCCGACCTCGTCGTGCTGGCGGGGTTCATGCGGATCCTGACGCCCGAGTTCGTGGCCCGCTTCGCGGGACGGTTATTGAACCTCCATCCCTCGCTGCTGCCGAAGTATCCGGGTCTCGACACGCACCGGCTCGTGCTCGAGAACGAGGACTCCGTGCACGGCGCGACCGTGCATTTCGTGACCGCGGACCTCGATGCGGGGCCGCCCGTGATTCAGTATCGGATCGCGGTGCGCCCGGGCGAGCCGATAGAATCCCTCGTCGCGCGCGTGCACGCGGGCGAGCATGTGATCTTGCCGCGCGCCGTCGACTGGTTCGTAACCGGTCGCTTGAGGCTCGAAGGCGACACAGTCATGCTTGACGGCAAGCGGTTGCAGCAACCGGTGATCGTGGAAGGTGACGCATGAAGACGATCGTCTCGGCCTCGCTCGCAGGCGCCACGCTGCTCGGAGTCGCCGCTCGCGCTCCGGCCGACACGGCGGTGCAGACGGTGCCGACGTACACGGCCACTTACCAAGCCGAGTACAAGGGCAAGAACATGGGCTCGTCGGAATTCAAGGTCACGCACGACACCGCGAAAAATTCCTACGAGTTCATGTCGACGACGGTTGCCAAAGGCATTCTCGGCAAGCTCGCCGCCCCGAACCCGACCGTCCAGCGCAGCATCTTCACCGTCGTCGACGGCAAAGTCCGACCCAGCGAGTATTGGTACAAGGACGGCACACGCAAGGCCGACGGCGACAAGCACATTCAGTTCGATTGGGACCGACACATCGCGACGGTGAGCGACAAGGATGGGCGGCGCGAAGTGTCGCTCGACGACATCTCGCTCGACGACGGTAGCGTGTACGTCGCGCTCATGCAGGACCTGATACTCAACGGCAAGCCCGGCCAGTATCGGATCGCGGACGGCGAGCAGGCGAAGATTTACGGCTTCGAAGACAAAGGCGAGGCACAAACCGACACCGGCTTGGGCAAGCTCGCGACGCACTGCTACATCCGGCATCGCGAGGGCTCTTCGCGGACGACGTATCTCTGGGTAGCGCCGCAGCTCGACTATCTGCCCGCGCGAATCGAGACGCGCAAGGACGACGAGGTTCAGACGGCCCTGACGCTGATGTCGGTCGAAGGGATCGAGAAGCGTTAGTCGCTCTGTCGGCACGCGTCCCCGCGTGACGTGCGCTCAGGTCTTCGGCAACGTCACGCCGCGCTGGCCTTGGTACTTCCCGCCGCGATCCTTGTAGCTCGTCGCGCAAACTTCGTCGGACTCGAAGAAGATCATCTGCGCGATGCCCTCGTTAGCGTAGATCTTGGCAGGCAGCGTCGTCGTATTCGAAAACTCGAGCGTCACGTGCCCTTCCCACTCGGGCTCGAGCGGCGTCACATTCACGATGATTCCGCAGCGTGCGTACGTCGACTTGCCGACGCAGATCGTGAGCACCTCGCGCGGGATCCGGAAGTACTCCACCGTTCGCGCGAGCGCGAACGAGTTCGGCGGGATGATGCAGACCTCGCCCGACATGTCGACGAAGCTCG
>Ga0105248_10001301_pt1 | contig 27806 bp, 22 predicted proteins | sample KBSS34metaG_FD_81524 | JGI IMG/M metagenome (GOLD analysis project Ga0105248, IMG submission 81524) | Switchgrass rhizosphere microbial communities from Kellogg Biological Station, Michigan, USA - KBS S3-4 metaG | ecosystem: Host-associated > Plants > Roots > Rhizosphere > Soil | place... | reverse complement strand
GCCCTCGTGGGCCTCACGCTCGTGGGGCTGGGCATGAACTACTGGCTGATGATCCCGCTCGTGTGCGTGTTCGGTGCGGCGCAAGGCGTGCTCGTCGAGCGCATCGGCGTACGCCCGGCCATCAAGATCAAGAGCGAGTTCGGCTGGATCATGTCCACCATCGCGCTGGGCATCATCTTCAAGAACGTGGCCGAGAACGTGTGGGGCCGCGACGACCTGCGCTTCCCCTCGCCGCTGCCCGAGTCACCGATCAAGCTCTTCGGCGCGAACGTGCTGCCGATGGAGATCCTCGTGGTCGTCGGCGCGCTGCTCATGATGGCGGCGGTGGAGCTCTTCAATCGCCGCTCGATCTACGGCCGGGCGGTGGTCGCCACCTTCAACGACCGCGATGCCGCCAAGCTCATGGGCATCAACACCGGCATGGTCATCACCTTCTCGTATGCCCTGTCGTCGCTGACCGCGGCCTTCGCGGGCGTGCTCGTCGCGCCGCTCACGCTCACCGGGGCCACGATGGGCGCGGTGCTCGGCCTCAAGGCCTTCGCCGTGGCCATCATCGGCGGGCTGACCAGCGGCATGGGGATCGTCGTGGGCGGGATCATCCTCGGCATCGCCGAGACCACGACCGGCTTCTATCTGTCCACGGGCTACAAGGACGTCCCCGGCCTCGTGCTGCTGCTGATCGTGCTGGCGCTCAAGCCGGCAGGCCTGTTCGGCAAGACCGCCATCAAGAAGGTTTGAGATGAATCGCTCTCCCATCGCCGCGAATGCGTGGCGGTCGCTCGCCGTGCTCGGCGTCGTGGCGCTGGCACTCTTCCCGTTCGCGGTCGGCAACTCGTACTACACCCACCTGGTCGAGACGATCCTGATCTACGCGATCGTGCTCTTCGGCCTGGACATCGTGGTGGGCTACACCGGCCAGGTCTCGCTCGGCCACGCGGGCCTCTTCGGCATCGGCGCCTACACCGCGGGCGTGCTGGTGCTCAAGCTCTCCGCGCCGATCTGGGTGGCGCTGCCTGCGGCCATCGCGGTGTCGGCTCTGTTCGGTGCGCTGCTCGCGCTGCCCGCGCTGCGCGTGACCGGCCCCTACCTCGCGATGGTGACGCTCGCCTTCGGCACCATCATCCAGATCCTCATCAACGAGATGACCTTCCTCACCGAAGGACCGATGGGCATCAAGGTGTCCAAGCCCGAGCTCTTCGGCCATCGCCTGGACGAGACGGAGTTCTTCTGGCTGGTGGGCGTGATGCTGATCGCCTCGCTCGTGTTCGTGCACCGCGTCCTGCGCTCGCAGCTCGGCCGCGCCTTCGAGGCGCTGCGCGGCAGCCCGGTCGCCGCCGACTGCATGGGCGTCTCGGTGTATCGCTACAAGGTCTATGCCTTCGTGATCAGTGCGGGCCTGGCCGGCCTCGCGGGTGCGCTGTATGCCTACTCCGAGCAGTACATCTCGCCCAACACCTACAACTTCGAGCTCACGGTGATGTTCCTGCTGGCCATCATCATGGGCGGGCGCAAGACGCGCACCGGCGCCATCCTCGGCGCGGCCATCATCGTGATGCTGCCCAAGCTGCTGGACGACATCGACCTGTTCCGCTGGGTGTCGGTGGCCTTCGCGGTGCTGGCGACGATCGGCGCTGCGGCGCTGCTGGCGCGCGGCAAGTCCACGCTCAAGAACGTGGCCATTCCCGTGGCGGGCAGCATCGCGCTGGCCGCGCTGTCCTTCACGCTCACGACGATGGCCGACTGGCGCCTGTCGATCTTCGGCCTCATCACGCTGTTCGTCGTCTACTTCCTGCAGGACGGCATCGTCGGCTTCGTGCGCGGCGCGCTCAGCGTCGAGGGCCGTGCGCGCACCGGGGCCGAGCCCGCGCGGGAGGTCGAGGTGGTCGCGCCGCAGGAGGCCGTGGTGCGCGCGCAGGGCGCGGCCACGCCGCAGCTGCTCGCGGCCGACAAGGTGCTCATGCAGTTCGGCGGCCTGAAGGCGCTCAACGAGGTGGACCTGCGCGTGAAGCGCGGCACCATCCACGGCCTCATCGGCCCCAACGGCTCGGGCAAGAGCACGATGATGAACGTGCTCACCGGCATCTACGTGCCCACGGCCGGCAGCATCGAGTTCGAGGGCCGCTCGGTGGTGGGCCGCAGCTCGTCGGACATCGCGCTTTCGGGCATCGCGCGCACCTTCCAGAACGTGCAGCTCTTCGGCGAGATGACCGCGCTGCAGAACGTGATGGTCGGCCTGCACCACACCTATCGAAGCCACCTGCTGGACATCGCGCTGCACACCGCCCGCTATCGCCGCGAGCGTGACCAGAGCACCGCGCGCGCCCGCGCGCTGCTGGAGGTGGTGGGCCTGGCCGAGCTTGCCGGCGAGCAGGCGCGCAACCTGCCCTACGGCAAGCAGCGGCTGCTGGAGATTGCGCGCGCGCTCGCGCTCGACCCGCAGCTGCTGCTGCTCGACGAGCCGGCAGCCGGCCTCACCGCGCCCGACATCAAGGAGCTCATCGCCATCATTCAGAAGATCCGCGCGCAGGGCATCACGGTGATCCTGATCGAGCACCACATGGACGTGGTCATGTCGATCTGCGACATGGTGACCGTGCTGGACTTCGGCCAGAAGATCGCCGAGGGCGTGCCGTCGGCGGTGCAGTCGAACCCGAAGGTCATCGAGGCCTATCTCGGCGGCGACGTGGCCGTGGAAGCGCTGGCCTGACGAGGAAGACGATGCTCACGATCACCAATCTGCATGCGGGCTACGGCAAGGTCGAGGTGCTGCACGGCATCAGCCTGGAAGTGCCCAAGGGGCGCGTCGTCACGCTCATCGGCAGCAACGGCGCCGGCAAGACGACCACGATGCGCGCCATCTCCGGAATGATTGCGCCGAGCGAGGGCCGCATCACGCTCGGCAACGACGACATCACCGGGCGCGAGTCGCATCGCATCGCGCGCCTGGGGCTCGCGCATTCGCCCGAGGGCCGGCGCGTGTTCGCAACCATGTCGGTCACCGACAACCTGCGCCTGGGTGCGTTCGCGCGCTACACCGGCGCGCGTCCGAAGGGCGACATCGCGGCCGATCTCGAACGCGCGATGGAGTACTTCCCGCGCCTGAAGGAGCGCCGCACGCAGCTCGCGGGCACCCTCTCCGGCGGCGAGCAGCAGATGCTCGCGATGGCGCGCGCGATGATGATGAATCCCGAGGTGGTGCTGCTCGACGAGCCGTCGATGGGCCTGGCGCCCATCCTCGTCGACGAGGTGTTCCGCATCATCGCGAGGCTGCGCCAGGAGGGTGTGACGATGCTGCTCGTCGAGCAGTTCGCCGCTGCCGCGCTCAACGTGGCCGATTACGGCTATGTGCTGGAGAACGGCCGCATCGCGGTCCACGGGCCCGCGGACAAGCTGAAGAACGATCCGGCGGTGAAGGCCGCCTACCTCGGCGGCCACTGAGGGCCCGCGGGCTCACTGCGGCACGGGCCGCGAGTTCGCCAGCACCTCGCGCAGCTCGACCAGGTTCACGGGCTTGGTCAGGTGCGCATCGAAGCCGGCGGCGAGCGTCAGCTCGCGATCGGCCTGCTGGCCGTAGCCCGTCATCGCGGAGACGAAGGCGCGCGAAAGGCGCGGGTGCGCGCGCAAGGCCCGCAGGATCGCGTAGCCGTCGGTCTCGGGCATGTTGAGGTCCAGCAGCACCACGTCGGGCCCGAAGGCTTCGGCGTGGCGCACGGCCTCCTGCGCGCGGTAGGCGGCGCGCGCCTCGTGGCCCATCAGTCGCAGCAGCTCGACCATGGTGTCGGCCGAGTCGCGGTTGTCGTCGATGACCAGCACGCGTCGAGATGGCGCCCGGTCTTCCGGGGCGGCCAGCGCCGTGCCCTCGTCGCGGGGCGCGCGACGCGCCGGCAGGCGCATCGTGAAGCGGCTGCCGCGACCCTTGCCTTCGCTGTGGGCCACGAGCGTGCCGCCGTGCAGTTCCACCAGGGTGCGCGCCAGGCTCAGCCCGATGCCCAAGCCTCCCTCGTCCGCGCTGCGTGCATCCTCCTGCACGAAGAGCTCGAAGATCCGATCCAGCGCCTCGGGCGCGATGCCGCGGCCGTTGTCCGACACCGTCGTGACGTAACCCCCGGCGTCCGCGCGCACCGCCACGTCGATGCGCCCGCCCTCGGGCGTGTAGCGGGCCGCGTTGTTCAGCACGTTCAGCAGGGCCTGCGTGAGCCGCATGGCGTCGCCGGTCATGGGCAGCTCGTGCGCGGGCAGGTTCACGTGCAGCTCGTGATGCCGCGCATCGATGGCCGGGCGCGCCGCCTCGAGGGTCGCCTGCACGGTGGCGCGGAAGTCCAGCTCGTCGTCGCGCAGCAGGATCTTGCCGGTGACGAAGCGGCCCACGTCGAGCAGGTCGTCGACGAGGCGGGTCATGTGATCGGTCTGGCGCGCCACGATGTCGCGCGCGCGGGCGATGCTCTCGGGCAGCGCCTGCGGCATCTGCATGATCCCCACCGCATTGCGGATCGGGGCGAGCGGGTTGCGCAGCTCGTGCGCGAGCATCGCGAGGAACTCGCTCATGCGCCGGCTCGCATGCTCCAGCTCCAGCAGCCGGCGCGACGCGGTGAGATCGCGCGTCACCTTGGAGAAGCCGCGCAGCTGGCCGTGCACGTCGCGCACGGCCGTGAGGGTGACGTCGGCCCAGAAGACCGTTCCGTCGCGCCGACGCCGCCAGCCCTGCTCCTTCACGCTGCCTTCGAGCATGGCGCGCGCGAGCTCGTGCGCCGGGCGGGCCGCCTCGTTGTCCTCGGGCGTGAAGAGGCGAGAGAAATGCGTGCCGATCATCTCGGCGGCGGTGTAGCCCAGGAGCGCCTGCGCGCCGGAGTTCCAGGTGAGCACGCACCCGCGCGGATCGAGCAGGTAGATCGCGTAGTCCTTCACCGAGTCGACCAGCAGCCGCAACTCCTCCTCGCTCTGGCGCAGCGCCTCCTCCCGCTCACGCCACTCGGTGAGGTCGCGCGTCACCTTCGCAAAGCCGATGAGCTCGCCGCGCTCGTCGCGCAAGGCGGTGATCACGACGCTCGCCCACATCAGGCTGCCGTCCTTGCGCACGCGCCAGCCCTGGTCCTCGATGCGACCGGTCTTGGCCGCACGGCGCAACTCCTCCTTCGGCCATCCGGACTCGATCGCCTGCGGCGTGTAGAAGGTCTCGAAAGAGCGGCCGATGATCTCGTCGGCCCGCCAGCCCTTGAGCTTTTGCGCGCCGAGGTTCCAGGTGCGCACCCGGCCCTGCGTGTCGAGCATGAAGATGGCGTAGTCCTGGATGCTCTCGACGAGGAGCCGGAAGCTGGCGAGGACGGTCTGCTCATCCGGCGGCGAGTCCGGGGCGAGCGCGGGGCGGCCCTGCGACGCCGGCGAGGGCGCGGCGTCGGGCATCGACTCTTCCTGTTCCGGGCTGCGGCTCATCGTGATCCAGGATACGCGCGGGCGGCAGCGCCTGTCAGCGGTGGCGCTACGGACGAGGGCGCAGGGGCCGTGAATCCTGCCGCCGCCATGCGGGCAAACCGGCAGGCGCGGGCGCTGCAGCGCTGCTAGGCTGGCCCGTAACACCTCCAGTGCCCGCACCGCCATGTACCCGCTCGACCGATTCCTGCTCTTCGTCGCGCTGCCCGTGGTGGTCGGCGCGTCGCTGATCGAGGCGCTCGTGCTCTCGCGGCGCGGCGGCTACGACTGGCGCGCCACCGGCGTGTCGCTGCTGGACCTCGTCGTGCGCGTGGGCCTGCAGATCCTGGCGCCGCTTTCCATCGCCACGCCGCTGATCGTGCTGGCCTACCAGCACCGCGTCGCGGACATCCGGCTGGACAGCGCGCTCGCGCTCTTCGCGCTCTTCGTCGGGCAGGAGTTCTGCTACTACTGGTTCCACCGCGCCGCGCATCGCGTGCGCTGGTTCTGGTGCAACCACGCGGTGCACCACTCGCCGCAGCAGCTCAATCTCTCGGCCGCCTATCGAATCGGCGCGCTCGGGCGCCTCACCGGCAGCTCGCTCTTCTACATCCCGCTGGTGGTGCTGGGCTTTCCGCCGCGCGTGGTGTTCGAGGTGCTCACGCTCAACCTGCTCTACCAGTTCTGGATCCACGCCACCTGGATCCCGAAGCTCGGCTGGCTGGAGCTCGTGCTCAACACGCCCTCGGCGCATCGCGTGCACCACGCGTCGAACCTCGACTACCTCGACGCCAATTACGGCGGCGTGCTGATCGTCTTCGATCGACTGTTCGGCACCTATCGCCCGGAGCGAAAGGACGTGCCCTGCCGCTACGGCCTCGTGCACCAGATCGAGGGCTACAACCCGCTGCGCATCGAGTTCCACCAATGGGTGCAGCTCGCGCGCGACCTGCGCGGCGCGCGCAGCCTGCGCGAGGTCGCCGGCTTCCTGCTGCGCCCGCCCGGCTGGCAGCCGAGCGGAGAAGGCAGCACGACCGAGGAGCTTCGACGCCGAGAGATGACGACCCCTCGTCTCACGAATACGTGAGCCGATCCCCCGAGGGGAAAAGCGCGCGGGCCTTGGGGCGGCCCGGCGGACGTTCCCCTCGCGCACCAGAGAGTGCCGACTCCGACAGGAGCCTCGTTCAACCCAGTCACGACAGGAGACATCGATGCGACGCAGAACCTTCGCCGCGGCCGCGGCCGCAAGCCTTGCCGCGCCCTGGGTGCACGCGCAGCCGCTGTTCACACAGCCCGTGCGCATCATCGTGGGCTTCGCACCGGGCGGCGGCACCGACGTGATCGCGCGCGTCATGGCCGAGAAGCTCTCCGCGATGTGGGGCGTTCCGGTGCTGGTGGAGAACAAGGCGGGAGCCGCCGGCGTGATCGCCGCGGACTATGTCGCCAAGGCCGCCCCGGACGGCACGACGCTCGTGATGGCGCACATCAACAGCCACGCCATCGCGCCCGGCCTCTACCCCAAGATGCCCTACGTCGTCGAGCGCGACTTCACGCCGATCACGCTCGTGGGCGTCACGCCCAACCTGCTGGTGTGCGGCCCGAGCCAGCAGGCCCGCACGGTGCAGGACCTGGTCGAGCTGTGCCGCAAGAACCCCGGGCGCGTCAGCTTCGGCTCGGCCGGCAACGGATCGGCCCAGCACCTGGCGCTGGAGATGTTCAAGCTCGCCGCGAAGGTCGATGCACTGCACGTGCCCTACAAGGGCTCGGGCCCGATGCTCACCGACCTCATGGGCGGCCAGATCGACTACAGCTTCGACACGATGACGGCCGCGACCCCGCACGTGAAGAGCGGCAAGATCATCGCTATCGCGCAGACGCGCCAGAAGCGCAGCCTCGGCCATCCGAACGTGCCGACGATGTCCGAGTCGGGCTACCCCGGCTTCGAGGCCACCACCTGGTATGGCCTCACCGGCCCCGCGAAGATGCCGCCGGCGATGGTCAAGCGCATGGGCGAGGACTTCAACAAGGTGCTGGCGATGCCCGACGTGGCCGCGCGCATGGAGCAGTACGGGGCCGAGGACGGCGGCGGCTCGCCCGAGAAGTTCGCCGCCTTCATGCAGGCCGAGGGCCGCAAATGGGCCAAGGTCATCAAGGATGCCAACGTGAAGGTGGATTCCTGATGACCGACGGCGCGAGCGCCCCCGCGGCGCGCGCGCTGCCCCTTGCGGGCGTGCGCGTCCTCGAGGTAAGCCAGGTCATGGCGGGGCCCTTCGCAGGCATGCTGCTCGGCGACCTCGGAGCCGACGTCATCAAGATCGAGCCGCCGGGCAGCGGCGACCAGACGCGCGGCTCCATGGGCTTTCGCATGAAGGGCAGCGACAGCATGGGCTTCCTGAACCTCAACAGGAACAAGCGCAGCGTCGCCCTGAACCTGAAGTCGAGCGCCGGGCGCGAGCTGCTGCTGCGCCTGGTGAAGGACGCGGACATCCTCGTCGAGAACTACCGCCCGGGCGTGATGAAGCGCCTGGGCCTGGCCTACGAGGACTGCCGCGCGGCGAACCCGCGCATCGTCTACGCGAGCATCTCGGGCTTCGGCCAGAGCGGGCCCTGGGCCCAGCGCCCGGGCTTCGACCTGATGGCGCAGGCCATGTCGGGCGTGATGAGCGTGACCGGCTACCCCGGGCAGGCGCCGGTGAAGGCGGGCGTGCCGGTGGCCGACATCGGCTGCGCGCTCTTCGCGACCTACGGGCTCCTGGCCGCCTACATCGGCGCGCAAAAGAGCGGCGAGGGCCAGTACATCGACGCCTCGCTCTTCGACTCGGCCATGGCCTTTTCCATCTGGGACATGTCGGAGTACTGGGGCACCGGGCGCGAGCCCGAGCCGCTGGGCACGGCCAACCGCATGAGCGCGCCGTATCAGGCGATGCGGGCCGCCGACGGCTGGTTCGTGATGGGCGCGACCAGCCAGAAGCTGTGGGAGCAGCTGTGCACGGTGATCGGGCGGCGCGAGCTGATCGACGACGCGCGGTTTCTCAGCATCGCGCTTCGCCTGTCGAACCGCGAAGCCCTCGTGCAGGCGCTGGAGGAGACCTTCCGCACGAAGAGCGCATCGCACTGGATCGACACGCTCCTGGCCGCGGGCCTGCCGGCCGGGCCGATCCTCACCTATCCGCAGGCCTTCGAAAGCGAGCATGGCCGGGAGCGCCGCATGCGCATCGAGATCGACCACCCGGTGGAGGGGAAGCTGCCGAACATCGGCTTCCCCGTGAAGATGCTCGGCACGCCGCAGCAGGTGCGCCTGCACCCGCCGCTGCTGGGCGAGCACACCGAGGAAGTGCTGCGCGAGCTGGGCATCGATGCCGGCGAGCGCGCCAGCCTCGCCGCGGCCGGAGCCTTCGCCCATGAGTGAGCCGGGCGGCGAAGGCACGGTCCACCTGCGCATCGACGCGGGCGTGGCCCACGTCGTCTTCGACCGGCCCGCAGCGCGCAATGCGATGACCTGGGCGATGTACCGCTCGCTCATGTCGATCTGCGAAGAGCTTGCCGCCGACCGATCGGTGCGCGTGACCTGCCTGCGCGGCGCGGGGGGCCAGGCCTTCATCGCCGGCACCGACATTGCGCAGTTCACCGAATTCGCAAGCGGCGAGGACGGCCTCGCCTACGAGGCGCAGATCGATCGTGGGATCTCGGCGCTTGCGGGCCTGCCCATGCCCACGCTCGCGCTCATCGAGGGATGGGCCGTGGGTGGCGGGCTGGCCATTGCGACCGCCTGCGACTTTCGCATTGCCACCCCCGCGTCGAAGCTGGGCGTGCCCATCGCGAAGACGCTCGGCAACTGCCTGTCGATGGCCAATCTCGCGCGGCTGCGCGACGCCTTCGGCACGCAGCGCGTGCGCCGCATGCTGTTGCTGGCCGAGTTCATCGGGGCCGAGGAGGCGCTGGCCTGCGGCTACCTGCACGAGGTGGTCGAGCCCCACGCGCTGGACGAGGCGGGCGCAAAGCTGTGCGCGACGCTCGCCTCGCTCGCCCCGCTCACGCAAGGCGTGACCAAGCGCGCGCTCGCGCGCCTCGTGCCCGGCACGCTGCCCGACGGCGAGGATCTCGTGCGCGAGTGCTATGCGAGCGAGGACTTCCGCGAAGGCGTGCAGGCCTTCGTCGCGCGGCGAGCGCCGCAGTGGAAGGGGCGCTGAGGCGTCGTGCGCCGGGTGGTGACTCGCCCCCGCCTCCCGGTTCATGATGCGCGCTCGAAGGCGCGGCCTTCGTCGGCAGGAGGCGGGCACGATGGGCAGGCAGACGAAGAAGCAGGCGCGCGGCGACATCCACGATGTCGGGCAGATCGTGCTCGTGCTGCAGGGCGGCGGCGCGCTGGGCGCCTACCAGGCGGGCGTCTACGAGGCGATGACGAATGCGGGGATCGAGCCCGATTGGGTGATCGGGACCTCGATCGGCGCCATCAACGGCGCGCTCATCGCAGGCAATGTGCGCGCGAGGCGGCTGGAGCGGCTGCGCGAGTTCTGGCGCCGGGTGCAGCAGCGCGAGGCCTTCGGCGAATGGGGCACGGTGATCCACGGCGTGCATTCCTTCTTCGAGCCGCGACCCGGTGTGTGGGCGGGCGGCATGTATGCGCCGGTCGGCGCCGAGGCCGCGTCGTTCTATTCCGCCCAGCCGCTGCGCGAGACGCTGCACGAACTGCTGGAGGAGGACCTGCTGGCCCACGACATGCGTCTCACGATGGGCGCGGTGTCGGTGACGCAGGGCGAGCTGCGCTACTTCGACAGCCGCGACGAGAAGCTGTGCGTCGATCACGTGCTCGCCTCGGGCGCGCTGCCGCCGGCCTTCGCCGCGGTGCGCATCGGCGAGCACGTCTACTGGGACGGGGGCGTCTTCTCGAACACGCCGATCGAGGCGGTGTTCGACGACGAGCCGCGGCGCAGCTCGCTGATCTTCTCGGTCAACGTGTGGCAGCCCACGGGCGTGGAGCCGCGTTCGGTCTGGGAGGCGATGGGCCGCCAGAAGGACATCCAGTACGCGAGCCGCGCCGACACCCACATCGCGCGGCAGAAGCAGATCCATCGCCTGCGCCACGTGATCCGCGAGCTCACGCAGCAGCTCAGCGAAGCGCGGCGCAACACGCCGGCCGTGCGCGAGCTCTCGGCGTGGGGCTGCGGCACCACCATGCACGTGGTGCGCCTGCTCGCGCCGACGCTCGCGAACGAGGACTACTGGAAGGACATCGACTTCAGCCGCGAGGGCATCGAGGCGCGCTGGGCGGCAGGCCTGGAGGACACGCGCAAGGTGATCGAGTGCGCGCCGTGGAACGAGCCCTACGACGCCACCGAGGGCGTCATCGTCCACGAGCTCTCGGCGCGCACGGGCATGGAAGTGAAGACGGTCTGAGCGAAACGACAACGCGGGGATTTCAATGAGCCTGACTCTCTATGCCCATCCGTTCTCCTCCTACAGCCAGAAGGTCTTGATCGCGCTGTACGAGAACGCGACTGCCTTCGAGTGGCGCGTGCTCGATGGCAGCCCCGAAGTCACGCGGGAGTGGGCGACCCTGTGGCCGATGGCGCAGATGCCGCTGCTGCGCGACGGCGAACGTGTCGTGATCGAGTCCACGGTCATCATCGAGCACCTGCAGATTCATCACCCCGGCCCGGTGCGCCTGCTGCCCGCCGATCCGGCCGCTGCGCTGGAGGTGCGCTTCATGGATCGCGTCTTCGACCAGCATGTGATGGGCCCGATGCAGGCCATCGTGAATGACTTCCGTCGCCCGGCCGAGCAGCGCCACCCGCCGACCGTGCACGAGGCGCGAAACAGGCTCGAGCAGATCTACGCCTGGCTGGACTCGCGATTGGCGGGCCGCACCTGGGCGGTGGGTGAGGACTTCGGCCTCGCCGAGTGCGCGGCCGCGCCGTCGCTCTTCTATGCCGATTGGGTGCACGAAATCGCGCCGGCCTACGAGCGCCTGCGCTCCTACCGCACGAGGCTGCTGGAGCGAGCGTCGTTCAAGCGCGCGGTCGAAGAGGCGCGACCCTTCCGGGGGTTCTTCCCGCCCGGCGCGCCGGATCGCGACTGACGCGCGCAGCAAGGCCGCGCTTGCCCGTTCGGGCGCAGACCACTAGCTCTTCAGCGATACCGGCGTGTAGATCGCAATCCAGTCCTGCCGAAGCAGGTGCCGGTCTAACTTTCTCGTGCCCCGCAAACTCTTCAGAGGAATTTGGCATGAGCAAGATCCTGTTGGTCCTCACCTCGCACGACATCCTCGGCAACACCGGCCGCAAGACCGGCTTCTGGCTCGAGGAGTTCGCCGCGCCTTATTACGTGTTCCTCGATGCCGACGAACAGATCACGGTCGCGTCGCCCAAGGGCGGCCAGCCGCCCATCGACCCGAAGAGCGACGAGCCTGGCAACCAGACCCCGCCGATGACGCGCTTCAAGGGCGACAAGGCGGCGCAGGCGGTGCTCGCCCGCACCGTGAAGCTGGCCGACATGAAGCACGACGATTTCGACGCGGTCTTCTACTCGGGGGGCCATGGCCCGATGTGGGACCTTGCCGAGGATCCGGTCTCCATCGCGCTGATCGAGTCGTTCTACGACGCCGGCAAGCCGGTCGCGTTCGTCTGCCACGCGCCGGGCGTGCTGCGCCACGTGAAGCACAAGGGCGAACCGCTGGTCAAGGGCAAGCGCGTCACCGGCTTCACCAACGACGAGGAGGAGGAAGTGCAGCTCACCAAGGTGGTGCCCTTCCTCGTCGAGGACGAGCTCAAGCGCCTGGGCGCTCGCTTCGAGAAGAAGCCCAACTGGCAAGTCTTCGTGATCACCGACGGCAGGCTCGTCACCGGACAGAACCCTGCGTCGTCGACCGATGGCGCGAAGGCGCTGCGTGCGCTGCTGAGCTGAGCCGAAACAGGAACTCCCATGGAATCGTCATCCGCGAACAATGATCAGCTGAGGGTCACCCGCGCGTCGCCGACCCTCTGCCGCATCGCCTTCGACCATCCTCCGCTGAACCTCATGCAGCCTGCGTTCGTCGCGCAGTTCAGGAAGATCCTGACGGCGCTCGAAGCCGACGCGCAGCTCAAGGTCGTCGTGTTCGAGAGCGCCGTCGACGGCGTCTTTCTGAACCACTCGGACTTCCTCGCGAACATGGAGGACCTGGCCAACATGCCGCAGGGCCCCACGGGCCTGGAGGCGTGGCCCGACATCCTCGTGCGGCTGTCGCGTGCTCCGTTCGTGTCCATCGCATGCATACGCGGTCGCGCGACCGGCAACGGCAGCGAGCTTGCACTCGCATGCGACATGGCGTTCGCCAGCCGCGAACGCGCGATCCTGTCGCAGTGGGAGGTCGGAGCCGGCCTGGTGCCCGGCGGCGGTCCGATGGCGCGCCTGCCGAGGCTCGTGGGCCGCAATCGGGCGCTCGAGATTCTGCTGACGTCGAACGACATCGATGCCGACACGGCCGAGGCGTACGGCTACGTGAACCGGGCGCTGCCCGATGCGCAGCTCGACGGCTTCGTCCAGGCGATGGCGACACGCATCGCCTCGTTCGACAAATGGGCCATCGCCAACACCAAGCGACTCGTCGATGCCGCGACCCTTCCTCCCGATCTGGAGATCGCGGCAGGCTGGGACACGTTCAGGGCCTCGTTCGCCCGCCCCGTCGCGCAGAAGTCGATCCGAACCTTGTTGGATCGCGGACTCCAAAGGCCGGGTGAGGTCGAGGCCCGCCTTGCTGAGGCCGTCGGCAAGCTCTGGACGTGAAGGCTCCTGACTGAGGCGCGGCGCCAAGGCCGCGCTTGCGCTCACCTTCAGCTCACCGAAAGGCGCTCGCGGAACATCAGCACGAGGTCTGTCTTGGTGATGTAGCCGAGGAGGTGATCGCGCTCGTCGAGCACCGGCAGCCGTTCGCCGGCATGACGCGCGAAGGTCTCCATCACCTGCCAGGCGGGCGTGGTGTCGCGCACGCGATGGAAGTCCGTGCGCAGCAGGCTCGCGGGCCAGGGCGAGTCGAGCCTGGCGCCCGCGGCGAGCTGGGCGGTGAGGTCGTGCAGCGAGATGGCGCCGGTGAAGCGGCCGGCCTCGTCGAGCACGTAGACGTGCTGCCAGCGGTAACGCAGGAAGGCGCTCTGCAGTGATTCGAGCGTGCCGAGCGCGTGCACGGTGGCGCTGTCGGTGCGCAGGAAATCGCGCGCCATGGTGAGCACGGGTGCGTTCGACAGCGTGCCGGCTGCGGCGTAGATGGAGCGCTCGCGCAACGCGCGCGAGATGAAGTAGGCGAGCACGCAGGCGAGCATCGAAGGCACGACGACGCCGTAGTTCTCGGTCATCTCGAAGATCATCAGCACCGAGGTGAGCGGCGCGTGCGTGCTGGCCGCGAGGAAGGCGCCCATGCCCACCGCGACGCTGGCCGACGCCGGCAGCGTGCCCGGCTGCACCGCCTGCAGTGCCGCCCAGAAGAGCGAGCCCGCGCAGGCGCCCACCAGCAGCGTGGGCGTGAAGATGCCGCCCACCGCCCCCGAGCCGGTCGTCGCCGCCAGCGCGAGCAGCTTGAAGACGAGCACGAAGACCACCAGGGTCCACACCCACTGCCCGTGGATCAGCTCCTGGATCACGCTGTAGCCGTTGCCCCAGACCTGCGGCGCCACGACGGAGATCGCACCGACGATCAGTCCGCCCAGTCCGAGCTTCACCGGCAGCGGCGCGCTCCAGCGGCGAAACAGCGCATGCGCGACGTCCAGCAGCTTGAGGTAAAGCGGCGCCGTCAGCCCCGCGACGACGCCCAGCAGTGCCAGCTCCAGCGTCGCCTCGCCCGGCACGAGCACGAAGGGCGACGTGTGATAGACCGCCTCCAGTCCGACGAGCCTCGAGCTCGCGAGGTTCGCCGCGACGGCCGACACCAGCAGGGGCCCAAGGCTCTCGATCGCGAGCGAGCGCAGCACGATCTCCGCGACGAAGAGGGCGCCGGCGATCGGCGCGTTGTAGGCGGTGGCCACGCCCGCCGCCGCGGCGCAGGCGACGAACAGGCGCCTGCGCGGCACCGGCGCGCGCCGCCAGCGTCCGACCAGCGAGCCGCACAGTGCGGCGAGCTGCACCATCGGGCCTTCGCGGCCGATTGCGCCGCCGCTGGCCACGCTTGCGGCCGAGGACAGCGCGCGGATGAGCGACACGCGCACCGGCAGGTCGCCGTCGCCGAGCACGATGGCTTCCATGTAGTCGCCCGCGGGCTTCTGCCCGGATACGCGGCGCGACCAGGCGAGCAGGAAGCCGGCGATGACGCCGCCGATGGCGGGCGCCGCCAGGCGCGCGGGCCAGCTCAGCGATTCGGCGATGCGCACCAGCCCGTCGCTGCGCCCGAAGACGAGCCGCTCGATGAGGAACAGCCCCTCGCGAAACCCGATGGTCGCGGCCGATGCCAGCACGCCGATGACGGCGGCCATGACCAGCGTGCGCTGCCATTCGGTGGGACGCAGCCGATCGATCAGGAGCAGGGCCTGGTTCTGCAGGGAACGCATGGAACGGGTGGGAGGAGCGTGCGCGCGAATGAAGGCAGCGATTGTGTCGTGCGCGCCGACCCGGCCTCGCCACCCGGGCCGGGTAGAGCCATCAGATCGCCGCGGCGCTGGACGACGTGGCCTCGCGCGCACGCGCCACGGCATGGCGTGCGACGGCCTCCTCGAGGTTGAAGAGCAGGCCCTCCTGGCCGAGCTGCGCCCCGAGCGCAGAGCGCTGCACCATCGCGAGGACCCCCGGCGTGAGGCCCGCGAGCCACAGCTCCACGCCTTGCTCGCTGTGGCGTGCCTGTGCCTCGGTGAGCATCTTGAGCGCGGTGTATTCCAGGTCGAAGACGCCCGAGAGATCGAGCACCACGACGCGCGGCTGCGATTGCGCGATCGCGGCGAGGATCTTCTGCCCGACACGCTGCGCGTTCGCGAAGAAGACGCGCCCCTCGGGGCGCAGCAGGAGCAGGCCGGGGAAGGTCTCGTCGTCCGGGTGGTGCTCGGCCCGCGGGCGAAACACGTTGGTGCCCGGCTTGCGCGCGAGCACGTGCACGGGCGGGTCGGAGGACTGGTAGGCCAGGGCCGCGAGCGAGACGATGATCGCCACGACGATGCCTTGCAGCGTGCCGACCAGGATCACGCCGACGCAGGCGACGAGCGCCCACACGAACTCGGTGCGGCGCACGGTGAGGATGCTGCGGAACTCGCGCGGCTGGATGAGCCCGATCGAATAGACGATGACCACCGCCGCCAGCGTGGCCTCGGGCATGAGCCCGATCAGCGGCGCCAGCAGCAGCAGGGTCGCGAGCGTGACCGCGGCCGTGATCGCGCCGGCCATCTGCGTCTGCGCACCGGCCTCGCGGTTGACGGCGGTCTGCGAGGTCCCGCCGCCCGCGGGCATGGCGCCGAGGAAGGCGGCGGCCGCGTTCGCGAGGCCGGTGGCGAAGAGCTCCTGGTTCGCCTGCGGCATGGGCTCGGTGCGGCGCGCGAAGGCGCGACCCGCGGCAATGGTTTCCGTGAAGCTCATGACGGCGATGCCGAGCGCGGCGGGCCACAGCTCGCTCATGAGCTGCGCGGAGGGCCAGGTGAGCTGCGGCAGGCCGGTGGGCACCTTGCCGACGGTGGCCACGCCCATCTCGCCGAGCCCGAGCAGGCGCACGGCGGCGATGGCGCCGCCCACCGCGATGAGCGGTGCGGGCAGTCGCGGCGCGAAGCGCTCGATCGCCAGCAGCACGGCAATGGTGAGCGCGCCCACGAGGAGCGTGATGCTCGAGGTCTGCGGCAGGCCCTGAACGATCGCGGCGACGTTGTGCGCGAAGGAGCCCTTGTGAAAGTGAAGCCCCAGCAGCTTGGGGATCTGGTCCACCACGATCACGGCGCCGATGCCCGCCTTGAGACCGACCAGCACCGGCTCTGAGATGAAGTCGGCGATGAACCCCAGGCGCAGGAGCGAGGCGAGCACCAGGAGCGCACCCACGAGCACGGTGAGCGTGGCGCAGGCGGTGGCGAGGTCGCCCGCGCCGGCGGCGTGCACCGAGGCGAGTGCGGCGCCCGTGAGGATGGCGATGGTGGTGGTCGTGCTCACCGACAGCGGACGCGAGCTGCCGAGGAAGGCATACACCGCCATGGGCACGAGCGCGGTGTACAGGCCCACGCTCACCGGCAGCCCCGCGACCGTCGCATAGGCCAGCGACTTCGGGATGACGACGGCGGCGGCGGTGAGTCCTGCGACGAGATCCGGGCGCAGCCATTGCGCGCGGTACTCGCGCATCCATTCAGGCAGGGGCAAGGCGCCCTTCGAGGCACGGGGTGCGGGGCGACGCGGCTTCATGGGCGTCAGGTCCGCTCGGGGGCGGGAATGCCGTCGGCTCAGTAGCGCGCGCGCACGAGCCGATAGGGATAGTCCGGCTCGCGGTAGTCGCCCGCCTTCTGGCGCGCCGGCAGCTTCACCTTCGCGCGCGGCACCGCCTTGTACGGAATGCGGCCGAGCAGGTCGCTGATGATGTTCAGCCGCGCGCGCCGCTTGTCGTCGGAGTGCGCCACGAACCACGGCGCGACCTCGGTGTCGGTGGCGGCGAACATGTCGTCGCGGGCGCGCGAGTAGTCGAACCAGCGGCTGTAGGACTTGAGGTCCATGTCCGAGAGCTTCCAGTGCTTGCGCCCGTCGGTGATGCGCGCCTCGAGCCGGCGGGTCTGCTCCTCGGGACTGACTTCGAGCCAGTACTTGAGGAGGATGACGCCGGAGTCGACGATGGCCTTCTCCACCTGCGGCGCCACCTTCAGGAAGCTTTCGAGCTGCTCCTGCGTGCAAAAGCCCATGACCCGCTCGACGCCCGCGCGGTTGTACCAACTGCGGTCGAAGATGACGATCTCGCCGGCGGCCGGCAGGTGCGGCAGGTAGCGCTGGATGTACATCTGGCTCTTCTCGCGATCGGTGGGCGCGGGCAGCGCCAGGACGCGGAAGATGCGCGGGCTCACCCGCTCGGTGATCGCCTTGATGGCGCCGCCCTTGCCGGCACCGTCACGGCCCTCGAAGACGACGCAGATCTTCGCGCCCGACTCGACGACCCAGTCCTGGAGCTTGACGAGCTCGACGTGCAGCTTGAAGAGCTCGCGCTCGTAGTCCTTGTTCGACATCCGGGCGGCTTCCGCCGGATGTTCCTTGCGCGCCGCCGCCTTGTGGTTCGAAGCCATGGCCCACCGTCCCGCGTGTGAAGAGGAAGCCGACCGGCGAGGCCTGGGTGAGCCTGGGTGAGGGATCACCGCGATGCGGCGCCGGGTTTACTGCCCGCAACTGCCCGAACGAGCATATACCTGCGAATGTGCAAGGGCACGCATGTCGCGGCGACTGCGCGAAGGAGGTGGATCATGGCTCGCTTGCTGCTGGGCAACGTCGAGAACGAGGCAACGGACGAGGAGATCCGCGAGTTCCTGAAGAAGTACGGCTTCCCCGCATTCGAGGGGATCGAGCGCGTGCCGGGGAGCGGAGAGCGCCCCTCGGTCATCGTGAACTTCGGCGACGTGGACGCGGCGGAGATCAACAAGCTCCAGCCGCGCATCCAGGACCTCTTCTGGCACAACCGCACGATCAACGCGCAGGTGCTGTTCGAGCCCTATCGATGAGGGCCCGCGCAGCAGCCTGCGCGCGGTGTGCCGCTGCGACGCTCAGGGCGCGCAGCTCGCCTGCGTGAGCTGGCGGATCCAGTCGCCGACCATCGCAATGGCCTCGGCGTGGTTGGTCTGGCGTCCGACCACGGGCATGGTCTGGCCGGAGCCCACGTGGCTCAGCCGGTACAGGAGGATCGACGTGTCCGGGCTGCCCGGGTTGATGTCGTACTTGTAGCCGGGCTGGCCGGTGCCCACATAGGCCAGCGGCAGCTTGCACACGCCCCAGGTGTCGGTGGCGCTTGCGGAGCCGATGTTGTCGTAGGTCAGCAGCAGGCCCGACTGCGACGCGTAGCCGCGGGCGTTGTGGCAGTGGGCGCAGTTGACGTCCAGGTACGCCCGCGCGCGCATCTCCAGCGGCTGGGTCGTGTCGAGCAGGCTCGCATTCACGGGCGCGCCGGCCAGGCCCGTGAACCCGGACAGGAGCTTCAGGTCGTCGAGGTTGACGAGCTGGTTCTTGACCACGCCGCCGCCGAAGTCGTAGGTCTTGTTGAGGTTGCGCGCCTTGGGGCCGATGGGCAGGGTGGAGCCGCTGCCGTTGCTGGACGAGGCATGGCACTGCTGGCAGGTCTGCGCGTTCGGCACCGCGTAGATGAACTTCTGCGAGGGGCCGCTGTCGGGCACCAGCTCCATCGAGATGTACTTGCCCGCGGGGGTGAGCGTGGCGTCCTTCTGGTCGTCGTCCCAGACGTAGGGCAGGCCCGCCCAGCTGCCGTCGGCCTGCCGCACCAGGATGCGCGTCTCGACCAGGCGGTGGCCGGTGAGGTCGATGCTCGAGCCCTGCGCGGTCTGGGTCTTCTGCGCCACGGGCACGGCGCTCGCGTCGGTGCCGGTGGCCTTCGGGTAATAGAAGGTCTTCACGAGTGCGCTGCCGACGGGGAGGTCCAGCGTGCCGGTGTCGGTGTAGGCGATTGCCTTGCCCGGCGGCACGTAGATCGCGCGCAGCTTGAAGGCGTAGTCGGAGAAGAGCGCGGTGTTCAGGTCGTAGGGCACGAGCGCCGCGTTGAGCGTGAGCGTGGAGCCGCTGATGCTCGCGAGATTCCAGGCCGAAAGCTTGGACGGCGCCGCCGAGGCGTCGTAGATCGTCGGGGCGACCGGGGTCGGGGTGGGGGTGGGCGTCTGGATGGGCGAAGGAGCGGCGGCCGGGGCGCTCGAGCCGCCCCCGCCGCCGCATGCGGCGAGCCACAGGGCGCAGGCCAGCGCGGTCGAGGTCAGCAGGGCCCGGGCGACCCAGGGCCGCGGGGACGTGAGGCAGGTCTTGTTCATGGGGATCGGAAGACGAAAAAAGAGGGCGCTCGCCGAGCGCCCCAACGATGGGCGCCAGGGGAGCGCCCTTCGGGGTTGGCTCGCCCGCTTCAGGGCTGGCCGGTCACCGCGGGCAGGCTGAGCGTGCAGTCCATGCGCGCGGGGCTCGGGAAGCGGGGGTTGCCGCCTGCCATCACGGCCGCCAGGTCCAGGTCCATGTTCTCGTACGAGATCACTGCGCCCGAGGGTGGCGTGATGTCGTTGCCCTTCGAGCAGATCTGCAGGTTGCCCGCGTAGGTGCCGCCGCTGCCGTCCGGGTTCACGCCGCTGCCCGTGGCCGGGTCGACCAGGCCGTCCCACAGCACTGCCGGGAAGTTCTGCGGCTGCGGCAGGGAGCCCAGATAGGCGAAGAAGCCCTGGGTGAACGGGCCGAGGCCCGACGCATCGGCGAAGGCGCCACCGGGCGTGCCGCCGAAGTCGCTGACGTGGTTGCCGTGGACATAGACGCCGCGCTCGTAGGGGTCGTAGACCTTGCCCTGCTCGTCCTTGGTCGCGGGGTTGAACTGGATCTGCGCCGCGATGGCCGAGGTGATCAGCACGCCCGTGGTCTTGTGATTGGTGATGGTGTTGCCGTAGACCTCGACGTTCTGCGAGGCCAGCACCATCGCGCCGGTGCCCGGCGGGATGGTCAGCACCAGGCCTTGCGCATTCGCCGCGGGCGGCAGGTTGTTGTCGACGATCGTGTTGTTGCGCACGACGACGTCGCGCGTGTCGAGGAAGCGCGTGGGACCGGGCAGCGCGAACACCAGGATGCCGCCGGTGTTCTGGTGCACGTTGTTGCCCTCGACGACGGCGTTGCGCGAGTTCTCGATCTCGACGCCGGCGACGTTGAAGTAGACGTCGTTGTTCGTGACGCGGATGTTGGTCGACTGGCCCACGTAGACACCGGCGTCGCGCGAGCCGGCGACGATGCTGTTGGTGACGAGGATGTTGTCGCTCTTCACCGGGTAGAGCCCGTAGGCCATCGTCGAGGTCTGCTCAGGGTCGGTCGTCCACTCGGCGCGCACGGTGTCCATCACCACGTTCTGCGAGTTCGTGACGAACAGCGCATTGCCCGAGGCGTCCTCGATGGCGAACTTGCGGAACGTCACCGTGTCCAGGCTGCTCGTGGACAGGCCGTTCTGCGTGAGGGCGCCCTTGAACGAGAGGATGGTGTCCTTGGTCGGGTCGCGCCCGTTGCCGGTGCCCACGAGCGTGATGTTCTTCTTGCCCGAGATCTGCAGCGGGCCGAGCATCGCGTACTTGCCCGCGGGCAGCGTGATGGTGTCGCCGTCCTTGGCCGCGAGCAGGATGGCGTTGAGATCCAGGTCGTTCATCTTCGCGGGCGTCACGACCGTGCCGGCGATGTTGACGGTGAAGCTGACGGCGACCGGGGCGGCAGCGAGCCACGAGGCGTTGCCCGTCTGCGATGCCTCGATCGTGCAGGTGCCGGCCGACACCAGCGTGAGGGTGGTGCCGCTGACGGTGCAGACGGCGGGTGTCTTCGAGTTCAGGGTGACGGCAAGGCCGGAGCTTGACGTGGCCGACAGCGTCGGTGCGGGCGCGCCCATCGTCTGGGTCGCAGGTGCCGCGAAGGAGATCGACTGCGACTGGGGCGCTGCGGCGCCGCCGCCGCCGCCGCAGCCCGCGAGCGCGGCAGCGAAGAGCGTGGACAGTGCAAATAGGCTGCGATGGGTCAAGCGCATCTGTAATTCCCTGATTCGAATTTGAAAATCAAATACCTGAGCGATCGGGCTGTCGCACGGGGGCGCCATGCACAATCGGCTCAACGATGGTGCAGCCTGGTCAAGCTCGTGCCTTGCCCTCGTCGGACAATTGCTTAACTTCCGCGGACATTCGGGGTAATCACCGAATCAGCCGCGCTCGCCGGGATTCACGCGGAATGATTCGCTCAGTGGCACTGCAGACTTACGAGGAGGCTGCGCACGCCGTGGGCGTGGATCCGTTTCGCCAGATGAGCGAGCTGGGCCTCGCATTCGAGCGGCCCCTGCCCGGCGACATCTTCGTGCCGCAATCGGCCTTCGTGCAGTTGCTGGAACGCACGGCGCGAGCGTCGAGCTGCCCTGATTTCGGACTTCGAATGGGGCAATGGCGCGACGAGTTCTTCGAAGGGCCGCTGGTGCTCCTCATGCGTCACGCCGACACGCTGCATGACGCGCTCGCGCTGGCTCAGCGCTACGGCTATGCCTACAGCGCGGGCTTCCAGCCCACGCTCGTGCCGGCGCCCGACCACCCGGGCATGGTGGACCTGATCGTCGCGTCCCGCGACGCCGATTCGACGCGATCGATCCAGGCCACCGAATACACCGTGGCCACGCTGCTGCGCGTGCTGCGGCATGTGCAGGGCCGCACGAATGGCGAGTGGGCCGTCCTGCTTCCGCATCGAATGGCGCTCGCGCACGAGCAGTATCAAAAGTATTTCGATTGCGCCATTCGTTTCGAAATGCCATTCGCCGCCATTCGAATCGCGCGCTGCGACCTGGATCAGCCGCTGCCGCAGCGCAATCCGCTGCGCGCCGACATGGCCATCAGCTATATCGAGGCGCGTTTCAAGCGGGCTGACGAATCGCTTTGCGAGCGCGTGAAGGAACTGCTGCGCGAACGCCTGGGAATGAGGCAGGTGAGGCAGCGCGACATCGCCGCCGAGCTCTCGATGCACGAGAAGACGCTGCAGCGGCGCCTGGCCAAGGAAGGGCGCGACTTTCCCGGCCTGCTCGACGAGGTCCGCCGCGACGCCTTCACGCATTGGCTCGCCCATCCGGCACAGCCCGGACTCGCGCACATCGCGCAAATGCTCGGCTACTCGGAGCAGGCGGCGTTGTCGCGAAGCTGTCGCCGCTGGTTCGGCTGCAGCCCGAGCGAGCTGCAGCGCCGGCGGCATTTGCGGCATTTCGCATGAATCGCCGCCACATTTCGATTCATGTTTGAACAAATGCACATGCTAAGCTTTCCGGCTTCCCAACTAATTCAGAGCCGCACTCACGCGGCCCGCTAAGCGATGCAACCGGTCACCTTTATCCGAGCCCTGGTCCCTGCGATCGTCGTGGCGACGCTGGCAGCCTGTTCGAGCACGCCGGTCGAAGCACCGGCTCCTGCGCCGGCTCCCGCGCCCGCGCCGGTTGCGGCCCCCGCCGCGCCCGCCCCGGCCCCCGCGCCGAAGGCCATCGCCGCTCACCTGGACCCGAACAGCCCGGTCTACAAGAACCGCAGCGTCTTCTTCGAGTTCGATGACTCCAGCATTGGGCAGAGCCAGACCTCGGTGATCGAGACGCAGGGCAACTACCTCAAGAGCAACCCTGCGCTGCACGTGCGCGTGGAGGGCAACACCGACGAGCGCGGCGGCGCCGAATACAACCTCGCGCTCGGCCAGCGCCGCGCCGAGGCGGTGAAGAAGGCCCTGGCCATCTACGGTGTCAAGGACGCGCAGGTCGAGGCCACCAGCTTCGGCAAGGAAAAGCCGAAGGCCCCTGGTCACGACGAAGCCTCGTGGTCGCAGAACCGTCGCGCTGACATCGCCTACCCCGCGCAATGACGCGCCGCGCGCGCGCAGCCCGCTTCCATCAGAGGCGGTTCGCGCGCGCCGCGCAGGTCCGGCGCCCACAAGTCGGCGCCGGCCCTCCCTGCTGACTCCGCAGCCCTCGTGCTGCGGCAGTTCCGCCAGGTCTTCAATGCCGTCAAGACCCACCTTCGCAGCGTCGAGCGCAAGGCCGGCGTGGGCGGCGCCCAGGTCTGGGCCTTGAGCGTCGTGAGCGAGTACCCCGGCATCGGCGTGGGCCAGCTCGCACGGCGCATGGACATCCGGCAGTCCACGGCGAGCAACCTCGCCAAGGCGCTCATCGAGCGCAATTTCCTCACCGCCACTCGCGACGGCCCCGACAAGCGGGCGGTCCAGCTCCATCTCATGCCCGCGGGCGCACGCGCGCTGCGCCATGCGCCGGGACCCTTCGAGGGCGTGCTGCCCAGCGCGCTGCGCTCGCTCGACGAAGCCGCGCTGCGGCGACTGCACGGCGATCTCGCCAGCCTCCTCTTGTTGCTCGATACCGACGAGAGCGCGGCGCGAATTCTCCTGGCCGACATGTAGGCGAGCGGTCGCCGCCCGAGTCGCGCTGCTACACTGATCGTTAGTGGTCTAACGATTAGAGGGCTTTCTAATGGCGTCGATCGAGGAACGCTTCACCGCCGCGCTGCACGGCACCGCGCGCACCTGGCGGCTCGCAGTCGACCGCCGGCTCAAGAGCCTGGGCATGAGCCAGGCCGCGTGGATGACGGTGGCCATGGCCGCGAAGTCGAAGGAGCCGCTCGCGCAGATCGAGCTCGCCCAGCGCGTGGGCGTCGAGGGCGCCACCATGGTCGCGATGCTCGATCGCCTCGCCAAGGCCGGGCTCGTGGTGCGCACGCCCTCGCTGACCGATCGCCGCGTGAAGCTCGTGACGCTCACGCCGCAGGGCGAGGCGCTCTATGCGCGCGTGCGCAGCGAAGGGGCCGCGGTGCGTCGTCGCGTGCTCGCCGGCATCGACCCGAAGCGGCTTGCGCTGGCCACCGAGCTGCTGGAGCAGATCCAGGCCGCGGTGGAGGAGCTGCCGTGAGCGAGGGCGCCGACCTGCGCCCGCTCAACCGGACGATGATCACCCTCTCGGTGATGCTGGCCACCATCATCCAGGCGCTGGACACCACGATCGCCAACGTGGCTCTGCCGCACATGCAGGGCAGCCTCTCGGCCGCGCAGGACCAGATCACCTGGGTGCTCACCTCCTACATCGTGGCCGCCGCGATCGCCACGCCGCTCACCGGCTGGCTGGTCGACCGCTACACGCAAAAGCGCGTGCTCCTCGTCTCGGTGGCGGGCTTCACCGTCGCCTCCGCGCTGTGCGGGCTGGCCGGCTCGCTGGAGCAGATCGTCGGCGCGCGGCTCCTGCAGGGCCTGTTCGGCGCGGCGCTCGTGCCGCTCTCCCAGGCCGTCATGCTCGAGATCACTCCGGCCGCGAAGCGCGGCTCGGCGATGGCGATCTGGGGCGTGGGCGTGATGGTGGGCCCCATCCTCGGCCCGAGCCTGGGCGGCTGGCTGACCGACAGCTACGACTGGCGCTGGGTCTTCTTCATCAACCTGCCCATCGGCGCGCTCGCCTTCTGGGGCATCTGGCGCTACATCCGCCAGAGCGTCGCAGCGCGCGGCATGCGTTTCGACGTCTTCGGCTTCGCGAGTCTCGGCCTTGCCATCGGGGCGCTGCAGATGCTGCTCGACCGCGGCCAGGAGAACGACTGGTTCGCGAGCACCGAGACCTGGGTCGAGTGCATCGCCTTCGTCATCTCCTTCGCCTGCTTCGCAGCGCACACCGCATTCACGCCGGCCGGCCAGTCCTTCCTCGACTACCGGCTGCTGAAGAACCGCAACTACGTCACCGGCCTCCTGTTCATCTTCATCGTCGGCCTGGTGCTGTACGCCACGCGCGCGCTCACGCCGCCGATGCTGCAGTCGCTGATGGACTACCCCGTGTCGACGGTGGGCCTCGTCACCGCGCCCAGCGGTGTGGGCACCATGCTCGCGATGCTCGTCGTGGGACAGCTCGTGGGCCGATGGGACCTGCGCCTGCTGCTGCTCGGCGGCTTCGCGCTCACGGCGTTCTCGCTGTGGCAGATGAGCGGCTACACCCTCGTGCTGTCGGAGTCCGACATCGTGTGGCCGGGCTTCATCCAGGGCGTGGGCCTGGGCCTGGTCTTCGTGCCGCTGAGCACGGTGACGTTCGCGACGCTGCAGCCGTCGATGTTCTCGCAGGGCACGGCGCTCTACAGCCTCATCCGCAACATCGGCAGCAGCATCGGCATCTCGCTGGTGCAGACCCTGCTCGTGCGCAACGCCCAGACCGCCCATGCCTCGCTCGCCGCGGCGGCGAACACCGGGGCCGGCTCGTTCGGCTTCCTCGACCTCGCCACGCCGCAGGGCCTGGCCGTGCTGAATGCCGAGGTCACTCGGCAGGCGTCGATGATTGCCTACGTGGATGACTTCAAGCTGATGCTCATCCTCACAGTGCTCGTGATGCCGCTGCTGTGGTTGATCCGCCCACCGCGCCCCGGCGCAGCCGCAAGCGCGAGCCACGCCGTCATGGACTGAGGCGCCAGCCACCGGGCACGTGGCTTGCTCAATGGACACACCGTCCGCCGCGACCGTACAAATCGGGCTCTCAACGAGCCGGATTGACCAGGATGTCGATCAGCGCCGCGCAGCCCGCACCGTCCGCGCAGGACCGCCACCTGCCCGGCGCCGCCGTGGGGCCGCTGCACCGGCTGATGCGCACCGCCTTGGCATGCCTTGCCGTGTTCGCGCTGCTGTTCGGCTCGTGGGCGCGTGCCGATGAGGAGATCGAGGACCCCGACACGGCCATCAGCGTCGCGCGCAGGACGCTCGAGACGATCCAGCGGCAGCTCCAGTCGGAGGAGGTGAACGACTCCGATCTCGCGACCGCGCGACACACGCTCTACAGCATCGAGCAGCGGGCCAGCGCCATCGTCGTCGACCAGAGCCACCAGCTCGACGCCGCGCGGGCCCGCCTGGCCGAGCTCGGCCAGCCTGCCCCGGGCGAGGCGCCGGACGTTGCCGCGCGCCGCGATACGCTGCAAAAGGCCAGCACCCAGATCGACGCGCGCGTGAAGCTCGCGAGGCTTCTGGCCGTCGAGAGCGTGCAGCTCGCCGACAAGGCCGGCGTGCTCTCGCGCGCGCGCTTCCAGAGCCGCCTCTTCGAGCGCACCGATTCGATCCTCACCCGCAGCTTCTGGGAGGACCTGCGCTTCAGCCTCGTGCGCGACTGGTCGCGCCTCATGCAGATCCGCACGCTCGCACTGGCCGCCCCGGGCCCGACGGTATGGGGATGGATCGGCCTCACGCTCATGGTGGCCGCGGCCGTGGCGCTGCGGATGTGGCTCGGCCAGCGGCTTGGGCTGTACGTGACGCTGATCGCACCGAAGGGACGCGTGCGCCGCTCCTTCTACGCGCTGGTGCGCTCGCTGCTGGCGATGCTGGTGCCGGCCGCGACCGCCTACGCGGTGTCGCTCGCGGTCTCGCGTGACACCGAGCAGACGGGCTGGAACCACCTCTTCGACTCGGCCATCGGTGCCGTCTGCTTCTCCTCCTACATCGTGGGGCTCGGGCACGCGCTGCTGCAGCCGAATCGTCCCTCGTGGCGGCTCGTGCCCATTCCCGACCGCGTGGCGCGCGGCATGCGCAGCTTTCCGCTGCTGCTGGGCATCGCGATCTTCGTGTCCTGGCTGCTGCTCGGACTCGCCTCGCTCGTGCAGGCCGGGCTGCCGACCGCGGTCGCAATCGACGCAGGCGTGGCGCTCACGATCGGCTTGATCATCGTGCGCGGCGTCTCGGCGCGCGAGCGGCTGCGTCGACAGGCAGTGGAAAAGGACGAAGCGCAGGAGCCGCCGCTCCTGTGGTGGCACAGGGCGCTGATCGCCGCGGCCTGGCTGCTGCTGGTCGCGGCGCTCGTCGGCATCCTGCTGGGCTACGTGGCGCTCGGCGGCTTCGTCGTGCGGCAGGCCGTGTGGATCACCGTCGTGGTGCCGACGGCGTACCTCCTCATCACGCTCATCGACGACGTCACGACCGCCTGGCTCGCGGGGCCGCCGGCGGCGCCGGGCGAGCTTGCGCAGGGCAGCACTCGCGCGCAGGCGGCGGTGCTCGCCTCGGGCGGCCTGCGGCTGTTCGTCCTGCTCGTGGCGCTGGTCACCCTCTTCGCGCCGTTCGGCGAAGGGCCGAGCGAGCTCATGGGCCGTACCGATCAGCTGCGCGTGGGCATGACGGTGGGCGAGCTCCGGCTGCGCCCCACGGCCGTGCTCCAGGCGGTGGTCGTGTTCGCACTGACCCTCTGGGGCGTGAAGGCCCTGCAGCGCTGGCTGGCGGATCGCTTTCTTCCGACCACCTCCATGGACGTGGGGATGCGGACCTCGCTGGTCACGCTGCTCGGATTCGTCGGCGTGGTCGTCGCTGTCGCGCTCGGCCTGTCGGCCGTGGGGCTGGCACTGGACAAGGTGGCCTGGATCGCGAGCGCCCTCACGGTGGGCATCGGCTTTGGCATGCAGGCGGTGATCTCCAACTTCGTCTCGGGGCTCATCCTGCTGGCCGAGCGGCCGGTGAAGGTCGGCGACTGGGTGGTGCTGGGCAACGCCGAGGGCGACGTGCGGCGCATCAACGTGCGCGCCACGGAGATCCAGCTGGGCGACCGGTCCACCCTGATCGTGCCCAACTCGGAATTCATCACCAAGACCGTGCGCAACATGACGCTGCGCAACGCCGAGGGCCGGGTGCTGATCCGGCTGCCGATGCCGCTCACTACCGACGCGCGGCAGGTACGCGAAATCATGCTGAGCGTCCTCCACGAACACGAGGCGGTACTGCCGGAGCCCGCGCCAGGCGTGACCCTCGACGGCATC
>Ga0105248_10001295_pt1 | contig 27845 bp, 28 predicted proteins | sample KBSS34metaG_FD_81524 | JGI IMG/M metagenome (GOLD analysis project Ga0105248, IMG submission 81524) | Switchgrass rhizosphere microbial communities from Kellogg Biological Station, Michigan, USA - KBS S3-4 metaG | ecosystem: Host-associated > Plants > Roots > Rhizosphere > Soil | place... | reverse complement strand
TCACGCTCAACAAGAGGACGCGGAATCATCGATCGGGTGGTGGCCGTCGACCCGGCAAGACCTCTTGTGCTGCCGCACCCGGCGACCAGCACGCAGATCACCGCGACACCAAGCGCGGCCGTTGGTTGGCGCATGTGTTCCTCCCCATTGCGGTCGTGCCCAACCGATCAGCGCGCCGCGATGTCCCCCACGACGCGGCGCGTGAAGACCGATGGTGCAGTAATGCCGCCGACGCCTACGTGAAATTGACGGTGTTTCTTGACAACGGTGAACGGTACTTCTTGCTAACGATTGGTGGGTTGAGCACTGCTCTGAGTGGTTCCCGGATGGGTCCGGGTTGGTGAAGGCGCGGCTCATCGCCGCCGGCGGCGGCCGTCGGCGCGGGCGGCAACAAATGTGTCATGGCCGAGCGCTCTGCAGATCGAGCGTGCCGCGCATCCCGATCGCTCCGTAATGGGTCGCGAGCCAGCATCGTGCGGTCCGCCGCCCGGCATCGCGCGTTGGCGTTGTCTGTCGGTGTGCTCAGCCGCTTCGTTTGGCGCCAGCTTTGGGCGGGCTCCGACTACTACGGCATCTTTGACCCAGTCGATTCAAATTCGACGAATAGGGCGGAATACTCAGGGCACCAGCAGAAGTCGCGATCGGACACTTGTCGCGGACGAGACTTCAGCCAGCGCCCACTGCACCCGCACTCGGCGATCGTGCCCGAGTGGCGGCGTTGGGGGCCTACCCTGGCGGGCATGGCCACCGAGTCCACCATGCTCGCCCTCGGCACCCCCGCGCCGCCGTTCACGCTGCCCGAGCCAGCCACCGGCGCCACGGTCAGCCTCGACGACCTCTCGGGTCCCGCGCTTGTCGTCACCTTCATCTGTAACCACTGCCCGTACGTCCAGCACGTCGCCGCCGGGCTCGCCGCGCTCGGTCGGGACCTTACCGATCAGGGCGTCGCGATGGTCGGCATCTCCAGCAATGACGTCGTCGCCTACCCGCAGGACGGACCCGATCAGATGGTCGCCGAGGCCCGCCGCCACGACTGGACGTTTCCGTACCTCTACGACCAGACCCAGGACGTCGCCCGCGCTTTCTCCGCGGCCTGCACGCCCGACACGTTCGTCTTCGACGGCGAGCGTCGACTCGTCTACCGCGGCCAGCTCGACGACTCCCGCCCCCGAAACGACCTACCGGTGACGGCCGCTGACGTCCGGGCGGCGGTCGACGCCGTGCTCGCCGCGCGGCCGGTCGACCCCGACCAGCGGCCGTCGATCGGGTGCGGCATCAAGTGGCGTTGAGCCGGGCTCACGCCGACGGCACCAGGTAGGCCATCTCAGACACGGACACGGATGTCCGGTCTCAGCGGATCTGGCATGTACGACGTGTCGAGATGCCAGCTCCTTGAGACCCCGGTCCCGTCTGGCTTCTCAAAATTGTTGGTACTTCCGTACTTTGACGCTGCACAATCACCGCCGACGGAACCAGCCCGGGCCCGAACGACCAAGAGCCAAGCCGGCTAAGGTGCCATGAATGGGTGGTTGATGACGGAGATGCCAACTGCGCTGAGATCGGGAGGTCAATCCGTAGACTGCCGAGAAAACTGCGAAATCTGCCAACTGTACTGAACCGGACAACGGACAATATCGAACTACATTGGGGGGAAATGACAATCCGCGTTTTAGTTGACGTAAGATCTGCCATCGCGTATGAAATACGCTGTGTGGCAACACGATTGACAGGGATGGGTCATCTACTCGGTCCGGGAACAGCGGATGCCGGCATCCAGGTAGGGGAGGGGGCGAGCAGAAACAGGTTGGGAGAGCGCTGCAAGGGTGCGCACAAGCGGCCCTGCAGCGCATCCCGCCGCGTGGCAGCAATTGACCATACGCGCCCAAACACGGTGAGGGGCAGTTGTGCGGATCATGGATAATGTAGATCATCCACGAACTGGCACTGAACACGCTGGCCACAGAGCTTCATGCCCAGGCGTACCGCGGTTCTCTTGTCGCCGTTTATTCACCGCCAATGCCTGTGAACTGACCGGAATCACCCTCGTCCCATAGGACTAACGAGCGGTCAAAGTATCTGGCGCACAAGGATAAACGAAAAGGTATGCGCCTTATTGGGATTCGGTTATCCGTAATCCACGGGTAGTCAGGTCCCAGCAGTCGCTGAAGGCGTCGTTGCTGGCGCTCATCGAGCAGCAGGATCTGAACGCCGTGTCGATCGCCGACGTGACGCGGAGAGCTGGAGTGAGCCGGTCGACGTTCTACGATCATTACGCCGACCTGCACGAACTGGCGGAATCCGCATGTACCGAAATGTTTGAGGCCCTGTTGGCCGAGACTCCGGTTTTCGCATTGATCGACGGTCCTCGCACAGGCAATCCGCTGGTGGCCTTGTTCGAGCACGTCCTGGAACACCGCCGGCTGTACACCGCCCTTCTGGGGCCTGACGGCAGCGCGCGCGTCATGGGCTATCTGATGCGCCGGATGACCATCACGATTCACGTGAACCGGGCGCTGCCCGACGCGCATTCGCGCACGCACCGCGACGATCCGCTGGAAGCTCCGCTCGACGTGGCTGCGCCGTTTTCGGCGGGTGCTAGTCGGCGTCGTTGTGGACTGGTTGGCCAGGGGATGTCCGGCGCTCCCCGGAGCTGATGGCTGCCGAGGCTTGGCCGTTGATGGAGCTCGTCGTCAGTGACTGGGCCCCAGTGCGCAGGCGCACCGATCCGACGCAACACGGCACGAACCCCGCAAACGCGGCCTGGGGTCACGCTTGCGGACACGGGCTGAACTGGCCGCGGCGCGGCGCCGAGGCTATCGGCCGCTCGACTGGCTGTTGTTCTTCTGCGCTCCCCAGGCGTGTACCCGGTCGACTTCGATCAGCGCGCTGACCCGCGGACGGTCGCGGACGGGATACGGTTCACCCGTGTACTGCCGGGACACGGCGTCGATGTCGGCGAGGCCGTCGTCGTCGTAGACTTCTGTGACCCGGCCGATGACCGTGACGTGGGTGTACCAGTCACTCTCGTCGAGGACGGTGAGGGAGACGCGTGGATCTTTCCTCATGTGCTCCAAGCGTTTACGGCCATGGTCCATGTTGACGAGAACTTGGTCGCCGCGCAGCAGATACCACGTCGCAGCCGAGACCGGCTGCCCGTCGGATCTGACGGTGCTGATCACAGCCGGGTTGGCCTTGGCCAGCATTTTCTTGGCGGCGTCTGACAATGGTGACTGCGACATGCGAGCGGGCTCCTTCGGTGCAGGCGGCTATACCGAGCTTGCCACGCGCTCACGGGCGAGGGCGGCCGCCCTGCGCCTCAGGCGCCGGTCGAACACCGGCGCATCCTCTTCGCGACGACCTCGGCGAACTCGACGCCCGGCGCCAGTTCGATCAGGTCGAAGCCGGCATCGGCGACGTTGAGCACGGCCAGGTCGGTGATGACACGGCTGATCACCGAGCGTCCGGTGAGCGGAAGATCGCAGGAGGCCAAGCAGTTTCGCTGCGCCGGACTTGGTCACGTGATCCATCAGCACGATAACCAAGCCCGCACCGTTGACGAGGTCCATGGCGCCCCCCGATGCCCTTGACCATGGCACCAGGCACCATCCAGTTGGCGAGGTCACCCCTCATGGCAACCTGCATGCCGCCCCGCCCCTGCACCTGGCCTGAACGACCCGCCCAGCCACCCAGCCGTCACCGAACTGGCTTAGCTGCTCCCTGTGTCTGGGCTGGCGCGTTGGCAGTTGCTTCGAGACTGTCAGCGATCTCTATGGGACTCGCTTCGGGGTCGACCAGCACCATGACATCTCTTCCATCCGCTGTTTTCAACTCGACCTTCATCGAGGGGCTCTGCCTTCTTCTTATGCTTCACAACGGGGTGGACGTTTGAAGCGTGTGCGGCTACGGGGACCGCACATCCTTTCGGCAGCGTGCCAAGAACTTGCCAAGACAGACGCGAACAGGGTGGACGGCGCGACACAGACGGGACAGGCAGACCTCGCTGACCTGGACGGAGTAGAACACTAGTTCACACTGTCCTGTTCCCTGGGGGTCAAGCGAGCCGAGGGTTCAAGTTGCCTCACTGCCATCAGGGGGTGTTCGGCCTCGTCATTTCCCTGAGCCGATGGTGGCAGCATCGATGAGCGTTTCGGCGGCCGATCGCGCGTGTAGCAGGGGGGAGGTGTCGTTGAGTGAGGTCGCCAGGGCTAAGGCGCCCTCGAAGAGCACGGCGAGCTGGTTGCCGAGCCGATAGGGATCTCGGGCGCCGGCTTCGGTGGCTGCTTGGATGATACGGGCAGTGAAGTCCAGTTTGTGCTCGTGCACGATGTCTTCGACCCCGGGCATCGCGTCCGCCGCCTCGACAGCGGCGTTGTGGAACGGGCAGCCGCGGAAACGGCTGCCCGGCGCGCTATCGAAGATGGCCAATAAGCGGCTGCGCGGCGAGGCGTCGGCGGTGTCGATGGCCTGCTCCCTGGGTGCCCCGCCGGCGTGGTGGATGCGGCGCAGGTACTCCTCCACGAGGTCGTTCTTGCTGGAAAAGTGCTGGTAGAACGTGCGTTTCGATACGTGGGCGTGTTCGGTCAGCCGCTCCACCCCGGTGGCGTGGATCCCCCCGCGGTGAAACAGGGTCGTTGCGGCGGTGAGGATCCGCTCGCGCGCTCCGCGACCGCCGCGACTAGCCGGTCGGGCCGTGGCTGTCTGTGTTCCACTCACGGCATCAAGCATACCGAGTGTTTTACATTTCGCCCTGCGTCGACAGCGGCGTTACGGAATGGACGCCTGAAACGGCCGCCCGAGGTGCTATCGGGTGGGCGGCTCCGCGGCGAGGCGTCGGTGGTGTCGATGGCCTGCTCGCTGGGCACCCCGCTGGCGGTAGATGTGGCGCAGGTACTCCTCGACGAACTCATTCATCCGGAAAAGTGTAGTTAGAACGTGTATTTCGACACGTCGGCGTGTGCGGTTGGCCGCTCCACTCCGGTGCGAGCAGATTCGGTCGCGGCGAAACAGGGTTGTCGCGGCAGTCTGTATCCGAGCGCGTCCTCAGCGCCGGCTGCGACCAGCCGGCTGGGCCGTGGCCATCGTTGGTTCGCTCTTACTACTAGCACACCGATCGGTGTACAACCAGTCAAAAGGGTTGTATATTGCAATATCGATATAGAGCGTTCGGTGTACATGGCCCCCCGGTGGGAGGCAGGACATGGCAGTCGCCCCACACGTGGCCAATAGGGTGGCGCAGCAGTGACGGTGCTTTTCGATACCAGCACTCTCCCGGCGCGCGATCGGGCCGATGCCATTCGTGACACGGTCGCGCAGACGTTCGTCCATGCGGAGATCAACTTCGCCATCGAGAGCGCCGCGGCGGCGGTCGGCGCGATCACCGATCTCGGGCAGCTGACCGTATTGTCGATGCGATCCAATCATGTTTCCGCTGAGCGGACCCCGCAACTGGCGCGTGACGATCTGAGGCCCAGTATCTTTTTCGGGCTTCAGTTGGCGGGCGAAAGCCTGGTCGCTCAGGGCGGCCGCCAGGCGGTCGTACGGCCGGGCGAATTGGTTATCTTCGATTCCACGCGGCCCTCCGTGCTGACGTTTCGGGACGGCATCCGTGGGGTCTTCCGGATACCGCTGGACCGGTTGGCACTGCCCCACGACGCGATTCGGCGGGTCTCGGCGCTGACCTTGAGCCCGGGTCATCCGGTGACAGACGTAGCTGCCACCTACTTCCGCCGGCTCGCCTCGCGTCCCGACCTGTTCACCGTGCCCGGCGCGGAGGCGTTGAGCGAACCGAGCATCGAACTCATGCGCGCAGTCATCACCACCCACCTCGACGCCGCCGAACTCAGCAAGGATTCATTGAAAGCGACACTGCCGCTGCGGATCCTGGAGTATGCCCGCGCACATCTACACGACCCGCATCTTGGCGTGGCCCAAGTCGCCGCCGCGCATCATATTTCGGAGCGTCACCTCTACAACATTCTCGGCGCCAGCGGAATTACCCTGGCCGACTGGATCCGAAAACAGCGCCTCGAACGCTGCCGCAGCGACATCGCCGCGTCGGCCTTTCATGCCATTCCGATCGCATCGATCGCACGCGGATGGGGATTCACCGATCCCTCAAGCTTTACCCGCATGTTTAAGAACGCCTACGGCATGTCGCCACGCGAGTGGCGCCACCAAGCCGACACTCGGCGATCCGAGCCCACGGGCGAGTTCATCTATCGGTAGTAGTGGTCATCGTCTGCACGACACTGGGCAGGGGCCGCACGGTCGGTTGATCCGAGCGCCGGGAACCTTCGCATCGTCGTAGCGTCAAAAACGCCACCACAAACTCCAGTGCAGAAAGCGATCAACAATGTCTTCTCACACCACCTCGAAAATCTTCGTCATAGGCGGCACCGGAGCCCAAGGCATCCCCATCATCCGTGCCCTAGTCGCCGACAAGAAATACTCCGTTCGGTTCCTCAGCCGGGACGCCGCTTCCCGGCGAGCCATGGACCTCCTCGCACTCGACAACGTCTCCATCCTGGAAGGCTCATTCGCCGACGAAGCCATCCTGCGGGAAGGATTCAGCGGTTGTGACGGAGCGTTTATCAACATCGACGGGTTCAACACCGGCGAGAAAACCGAGACTTACTGGGCGATCCGCAGTTACGAGATAGCCATCGAAGAAGGAATTAAGTTCTTCGTATACGGAAACCTAGATTATGGGCTCAAGAAATCAGGATATGACTCTAGATTCCGCACCGGCCATTACGACGGCAAGGGCCGTGTGGCCGAGTGGATCTTGTTTCAGAATCAGGTGAATAGTGATCGGATGGGAGCAGCGATCTTCACTTCGGGTCCGTACATCGAGATGGTCATTTCGCCCGAGACGCTCATGATGACACCTACCGTCGAGGACGGCGTCGTAACTTGGCGAGTTCCGCTTGGTGAGGGAGCTGTGCCGCATGTGTCTCTTGAGGATTGCGGCTATTATGTTCGTTGGCTTTTCGACCATCCCGAGCGCGCGAATGGCATGGATCTCGAAGTCGCTATCGATGATGTTGCCTATGCGGATCTTGCTGCGGCGTTTGAGAAGGTCACTGGACATCCAGCACGATATATCGACACGGATTTAGACACCTACTGGGCGGACGGTCGGCGAAATGCACTGGCAGATACACCTGCCGGGTACAACGCCGACCCAAATGACAAAAGCACCATGAGCTTCCGCAATAATTTCACGGGCTTCTGGAATCTTTGGAAGTTCCGAATCGTTAAACGAGATTATTCTTTGCTCGATGGGATTCACCCGAATCGGATCAGCAGTGTTGAGCAGTGGCTCAGGAGAGAAGATCAGTTGGGAAGAGAGCTGGGGAAAGGCGGCCTTTGGGAGAGGATTCAATCGGAGAATTCGACTCCGCTTCTAAAGAGTGGTGAGGATAAGAGGACAGGGAAGTTGTAGATCAGATAGTCGATCGGTCTGAAAGGTATGCACGGTCTGATCGTGATGCACCACCTTGTTAACGACGTACCGGGTGATGCCCTGCGCAACGGACTCTCGCTGCTCGGCGCAGCCGTCATCGGCCCCTACACATTGCCTGCCGCACAACAGGAAGCCCAACCATGACCGACATCGACCTGTCCGACCTAGCCGCCGACCGCGACGGCTCCCAACCGCTGCGCGGCTACCTGGCCAAACCTGCCGGCACCGGTCCGTGGCCCGCCGTGGTGATGATCCACGAGATCTTCGGCCTCGACGACGTCATGCGTGGCCACGCCGACCGGCTCGCCGGTCTTGGCTACCTAACCTTGGCCGTCGACCTGTTCAGCGCGGGTAGCACCGCACGATGCCTGGTTTCCACCATGACCGCCATGATCCGTGGGCACGGCCGCGCATTCGCCGACATCTGCGCTGCCCGGGATTACCTGGCTGGTTCTCGCGACAGCGCCGGCAAGATCGGCGTCATCGGGTTCTGCATGGGCGGTGGCTTCGCGCTGCTCAGCGCCGGCGATGGCTACGCCGCCGCGGCCGTCAACTACGGTCAGCTTCCCCGCCAGCTCGACGAAACGCTGGCCGGTGCCTGCCCGATCGTGGCCAGCTACGGTGGCCGCGATCCGTCGCTTCGCGGTGCCGCCGGCCGGCTCGACGCAGCACTGGAGGAGGCGGGAGTAATCCACGACGTCAAGGAATATCCTGCGGCCAGCCACGCCTTCCTCAACGACACCGAAACCGGCCCCCGGGTACTACGGCCCTTGCTGCGGGTCGCCGGCATCGGCCCAGAACCCGAGTCGGCCAAAGACGCCTGGGACCGGATCGAACGATTCTTCGCGACTCACCTCAACTAACAGTCTTCGCCGTAAACCTCTAAGGAGCCCGCCAGATGGCAACTGCCGATCGCACCACGAAGCTTGGCGACGACTTAACAGTCAGTGCAATAGGATTCGGCGCGGGGGCGCTGACATCGGCCTACGGTGACGTCGACGACGCCGAATCGCTTGCCACGCTCAATCGCTGCCTGGACCTCGACGTGACTTTTATCGACACTGCCGACGTCTACGGCGGCGGCAGCAGCGAGCGACTCATTGCCAAGCTGCTCGCCGACCGTCGGGACGAGGTCACCCTGGCGACGAAATTCGGCATCGCCAGCAACCCGGCGGATAGCGCCCCGGGCGAGCGGCCCGTCCGCGGCGACGCTGCCTACGTGCGTCAGTGCATCGACGAAAGCCTTGCCCGGTTGCAGACCGACGTCGTTGATCTGTACTACATGCACCGGCGTGACCTGATCGTGCCAATCGAGGAAACCGTCGGCGCGATGGCTGAACTGGTGCGCGCGGGCAAGGCTCGCCACCTCGGGCTCTGCGAGGTGACCGCCGCCGAGCTGCGCGCCGCGATGGCGGTGCATCCGATCGCGGCCGTGCAAAGTGAGTGGTCGATCTGGAGCCGCGACGTCGAGCGCCAGGTGGTGCCGACCGCCGCCGAGCTCGGGGTGGGCTTTGTGCCGTACTCCCCGCTGGGCCGCGGCTTCTTGACCGGAACCATCCGTTCGGCCGCGGACCTGTCGTCGCCGAGCGACTTCCGCCGCACCATGCCTCGGTTCGCCGACGGCGCGCTGGAAGCCAACCTCGCTGTGGTCGATGCGGTCGGGTCGGTTGCCCAGGAACAGCATGCGACGCCGGCGCAGGTCGCACTGGCATGGCTGCGGCACCGCGCCGAGGCCCTCGGTGTCGCAGCGGTACCGATTCCCGGCACCCGGCGGGCGGCACGCGTCGAGGAGAACCTGGGCTCGTTGTCGGTCACCCTGACCCCCGCCCAGCTCACTGCCCTGGACGCGGCGGGCGCGGCGGTCGCCGGGAACCGCACCGATGACCTGACCTGGGTGTCGGCCGGGCGCGAATAGCAAGGGCTCACCGGAAGGTCAACAACTGTGCATCCACGACAACTGGCGAGGAAACACGATGAAGGCGTTTGCGCTCAAGCGATACAGCAAAAGCAACGGTGTCGCCGAAGTCGATGTCGCCGTACCGCAACTGCGCGCTGGTGACGTATTGGTCCAGGTCTGCGCCGCGAGCGTAAACCCGCTCGATTTGAAGATCCGGAATGGCGAACTCAAATCTCTTCTGCCGTACAAGCTTCCGCTGATATTGGGTAACGATTTGGCTGGCGTTGTGGTGCAAACGGGGCCTAATGCCCAACGGTTCAAGCATGGCGACGAGGTCTATGCAAAAGCGAGCGAAGACAGGATTGGTACCTTCGCCGAATACATTGCGCTCAGCGAGAGCGATGTGGCGCTGAAACCCGAACGGCTCACCATGGAGGAGGCGTCATCACTGCCTTTGGTCGCCCTGACCGCCTGGCAGGCCCTCGTCGACAGAGCGGGACTGCGTGCCGGACAGAAGGTGCTGATCCACGCCGGCTCCGGAGGCCTCGGGACGGCCAGTCGATGTTTTTAGTGCTCGTGGTGGTCGCGACCGGCCATTCAACTCGCCAAACATACCTACGTCGGGAACGGTCGCGCCAAAGGCAAAGTGGTCGTGAGCGTCGCAACGCCAGCGCGATGAACACCACGTTCGACTACGACCCAACCGTCAGATCGCACTGTATCCCAACCTTTTTCACCCAACAGGAGGAATGTCATGACAGCTCTTGCTGAGCGCGCCGTACTCGTCACTGGGGCCAACCGTGGGATGGGTCGCGAATACGTTGGTCAGTTGCTCGATCGAGGTGCGCGCAAAGTGTATGCGGCCGCCCGCGACCCGCGGACCATCGATATTGACGATTCGCGGGTGGTCCCGCTGCAGCTCGACGTGACCGATGCCGCGTCCGTTGCTACGGCAGTCGAGGCCGCCGCCGACGTCACCGTGCTGATCAACAACGCCGGTATCACACGAGGGGCCTCCGTGTTGGACCGCGACACGTCCGCGCTGCGTGCCGAGTTAGAGACGAACCTTTTCGGCGCGCTGGCGATGGCCTCTGCATTCGCCGATCAGATCGGCGAACAGTCTGGGGCCATCGTCAATGTCGCGTCGGTACTGGCGTGGGCGCCGTTCGGCGCGAGCTACAGCGTGTCCAAGGCGGCGTTGTGGAGCGCAACAGACTGCATGCGTCGTGAATTGGCCCCTCGCGGTGTGCAGGTGGTTGGTGTGTACGTCGGACTCGTCGACACGGATATGGCCTCGTTCTCTGACAGTCCCAAATCATCTCCCGCCGAGGTGATCCGGCAGGTTCTCGACGGGGTGGAATCCGGAGCGGATGAAGTCCTCGCCGATGAGTTCACCCGTCAGATCAGAGCACAACTGGGCAAGTTGATACACGAACGTTGAACCGTCGTCGCAACACTGATCAACCTGAACAACGTCATCGCATCGATCACAGGGCACCGATAAGTAGCCATCGCCTCAAATCAGTCCGAGCAGTCGCAGATCGCTGACGTACTTGGCGATGATCCGCGGCGTGATGTGCGGCATATCTTTATCCGGGCCCACTCTCGCGTCCTGGACCGCTGCCGGGAACCGACCGGTCGGTGCCATTGACCCATTGATCGGCTTCTCGGGCTTCTGGTACCTGTGCAGCAGCGGCAGTAGCGAGCTGTTGCGCTGCTTTTCGGGCAGGGCTCGCAGGGTGGTCTCGAACCGCCGCAGCCAGTCGCCGTAGTCACCGATGCGTTGGATGGTGCAACCGGCGTCATTGAGCCAGTCGACGAACTCGTCGAATCCGATGCCGTCGTCGTGGGGGTTCATCACGTGGTAGGTCTGGAAACTTGCCACGCGCTGGGCCCCTAGCGTTGAGATGGCCTCGGCGATGAACTCGACGGGCAGACCGTCGAAATGCGCACGCTGCCGGTTGCCGTCGGTGTCGAGTTCGTAGAACGAACCCGGCGCGATACCGGTGGCCACCAGGCTCAGGATCATCCGGGTGAAGATGTCCGGCACGTTGAGCTGACCCGCAAAGGTGGTGTCGGCCAGGATCATGTCGCAGCGGAACACCGCGATCGGAAGGCCACACAAGTCGTGCGCCTCGCGCAGCAGCACCTCGGCGGCCCACTTGCTGTTGCCGTAACCGTTGGCATAGCTGTCGTTGATCTTGCGGGTCGGGCTGATGACCCGGATGTCGGCGTCTTCGGTGAACTTCGCTGGCTCGATCTGATCGCCCACACCGATCGTCGACACATACGTGTATGGCTTTTGCTTACTGGTCAACGCGATTCGGATCAACTCGGCGGTGCCCCGCGCGTTGGGTCCGAACAGCTCGCTGTAGGGCAGTACGTGGTTGACCAGAGCGGCAGGGTCGACGATCAGGTCGACGGTGTCGGCTAGCCGCTGCCAGGTCTGCTGGTCCAGGCCGAGGTTGGCCTCGTCCTTGTCGCCGGCGATGACCTCCAGGTGGTCGGCGGCCAGCTCCCGGTAGTGCGCCAGGAGTTTCAAGTCGCCGCTGTCAAAGATCGTGTCGAGACGAGTCCTCGCATCTTCATCTGTCTTGGCCCGCACCAGGGCGATCACTTTGCCGTCGACCAGATCCATGCGCTCTAGCCAGTCCAGGGTCAGGTAGCGGCCCAGGAAGCCGGTCGCGCCGGTCAACAGGACGGTGCGTACCTCGGCGCTGGGCCCCGGCAGCGTTGGCGCGGCAGCCAGCGTCGGCGCATCGATGAACTTGTCCAGCGTGAGGTCACTCGCATGCACCTCGGTCGCGCCGCGACCGTGGATTGAGGCGAAGCTGGGCCTTTTGGTGCCCTGCCGCTCGCCCTCGATGTAGTCGGCGATGGCTTGCAGGTCGTTGGCCGGGCTTATGATGACGCCCACCGGCACATCGATGTCGAAGATCTCGTGCAGCAGGTTGCCGAATGTCAACGCGGACAACGAGTCTCCGCCTAAGTCGGTGAAGTGCGCATCCGGCGACAGGTCGGTGGTAGCCGTGCCCAGCATGGCGGTCGCGGCCCGACTCACCGTTTGCAGCACCGGCGCATCGGCGCCGCTGTGGCGCAGTTCGCCCAACTCGTTGGCCTGGCCTTCGGCCAGGTCGGCGTAGAGCTGTTCCAGCCGCTCGCCGTAGTGCTGCTTCAGCTTCGGCCACGCCAGCTTGAGGATGCCGGTGAGCAGACCATTCTCCAGTGTGAACGGCGTGGTTTCGATGATGAAGTCGCGTGGCACCTCGTAGGACTGTAGGCCGGCCTCTTTCGCGACGTTCTGCAGCGAATCGGCAATCAACGGCTTGAGCGTCTCAATGTCGTTGCTAGCCAACGCCTCTTCGGTGGGGACCACGACCGCCAACAGGTAGGGGTGTGCGCTGTTGCCGTAGACGTAAATCTGTCGGATCAGTCGGCTGTTGCCGAAGGCCGCCTCCAGCTTCGCGAGGGTGACGAACTCCCCCTGCGCGAGCTTGAGCACGTTGTTGCGGCGGTCGACATACACCAGCCGGTCGGCACCGACCTCGGCGACGACGTCTCCGGTCCGGTAGTACCCGTCGGCGTCGAACGCGTCGGCGGTAGCCTGGGGTCGCTTGTAGTAGCCGGGGAACATGTTCTCGGTCTTGAGCAGTAACTCGCCTCGCGGATACGGCCTGTCGGTGGCGAAGTAGCCCAGATCAGGAATGTCGACCAGCTTGTAGTCGATGACCGGCGGACGTTGCACCTCGCCCTCGAACACCATCCCGGCTTCGGTGGAGCCGTAGCCGTCCGTCAGATGCATCTCAAGCAGGGATTCAACCCAGGCCTTTAGCTCCGGGGAGGTGGGCGCCGAGCCCGTCATCGCGAAGATGTACCGCCCACCCAGCAGGCACTGCCGCTGCTCGACCATGACCTCAGATTCGACGGCCGCGCGGGCGGCAGGGTCGGTGGGGTCAGACAGCCGCCGATCGACTTCGCGGTGGAATTCACCGAACAGGGTCTCCCAGATTCGCGGCACGAAGTTCAACTCGGTGGGCCGCACCAGCTTGAGGTCCTCCAGCAGCGTCGAAAGGTCACTCTTGGCGGCGAAATAAGCCGTGCCGCCATTGCCGAGCGTGCCGTAGAGGATGACGCGTCCCATGGCGTGGCTCATCGGCATGAAGTTGAGAGTGATCGACGCGGCGCTCGGCCCGAACCAGTTTCTGCTGGACCTGCGCCATAACTTGGCGACATTGCTCCGCGGATACATCGCACCTTTGGGTGCGCCGGTGCTGCCGGATGTGTAGACCAGCAGGGCCAGTGGGTCCTCAGAGTCGGCAAAGTCATCGGGCACGGCGACCGGCGCGGGCGGCAGGGCCCTTCCGCGGTCGAGGACGTCGGCCAGGGTCTCGACAATCACCGGGGTGTCTGCCAACCGCGCGCGGGCGGTTCCCACGGCCTCACGCTGGTCGTCGACCTCGGAGTAATAGTCGAACACCATGAGCTTCGCGGGCGCATGGCCGTTCAGGATCAACTCGACGGCGTCGTGCAGCTGGTTCACGCTCGCCGCGATCACGCTGGGCTCGGTCTCGGACACGATCGCCTGCAGCTGGGTGATCGCCGCGCTCGTTGGTAGCGGAACCGCCACCGCGCCGATCTGGCCCAGCGCCAGGTCGATGGTGGTGAAGTCGACGCTGGCGAAGCCCAGCTCGCAAACCCGCTCACCGGATCGCACCGACTCATTGGTCAAGGCGCGCGTCAGCGCGCCGACGCGGTCGCTCAGATCACGGTAGGTGATGGTCTCGAAGTGGGGGAGCACCTCCAGTGAGGTGCGTCCGGTCTTTGGGTCCTTGACGAACTCCACGGCGCGCTGCCCGAGTGCCGGGCGGTCCGCGTAACCCTCTAGCACGGTCTGAACGATCTGCGGCAGCCGAAGCCCTGGCAGTCCAAGGGCGGCGGCGACCGCCGGGCTCGACCTGGCTGCGGCGAACTGGGGGTCGTTGGCGGATAGGTCCTCGACGCGGCGGGCGACCCGGCTGATGTCGCTGTCGACGGGAACGCCGGCGCCTGTGGTGAAGCTGCTTAGGCCCGAGGCCAAGAAAACCGCCGCGTTCGCGACCTCCTCGGCCGTGGCGTACCGGTCCAGCGGAACAATTCTGCGCTGGTAGTTCTCGAACTCCTCGGCGGCGTTGGGACCAGGGTTCAGCATGCCGGCGAGTGCATTGATGCCCGGCGTCTCGGTGGCACCAGGGCCGATCACGTTCACGCGAATCTTGCGGTCCCGCAACTCACTTGCCCAGCTGCGGGCCACTGATCGCAGCGCCGCCTTGATGGCTTCATACACGCCGATGCCGTCGTCGTCCTTGGCATTTGGGTTCGACGAGTTCAGGATGATTGATCCGCCGTCGTTCAATAACGGCAGCGCCTTCTGCAGGTGCTCTTGGGTGACGTCGCCGATCCTTGCGACGTTGATGACCGCTGCGTTGGCGAACACGACGTCCAGGCGCCGGCCAGCGTCGGCCACCGCGGCGTAGAGCCGGTCGCGATCCCCGGGCTTACTGCCATCACCATGCACGCCGGTGACGTTCCCGCCGATTTCCTTGACCGCCGCATCGAGTTCGGCCTGACTGCGTCCATTGATGAAGACGTACGCGCCCTCCTCGACGAACCGCTTGGCGGTGGCCAACCCGATGCCGGTCGAACCGCCGGTGATTACCGCCGTCTTGCCCTCGAGAAGTGCCATGATCATGCCTTTCGATAGTTCAGGATTGCCCGGTCAAGAACTTCCGTTCCGGGGCAGCGTTTTTCACGGTTGATGACGATGGTCACGGCTGCACCCTTCTCGGGGAGATCTGCTGAGTGGGTCCACAATCCCGTGTGATGGCTGTCCGAACACTGACCGCTGGAATTTGAGGTGTCGTTTTTGACGCTAGGACGATGCGGAGGTTCGCGGAGCTGGGATCAACCGATCGTGCGGGCCCTGCCCAGTGTTGTGCAGACGATGAGCACTACTGATTGATGAACTCGCCCGTGGGCTCGGATCGCCGAGTGGTGGCTTGGTAGCGCCACTCGTGTGGCGACATCCCGTCGGCGTTCTTGAACATGCGGGTAAAGCTTGAGGGATCAGTTGAATCCCCATCCGCGTGCGTTTCCATAAAGCGCATAGCGCCGGGGCCCGCATACCGAGGTTCCTTCGTTGACGAGCTTGGGCAGACGTGGGTTCGCCGGGTCAGCCGAGCAGTCCCAGCGCGCCGTACCAGAGTGGGCCGAGGTTAAGCCGGTCGGGGTAGCCGGCGAGCATCTGTTCGTAAAACTCGAGGGGGCTGGGTTTGTCGGCCAGCAGGCGTTGTGCATCGAGCAGATAGGCACGGGTCTCATCCAGGATGGCCGGATCGTCGGGCAGGTCCTTGTTTTTGTGGCCGGCCACCACCGCGCGTGGCCGCAACGCAGCGACTTTGTCGATCGCCTGCAGCCACGCCTCAATTCCAGCCCCGCCACTCTCGAGCAAGTACTGGTGCACCCCGTTGTAGGCGACATCGCCGGCCACGACCAGACCGATCGCGGGTACGTGCAACACGGTGGTGTCGTCGGTATCGGTATGCCCGGTCTCGATCGCCTGCATGCGATGGCCCTCCAACTCAAACCTGTCGCGAGGGATCGCCTGGTAGACCACAGGGCTGTCGGGGATAAGACCGGGAAAATCTACGTCCCACAACTGTTTACGGCCTTCGCTGCCCTGCGTGTGCATCAGCCGGATCGTGCCCTCAGTGGCGTAGGCGACCGCGCCGGGGAAGCGTTGCATCAGCAGGTCGGTGCCGAACCAGTGATCGCCGTGGCCGTGGGTGGCGTAGATGTAGGCCAGCCGCCTGCCTGAGTGCGCTACCCAGTCGCCGACCCGCTGCACCTGATCGCGGGTAAAGGGAGGGTCGACCAGGACGGCATCGCGTTCGCCGAAGATCAGCGTGGAGGCCAGTGGTGACGACACGATCGGACTGCCATCGGGCAGCCGCTGGCTTCGGTTCCGTGCAACGCCGTCGGACACCAACACCTCATAGCGCAGCTCCGTCATGACGCGACTCCTATCGACAGAAACATTTCGAGTGCCAGGCGGCGTCGGCGCGGATCGGTCTAGCGTCGCCGGCCAGCGAGGAGATCGTTCGTCCAGTGAGCGGATCTGCCTAGCGCCCAGTCTCGTCAGCCGGTCGGCTTCGGCCGCAGCGTCGGCGGCCTGCAGGTCAAAGTCCCCGCGGTTCTTGACGGTTTGGCCCTCGGGCACCGTGTGAAACATCAGGAAAGGCCCGAGCCCGCTGTCGGTGTCCGCGGCGATGGCGCGAATTCCTCGGTGGCGCCGTCGTGGACGCGGCGGTGCATGGGCTGGGCCCAGAACTGCGCGAGTTGGGCCGCGTCGTGGGCGTTGAAGCTGATGCCAGTACCGAGATGCTCATGATGTGGTGTTTCGGTCTGTGGTGGTGTTAGGCGCCGGTGCTGCCGCCGTCGACGGCGATGTTGGTGCCGGTGATGTAGGACGCGCGGGGGGAGGCCAAAAAGCCGATCACCTCGGCGATCTCCTGCGCCTCGCCAGCCCGACCGAGCGGTGTGGTCTTGCCCCAGACATCGAACAGTTCGCGTTTGGCTGCGTTGGTGTAAACGGGTCCTGGTGAGACGGCGTTGACGCGGATGCCGGCGGGTCCGTATTCGGCTGCCCAGGAGCGGGCGAAAGACGTCAGTGCGGCCTTGGTGGCGCCGTAGGCGGCGCTATCGGGCCGGCCGCGGGTGCCGGCCCTGCTGGCCACGTTGATGATGACGCCGTCGCCGCGGGCCACCATTTTCGGGGCCAGCACCGACGCCAGTAAGTAGGGGGCTTGAACATTGGCGGCGAACAGCCGCTGCAGGGTGTCGGCGGGCAGCTCTTCCGACGGGCCGAACCAGGGGAATCCGGCGTTGTTGACCAGGATGTCCACGTCGCCGACCTCCTCTGCCAGCCGCAAAGCTTCTGCGGGTTCGCTCAGCTCTGCGTCCACGAACCGGGCTGAGCCGCCGGCGTTTTCGATCTCGGCGACCACCGCACCGCCGCGGGTGCGATCACGGCCGTGCACGATAACCGTGGCCCCCTGAGCGGCCAGCTGCACCGCGGCCGCCCTGCCGATTCCCGACGTCGCACCGGTGACCAACGCGACCTTGCCTTCCAGATCCCGAACCACGGTGGCGCTCGCCATGACCACTCCTGAAGTCGTCATACCAATCGGTCTGATCGAAAGGCAGCGACGCACGCCCGTCGTCGAATATTCTGATCTGACCGCCGTCGTCGCAGCAACGTCCCGCGTCCTGGGTCCCCCGACCCGCGGGCAATCCCAGGACCAGACAACATTTCTCACGAAATGTTGAGTCGGGAACCGATGCCGACGGTTCGATCCAATATCGGGAATTGCCCTCTGCCGGAGGCCTTACGGAGCCGGAGAGCGGAGGTCAAGCGCTCGAGTGCGTCCTGGGGCTAGGCGAGCAGTCGGACGCTGTGTGCGGGCGGCGACTCTTACGAACGACAGAGCCGCATGGGCGGATCATCTGCCGATGGTGCGCAGTGCGGCCAGCGCCAGCGCCAAGGGGTTGTAGAGCTATATCAAAACTGCATGACCTTGGGCAACGCCGTTGCGCCGTATGGCCTTTCGTGGTCAGCCTCGACGCGACCGGGCACGATCGTGCTTGCCGGTCTCCGAAGGGTAGGGGCATATGCCTCCTTTACAGCAAGGGGCATATGCCCTAATATGGGTGTTGTAACCCGCAGACCCGCGAAGGGCCGCCAATGAAAGAAGGCTCAACATGATCAGTCGCGAAGCAAGGACGGTCTGGGACGGCGATCTCGTGCACGGCAGCGGCAATGTGTCGGGTATGAGCGGCGCCCTGGACAAGCTTCCCGTCACCTTCAAGTCACGGATCGGCAGTCCCGATGGGCGCACCAGTCCGGAAGAGCTTATCGCCGCGGCGCATTCGTCGTGTTTCTCGATGGCGCTTGCCAATCTGCTGACGCAGGAAGGAAATCCGCCCGCTCAGCTGGACGTTACCGCTGACGTCACGTTGGACGACACCTCAGGCACTCCGACGATCACCGCCGCGGCGCTGAAGGTCACCGGCAGGGTCGACGGGCTGGATGCTGCAGCGTTACAGGAGGCCGCCGATCGCGCCGGCGCCGCGTGCCCAGTGTCGCGGGCGCTCGCATCGGTAAACATCACCGTGCAGGCGACGATCGGGTAGAGGATGGCTCACCGGGCGGCGGTCTCGGTGAGATGTTCGGTGAACCAGGCGTTCGCTGCGGCACTAGACGTGTCGAACTGCCACAGGTCATAGGTCGAAGACGGCCAGCGTGCTGGAGGCAGTAGCGACCACAGCCCCCGAGGCAGCCGATACAACGCCTTCTGTGACGGCGATCCGGTAACCAGCCTTGATCACTGTGCCGGTCGCGGTGAGCAATCCGCTGCCAAGCCGAACTGCCCTGAGGTAGTTCACCTTGATCTCCACAGAGGTGCAGCCGCGGCCCTGGGGCAGCAAGCTAAGTAGTGCAAGCGCGGCGACGGAGTCCAGCAAGGTACAGACAAGACCGCCATGAACGACGCCGATCCCGTTGTAGGCTGATTCGTCTGGCTCACAGGTGAACACGACCCGACCCGACTCAGCCGACACGATGTCAAGCCGCATCAGCTGACAAATGGGTGGTGGCGGCAGCGTGCCGTCGATCATCGCCCGCAGGTAGTCCAGACCGGTCATCGTCAGGCCCCGGGCGGTGCTGGGTCCGGGATCGTGCCAGGTCACTACGCGTGAGCGTGGTGCTCCCCAATCGTCGGCGACGGTCTCAGCGCGTTGCGTGGTCACGTTGTCTCCCAGTGTCTTTGGGCTTTGTGCGTGTTCAGATTTCGTAGATCGCGTCGTATTCGAGCGTCGCGAGGTTCTCGATGACGAACGGTAGGGTGGCGTCGATCCGTTCTCGGACGGAGTCGATGCTGGGTCCTTCGAGGATGAAGTAGAACCCTGGCCCGGCGGAGCGCCGGTATGCGGATTTGACTACACCCTCGGCCTTGAGCTCGCGCATGACCCGCATCTCGTGGTCGAGGTGTGGTTCCAGTGCATCCGGACGAGTTATGAAACCCGTGGCAAGCACGATCATATGGTCTTCTCCTATCAGGCAAGGACTTTGATTCCGAAATTCAGGCGAAAAACCGGCATCTCTGCCGGCGGCGCTACGCGGCGGGCGCGCCGAACAGTGAGACGTGTTCGTTTACCCAGTCCTTGACCGAGCGGGGGGCGTGGCCGGTGAGGTCGTAGACGGTGGGAGAGGGGACCGCGTAGACGTTGTCTCGGGTGATGTCGTCGACCCCGATCAGCACATCGACCATAAGTGCCGAAAGTCCAGTAGATTCAAGCACTGTGCGCTGCTGGGCTTCGGTTCGGGCGTGGTACTCGACGCGGGTCCCGACCGCAGCGGAGATGTGTCCGGCGACTTCGTCCATCGTCAGGGCGGCGGGTCCGGAGATATCGTAAGTTTTGCCGGCGTGACGGTGGGGGTCGTCGGTGAGGATGACTGCGAAGACCTCCGCCACGTCGCGGGTGTCGATCAGGGCCACCCGGCCAGCCCCTCCAAGGCCACCCCACGCACCTGAACGGACAAAGTTGGAGGCGATTTTCAGCATGACGTCGGTAAAGGTCGTGGGACGCACCACCGTTGACGCGACTCCTACGCTGGCGAGGTAGGCGTCGATCTCGGTGTGCCACCGCACGACGTTGGCGGGGTGGGTGCCCCCCGCGCCGCCGACCGACAGATTCACCAGATACGGCACGTCCGCGTTGATTGCGGCGTCGATGAGCGCGATCTCGTCACGCACCTGACGGTCAGAGGTCCCATAGCTCAGGAAGGCCTTGTCGGAGCCCGTGAACGCCGACCGCAAGGTAGCAGTGTCATCGAAGTCGACGCCCACGATCTCAAGCTTGGCGTCACCGAAGGCCGCCGCCGCAGCGTTGGGGTCGCGGGTCAGGACCCGAACCTGCTCCCCGTCACGGACAAGCGCTTGCGTCAGTGTCTTACCGACAAGTCCGGTTCCGCCGGCCAGCGTGATCATATTGAACCCCTTCTTTCGCAGAGCGTCATGTCTCTGATTGCGACAGTAGTGTTATCAAAACACTCATGTCAACAGTGAAGCGTCGGGATTCCTCGGATCCAGTCGGTCGGTGTCCGCGCTACGTCGTCCTACTGAATCCATAGGTCGTGGTTAGTGCGCGTCCACCTCTTTATTTAGGTGGTTAATCGGCGGCTCGCGCCGTCGATCCAGTCGGGCTGCGTAGAGCTGGTGGGCGATGATAAGGACCGATATCGACGTATTCTATATCGATACGATCATGTCGTCTTATTGGACGCTCGTGTTATGATGGCGGCATGGGTTGGGCAGCTACTAGCAGACACGGGCTGGCGGCTGCACCGGCGGGGCTGGGTTTCGTCCAAGATTTCCTCAACACCCATCCCACCCATCCCGCCCCGTCCGCCAAGCCTGAACCCGCGGCCGATCTGCTCGGTGACCTTGACAGCGCACAGCGCTGGCTCGACGGGGCTCTACAGAGTTGGTCGCAAGAAACGGGCGTGCCCCAAGGCCGTGTGCTGCTCACCGAAGCCGACCTGGACAAGCTTCGTTGCCTGCGGGCCGATCTGGCGAGCTTGCTGCGTCCGGCCGATCGGCCTCGCGACGTTGCACTGCTACCGTCGGCATCCGTTTTGGTGCGGGTCGGAGCCGACGGTGCGGCGCTACTGGAGCCGCGCGGCGAGGGAAGCCGTCGGGTCAGCGCGATCGTGCTGATCGAGACCTTTACCGCCCAACGCTTGGACAACTGGCGCCGACTGAAACTGTGCCGCAACGACCGGTGCCGCGTCTCGTTCTATGACCGCTCCCGTAACAACAGTGCGCTGTGGCACGACTCGCGTGCATGCGGCAACGCCACCTACCTGCGCGCGTCACGAGCGCGCAGACGTCAGGATGAGCTCACCGCCGATCAACACCCAAATGACTCCGAAAGGCGCTGACACTCAACCACTTATCAGCATCGTTAGGCGGGCCTGTGTGCCTGGACCAGTTGACGATCGCGAGTTATGACTCAGCGAGCTCGGGTTCGCGATCTAAGTCGCTACGATCCCGGCCTTAGTCGCCCATGCCTACCTTGTGATTTCGGCGACTGGTCCCCGCGGACAGCTGCGAGTTGCAGACGAACTTCGCCACGGCAGTGCCGATCTCGTCGGGACTGTCCTCCTGGACGAAATGGATTCCGCTGACGCTGGTCTCGGTCAGGTTGGGCCAGGTCCGGATGAGCTGGAGGGTGCGGTCGTTGACGACGGCGCCCGGTTGGGCCTTGATGAACAGCTTGGGCACATCGCTTTCGGCCAACCACCTGCTGTAAGCCTCGACGACCGAGACGACCTCGGACGGCTCGCCGTCGATCGGGATGTTGCGTGGCCATGACAGCGTCGGCCTGCGATCTTCACCGGGGTTGGCGAACGGCCGCCGGTAGTAGCCCATCTCTTCGTCCGTGAGTCGGCGCTGAATCTGAGCCGGCAGGACGCCCTCGACGAAGATGTTCTGCTCTAGCACCATTCGCTCGCCTACCGGGGAGCGAAAACCCTGAAACACCTCACGAACGTCGCTAGGAAACTCGGACCACGTCATCGGGGTGACGATGGCTTCCATGAACGCGACGCCCCGCACCCGGTCGCGATGATGGTTGGCCCAGTCGAAGCCGAGCACGGAACCCCAATCGTGCAGCACGAGTGTCACCTTGTCGCCGAGATCCAGTGCGTCCCAGAGGGCGAATAGGTGGTCGCGCTGCTCGCCGTAGTTGTAGCGATCCGGGCCCGACGGGTGCAGCTTGCCTGATCCGCCCATCCCGACCATATCGGCGGCTACCAGCCGGCCTAACCCTTCCAGGTGCGGCATCACATTCCGCCACAAGTAGGACGACGTGGGGTTGCCGTGCGCGAAGACAATCGCGTCGCCGTCGCCTTCGTCGACGTAGGCCATCCGTGTCCCGTCGACGTCGCGATGTTGCAGTTGTCCGTACGGTTTTGCCCCGACCATGAAAAAAGTCTCCTAGCTACGAGATCCGGCGAACGACGTGAGCGGAGTTCGCGATCGTCGTCAACGGTCCAGTCGATGGTGCGCTGCTATCCGGGTCGGCCGATGTTCAGCCGCGTTGACCTTCGTTGCGAAGGATGGTGTAGGCCACCATCATCGAGTCCACGTGGGCCCGCACCTCGACGATGTTGTCCCCCTCAAAGCGGCACACCCAGCAATAGTCGTTGGCGAAGTCCGCTCCCTCCTTGGTCTTTGAGGTGGAGTGAAGCTCGGCGATCGTGGTGTCACCATCGACGTAGAGGTGGGTGACCTCCAGCTTCACACCGTCCGGGACGGCCTGTCCGGCCAAGCGGGCGAACGTCGCGTCAATGAACTGGGCCTTATCGTGGTAGCGCCCGGCCAGGGGGTGAGTCCCCTCGACGGTCCAGTCCACGTCATTCGCGACCCGGTCCCAGAACTGCTGCTGGGTAGCGGGATCCTGGAGCTTGGCAAACAAGGCGATCCGGTCATCTCGTATCGTGGTCATGATTCGTTTTCCCTTTGGTCGTGAGCTATCGCGCTGACTTCCAACGCTATTCGGCGAAGGTTAGGTGGCCGCGACCCGCTGCGGTCTCCCCGGCCTGGGCGAGTGCGTCCCAGTCGGTCATGCGCAGGATGCGTCCGGTCGCGCCCCAGAAGCCATCGGACTGCTCTCTGAGCATGCACCAGACGCGCTGGGTGTGCGCCTCGATGTCGGCCACGCCCTCGGCGGCGAGCACCGTCTCGGTCACCTCACGCACCAATGCGTTGCGGCGGTGCTCGTTGAGTGGGCCGGTAATGCCCGGCAAGCCCTGCGGCACGGTCAGAAAGACCCGGTAGATGGGCAGTTCGGCGGGCCTGCCGCCGACGTTGACGGCCCCGCTGGGCAATTCGTGCACAAAGGCCCATGCCATCGCGCGGGTCGCCGGGTTGTCGGCAACCCCCTCCCAACGCAACACGGTGGTCGTGAGGTCCTCAACGAGGGTGGTCAGGGCCGGGGGTTGTAGGGCGTCGGCGGGCAAGGTGAGGTCGATCATCGGCATGGTGACTCCTTCATTGAGTGACTGTCTTCAGTCGTTCCATAATTCCCAAGTTAGGGCATATGCCCCTTGTTGTAAAGGGGGCATATGCCCTAAGATTGGAAAGATCCCGTTTGAACCCGGCGAAGGTGAGGACTATCGTGCCCAGTCGCGCTGAAGCAGCCGGCGAAAGCCCGTGCAGCGCAACGGCCATGCGTAAGGCCACCCGACGGATGACGCAGCTGTACGACGACGCTTTGGCGTCGGCCGGACTGCGCTCGACGCAGTACGCGATCCTTGAGGAACTCCATCGGCAGGCCGATGCCCCGCCCACTATGGGTGAATTGGCTGAGACGCTCGTGCTGGACCGGTCAGCCCTTGGGCACAACCTGCGACCTCTAGAACGCGACGGTCTCGTCGCGTTGGTAGCAGGCGACAACGACCGGCGCAGGCGCCGGGTCGTGCTCACCACAACTGGACGCGCCAAATTCGCGCAGGGTCGGCGAGCGTGGAAATTGGCGCAGGACCGGTTCAACGATGTGTTCGGCGAATCAGCAGCAGCGAAACTCCGGGCCACCTTGCTCCGCATTGCACGCGACGAACGCCTCGCCACGCTAACCGATTGACCCATGAGGACGGCGGCCGCGAGTCAGACGAAGGCGGCGTCAGGTTTCGATGCTTTTGGCCGGCCAACGGCGATCGATCCTTCGCCTGGTTCGATCACGTACGTATCGCCGCGATCGGTGCCGCTAGCGGACCGGGGTGAGCAGCAGATGGGGCCGTGCCAGGGCCGCCGTAACGACGTCGTCATCGGAGGACGGTGCCGGAAGCCCCGAACCCGGCGCGAGCAGTGTGTCGCGGGGCGCGGGCTCCGCACCGCACGCGGTGCACCGGCCCAATTCATCCAGCGGTGCTTCATCGGCGGCGTGCTGAAACACCCGTAGCGGCCCGGCGGGGGCGTAATACTCGTCGCCCCATGCCAATAGCGCACGCACCGCGGGCCACAAAGCTGTGCCTTTGTCGCTAAGCCGGTACTCGCCGCGCCCGCTGCTCCCCGTCACCCGCTCGAGAAGTCCTTCCGCTGTCAGGGATTTAAGTCGCTCCGCGAGGACGGCGCGGGGAACTTTGAGATGGGCGGCGAAGTCGTCGAAGCGCTGCACGCCGTAGAACGCGTCACGAAGGATTAGCAAGGTCCACCTCTGGCCGACGACCTCGAGACTGCGCGCCAGGGAGCAGGCCTGGTCGGGATAGTCAGACGGTAGTGCCATCGCCCCAGTATAAGGGGCAAAGTTCGGTGAACGAACTAAACGGTGTATGGTCGGAGGCGAAGGTTCAATGACCGAACTTTACCCTCGCGCGGAGCGGTTACCGCGCGGCGGCCAAACACGATTACTTGGAGGTCCGATGACAGGACTAAGCGACGGCACGGTCGTCGCGCACACCGCGGTGCGAATGACGTTGGCGCTCAACCAGTCCCTGAGCCAAGCCATAGCCCGATTCGAGGAACTGGTACCCGCCGTGGACATCGATGTGTTCCGCCGGTCACGTTCATGGGACGAGACGATCCAGCTGGCCAACATCAACGCCCCACTGGGGCTGATGCGATTTTGGAAACTCGACTATGCGGCCGTCCTGGCCGGGTCGGGGACGCCCGCACGCAGCTTCGGATATCTGATGGGCAACCAGACCATCGCCGAACAGATGATCCGCCACGAACCGGAGGTCGTGCTGTACGCACCGCTGCGGACGGCGATCTACGAGGGCACAGACGGCGGCGCGTTCTTCGTCATCGACCAACCCAGCGCACTATTCGGCAGCTTCGGCAACGCCGACATCACCAAAGTCGGTCGTCATCTGGACGCACTGGTCGCCACTCTGCTCGACGCCTTGGGCGCTATCGTGCCCGCCGAGTTGCAGCCGGCGAGCTGACGGAAAGGAAACGGATCGCTATGGCAACAACCAAAAGAAGCGATGACCTATCTGTCGCTCTTGCCGAGGGGTATTACTACGAAAATGGCTGCACCATCGCGAGCAAGGTCCACTTGACAGAAAGAAATTACGGCACCAGACGCACCTTCTTTTTCCTGTGCGAGCCCGCTGCGGTCCAGGCAATTCTGCCGGATGGTTGGATCCTGCGTGCCACCGCCGACCCTGAATTTCATCTCATGGTGCATTTCAACGACTGGCTGCACACTTCACACGCTGACAATACGCCCCACGCAGTTCAAGCCCCGCCATACGTAGGCTTTCTGGTACCGGTTCGAAATAGCTTTCTGAAGCGATCCGGCATCATGCAGATCTATGGTTTCGCTGCAGGCAGTCACTACACGGGTGGGCCGTACAAGGCTTATCGGGGATGTACGTACTCGCACTCTTCGCGGTTTGACACGAACGGCTTGGACGTTTCATGGACACACGAGCAGTACAAGATCGGGTCGCTCGAGTCCGCCGGGGTATTCGAGATATCGATCGCTCACCAAAGAACCGTAGTTGCGCGGGCGATCACGGGGCGGCCAAATCTGGCTGTGTTCTCTCCCTATGATAATTCGATTGAGCGGTATTACGCGGAAGACCTGGTGCTGGAGCGGCCGCTGGCGCCTTCGCTTGGGTTGGCCAATGTGAAGGATTTCAGCTTGACGTGGACATTGCCGGACCTCAGGGACGTGATGGCGTCCGCCGAGCTCGTCGCGATGAATTACAACCCGGCTTACATGCGCGAAGTGTTTGAGCGCGACTAACACGATGTACCCAAACGAGAACAACACCCCCTTCACCGGCAATCGCCGCTATCCGTCGGATCGTGCTTGGCGTTTGCGGCGGGATGAGCATCCCCCGACGAAGTGATCTCGTTGCTGCAGAACGGCTCCTGGCCGCGCAGACGCACTGTGGTTACGGACGTGGCACTGCTGATTTAGTGATTGTGGCCTGACCCCGGATCGCTGGTCCATGAGTGTGAGAGTCTTGCGGCCCATATTGTGGGCAGGAAGGCTCGACAAGAATCATGGCGACGAGAAAGCGGCACGGCCCCGAGCAGGTCGTGCGCAAGCTGATGGCGGCCGATCGGCTACTGGCCGAGGGCAAGGACACCGCGGCGGTTTGCCGTGAGTTGGGCGTCTCCGAGGCAACGTATCACCGCTGGCGGAACCAGTTCGGCGGGCTGAAGGCCGAGGACGCCAAACGTCTCAAAGACCTCGAACGCGAGAACGCCACCCTCAAGCGGTTGTTGGCAGATGCCGAACTGGAGAAGGCCGCGCTCAAGGAGATCGCGAAGGGAAACTTCTAAGCCCGGAACGCCGTCGGGCGTCCGTTCGTCACCTCCAGCGGGTGCTGGGGGTCAGTGAACGGTTTGCCTGCCGCGTCACCGGGCAGCACCGCGCGACGCAGCGACACCAGCCGGTAAGAGCCACGCCGGCAGATCCCGATGCGGCGCTGCGCGCTTGGCTCAGGCAGTACGCGAGGAACCATCCGCGGTGGGGATTTCGCCGGGCCTATCACGACGCCCGCTGCGAGGGCTGGGTTGTGAACCACAAAAAGATCCAACGGCTGTGGCGCGAGGAGGGCCTTCGAGTGCCGCAACGGCGCCGCCGTAAACGCCTCGGCTGTTCCACCGCACCTCATGTGGCGAAGGCCGAGGCACCGAACATGGTGTGGGCGGTCGACTTTCAGTTCGATGCCACCACTGACGGCCGCACCATCAAGATCGTGTCCATCGTCGACGAGCACACCCGGGAATGCCTCGGCGGCTTGGTCGAGCGCTCCATCACCGCCGACACCCTTATCGACGAACTCGACCACCTCGCGACGCAACGCAATTACCCCGTCGTGCTGCGCTGCGACAATGGCCCAGAACTGGCCTGCACCGCGATGGCCGACTGGGCCGGCGAACGCGTCGGACTGTCGTTCATCCCGCCTGGCGAACCGTGGCGCAATGGCTATGTCGAATCGTTCAACAGCAGAATCCGCGACGAATGCCTCAACATCAACGCGTTTTGGTCGCTGGCCCAGGCGCGGGTCGTGATCCGCGATTGGAAACACGAGTACAACCACCACCGGCGGCATTCGGCGCTGGGCTACCAAGCCCCAGCCCACTACGCTGCTGTCTGCACCCACCGATGATCGATTCTCACTGCCGGGGAATCAGCTCTCGGAGTCCGGCCACCTGGGTCGTTGGATATGCCGCGGTCTGCACGCATCGATGTAGCGCGACTCGCACAACGTGGGGGCCGCGCCTCTTTATGGTTTATGGCTGGCGAATCGGGTAGTCCGGCCCACGGATCAGCGGCGCAGAGTCGGATTGGGCAGTCGGAGTCGTGTCCGGCGTGTGGTCTGGCATTGCGCGATGGCGCCCGGTTCTGCGACGGCTGTGG
>Ga0105248_10001289_pt1 | contig 27923 bp, 26 predicted proteins | sample KBSS34metaG_FD_81524 | JGI IMG/M metagenome (GOLD analysis project Ga0105248, IMG submission 81524) | Switchgrass rhizosphere microbial communities from Kellogg Biological Station, Michigan, USA - KBS S3-4 metaG | ecosystem: Host-associated > Plants > Roots > Rhizosphere > Soil | place... | reverse complement strand
GGAACGGCAGTGCTACGGAACCACGTCCGTGACCGAGGGTCTCGCTCGCGGCGCAGGGGATGCGAAGCCGCAGTCTGTCGAGCCTGATTTTCGAGACATGAACATCACAGCAACCGGGGGCGCCGACACTGAAGCGCCGCAAGATATTGCGCACGGGCATGCCCGCGGGCCCGTGTACAAACTTGCCATCGGCGCTGTCGGGGTCGTTTTCGGCGATATCGGCACGTCGCCGATTTATTCGTTCCGAGAAACGTTCGCGGGCCATCATCCTCTGACCCCGGACCAGTTCCACATTCACGCAGTCTTATCGATGATCTTCTGGTCGATGATGATCGTCGTGACCCTGAAATATGTGATGATCATCATGCGGGCGGACAACAAGGGTGAGGGGGGAAGCCTCGCTTTGCTCGCACTGATCAACCGAACCATCAGCGGCAAGAAGAAATGGGCGAACGGCATCGTGATGCTCGGAGTCTTCGCCACTGCGCTGTTCTACGGCGATTCAATGATCACGCCTGCGATCTCCGTCTTGTCGGCGGTCGAAGGCCTCACGACCGTCAATCGCAGCCTCGAGCCGTTCGTAGACGCGATCGCGATGGGCATTCTCGTCGGACTGTTCGCAATTCAGGCCAGAGGCACTGCGCGGGTCGGGATGTTGTTCGGCCCGGTGATGCTCATCTATTTCGCGGCACTGGCGGTGCTCGGCGTCATGCACATCATGGACCAGCCGAACGTGATGCTCGCGATGATCAACCCGGCAAACGCGGCTGCCTTTTTCCTGGAGGAGCCGCTGCGCGCTTTCCTCGCAATGGGCTCGGTCGTGCTGGCCTTGACCGGCGCGGAGGCGCTTTACGCGGACATGGGCCATTTTGGGCGACGGCCGATCAAGTTTGCCTGGCTCTATTTCGTGCTGCCTGCGCTGCTGCTCAATTACATGGGGCAGGGCGCAATGCTCCTCTCCCTGCCGGTCGACCAGGTGGCGACCGCAGTGAAGGATCCGTTTTTCTATCTTGCATCCGATGCCCTGAGGCTACCGTTGGTATTGCTGGCAACCGCCGCGACGATCATTGCCAGCCAGGCGGTGATTTCCGGCGCCTTCTCGGTGACCCAGCAGGCAATCCAGCTTGGATTCGTTCCACGCCTTCGGATCACTCATACCAGCGAGAGCGCCGCCGGTCAGATCTACATCCCGGTGGTCAACTGGGCCCTCATGGTGATGGTCCTGATCCTCGTCCTCACTTTCCGAACATCGTCGAACCTGGCAGCCGCCTACGGTATCGCCGTCACCGGCGCGATGCTCATCGACACCGTGCTGATCGCAGTCGTGCTCATGACGATGTGGAAGTGGAACCGGATCATCGCAGCCGCCTTGCTGGTGCTCTTCTTCACCGTCGATTTCGGATATTTCAGCTCGAACCTGACCAAGATTCCCGCCGGCGGCTGGTTCCCGCTGCTCATCGGTGCGATCGCATTCACTTTGCTCACTACCTGGGCAAAAGGACGCCAGCTGATGATCAGCAGAATGAACGAGGCGAGCCTGCCGATGGAGATCTTCATCAAGTCGGCGGCGCCCAGCGCCGCGCGAGTTCCCGGCACCGCGGTTTTCATGACCAGCTCGGCGAGCGGCGTACCGCATGCCCTGCTGCACAATCTCAAGCACAACAAGGTGCTTCACGAGCGGGTGATCCTGCTCACCGTGCGTATCGAGGACGTGCCCTACGTGGTCGAGGAGAAGCGGCTCGAGACCAAGGATTATGGTTCGGGCTTTTATCGAGTGATCTTGCGTTACGGGTTCATGGAGGAAATCGACGTTCCCACCGCGCTCGCCCAACTGAAGGAAATCGGCACACAATGCCGTATGATGGACACCAGCTTCTTCCTTGCGCGGCAGACATTGCTGGCCTCTTCTCGGCCCGGAATGGCGATCTGGCGCGAAAAGCTGTTCGCCTGGATGCTGCGCAACGCTGAAAGCGCGATGGAATTCTTCAAGCTCCCGACCAATCGTGTCGTGGAGCTCGGCAGCCAAGTGGAAATTTGAACGATCCTTTGGGTCGCGCATTGCCTCGGCATGGCTGAAGCGATTTCCTGGATTGCAACGATTGCGACGATCGCCGGGGCGTCACTGACTGCGTCGAACCTCGGATCACGAATCACGGGCTGTGGCTTTTGCGTATTCCTTGTCGGATCCATTTCCTGGCTTGCGACCGGGCTTCTGACCGATCAGCCGGCGCTCACATGGACGAACGCCGTCCTTACGGTCCTGAACCTTTTCGGGATCTGGCGCTGGCTAGGACGGCAAACGAAGGTCGAGGAGGGGTCGCGGGCTGCCTCCAAAGCGAGCGAGCAGACTCCGGGCGAGGCCTTGTTCCCGGTGTCTTTACTGTCTCGCGCGCCAGTCGTTTGCGATGGGCAAGAGATCGGACGCTGCGTTGATGCGATGGCAGGGTGTTTGAGCGGCGGGCTCGGCTACGTCGTGGTCTCGGAAGGCGGGGTCGCAGGTGTAGGAGAGACGCTTCGCAGACTGCCGTGGTCCATTGCGACTGTGGATGACGAAACGGTCGTTGCTGCGATGCACGAATCCGATTTCGAAAAGCTGGAAAAACTGCCGCGCGACCGATGGCCGGCGCGCTGATCATAACGGCTGAACTCGGCGCATCCGATCTTGCGTGGCTCGATCGGCTCCGTCGTTCCTATTATCCGGCAGACCGAAATCAGGTGTCGGCCCATCTCACCATGTTCCGGGCACTTGCGCCGTCCGCAGAAGGGGAGGCGAGAAGGACCCTTTCGCGCCTAAGCACGGAACTGCCGCCTCCCAAGGCCTGGATCGAAGGCCTGATGGATCTTGGCGGCGGGGTGGCGTTTCGCGTCGTCTCGACCGATCTCGACCGGATTCGTCAGGAGCTTGCAGAGGCCTTTCACGGGCTCTTGAGCTCACAGGACAGCGGAGGCTGGCGGCCGCATGTCACGATCCAGAACAAGGTTGCTCCAAGAGAAGCGCGGGCAGTAATGGCAGGGATCCAGGCCGAGTTTCGACCGCGGCCATTGGCGATCAGCGGCCTGGGCTTGCACCGTTATCTTGGAGGGCCCTGGGATCCGCTCGCGATCTATCCGTTCCGCGGTCGTTAGGAGAGGTCTCCGATTCCGTCGCAGCTGAGTTCAAATGCGGCGAGCCCCGATTCGAGCACGGAGGCAAGCATTGGCTGTTCCATGAGCTCCTTGATCGCCTCATCGGTGCTTTCACTGACGAGATCCTGCGCTTCCTGCATCGCCTCGTCCCAGTCGCTCGCTTCGTAGGTGCCCTGGCCGACCCAGCAGAAGGCGATCACCTCGGCGAGCTGGTCCTCTCCAAGGTCCTCGAACGCCGCCTGAAGCTCTTCCTCCACACTGTCGTTTATTTCGTCCTCCAGGACCGAGAGCGTGCCTTCGCCCTCGTCATCCACATTGTCAGGATCCTCGCCTCGGTCGTAGTCGCTGGCGGTCTGCGCTTCATATTCGCGCGCCCTCAGGATGATTCGGCAAAGGGTGTCGAGCGGGGTTAAAGGGTCCATCAAAACCTCTTCCTGTTGGTTCGTTCAACGAGAGCAGCCGTAAGCGGTTCCTCGCGTTGACCGTCTCAACACTGGCACCTATATGCCGCGCCTCCGGCGCCCTCAATACGGGTGCTTCCCGGGCATTGGGGCGGAGTAGCTCAGCTGGTTAGAGCAGCGGAATCATAATCCGCGTGTCGGGGGTTCAAGTCCCTCCTCCGCTACCATCTCTAATGCTCGCGATGACTGCGGTGCCCGGGGAAAGGCTCCGAACGCTCAGTCGGCCTCCAATCTCTGAGAGCCGGGAGTGCATGCTGGCCAGCCCGACGCCGCCATTCTCCGGCAAGCCCTTGAGGATTCCAGTTCCATTGTCGGCAACAACGAAATGGATCGTGGATCGGCGAACGCACAGCAATAAACGGATTCGCGTTGCCCGGGAATGGCGATGGACGTTTGACAAGGCTTCCTGGGCAACTCTGTAGATGACGTTTTCAGCAGTCGCCGACATCGGGCCCAAGTCACCCTCGATCTCAAGCGAAGCTTCGAGGCCGGTGCGGCGCGCGAAGCCCTCGACGATGGATTTCAAGGCGGCGGATAGCCCCAGCTTTTCCAGCGATGGCGGATGGGCGAGGTAGGAAACCGATCGGATCTCCTGATGAGCTTCAGTCACCAGTTCCTGCATCTCATCCACCAGGTCGATGGCATCGGCCTCAAGCGGATGACCCTCCTTGAGACTGCCCAATAGCAGTCCGATCGCCGTCAGAAGCTGAGACGTGGAATCGTGCAAATCCCGGCCAAGGCGCTGACGTTCCTCCGACTGCCGTTCGAGCAAGGCATTGCTCAATTCGTGCTTGAACCGGCGAAGCTCGAAAATCTCGGTCAGATCAAAACGGGTGACGAGAATCAGGTTCTGGCCGTGGACCCGGATGGTGCGGAATTCGATCTGGAAGTCGCGACTGTCCCAGCGTTCCTTCCCATTATAGATCAGCTGCCAAAAGCTGCGTTTGTCGTGCGCAAACTCATCGAGGGCGGCAATGGCTTCGATGGCCGGTTCATATCCTTCCTTGGAGGCGGCCTCGCAGAAGGTCCGATAACTGTCCCCAGGGAGCGCGCGGTAGCCATGTTCCTCGACGGTCTGCCGCCAAGCGTGGTTCACCGCCAAGATATTGCCATTGCTGTCCAGCAGGGAGATCTGCTCAGGTAAATCGTCGATCAACTGCTGCATTGTGCCGGCGAGCGCGGCAGCCTGCACCGCCTCGGACAAAATGGCCGACTGGCGAGTTTCGCGATTCATCTTGCCCCTTGCGACAACCTCCAGACGCACTTCAACAGGGAGATTGCCCTAGGGTAACCCTCGCTTGCGGCGAGGGCAATTAGGCAGATTTCCCTATGAAGGAAGGATTAGAGTGGCGGCCGTGGGCAGATCCGACTCAGGCGCATTGCGGTTCCCAGCACGCAGGCACATGGACAATTGCTTGGGAGGGCGTTCGACATGAATCGAATTACGGGCGGTTGCCTTTGCGGAAGTGTCCGGATTGAGGTGTTGGGAAGACCTTATCGCGTCGGCATCTGTCACTGCCTGGACTGCCGCAAGCATCACGGGGCCCTTTTTCATGCGTCTGCGATTTTCCCCGAAGAGGCGGTCACGATTGAGGGCGAAACCGGCGAATATGCCGGTCGCAATTTTTGTCCCCGCTGCGGCTCGTCGGTCTTCGGTCGAAGCGGAGACGAGATCGAGGTGAACCTGGGATCGCTCGATGCACCGAACCAGTTCATGCCGTCCTACGAGCTGTGGACGGTCCGCCGCGAAACCTGGCTTCCCCAGTTTCCGCTCAACAGAAGCTACGAGCGTGATCGAGAGGCTATTGGGCGATCCGAGGATTAAGCCCTAGACTGAATTCACCTGTTGATCCGCGAGATCTTCGACCCTTCGAGGCCGAGGCCTGCCATCAGGCCCTTCTGGCCGAACGGAAAGGCATAAACGTCTTTGGCAAGCGTCGTGGACGTCGTGCTCATCGCCGCGCCTTTATCGACGACGACGACGCTCGGTCCCGAGCCGATCGACCATCCGTCGCTGTCTTTCAGATATTTGAGTGCCTTGTCGTTCATGAAGAACAGCGCGTAGCTGAACGACTGTCCACCGGCCTGGAGGCCGAAGGAGGCGGCTCCGATCTTGTAATAGCCGACGGCCTTGCCCCGTTCGAAGAGGACCCCTTCGCCGCCCTGGCCACCGATCATGAAGCCCGCCTTCACGATCTTTGGGAAGACCAGGATTGCGTGAGCGTCACGGCTGTACCGGACCGCTCTTTGCGACTGGGAGTAGAGCCGGCTGAGAGCGGCCTTGCCATTGGCGTTCAGCTCTGCGGCCGTCGCGGCGGATGCCTGTTCTGCCGGGGAGCCAATAGCGGCGGAAAAAGCGAGGCACGCAGCAACAAGCCGGACTGGAAGTCTTTTCATTTTCGCCCTCCGCAATTCACCAAATCCCGTCAGCTGCATTGCTGCCAGGAATTTGCGCTGAAAATCCGGATGAACCCCGGTGCCGTCGCTTCGGCGGGGCACGGCCGTTCCGATACGAAATAGTAACCGCGTTCGTTCAAATATCGGTTCCCAATTGTTCGCTCGGGTGAGTATGCATGAATTTCCACGCGAATTGGGCTGACGAATTCCAGCCCCTCCTCAGGCAGAAAGGCCCGCGCCAGCCAAGCGCGGGCATGGACGGCTTGGTCATTCGCCGGGAAGAAGCGCGCTGCTCGAACACGCGTGAGGGCGGGCGTCAATTTCTTCATGATGCAGTGTTTCCCGTCACTTATCGCGGGCGCGCGCATGACGTCATTGCCGTTAACCTGTCGGGCGGCGGTGCCATGATCGCCTGCAGCCTAAAGCCGACGCTCGGCGAGCATCTGCATCTCCACCTCGGAGAGGGCGGAGGGCTCGAGTGCGTCGTACGATGGGTCAAGGACGGTCGCATCGGCCTCGAATTCGCTCACGAGACGCAGCTGCATTGCTCAGACGAAGCGAAGGCGAAACTGCTCCGTGAAGTCATCGACCAGGCCTATCACGAAGCGAAAGAAAACCATCGGCGCGGGCCGAGTTCGCCGTCCGACAAGAGATCATCGATCCGTCACCCACTGATCTGGGCGGGCGAGATCATCTGTGGGCCCAGCAGCTGGCCGGCGAGGTTGCGCAACGTCTCAGAGACCGGAGCGCTCGTAGAATGCTCCGGAGGCCTGCAAGAGGGATCCGAGGTCGTCCTCGATCTCCGGGAGGCTGGAGTAGTCGCCGCCACGGTTACCTGGTCCTTTGGCGATCACCTGGGTCTTCGATTTGACGAACAATTCGATGTCGGCATGCTGGCAAAGGCCAGGCCACGAATCGCGCCGCCAAGCTGGCTGCGTCCTGCATATCTAGAAGACGCTGTCGCCGAGGACTCGGCTTGGGATGATTCCTGGAGCCGAATGTCCGTGGACGAGCTTCGCCAGGAGCTCGAAGGCTATCTGAAGTGGTGAGGGGCGGCCAACTTCCAGGGCCATTTGCCATGCCCGCTTTTCCGGAGGTTTAGCAATGGACAGAAAGCCGTTGAATCAATCCGACAGGGGATTGCGCCGGACAGTAAAGCTGATGGGCGAAGCTCATTGGCCGGGTGGCAGGTTGGCGGAAGTCGTCGTGTCGAATCTGTCCTATGACGGCTGCGAGCTGAGCTCACGCTGCAGTTTCCAGCAAGGTGAGACGATCATGCTGCGTCTTCCGGACCGTGGCGTCATTCGTGCGCAGATCAGGTGGGTTCGAAACGGGAAAGCTGGAGCGCGCTTCCTCACGGGCGATTCGGTTGCCGACGCACGCAGGGCCAGGATCGGCGTTTAGTCCCTACCGACTTTCCCGCATGTTGCCAGCTTGCGCCAGGCGTTCGACCAAATTTCGAGGCGCGAGATTCCATCCACAGATTCCATCCGCAATGGACGATGTGCGCGTTGCTTGAAACCAATTCAATTCTAAATGGTTAACGCAAGTATAACTGTTTTGGGACTGGGCTTGAGTTGGTCGGCGTATCGTATCTTTCGGCGGCGGAGGCCTCCGATCTGAGCAAGAAAGCACCTTCCTCGCGCATCGGGGAAATCCCGAGCCGCCGGATTTCTGGGGTGCGACCGTGAGCGCTGTCCGTGCGCTTCCTACAATGATCGCTGGGCGAGGTGCCGCTGTAGCAGGGATGGTCGCGATCGCTGCCGCGATCTCGTTCGCAGTCCATGCGAGAGCCGATCTTGTCGGCGCCGCACAGGAGGGCGTCGAGCAGAGCGCTCGCGGCTTCGAAACCGTTGCGGCGCTGCTTGCCAATCGTTCGCCGGGCTCCCGGCCGGAGGGAGCGCTCGCGATCCTCAAGGCCAAGCGCCAGGCGGCGATTCACGAACGCGCCTTGCCGAAACTTCGCGGACCTCTCGCTGCAGCGCCACTAATCCCGCCTGTTCTGGCTGCTCCTGTTCCGTCTCCGCTCTACGACATTGTCGCTGGACCGCCGGTCGTGGCGCTCGCAGGACCGCCTCCGATCGACATCTTGCCGCCCGGTGCAGGAGCACCGAACATTTTCCTGGTACCTCCACCGCCCGGAGGTGGGGGAGGGGGCGGAGTGTTCATTCCGCCACCGCAAGTAACGACACCCGAAACCCCCACCGTTCCCGTCACCCCGCCGGCGAACTCTGCAGTTCCCGAGCCGGCGACCTGGCTGATGATGCTGATCGGCTTCGTCTTCATCGGGCGGCCGATTCGTGGAAGCCGAAAGGCCTCCTTGCGAATCGGACTCGACTAAAGGTTGAGCAGGGCCGTTGCGCCAATAGCCGGTCTTGGCTGCGCTGTTTGCGCGGCAGCACTCGGCTTGTGGTTGAGCAGTCCTTCTGGGGGATCCAGTTCGGCCCGTCCTGAGCCCGCCATCTCACGAGATGACGGGCGATCCGAAGCGCGCATCATGCTCACTCGAGCGCAATCGTCGGAAGCTATCGCCAGCGGCACGATAGATCGCCCAGTCAAATCGCTTCTGACAGTACCTAAGCCGCTGCGCTTCGGAGATTATTTGTGGGATGAAAAAGCCGTCCCGCCTGGACCTATCTTGATTCGGGTGGACCTAGGCTCGCAGCTGATCTCGGTTTTCCGAGGCGGCCATGAAATCGGAACGGCGGTGATCGTTTACGGTGGTGAGAACAAGGAGACGCCGATCGGCAAGCTCCATGTCCTCGCGAAGGACCGCGATCATCGCTCGTCGCTCTACGATGCCGCCATGCCCTACACACTTCAGCTCACGACCGATGGCGTTTCAATCCATGGAAGCAGCGTCCGATGGGGCGCCGCAACGCATGGCTGCATCGGAGTGCCGCTGGAGTTCGCGCAAAAGCTGTTCGAATCGACGAAAGTCGGAGACGAAGTCCTGATCGTCGGATCTCCGGCACCTGCAGCTCAAAAAGACGAATCTAACCGGCTCGTTAACCGTAAATCGTAACGACCGGCCAAGGAGCGCAGCCATAGGGATACGCCTCGAAGAGGCGCCCAGTGAACCCGACGAACCGGTCCATCCTTGCTCTAGCCCTACTGCTCGGAAGCCCGGTTCTGATGGGTGCGGCTTCGGTGCACAGCGACTTCAATCAGCGTTTGCTGGCCGCTCAGAATACGGAGCGGTCGATTGCGGGCGTTCCGTCTCTCGCGTGGAGCGATGATCTTGCCGCAGACGCCAAGCTGTGGGCGGACAAGCTCGCTGCCACTGGCCGGTTCGAACATTCTCCGGATGAGGCTGGGAAAGCTCCACAAGGTGAAAACCTGTGGGCCGGCACACCAAGAGCCTTCTCACCCGAAGCGATGGTCGGCCTCTGGATCGCGGAAAAGCGAGACTATCGACCCGGAGTTTTCCCGAACAACAGCCGGTCGGGCGATGTTGAGAATGTCGGCCATTACACGCAGGTCATCTGGCGCAATACGCGACTGGTCGGCTGCGCAACCGCGCTCGGAAAGCGGGAGGAAGTCCTCGTCTGCCGCTACAGTGACGCCGGAAACGTCTACGGCGAACGCCCGGCCTGATCGAAGGCCTGGCTGAGGTCGGCGATCAGGTCGTCCGGATCCTCGAGGCCGATATGCAGGCGGATGAGGTTTTTTGCCGGAGGCTTCGAAACGGTACGATAAGGATCGACCGCCATCGCCAGGCTTTCGTAGCCACCCCAGCTGAATCCAATCCCGAAGTGCTCGAGGCTGTCGACAAAGGCTGTTCGAGCGGACTTGCCGGGATACGCGAGCTCGAACGCGAACAAGCCTGAAGAGCCCTGGAAATCGCGCTTCCAGATCTCGTGCCCCGGACAATCCGGAAGTGCGGGGTGCAGCACCAGGCCAACATCGGATCGCTTCTTGAGCCATTGTGCGATCTTGAGCGCACTTTCTTCATGCTGCTTCAGGCGCACGGCCATCGTCCTGAGGCCGCGCGAGGCAAGCCAGGCGTCGTCTGCGGAGACGGCATGGCCGAGATCCCATGACGCGGTCTGGATGCGCTGAAAATATTTCTCGGTCGCTGTTGCCGCACCGAGCATGAGGTCGGCGTGGCCGCCCACATATTTGGTGACCGCCACGATGCTGACGTCGACGCCGGCGGCGATTGCAGGAAAGAAGAGGGGCGTTGACCAGGTGTTGTCGAGCAGGGTGACGATGTTTCGTTCGCGTGCGACCTCGCAGATCGCAGGCACATCCTGCACTTCCATCGTCAGCGAGCCGGGACTTTCGAGAATGATTGCGCGCGTTGCCTCCCCGATTAGCTCGGCGATGTCCGCACCGACCAGTGGATCGTAGTAACGCGTCCTGATCCGAAGGCGCTTCAGGATCGTGTCGCAAAACTTGCGCGTCGGTCCGTAGACATTGTCCGGTGCAAGCAGCTCGTCGCCCGGCGAAAGCAATATGAGGAGGGGGGCGGTGATCGCAGCGAGTCCGGAGGAGTACAGGGCTGTACCAGCCGCCCCGGGCTCGAGGTTCGTCAGCGCTTCGGAAAGCGCCCAATGAGTAGCAGTCCCCTGAAGCCCATAACGATAGTTGCCAAGAGCCGGGCGACTCCCGTGAAGGTCTTCGACGCTATTGAAAAGGATGGTCGAAGCCCGCTCGACGGGAACGTTGACCAACCTTCCGCGCCATTCCTTTCGGCGCCCGCCCTCTACGAGCTTCGTTGGCTGGCCATGGTCGCGCTTCGACATTGGTCAGTCCCCGGGGAAGCTGCCGATTAGAGCAAGCTTGTCCCCGAAGACCAACCGGAACATGAGATACTTAACGTCGCATCCGCGGGATCAGGCCGAGAAGTCCGACCAGGCCAATGACACCCCAGGGGAAGCTTTTCTTTTCTTCCGGCGCAGGAGTCGTCGTGGTCGTTTCGGCCGTCGTCGTATTCGTTTCGACAGCCACGGGCTCCGCCGCCGGAGCTGCCGCGTTCCCGACGTCTGTCATTGCCGCTGCGTTTGCAGCAGCATTGTCCGTAGTGTTGGCAGGCTCAGCCGTGTTCTGCGCGGCCGCCGGTGCTGCTGCCGCGAGCAATGCCGCAGCCGCGATCGTCAGAGTGCTTGTCATGCGCATATGGATTTGTCCTCCCTGCTAACCAATCAAATCGGATCGTCGGTGTAACCGTCATTGTCGCTGCTCCGCCACATGCCCGTAAGGCCGATCAGGCCGAGGGCACCTAGCAGGTTCCACATCAAGTCTGTTTTGGGTGCCGATTGCCGTTCCTGGGTTTCGGTAGCCTGGCCACCGCCTGATTGCTGGGCGGGTGCCGACGTGCTCGCAATCGCGGCTGCAAATACAATTGCCGCTAGTCTCACTTTGCGCATGCTTCCTCCTGTTTCGAAGCGTGGCGTGTTGCGCTTTGGGCGCGGTGCGCGCTGATCCCACTATCTTCGGGCTCGCGTCAACTCAGTTCATCATGTCCGACCCTTCGGACCGCAAATTTCCATCATTCGAGTCCGGCGGGATGGTAGCTGTCGTCAGGATGCGCCTTTCGCACCCCCAAAAGGCCGAGGAGCCCTAGCGCCCCAATCACATTCCAAATTAGGTTGTCGTCCATTCCCTCGCCGGCCTGCCGGCTCATCGTTTCCGATCGCATGTCGCCGGGCCTGGAATGTTGGGCGGTCGCAGAACCGGCCACTCCGGTCATGAGGAGCAGGGAAAGAAGAATGCGCATCCGCATCGCAGCCTCCATCGCGTGATTCCGGCCTCTGGCCCGGCATGCTCAAGGCCGAACGCTTTCCCTTACTCCAGACGGCGCGTTGAAGGAAGAAAGCGCACGTTAAGGATCGCAGAGACCCGATAGCCGGAAACGCAAACGCCCGGATCGACTAGCGATCCGGGCGCCCTGCGTGACGATTGCTCGTCAGCCCCCTTGGATGTGTCGCGGCCAGCATCCCCAGTTGCCGCCGCGTCCCCGAACTCGACCCAAGGGCCAGCCGTTCGGACGGGTGCTGACTAGGCGCGACCCAGGCGGCTTGTCACTGTCGTTTTTACGCCGGCGTTGCATTTGTCGGAGGGCTGTGTCGGGCAAGCAACAGGCGCTTTCCGGCTCGCGCGGTTGCCAGTGCCGACGAATGGCCGCTAGAGCGCGGCCCCATGCGTTGGTCCCGTGCCTTTTTACCCGTCCTGAAGGAAAGCCCCACAGACGCCCAGATCGTCAGCCACAAGCTGATGCTTCGAGCCGGCCTTGTGAGACAAACCGCAGCCGGCATCTATGCCTGGCTTCCACTCGGTTTCCGCGTCTTGAAGAAGATCGAACAGATCGTCCGCGAAGAGCAGGATCGGGCAGGGGCCCAGGAGCTGTTGATGCCAACGCTGCAGTCGGCGGACTTGTGGCGCGAGAGCGGTCGTTATGATGCTTATGGTCCCGAAATGCTGCGAATTCGGGACCGCCACGACCGCGAAATTCTCTACGGCCCGACGAATGAGGAGATGATCACGACACTCTTCCGCGATGAGGCGAAGAGCTACCGCGATCTGCCGCGTATGCTCTACCACATTCAGTGGAAGTTCCGTGATGAGGTTAGGCCGCGCTTCGGCGTAATGCGGGGCCGCGAATTTCTGATGAAGGATGCGTACAGCTTCGATCTTGATGAGGCCGGCGCCCGCAACAGCTATTACACCCAGCTCCTGGCCTATTTGAGGACCTTCCAGCGCCTGGGGATCCAGGCGGTCCCGATGAAGGCGGATCCCGGGCCGATTGGCGGAGACCTCAGCCACGAATTCATCGTCCTCGCACCGACGGGTGAGAGTGAGGTCTTCTACGACTCGGCTTTCGAGGAGATCGACTGGCAGCGCGACGATCTTCGCTACGATGACGCCGCGGGCCTCCAGTCTCTGTTCGACCAGGTAAGCTCGACCTACGCTGCGACCGATGAAACTCATGACGTTGCAAAATGGGAGCTCGTGCCGGAAGCGAAACGGCGCACCGGCCGAGGGATCGAAGTCGGGCACATATTCTATTTCGGGGACAAATATTCCGCGCCCATGGGCCTCAAGGTTTCCGGTCGCGACGGGACTCCGGTCACTCCGATGATGGGAAGCTATGGCGTTGGCGTTTCGCGCCTTGTCGGCGCCATCATCGAGGCGAGCCATGACGAGGCTGGCATCGTCTGGCCGGAAGCGGTCGCTCCCTGGCAAGTGGGGCTGGTCACCATGCGCGCCGACGATGAAGCCAGCGTCGCAGCCGCTGAATCGTTGTACGGGCAACTCAGCGAAACGGGGATCGAGACGCTTTACGACGACCGCGACGAGCGCGGCGGCGTCAAGCTTGGGTCGATGGACCTGATCGGATTGCCCTGGCAGGTCATCGTCGGTCCGCGCGGAATTGCCGCAGGTACGGTCGAGTTAAAGCGCCGTTCAACGGGAGAGCGCGAAGAGCTGAGCCTCGAAAGCGCACTGGCAAGGCTAACCGCATGATCCTCAACCGCGCCGAGCGCATGCTCGCCCGACGCTATTTGCTTCCCGGCAAGGGCGAAGGCTTCATCTTCCTCGTCGCGACGATCAGCCTGATCGCCGTGGCGCTGGGCGTTGCCGCGTTGATCATCGTCATGAGCGTCATGAACGGCTTTCGTGCCGAGCTCTTCGACAAGATTGTCGGACTCAACGGCCATGCGGTCGTCCAGGGCTATGACGGACGGCTCACCGGCTGGCAGCAGATCGCGGACCAGGCCAAGAAAACCCCGGGAGTGGTATCGGCGCTGCCGCTGATCGAGACGCCGCTCATGGCGACGGCGAACGGGCGCTTCGAAGGCGTGCTCGTCCGCGGAATGCGCGTCGAGGACATTCGAGCCAACAAGACGATCATGGGGAACGTCCTGGCCGGCGACATGCGCACCGTGACTCCTGGTAGCGGCAAGGTCGCGATCGGATCGAGGCTAGCGGATACGCTCGGAGCCTATCCTGGAAGCCAGATCACTCTTTGGAATCCCGAGGGCCGTTCGACGGTGGTTGGGACCGTTCCGCGCGAGGTCACCTACACGGTCGGGGCAGTCTTCGAGGTCGGGGTCTACGATTACGACAAGTCCTTCGTCCTGCTTCCGATGCAGGATGCTCAGGAACTGCTTCTGATGGGGGACCAGGTCGGGATCGTGGAGATCCAGACCACCGATCCCGACAAGGTCCAGCAGATCGTCGCTCCACTGCAAAAGCTCGTTCAAGGAAAGGGAGTAGTGGTCGACTGGCGGCAGATGAACTCCGCATTGTTCCAGGCGCTTGAGGTCGAGCGCGTCGCCATGTTCGTGGTGCTGTCGCTCATTGTGCTCGTGGCCGTGTTCAACATCCTTTCTTCGTTGATCATGCTGGTCCGCGCGAAAACCCGCGACATCGCAATTCTGCGGACCATGGGGGCGAGCCGCCGCGGAATGATGAAGGTATTCGTGACCGTCGGGGTGACCATCGGCTCCCTTGGGATCGTGCTTGGAATAGTCCTGGGCGCGCTATTTCTCTTCTTCCGGCAGAATGTCGTGAACGCGATCCAGGCGATCACCGGCCAGAACCTCTGGGATCCGTCAGTGCGGTTCCTGACCGACCTGCCGGCGAAGACCGATCCCTTCGAAGTGACTGCGATTGTCTTGACCGCGCTGATCCTTTCATTCCTGGCGACCCTCTATCCCGCGTACAAAGCGGCGAGCACCGATCCAGTGCAGGTCCTCCGCTATGAATGAGCCGGTCCTCGTTACGAAGGATCTGAAGCGCAGCTTCACGCAGGGCGAGGTTACGATCCACGTGCTTCGCGGGGTCGATCTTGCAGTCCAGCCAGGCGAGATTGTCGCACTGCTCGGCCCCTCCGGCTCCGGCAAGTCCACCCTTCTGCAGGCCGTTGGCCTCCTTGAAGGAGGGTTCAAGGGTTCGATCCGGCTCAACGGCGAGGAGGCGGCTGCATTGGACGACGACGGACGTACGAGGGTTCGTCGGGAGCTGCTCGGCTTCGTCTACCAGTTCCATCACCTGCTGCCGGAATTCAATGCCGTCGAAAATATCATCCTTCCGCAGCTCGTACAGGGCGCGGATCCAGGCGTAGCTCGCGAGCGGGCGAAGCAATTGCTGGGCGCGTTGGGGCTTTCAGAAAGGCTCGACCACCGGCCGTCGAAGCTTTCCGGGGGAGAGCAGCAGCGCGTGGCGGTCGCTCGGGCTCTTGCGAACAAGCCGCCGCTTATTCTCGCCGACGAGCCGACGGGCAATCTCGACGAACGCACCGCCGATGCAGTCCTCGCCGAGTTTCTCACGCTTGTGCGCGGAGAGGGAAGTGCCGCTCTCGTAGCGACTCACAATGAGCGCCTGGCTGCCCGGATGGATCGCGTCGTGCGACTGCACGAGGGACGCCTCGAATAGTGGAGCCCGGCCGAAAACGGCGCGCTCAGGAGACCGTGCGCGGACCAAACTGGACTTTGATCGCCCTCTTGGGAGGGCTCGTCCTGCTAGTCCTGCTGATCGCCTTTCTTGCGACACGCGGGGACTCGGACCAGGACAGATTGACGAAAGCCGAGGTCGCTTCGTCCACGATCGCAAGTCACGAAAAATTGTGCGCGAGCAAGGCGACATACGATCTCATCAAGCGCGAACTATTCCGGCGCGGATCACAGCTTCGTGGAAGCGATCAGGCGGCCTATGACGAGCTTTCAGCCTATGCGGTTGTGCGGATGGAAAATCCCGTAATGGAGAGCGAGAACAGCTCGACCGGCACAGTCACTTGCTCCGGATCGCTGTCGTTGGATTTGCCCCCTGGTGTTGCAGTCGTGGGCGGCCGCCATACGTTGATGTCCGACGTCGATTACACGGTACAGCCGGCTGCCGGCAGGAACGGAAGCGTTGTTCAGCTTAGGAATGCCGATGCGCTTGTCACATCGCTGGCGACACTGACGCGGGTCTCGCAGCCGGCCCCAGCAACAGGAGTGACCGAGACCAACGAGGCCGCGCCGGAGCAACCGGAAGCAAACGTCGCCGCCCCGGAATCCGCATCCAAGGCTTCCGCGCCGGCGAGTGCCTATCCTGGCCGCCCGAGCTTCGATTGCGCCCGGACCCGTTCCCGTGGCGAGATGTCGGTCTGCCAGGACAGCGGGCTCTCCGCTTTGGATCTCAACATGGCCACTCAATACGGGCGCGCCTCGGCCTCCGCGTCGCCCGAGCAACGCGATCTTCTTCGTCAGACCGACGATCGTTTCCGGGCTTACCGTGATCGCTGTCCCACTCGGCAGTGCATCGCGGATGCCTACGTTGGGCGAATGCGCGAGATCCGCGACATCGTGGAAGGACGCTGGCAGCCGCCGCGCTAATGTGGGGATAAGTTCTGCGGGGCAGCTTTCCTGATTAATGTTGGCACCGCATACTTCGATCCGTGAGTCTGCCTTTCGTCCCATTGCGCGTCTTTTCGTGCTTCACGATGCTCGAAGGCGCGATGGAGCCAAAAACCATCGCGGAACGCGCCGCAAAGCTCGGCTTTCCGGCGGTCGCGCTCACGGACCGCAACGGCCTTTATGGAGCGATGGCGTTCAGCGAAGCCTGCATGGGCAAGGGTGTGCAGCCGATCGTTGGCGCGATGGTCGGGATCGCCCGGCCCGCCGAGATCGGAGGCGAAGCGGTCGTCGACTGGCTGGCGCTGCTTGCCAAGGACGACCAAGGTTACGCCAATCTCTGCAAGCTGGTTTCGTTGGCGCATTTGGATCGTCCGATCGAGCAGGATCCTCATGTCGAACTCGCGCGGCTAGACGGTCTAAGCGAAGGGCTCATTGCGCTGACCGCCGGGGCGGAGGGCGCGCTGGCTCGATTGCTCGCTGACGGGCAGCAACTCAAGGCCGAGGCTTATCTCGATCGGCTTCAAGGTCTGTTCCCGGGTCGACTCTACATTGAGCTTTCGCGCCGCCACGATGCGGTTGAGGAGGCCGCGGAGACGGGCCTGATCGACCTCGCCTACGCGCGCAACCTGCCTTTGGTTGCGACCAATCCCGCGGCCTATGCGGATCTCAGCTTCCACGCCGCGCATGATGCAATGCTGTGCATTGCCAACACGGCTTATGTGGAGAGCGTGGACCGGGTGAGTTCCTCGCCAGATGCCTGGCTCAAGGATTCACCGACAATGTCGGAATTATTCGCCGACCTCCCGGAAGCTCTGGCGAACACGCTGGTCATTGCGCAGCGCTGCGCGGTTGCGGCGCCGAAGCGCAAGCCGATCCTGCCGCGCCTCGGTGACGATGAGGACGAGCAGCTTCGCCGCGATGCGCGTGCTGGTCTGGATTCAAGGCTCGCTGGCCGAAGCGAGGAGCATCGCAAGCCCTATCTCGAGCGGCTCGACTATGAGCTCGAGATCATCACCGGAATGGGGTTTGCCGGTTACTTCCTGATCGTCGCCGACTTCATCAAATGGGCGAAAGCAAATGATATCCCGGTCGGGCCCGGCCGCGGTTCAGGCGCGGGCTCCGTGGTCGCCTGGGCGCTAACGATAACCGATCTGGATCCGATCGCGCTCAACCTGCTGTTCGAGCGCTTCCTTAATCCCGAACGTGTGTCGATGCCGGACTTCGACATCGATTTCTGCGAAACCCATCGCGACAAGGTCATCGCCTACGTCCAGCGCAAATATGGCCGCGACAAAGTCGCTCAGATCATCACTTTCGGACGATTGAAGGCGCGGGCGGTACTCAAGGACACAGGCCGCGTTCTCCAGATGAGCTATGGCCATGTCGATCGGCTCGCGAAGCTCATTCCCAATCATCCGACGGACCCGTGGACGCTGGAGCGCTCGTTAAACGGGGTGCCGGAAGTCGCAGCCGAATATAAGGATCCGGACGTCAAGCGCCTGTTCGACCTGGCAATGAAGCTGGAAGGACTCCCGCGACACGCGTCGACCCACGCGGCTGGCGTAGTGATCGGCGACCGGCCGCTCAACGAACTGGTGCCGCTATACCGGGATCCGCGTTCCGAGATGCCGGTCACGCAGTTCGACATGAAATATGTCGAGGCGGCGGGCCTCGTGAAGTTCGACTTCCTCGGCCTCAAGACTCTCTCGGTGCTTAAGGAAGGCCAGCGGTTGCTCGCCGAGCAGGGCATCGAGGTGGATTTCTCGAACCTGCCCTGGGACGATCCGGCAGTTTACGAGCTGATCCAGCGCGGCGACGCGGTTGGCGTCTTCCAGCTGGAATCGGAAGGAATGCGGCGGACGCTGTCGGCAGTTCGACCGACGAGTTTTGGCGACATCATCGCGCTCGTCGCGCTCTATCGACCGGGGCCGATGGACAACATTCCATTGTTCGGTGACCGCAAGAACGGCCGAGCGACCATCGATTATCCGCATCCGCTGCTGGAAACCATCCTCGCCGAGACTTACGGCATTTTCGTCTATCAGGAGCAGGTGATGCAGGCGGCGCAGCTGCTTGCGGGTTATTCCCTCGGCCAAGCCGACCTGCTGCGTCGCGCGATGGGCAAGAAGATCAAGTCGGAGATGGATGCCCAACGTGCAACCTTCGTCGAGGGCTGCGCCGCGCACAACGATATCCCGGCAGCCAAAGCGAATGAACTGTTCGATTTGATCGACAAGTTCGCTGGCTATGGCTTCAACAAGAGTCACGCCGCGGCCTACGCCTTGGTCGCTTACCAGACTGCATGGCTGAAAGCGCATCACCGGGCCGAATTCTATGCGGCGTCGATGAGCTTCGATATGGCGCTGACAGACAAGCTGGGGATCTTCGTCGAGGATATGCGCCGCGGCGAAGTTGAGTGCCTGCCGCCAGATATCAACTCCAGCCACGCCTTCTTCACAGTCGAAAACGGCGCCGTCCGCTACGCACTTGGTGCTTTGAAGGGCGTCGGCGAGAAAGCAATGGAATCCTTGGTCGAGGAACGCGAGCGGAATGGACCTTTTGCCAGCCTCGAAGACTTCGCCGCTCGCATCGACCCGCGGCTCCTCAACCGCCGGCAGCTGGAGAGTCTTGCGGGCGCTGGCGCTTTCGACAGCATCAAGTCCGAACGTGCGTCGGTCTTTGCCGCCGCCGAGACCATCCTAGCCCATGCCGCCAGCGCCGAGGACCAGCGGACCAGCGGCCAGGCAGGGCTCTTCGGGGCGAGTTCTGGGGAGGCACCCCCGATCCGGCTTCCTCGCGACACCAACTGGACGCTCGCCCAGCGGATGGCTGCTGAGCGCGATGCCTTCGGATTCTACTTTTCTTCGCACCCGGTGGACGCCTCACGTCACTTGATTGCCGCGCACAAGGTGAAGACCTTTGCTGAGCTGGCGGACGTTCGCATCGCCGAGGGCGAGCGGGTTGGCTCGACAATGGCTGGGTTGGTCGAGGATGTGCGCTGGCGCACCTCGGCCAAGGGACGCCGCTACATGATGGCAACGTTGAGCGACAGTTCGGGCCAATTCGTCGCGACCGCTTTCGATGACGAGGCAACGGTGGCGCTCGAGGCAGCGTCGAAGGCTGGACTATGCGGGCTCCTCAGCGTCGAACTTGATCGCCGCACCGGCGACGAGGTGCCTCGAGTTACAATCAAGCGCTTTCAACCGCTCACCGACCTCGCCAAGCGCACCAGGCTGCAAATGACCGTGAGGGTTTTGGATGGTTCGATTGCCGGGCGCATTGCCCGTGAAATTGCGGAGGAGCGAGGATCCAACGGTTTGGTCCGAATCATCGTGCCGATGGCCCCAGGCGGCGAGGCGATAATCGTCGTTGGGCGGGATTACGCACTCGACGCCGAGATCGCGGCCCGGGTCGAACGAATTAGCGGAGAGGGCAGCGTCGACTTGTCGGTCCAGGAACCGCCAAAGCTGGCGCTGGTCGGCTAAGCCATCCAGAATCCGTCGCGGTTCACGAGACTCGTGACGTGCGCGTTCTGCTCCTCGCTCAATACCTTCTTGAAGCGCGGGAAGACTTCCTCCTCCTCCATGTGCGCGTGCCTCGAGACGAGCTCACGGAATTCGCGCACTTTTTCAAGCCAGTTGGAAGCGTCCGCCCCCATCTCATTGAGTTCATAGATGAACGTCTTGATATATCCGTGCTCGCCTTCGAGGTGATCGGCGTCAGCCTCCTCATTGGCTTCCCGGAGCGCCGGATAGACAACCATCTCCTCCTGATGCGAATGCTTGTCGAGCGCGTGCGTCAACTTCATCAGCAACATCCGACGCTTGAAGGTCTGCGTCGCGTCCGTGGCGAGCATCTTGTCGAAAATGGCCAGCGCCATGTCATGTTCGGTCGCAAGGATCTCGTCCCAATCGCCGATGGTCGCTTCCATCCCCTGTATCAGGAACTTACGGCCGTAATTGGCGGCAAATCCGATCGCCGCGCCGCCGAGCGCTGCAGCGATGATGGGGCCGGCATTGTCGCCCCAGGAGAAGGCGCTGCGATTCCCAGGCCGGCTGCTGCGAGTGCGGCTTTCGCTCGATTGGCTTGAAGTGCTGCCGCGTTCTGGGCGGCTAGTGCTGGATTTGGAACGGTTCGAGGTGCCGCTTCGGGTACGCGTGGCCATTTACTCCTCCTTGGCTGGATTTGAGTTCAACAGTCGGGGGAGAGGCGCCGTTCCGCTCGCGAAGGCTCGTCGCGAACCGTTCGGCGCATTGGCTAAACGCCGTTGGAGGGTTCCTTCGGTTGCTCAGGTGCGGTTTGAGGAAGGGCCGAATTATCCTGCGGTGTGGGTTGAGGCTGAGGCTCACCGGCCGGTTCGCTGGAAGCAGGCGGAAGTTCCTGAATCGCATTTTCGACCGGTGGAAGCGGTTTTGCAGTCTCATACTCCTCGCCCGGGAGCGGGCGCGGCTTCTTGGCAACCGCCGGAGGTGCCTTGTTCACGGGCACCGGCTCGCCCTGATAAATGCAGGCGTCCAGGCCGTCGCGTGAAACGGTCGGGATCCGTGCCGCGATGGTATTCCCGTAGCGGCGGGTGAATCCCTTCGGAGCAATCGCTCCGCGTTTCTTGGGCAGCGGTAGAATTGCGGCGATCCGCGCCGCCTCGGTCGCGCTCATTGCGCTCGAATCGTGACCGAAATAGCGCTCGGAAGCGGCATTGACGCCATAAGTGCCGATGCCCGTCTCCGCGAGGTTTAGATAAACTTCCATGATGCGCCGCTTGCCCCAAAGATGCTCGATGAGGAAGGTGAACCAAGCCTCGACGCCCTTACGCGCATACCCGCCGCCCTGCCACAGGAAAGCGTTCTTCGCCGTCTGCTGGCTGATCGTCGATCCGCCCCGGATCCGGCCTCCGGAAGCATTTCTTTTCATTGCGTCTTCAATGGCTTCAAAGTCAAAGCCATGATGAGTGCAGAACTTGCCGTCCTCCGCCGCAATGGCCGCTCGCACCATATCCCGGTCCATCTGGCTGATCGGCATCCAGTCCTTGGTGGCGCCCCGGCCGGCGAAGATGTCGCCGATCATCGTGATGGTGATGGGCGGGTTCACGAAGCGATAGGCGAAGACCCAAAGAGCCGAGATGATCAGGAAGGCAACGATCAGCTTGACGATCCAGCCCGCGATTCGGCGCGGCCAGGAGACGGAGCGCTTGCGTTTGTATCGGGGAATGCTCGACTTCGCTCGCCTGGCCATGGCCGTTGCCTAGCCGGGTGGCACCGCAAACGCCAAGCCCTTGCGGCCGCAGCCGCTCCTTGCTGCAATGCAGCAGCGCATTTACATGGTTCCCATGAGCTCGACGAACGACATCCGCCGCCAATTCCTCGAATTTTTCGAGAAGAACGGCCATGCGCGGGTGCCTTCAGCGCCGCTAGTCCCACAAAACGACCCGACGCTGATGTTCGTCAACGCCGGAATGGTGCCGTTCAAGAATGTCTTCACGGGCCTTGAAACGCGGTCGTACAGCCAAGCGACCAGCTCGCAGAAGTGCGTTCGGGCAGGCGGCAAGCACAACGATCTCGACAATGTCGGCTACACCGCGCGGCACCACACTTTCTTCGAAATGCTCGGGAATTTCTCGTTCGGCGATTATTTCAAGGATCGCGCGATCGAGCTCGCCTGGAACCTCGTCACAAAGGAATGGGGCCTTAGTCCGGACAGGATCACTGTCACCGTCTACCACACGGACGATGAAGCGTTCGGCCTATGGAAGAAGATCTCGGGACTTCCCGAAAGCCGGATCATTCGAATTCCAACCAAAGACAATTTCTGGGCAATGGGCGACGACGGCCCCTGCGGACCCTGCTCGGAAATCTTCTACGATCACGGCGATCACCTTCCCGGAGGTCCTCCTGGAAGCCCTGACGAGGATGGAGACCGCTTCGTCGAGATCTGGAACCTCGTTTTCATGCAGTTCGAGCAGGCGGCCGGCGAGATCGTCTCTGAACTGCCGAGCAAGAGCATCGACACGGGAATGGGCCTCGAGCGCATCGCCGCCGTGCTCCAGGGTGTCCACGATAATTACGACACGGACACGTTTCGGGCGCTGATCGAGGCTAGCGAGGAGCTGACGCGAACGAAGGCTGATGGTGACAGCCAGGCGAGCCATCGAGTGATAGCGGACCACCTGCGGGCGTCAGGATTCCTGGTCGCCGACGGCGTCCTCCCCGCTAACGAGGGCAGGGGCTATGTCCTCCGGCGGATCATGCGTCGCGCGATGCGCCACGTCCATTTGCTCGGCGCGAAAGAGCCGCTCATGTACCGCCTGGTCCCGGCGCTCGTCGCTGAAATGGGCGCCGCCTATCCGGAATTGCTTCGTGCGCAGCCACTGATCGAGGCGACGCTGCAGCAGGAGGAGACGCGGTTCCGCCATACACTGGCGAACGGCCTCAAGCTGCTCGATGAGGCGACCGCGGATCTTAACCCGGGCGGCACCTTGCCGGGAGAGACGGCGTTCAAGCTCTACGACACTTTCGGATTTCCCTACGACCTCACTGAGGATGCGCTCCGGTCGCGCGACCTCAAAGTCGACCGCGAAGGCTTCGACACAGCAATGGCCGAGCAGAAGGCCAAAGCGCGCGCTTCATGGAAGGGCTCCGGAGCCAAGGCGAACGAAGACATCTGGTTCGATCTCGCCGAAGAGCATGGGGCAACCGAATTCACGGGTTATTCGGGCGACGAGGGAGAGGGTGTCGTGCTCGCAATCGTCAAGGACGGCGAGCGGATCCAGAATGCTGAAATCGGCCAGACCGTCGACGTTTTGCTCAATCAAACGCCCTTTTACGGCGAAAGCGGCGGACAGATCGGCGATACGGGAGAACTGAAGACACTCAAGGGCTTCGCCGGAGAAGTTGAGGATACATCAAAGCCCCTCGGAAAGCTTCATGTCCTTCGAACCAAGGTTGTTGCGGGCGAACTTTCGGTTGGCGAAACCGTGCACCAGAAAGTGGACAGCGAGCGGCGGAATCGCGTGCGCGCCAACCACAGCGCAACACACTTGCTGCATGCGGCGCTTCGCCGTCATCTCGGAACCCACGTCACGCAGAAGGGAAGCCTGGTTGCGCCAGATTACTTCCGCTTCGATTTCTCGCATCCCAAGGCGTTGACCCGTGAAGAGATCGACGCGGTCGAGGCTGAGGTGAATGCTCAGATCCGCTCCAATGAACCGGTCTCGACGCGGCTGATGACTCCCGACGAGGCGATCTCCGCTGGTGCGATGGCCCTGTTCGGCGAGAAATATGGTGACGAGGTTCGAGTTCTCTCGATGGGCCGAATGGACGCCGGTGACTATTCGGTCGAACTGTGCGGCGGCACCCATGTTCGCGCGCTGGGAGATATCCAGCTCCTCAAGATCATCGGTGAAAGTGCCGTTTCAGCAGGCGTACGACGCATCGAGGCGTTGACCGGAGAAGCGGCGCGCCAATGGCTCGGAGACCGGGACGCCAAGCTGCGTGAGGCTGCGGCCAGCCTCAAGTCGTCGCCGGATGAAGTTCCCGCGCGGATTTCGGCGCTGGTCGAGGATCGCAAGCGACTCGAGCGCGAGCTTGCCGAAGCGAAGAAGCAACTGGCGATGGGCGGCGGCACTACGAAGCAGGAAGGTCCGGCTCCGGAGCAGGTCAACGGCCACAAGTTCCTGGGTCAGGTCGTAGAAGGACTTGATCCCAAGGATTTACGATCCACTGTTGATGAAATGAAGAAGCGCCTTGGTTCGGGAATCGGGGTGCTGATAGCCGTAAATGACGGCCGGGCGAGCGTGGCTGTGGGTGTTACCGACGACCTCGCCGGACAGGTTAGCGCCGTCGAGCTCGTGAAAGCCGCAGTCGCGACTCTTGGGGGCCAGGGCGGCGGTGGTCGCCCTGACATGGCGCAGGGCGGCGGTCCGGACGGCTCGAAGGCGAATGAAGCGCTCGATGCGGTGCGGAATGCGCTGGAAAAGGTCGCCGCGTGATCGATCCTGGTTCGGGTGAGCCGGTAACCCTGAACGGCTCGTGCCACTGCGGGGCGGTAAAGTTTTCCACGACGCTAACCGGGGGCTTTGCGTCGGCGCGAAGGTGCACCTGCTCAATCTGCCGGATGCGCGGCGCCGTCGCGGTGACGTCGACGCCGGCGGAGTTCCGGATCACGCAGGGCGAGGAAAAGCTCGCGAAATACCGGTTCAACACGAAGACCGCGGAGCATCATTTCTGCTCGGTTTGCGGCATTTACACTCACCACAAACGCCGCTCGAACCCGAACCAGCTCGGGGTGAACGTGGCTTGCCTGGAGGGCGTGTCGCCCTTCGATTTTGCCGAGGTCATTGTCTACGACGGCGATCGGCACCCGGCCGACAATGCAATGCATACGACCTATGTCGCGGGAGTGCTCCGTTTCGAGCGTGAGGGCTGAGCCATATCCCGAAGGCGACGGCGTCCAAGTGGCGGTTCTTCCTGGAGGTCAGCGTCTGTCATGATCTGGGCGCGAAGCTCCGATCTCTTCTCATGGATCGACGCAATTACCGGCCCCATTGCCACCCCCAGGCCCACCAGCGCAGCCTCCGAAAGCTGCAGCGAAGCTTCAAGGGTTTCGGGGACCGCATCGGTAACGCCAGCCTTGTAGAGCTCGGCTGCGTGGACCGGGTCGCGAGCACGAGCGATAATTGGATGATCGGGAAAAGCTTTCCGAAGCTGCCGGGTAAGACGCTTCACAAGCACGGGATTGTCCATCGTCAACACGAATGCGCTCGGAGAGCGTTTGCGTACCCGTTCGATCAGCTCTGGGTGGGCGACGTCGCCAAACAACACGTCATAGCCTTCCTTTCGCGCCGCCCGGATGGTGTCCACATCAAGGTCGGCGGCGAGATAATCCTTTCCGTGCGATTCCAGCATCTCCGCGACAAGACGACCGACGCGCCCGAAGCCAAGGATCAACACCTGTCCTTCCTTGGCCGTATCCAGCTCGGGATCGATTTCGGCCATCAGCTCCTTTTGCGCGACGCGGTTTCCCGCCAACCGCCCGATCTTGGCTAGCAGGGGAGTGATGGTGAGACCCAGCGCCGTCACGACCTGCCAGAAAGCCGCCGTCTCGCGGCTGATCAGGTGGGCGGCCGTCGCAGAACCGAGCACGATCAGCGTCGTTTCCGAAGGCGACGCCATCAGCACACCGGTCTCTGCAGCGACACTCGCCCGGGCTCCGTTGACCCGCAGCAGTACCGCAGTGACGATCGCCTTGATCGCAAGCACCGCGAGGAGCGCGAGCAGCAGTTCATCCCAATTGGCAATGACGAGCCTCAGGTCGACGCTCATTCCGACCGTGATGAGGAATATGCCTAGCCCGAGGCCCCGGAACGGGGCGGTGATGATTTCGACTTCGTTGCCATATTCGGTCTCTGCGATCACGATTCCGGCGATCAGCGCTCCGAGGATCGGTGAGAAGCCGACGCTGGAGGTGACGAGGCTCGCGACGATCACAACCAGCAAGCAGGCTGCGAGGAACATTTCCGGGTTCTTGGTTCGCGCGGCCTGCGCGAACAGCTTCGGCAACACCAGCCTGCCGGCGAACAGCAGAACAACCGCGACTGTGGTTCCGAGGAATATCGTCCAAAGCAGGGAGCCCATCCCCTCGTCGGGAGCATGGGGAGCCATCGCGCCCAGGCCGAAAACGATGGGAACGAGCGCCACGTCTTCGAACAGGAGCATGGCGAGTGCCGCCCTGCCTACCGGCGAATGGGTTCCGACGAGGGGCAGGACGATTGCAGTCGAGGATAGCGCAAGCGCAAGGCCGAGGCCGATCGCGCCCGCAATGCCGTGACCCATTGCGTACAGGCCGATTGCGATCAGCGTCGCAGCCGCCAGGAGTTCGGCAGCGCCAACCCCGAAGACAAGCCGCCGCATCGACCACAATCGTCGAAACGAAAGCTCCAGGCCGATCGAGAACAGGAGCAGGATGATCCCGAACTCCGCAAATGGCTCGATACCCTCGGAATTCGAAATGGTTATGTAATGAAGCCACGGATGTTGGCCGGATAGGGCGCCCAGACCTACCGGGCCGACCAGCATGCCGATCAGGATGAAGCCGATGATCGGGCTGATCCGAATCCGGGCGAATGCGGGGATGACGATCCCGGCCGCGCCCAGGATCACGAGCGCGTCGCTAAACCCCGACGTGCTGAACTTGCCCTCCATGCGCAACGTTTAAGCAGCGGATGAGCCGCTTGTCACTTAAGCGGCTCCAGCGGATAGTGACGTCATGCCGTCAAACGAGGCATCTGAGTTCGACCTGATCGTCGTCGGCGGCGGTCCTGCGGGGATGATGGCCGGCCTCCTTTTTGCCCGCGCCGGTTGCCAGGTGCAGATCTTCGAAAAGCACGCCGACTTCTACCGCGATTTCCGCGGAGACACCGTCCATCCTTCCACAATGGAGATCTTGAGCCAGCTCGGGATGCTCGATCGCTTCCTGAAAAGGCCGCACAGCGAGCTCAATTCTGCGGAGCTCAGGATTGCCGGCCGGCAATGGACGGTTGGCGATTTGTCTCATCTGAATACGCCAGCGCCCTTCATTGCGATGATGCCGCAATGGGATTTCCTCGACTTCCTTCGAGAGGAAGCAAAGGCGATCCCTGGTTTTCACCTGCATTTGGAAGCACCGGTCGCTGGATTCATCGAAGGGCAGGGCAGGGTCGCCGGTGTCCGTCTTGGAAACGGCGAAGAGGTTCGGGCCAGGCTCACGATTGCCGCCGACGGAAGGACGTCGATCGCGAGAACCATGCTGCCGATCGAGACGCTCGGTGCCCCAATGGACGTTTTCTGGTTCCGAGTTCCGAAATCTCCGGCGGAGAATGGCGGGTTGCGCGGAAACGTCGCCCGAGGCCGGCTGCTCGTGATGATCGACCGCTCCGATTATTGGCAATGCGCGTTCCTGATCCCAAAGGGCGCCGCCGAATCCTATCTTGCTCGCGGCATCGCTGCGATCCGCAAGGAAGTTGGCGAAGCCGCTCCCGGCCTGGACACCACCGCTTTAGATGAGATCGAAGACCTCAAGCTGCTGAGCGTCGCCCTCGACCGACTGACCTGTTGGTATCGCCCCGGCTTGCTGGCGATTGGCGATGCGGCCCACGCAATGTCCCCGATCGGCGGGATCGGCATCAACCTTGCGATCCAGGATGCGGTCGCTGCGGCAAATTTCCTCGCCAAGCCGCTCTCGGAGCGACAGGCGGTCGACCCTCTGCTGCACAAGGTCCAGGATCGGCGCCTGTTACCGACGCGGATTATCCAGGGCGGGCAAAAGCTTGCCCAGGACAACATAATCGGGCGGCTGCTTCAGCCGGGAGATCCGATCCGCAAAGCGCCCTTGCTGATCCGGCTCTTGAACCGCTTTCCTATCCTGCAGCGCATCCCGGGCCGGCTAATCGGTCTCGGGATCAGGCGCGAGCGGGTTCGCTCTCCCGATGCGCTGACTCGCTCATAGCCGCTTCGAGGTTGTGGACGATCGCCTCGAAGAACTGCTCGGTCGTCATCCACGCCTGCTCCGGTCCGACAAGGATGGCCAGATCCTTCGTCATCTGACCGGCTTCGACCGTTTCGAT
>Ga0105248_10001287_pt1 | contig 27968 bp, 22 predicted proteins | sample KBSS34metaG_FD_81524 | JGI IMG/M metagenome (GOLD analysis project Ga0105248, IMG submission 81524) | Switchgrass rhizosphere microbial communities from Kellogg Biological Station, Michigan, USA - KBS S3-4 metaG | ecosystem: Host-associated > Plants > Roots > Rhizosphere > Soil | place... | reverse complement strand
GACCGCGCACGCTTTATTCATCCACACCAACTCTGTCGGAACGATGGTGCGCGGTCATCGAATGCGCGCCTGCAAACCTCAGGTTTCACCCAAGCTGTGCGGCCGTGGCGATCTGACGGACCGCTGAGTCACCCAGCCGCTCGCGCAGCTGCGTGAGATACAGACTTCGCGGCATCACGTGCTTGTCGAGCGATTCGATATGGCCGTTTTCTTTCGTCGGGTCCTGCAGCGGAATGTTGAAGACGACAGAATTCACTCCCAGGTGTCCAAATGAAAAATTCTGCGCCGTCGGCGGCTTCTGCACGAGGAAGCTCCCTTCGCAGTTCCAGAACACGGTGTTTGCGCCCGCCCATCCGATGTTGATGTTCTTCCAGAACCGGGCCGTGAGTGGCGCCTGAATGTTGTCGTACAGGTTCCCTGTCGCCCACTGCTCGTGCGGTTCGCTTGATGAAAACGGTGTCGTTGCCTTGCAGTCCAGAAACACATTGGCACTCGACGTGGGTTGCCCACTCATGAAGGAATGACGACCCTCGTCAGAGAGACAGCGCTGCACGAGCGCGAGTTGTCCGCGAAGCGCGAAAGTGAATCGACGTGCACCAGCCCTTTGGGAGACCGGCGAACGCGATACGCAGTCCTGAACGGTGATCCACTTGGCTCCGCGCGACGTGCCCACCATGCTGTAGACGAAGTGAAGCGCTGTGGCATTCCGAACCCAGCCGTGTTTCGTGTTGTCGAAGATGACGAAATTCCGGTAGTGGTTTTCGTCGTTGTAATACTCCTCGGCAACATAATTCGGGCGGTCCATGTTGCCGTATTCCTTCGTCCGTTTCGTCGGATCGAATTCCGACATCGCCCGGATATTCTCGACACCCACCTTTTCGATGCGCCCTGTGTCTTCGTACTTGGATACTTCCCCTCCGCCCCAACGCTTCTCGATCGCACACGTGACCGGCGCATCGACGGTGATCGTGTTTCCCTGAACGTCAACAACGACGCGATCCCAGTCGACATTGAAAGGAGTCCAGCGGCTTTGCGCATCCGGGCCCGACATGCCTACGGCATTGATCCAATCCTGATTGCCGATGCGCCTTACGACAACCGTGTCGCCGGGCCTGAACCCGCCGGCGGATGCCACCTTGAAGCTGCGCGCGCCGACCGGGACATAATCATCGGTGACTGCCTGTTTCGTGGCTTCCTTCATCGTCACCCCCGAGGTGCCTCCCACCAATACGAGAGTGCCCTGATTCCCGCCGCCGCCTCCCGCAGCGCCCGCACCCGCGCGGCCTGTACCGGTTCCGATAAGAACCGTGCCGGTGTCTCCCATTCCTTCGCCGCGCAGAACCACGCCGCTCGCCTGAATCCGGACCGGCGTCGCCATTCGGTAGTAGCCCGCCTTCAGCACGACGGCGCCGCGGAATCCTCCGGGATCCGGAGGACGTGAAGAGATCCTGTCGAGAGCCGCCTGGATATTTTCCGTGTTGTCCCCTGCGACGGGCCAAATTGTCTCGCGCACCTGCACCGTTGGAATGGCAATGCCACCGCCACCATATCCCGCGTGAGAAGAGTCGAGGATGGTGTTGCCTTGCTCGTCGGGTATGTAGACGAGTTTGTTGTCAATGCCGGGATACACTCGCGAAGCAGTTGGGGGAAGATCCTGCAGTTGGGGACGCGGCAGAAACGCCGGAACGAACGCCATTTGCAAAACTTTTCGTCGGGATAGCGGCATGCTCATGTTTCCTCCGTTCGGGGGTTTGACGCAGGAGATTACTCCAACGAGATCGGAATTGCGACAGGCTCTATTCGGACCATACTGTAGACCTGTGAAGTCTCAGCCTGAGAACTTCAACGTCTTTCCACAGCAGATGGAGCATTGGTAGACTGTCGCCGCTCTCCACTCGAAAAGAAGGGGTGCCCTTGATCCGAAAGAATTGCATTCTGTTTCTCGTTACGATTCTCCTCTTCATTGAAAGCGCCGCCAGTGCGCAATCCCAGGAGATTCGACTCTGGCCCGGCAAGCCGCCGGGTTCCGAGTCCTGGTCCGTTCCGGAATCCGTTACGAAGTCCGCGTCCGGCGACAGGACGATCTCAAACGTCGTCGACCCGACGTTGACTGCATTTCTTCCGGATGCCGCTCGCGCCACAGGCGCTGCGATCGTCGTTGCACCCGGAGGAGCGCTGCGCGCTCTGGGGTTTGACAACGAAGGCGTCAAAGCTGCGGAATGGCTGAACAGCAAAGGCATCGCCGCATTCGTATTGAAGTACCGAACGCTGCAGCCCGGCTCGGCCGGAGCGAGAGGCCGCGGGGCTGTGCCCGGCGGCGCCGCGGGAGCACGTCAGGAATTGCAGATTCGAAATGCGAACGCCAATCCGGAGCCGGACGATCCGGCATTGGCCGAAGTCTTGCGCATGGCGATCGCCGACGCCCAGCAGGCGTTGAAGCTCATTCGCCACAACTCTGTCGAATGGCATGTGGATCCGGCGCGTGTGGGCATCATGGGATTTTCGGCGGGCGGAGGCGTTGCGATCGGGACTGCGCTCGCGGAGCACTCCGATGCGTCCCCGGACTTTCTCATTTCCCTCTATGGTCCTTCGCTGATGGATGTAAATGCGCCGGCACATGCACCGCCTTTGTTCATTGCCGTCGGCTCGACACACTTCAATGTCACCAACGGCTGTCTGGCGCTGTTTGCGGCATGGAAGGCTGCAGGCAAGCCAGCCGAGATTCATGTCTACGACGGTGTGAGCGCAGGCTTCGGCATGTCGAAGCGGGGTCTCCCCGTGGATACGTGGACCGATCGCCTCTACGATTGGCTGGTAGCCCGAAAAATCACGACTCGGTGACCCCTTATTTCTTCGCTTTCTTTTCGATGGTCCGGCGCGATTCGTTTCAAAGCCGGCCAGAAACCATTCGAATGCGTCGCTTCGTATTCAAAACGCCCGCGGAACAACTGAATTTCCAGTAATAGTCGCAGCGACTCAGACGAAAGTATTGGAGTCCAGTGGAAACGACCGGTTATCGTACCGCGCAACTTGGAGAACCGTGTATTTGGGGGTAGTGAACGATAATGAAGATTTTCAGCCGAACGTTTGGAATTTTTCTGGCACTGTTTTTGATTTGCTTCGCGCTTTCTACAGCTGCGAACGCGCAGGTGAATTCCGCAATTTCTGGAACGGTGGAAGACGCCACCAAGGCGTTGATCCCTGGTGTTACAATCACCGCCACCAATACTCAGACTGGCGTGGAAAGCCGCACGATCACCAACGATGCGGGCGCTTATAACTTTGCCGCCTTGAATCCAGGTACGTACCGCGTCAAAGCGGAACTGACGGGCTTCAATTCGAAGACGGCATCGGGAATCGAGTTGGGTGCGGGCGTGCCGATACGGCAGAACTTTGTTCTTGAGGTCGGAGCAGCAGGAACGTCTGTGAATGTGGAGGTCGCAACCGAGAGTCTGCTGGCGGCAACTTCCGCGTCGATTGGAGAAGTCCTCACTGCGGAACGGGCTGCAAATCTGCCGCTGGTCGGCAATGACATTCTGAGTCTGGTTCGTATCCTTCCGGGTTACCGAGAGAGTGCGGCCGGCGCGGCGTTTGATACATTCGCTGGAACCGCCGCGTCTTCGGTCAATACCACGCGGGATGGAATCAGCGTTACCGATGGCCGGTTCAATAACGGTGTGTTTTCAACGACCACCATCAATCCGGATCTGGTCGGTGAAGTCCGATTAATTCTCACTCCCGTGGACGCAGAACAAGGCCGTGGCAACGCACAAATTCAGATTCAGACGCGTTCCGGCACGAACAAGTACACGGGATCGGCATCGTGGTTCGTGCGGAATTCGGCGCTGGATCCCAATTCCTGGTCGAATAACCGCACGGGAGCGAAGCCGAACTGGTTCAACAATCACGAATACTCGGTTGGCTATGGCGGTCCGATTATCAAGAACAAAACATTTTTCTTCGCGTTATGGGATCAGCAGATCCATAGGGAACGAACGCTCGTCGATGGCTCCGTACTAACGGATACCGCGAGGCAGGGGATCTTCCGTTATTTTGACGGCTGGAATCCGACAACTTACGACACGGCTGCTACGGTTACTCCATCCAGCGCAACCAACCGCGTGGCCCCCGCCGTGGATGTTAATGGCAATCCGACACTGCCTTTATTGAATGCCACAGGTACCGCATACTCCGGAGCCGGCCTGATGTGCTGGAGCGTGTTTGGCAATCAGCGAATCGATCCCAACACCGGCGGCATGGTTCCCTTTACTGGAGCGGATTGTCCCGGCGGTTCGATCATCGCTTCACCCGGGGCGGCGTGGGATCCGAATCGTCCGGCGATCGACGCTACCGGTTATATCTACAGTGCGCTTTTAAAAAACATGCCGCACGCGAACTATTTTGGCCGGCCCACCAACGGACTGACTCCCGATGGGTTGAACACGGCCTCCGTTCGCTGGTTGCGAGGCACCCACGGGAATGCCGGCATCCAGACCACACAAGGGACAGGAGACTTCAACGACCGAAAACAAATCAACGTCAAAATCGATCACAATTTCACCAACAATCACAAACTGAGCGGGAGCTACACGCTCGAACGGAACCTGGCCGATGCCGGGTCATCGAACTGGCCTAACGGATACAGCGGAACCATTGCGCGCAATCCACATGTCCTGTCACTGAATTTCACTTCGACTCTCAGTCCGAATCTGGTCAATGAAGCTCGAGGGGGAATGCGGTTCAACGATACTCAGGGGCGCCTGGCGTGGGAGGTGCATGCTGACGAATTGCATGATGTCCTCAGTCCCATTACAGGCGGGCCAGATCCGGGATTCACACGTGCGACCGGCACCGTTTATCCAGCGTTGTTCTATGCTGGCGTTCCCGGCCCTTCGTCTTATAGCTTTGCCGGTGCGAATTCACTCTACAGCAATGCCGGATCGCACAACGGCAATCGGAGCATTCTTTACACCTATGGCGATACGCTGAGCTGGAATGTGGGCAAACATGCCATAAAGTTTGGTGGAGAATATCGTCCGACCACCAGCAAGGCCTATAGCAATGTTCCTGCATATGCGGTTCCGTCGGTACAGGGCGGTTCCGGTCCAATTCTGTCTCCGATTGCAGCAGGAGGCACGTCCGTGATCGGCATCAACGGCAGCAATGTACTCGACACCTCCCGGAGCAATGCGGCAAATCTTCTCTACACATTGTCGGGGACGGTGGATAGCGTGAACATGCTTTACTGGATGGATTCATACAAGGATGTTCAGGACGCCAAATGGCAGAGCGTCGTGACCAAGCCGGATATTTACCGCACCATAATCATCAACGAGGGGGATGCCTTCGTCAAAGACGACTGGAAAGTGACAAAAAACCTCACCTTGAATTTGGGACTGCGATGGGAATATTACGCGTCCCCTTACATTCAAGAGGGCTTCACCACGACGCCTCACGATCTTGGCGTCGGGTTGTTTGGCGTCGGCCGCAGCACGACCGCCGGCGTGTTCGACAACTGGCTCAATCCGCCGGCGAATCCCGTGTATCTCAGCGGCTATGGAAACACCGCTGCGGCTGCAAATGCATTGCAATGCACCGCCGGAGTCGCGCAGGCAAATCTGCCCACCTCATCCTGCAATCCCAATTTCATGACCGTTATGGATTTCATCGGACCGGATAGTCCCAATCCGAAAACGAGCGCAATCAAGAACGATCTCAACAATTTCGGTCCTGCTGTCGGGTTTGCATGGCAAGTGCCGTGGTTCGGTGAGGGCAAGACTTCGCTTCGTGGTGGCTTTCAGGTGACTTATGGCGGCGCAGGCCGTAACACGTCAACGATCGGAGGCGGAACGTCTGCGGTTCTGGGATCGGTCCCAGGCAATTCCAGTATCCTGAGCGGTCAGACGGCTCTGGCATCGGCATTTCCAAGTCCGGTGCCGCTCACCATTGCAGACATTTCTCGGATTGTACCTCTTCCACCTGCCGGTCCAGCGGTGCCCGGTGGAACACTTCCCATTTACAATCGAAACGCAACTATCATTTATGGTTATGGACCAGAGTATGTGACGCCGTATGTCGAGAACTTTACACTCTCTCTTACAAGAAATATCAATCGCAAGTTCACAATGGATCTGCGTTATGTCGGTACGCTCAGCAAAAAACAGGAAGCCGACACCAATGTCAATCTTTCCAACGTTTATAACAACAAGGAGTTTGTCGATGCTCTGAATGCGGCTCGCGTTGGCGATGACAGTGGTCCGGGTGGCCTGCTACTCACGCAGATGCTCGCCGGATTGAATTTAAATTCGGGCGTGGCGGGATATGGCGCGATTGGCTCGGTGGTCAATGGCGTGTATCAAACCGGCGGCATGCACTTAAGGAGAAGTTCTCTCTTTAACACGAATCTCATCAACGGAAACCTGCTTGCGGTGGCAAATTCGCTTGCGACAAACACGACTGCGGCCGGTTTCGTTTCCACCACGGCCCTTCAGCCCACTCCGAGCGGCCGAGTACTCCGCAACGGCTGTGATCGCATTGCCAGCACGGGGTCGACAACGTTTTCGGTTGGCACTGGTCCAGCGATTCAGCTGCGGTGCTTCCCGGAGAACTATCTCTTCCCGAATCCGCAACTGGGCACGGCCAACTACCGGACAAATACAGCGTCTTCTAATTATCATTCGATGCAAGCCCAGGTGACGGCTCGTCCCACCCAGGGAGTCAGTGTGCAAGCGACGTACACATGGTCCAAGAATCTTGGAACGCCGGGATCCGGCAATGCCGATCCTCTCAACCGAGCTGCCGACTATGCAAGACAGTTCAGTTCGCTGACGCATGACTTGCGGACGAACGGCACATTCGAACTGCCGATGGGACCGAACAAGCTCATGCTCGGAAACTCCTCCGGTTGGGTGGCACGCATGGTCGAACGCTGGCAGGCAAGCATTATCTACAACGTGTCGAGTGGAACCCCCACCTCGGTGACGGCCGGTACGTTGAACTACGCGGGCACGGCGCAACCCGACGTTGTCGGTCCCTGGGATGTGCGTACCGGCAACATGCAATGGGATGGATCCAAAAATCAGGGATTCTACTTCGGCAATCCCAGTCCGTATCTGAGCGTGCCGGATCCCCAGTGCGCCCTGACCCGTAGTGTCGTGGATCCGACCGGCTTCAGTCTGGGTTCGGTCAATTGCGGACTCAATGCCGTTGCCCAGGCCGTTGCGCCCGGTACTCCCGGTTCCGTGGTTGTTGGCAATCAGACTGTTCAATACCTGCTGGTCAATCCTCAGCCTGGGAAGCAGGGGAATCTGGGATTGACAACAGTGGAAGCTCCCGGGATCTATCGGTTCGATGCAAACGTCAGCAAGACGTTCCGGATCGACGAACAGAAATCGATTCAGGTGCGCGTGGATGCAACAAACGTGCTCAACCACCCTCAGATCCTTGCGCCAACATTCTCCATCAATAGCGCGAATTTCGGTTTGACCACGGTAGATAAGGCAGGGGGCCGTTCATTCCAGGGCTCGCTGCGATTGAGTTTTTGAGAGATGATTCTTTGGCGATCCGGAGGAATTGGTTAGGCCAGCGAACTTCCCTTCCTGATCAGGAAGGGAAGTTCGCCCTCGCGCCGCGGGACAAGTTTTTGCGGGACAAGTGAGCGGAGTTCCCCTCATTGCCCACGAAATACCCCAGGGTTGTATCTCCATCCAACAGGTTGGTCGGTCCCAACCGATGCGAAACGCATCTTCGACCGAAAGATGTGTGACGTCTAACAAATCGATTGAGAAAGTCTTAGCTCTCGGTGCTGGTGGTTGTTAGACTTCGCGGCCAGAATCATACGTCGGACAAAAAGAACATCCCGTGATGGAACAATTGAATTCGGAGTGAACCGATGAGAGTAGTGTGGGGTGGCGTAGTAGCGGTGCTGGCGGCTTCAGCCGCCCTGGCCCTTGCACAGCAAACAGCAGGTAGGGCCTGGCTTTCTGCCGGAGAGACGGGGGTTCTGCCAGCCCAGGCGGAATTCCCGACACCCACAGGCCGTGTTGGTCTGCTTCTTTCCGGAGGGCCGGTCGAAATGAAAGGCCATCCGTTTTTTACTCCTTTGGGCAGCAATGGCCGCGCCTGCGTGACCTGCCATCAGCCAGCCTATGGCATGAGTTTTTCCGCCGAAGCCGCGCGTGATCTTTGGAAACGGACGGGCGGCGCAGATCCGCTATTCGCGGCAGTCGACGGCTCCAACTGCCCGAATCTTCCGCAGGAACAGGAAAAATCGCATTCCCTGCTGCTTGAGCGCGGGCTGATTCGGGTTTTTCTTCCCGTTCCGAAAAACGCCGAGTTCACGATCAACATGGTGAGCGATCCCACGGGATGCAACACGAGTCCGATTTACGGACTGAACAGTCCGACACCGACCGTATCCGTTTATCGACGGCCGCGCATGGCCGCGAACCTCAAGTATGTGACGAACCCGGCGCCACGTATTGTCTTGAAGCTTGGCGCTCTGGCGGATACGGATCCGGCAACCGGCCGGCCAGTCGGCATGAATTTCATGGCGGACGCCCGGGAAGCCACGCTGATGACGCAGGCCCGAAATGCGGCGTTGGGACACGGGGGAGCGCAGTCGGTAACGGACGAGCAGCTGCGGAAGATCATCGAATTCGAAAACCAGGTGTATGTGGCTGAGATTTTCGATCGATCGGCCGGCAGTCTTGTGGAGCCTGGCGCGCCGCCGACGCTGGGACCGGCGGCCATGGCCGCTCATCGCCCGGGTGTCCTTGGGGACAACGACTACGATTCCGTGTTCCTCAGCTTCGAGTCGTGGAAAAAAGGAGGCGCCAGTTCTCAGGAGCAATTTCGCGCCTCTGTGTCGCGTGGTGCAGAACTTTTCATGTTTCGTCAGTTCTGGCTGCGAGACGTGACGCACATCAATTCCATCGGCCTTGGCAATCCGCTCAAACGGACCTGTGCGACCTGCCATAACCACCAGATGACGGGACAGGATCTGTCTGCCGGCTTCGTGGATCTGGGAACCACCAACTATCCCCGATGGACGGAGCCTCCACTGTACAGCGACGCCCGTGATCTGCCCGTTTTCAAGATCACCTGCAAGCCCGAGGCTCAGCCTCATCCGTATCTCGGCCGCGTGATTTACACGAGCGATCCGGGCCGGGCGCTGATTTCGGGTCGGTGCATCGATGTGGGCTCCATCGTCATGCAGCAATTCCGCGGCCTGTCCGCACGCGCGCCGTATTTTTCAAACGGCTCGGCGAAAAATCTGCGGGAGCTCGTGGACTACTACGACCGCCGATTCGACATGAAACTTTCCGAAGCCGAGAAACAGGATCTCATCAATTTTCTGGGGGTGCTATGAAGCTCAGGGCTCTGACCGCGCTGTTTGCCGTGCTACTCGTCGTGGAAACCGCGGCCGCTCAGCAACGAAACTTCGTGGCGTGCCCATTCGTAAGAGACACGCGGACAGTTCCCTGTTTTCTTGCCGAGTACGACGGCGAGACCTACTTTCTCGCCGTTCAGCAGGACATTTCGGCAGCTCAGTATCCGCCTCAGTTGCTGCACGATGTTCTGGTTGAAGGCACGGTCGAGCCGGGCCCCCGAGTATGCGGTGGAATTCCTCTCAAACCCATGAAGCTGTCCGTATTGCCGGAGGTCAACCCCGCCTGCAACACGATCCTGCCGGCGGAGCCCGGAATCGAAGCTCCGCCCACGCACCGGCCGGCAGGACCGTCTACCCGCCAGGCGCCTGCGGCTGCGCCGCCTGCGGCCCCGGATCGGCCGGTGCCGCCCTTCGTCGAGCGCGAATGGAAAGTCCTTTACGACTTCGACAGTGCGTTCTTGTATTCACGGGATACGCGGACCGTAAGTCAGGCTGCGGAGTATGCGGTCGCGTCCAAAGCGAAACACATCGACGTCGTGGCGCGTCGCGGTGCAACGTTGCTTTCCAACGGCAAGCTCCTCGTTGAAGGCGAGGCCGTCGCCAACCAACGCGCGGAGCGTGTCGCGACATTGCTCAGGGGATTGGGTACGGACCCGGCTTCGGTGAATATTCAGGTTGTTTCCGCCCCGCCACAACCCGACGGAAAGACCGATTCCGAAAATCGAGTCGTGTCGATCCGCGTGACGCCCTAGTTTGCCGTCTAAATGACAGCAGTACCTGCGACCGTTGCCATGCTGGAAACGATGAACGTAAACGTTCCTAAACCGCAATGTCGTCGACGCGCATGCGATCGATTGTTTAGATCATTCGTTTCTTCAGGTCATCGAATATGATCGCGCTTTCGAAGAAAGATTTCGGACGCCGGCCCGCGTGGACGAATCTCGTGTCTTCCCATTTAAGCGGGGCTTGAGAATCCCAGTCCAATTCTCTACGGATGGCGGCTCTACGATTCGCTCCGCGACTTCGAATTGCCCGATAATGCATGGGTCGTCGATCTCGGTCCAACCGGGACAGCCATTGCACACCGCGCGAGCATCGGAATCATGCGCGTGAAACGACACGCCTTTACTCCACCTTGTAGAATCGGATCACAACCTCATTGGGATAGCGCTCGCCGACACCGATAAACAAACTCTTCGTCAACCACTGAAGGCCGGCCGCAGACGTTTCAAATTTCGGCTGTGTGCGGAAGTACACCAGATTCGGATCGACAGTCTGTCCGGCAAGCAGCTTCTGCATGACGTCGGGCGCAGCGGTGCGGATACCCGCGTTCTGCACGTAGATGAGTTCGTTCTTGTCCGTTTGGATCGTATAGCGCGTGTCGAGCTCGGTGAAGCCGTCCGCCTGAATCGTCTGCCAGTCGGCGCCGCCTGCGGGGACAGTGCCGTTCAATTGCGGGCCTTTCACGGTGCCCCCTTCGATCGGGACGATACGTCGTCGCCCGTGCGCGACCTGCCCAACTTCGATCGGATTGCCGACGCGTGCACGCAATTCGAACGCGAAAGTGAGGCGGGGCGGCACGGGGGGCGCCGTGGGATTAGCTTGCTGGCCAGACATGACAGCAGCTGCGGACAGTAAGCAGAGTGCGACGATAAAACCTGTTTTCTTCATGCCGCGAATGGTAACGCGTTCCGCTGTTCAGCGGTAGTCTGGGGTGCATAAAAACCACTCAAATTCAGATCGGTTTGTTTTCGCTGCTGCTGCCTGGCACAACGGCGCACTAACTCACGACACCGTTGCAAGCACGCTTCTATTTCGTGTGTTTACTAAAGAATTTGAATACATCCGGCATTGCTCCCGCGATGATCGTGCCATGATCCAATCCAGGCATCATTTTGATCTCGCATTGGAAACCCAGCGTCTTGAGTTGATCCGCCAGTGCCTGCGAACTCGCTGGACGAACGGTCGTGTCGTCTTCACCCTGCATGATGAGCAGCGGAACGTTTTTCAGTTTCGACGCCGCAGTCCATTGAAAGCCGAATGCCGCCGGCGCCAGTGGAGCAACCGCGGCCCATGTATCGGCGTACTTTTCGCCCATGTGCAATGCACCGCCACCGCCCAGCGAATGTCCCATCAGGTAAATGCGGCGATCATCCACGTTGAATTCCTTGCGCACGATATCGAGTACGTATAAGGCATCCCTTTCGCTAAGTTCGGCGACCATTGCAGCGTCGGTTACGGCTGTTCCTCCGATCGGAGCGCCCCCCCTTCCCCCACGTGGGGCGGCAGGCGATGGCGCGGGACCTGCGGCTGGCGCCGGTGCGGGACCCCGGGTTGCGCCACGGCCGCCGAAGGGCATGCCGAACGAACCGCTTGGGCTGTAACCCATCGCACCAACGAGGATGTACCCGCCCTCTTCAGCCGCATCAACGGCGGCGGTGCGCATGAAGGTGCCGTGATTGCCGCTGAATCCATGCAGTGCGAGGACGAGCGGAGCCTTTTTATCCCTGGTGACCTTCGATGAAACGAACACCGCATAAGGAAGGTTCTCGCCGGTATCTTTGAATCCATATTCGCGCAGTTCCACGCGATCGTCGACAGGATCGCCTCCAGTACGGCGGCTCTGTCCGGCCGTTTTGCTTAAAGGTGCACTCGTCACCCTGGAAACTCCGGGAGCCAATCGCTGTTCCGTTGGCGTCCCTGCGGTAGCGGCACCGAGCGCAGTCTGCGCGGACAGGCGACCCGCCTGAAGGCAGGAGAATAGAAGAAAAGCAATTGCCGTTCGTTCAAATCGCATCGTGAATCTCCTTGGGTTCCAGAATACCGAGCGTGCAGCCGAACCAATCGTTATCGGATTCCGGCCTCGGGAATCCAGTGATGTCGAGCCAGGAATCGCAGCGCCTGTTCAGGCCATTCCTTAATCGCCTCATCGTTGAGATTCGCTCCCATCCCAAACCCGTGGGGACCGTTCTCCAGAATGTGCATTTCAACGGGCACTCCCGCCTTGAGACAGGCCTCGTAAAACAGCAGCGAATTCTTCACCGGCACCAGTCGGTCATTCGAGCCCTGGACAATGAATACCGGCGGAGTATCTCGAGTGACGTGCTTTTGGGGTGACAAGGGGTCGTATAGCGCGGGGTTGTCCTGCGTCAGATTCGTTCGGGAGCCCCGATGCGTCACTGCATCGTCCGTCAGATCAATTACCGGATAGAGGAGCAGCGCAAAAGCAGGCCTGGCGCTCAATCCATCGGTCGCGTCCGCGACGTATGGGGTGTCGGGGAGCAGCTTGTTGTCATAGAGCGTCGACAGCATGGCGGCCAGGTGCCCGCCCGCCGAACCGCCCAGAACACCGACCTTCGCCGGATCGATATGATACTCCTGGGCTCGCGCTCGAATGAGCCGCAACGCGCGCTGGGCGTCCAGCAGCGTCGTTGGATAGTGATAGCGCGGCCCGTGACGGTAACGCAGCACAAAAGCGGCCACATTGTGGGACAAAAAGAATCTGGCAGGTTCCGCACCCTCACCGGGAACGGTCAACATCTGATAACCGCCGCCGGGCAGAATGAGGACTCCGGCACCGGTCGCCTTGTCGGCCTGCGGAAGATAAAGGTCCAGCGTCGGCTCCGTCGGGTCGAGCTCGGTCTCTCTACCTGCCACGACATTGGGCGTCGTGCCATACAACTTGATCCGAGGCACGTCATCGACACGCGTACCCGATACCGCCGCCTGCATGGCGGCTTCCGTGCGGGAGCCGGAGATTAGAACCGCGCACGATATCGCCACAAGAATCGTTCCGATCCCGGCAATGCATCTTCGACGCATGAGCCTCCTTCAGCTACTTAGTCCAACCATTGAGGCTTTCGGCAACCGCGGTCGCCAAAATTTCATTTTGAAAGCCGATACCACTTCCCCTGCGCATCGAGAAACTGGTCATGAATCCTGAACAAGACGTGTTTGGCCTCATCGGATCTGTCGATGATCTTGTTCGCATCCACTTCGAGTCCCTGCAGTATTCCGTCATAGCTCCCTCATTTTAAGAACTGCGAAGGATGCCGATAGACGCCTTGCGCATCGCGTTCGCATTCGTGTTCGAGAAGTTGAAAATTCGGCTCCGTGTGGCGGGCGAGATCGACGCGGATGGTCCAGGCATGTTCGAAAACTCCAGGATCCTCGATAGTCGCCTCATAACGTAACGTGTCCGCTCCAGTGCGCGTATAGCGTTCGATAACATGAAGCTTGTCGCCGTGAAAATTACCGGCGTTGTCGAGCCAGGTCTCCGGCTTGAAGTTGGTCACGTCCACGACGAGCGTGTTCCCTTCCCATCGCCCCCGGGAGTCTCCCATGTAAAACTCGATGCCTTCGTTGTAGTGCGAACGTCCATCCGTGAAGATCACGCGATAGGCGTGAACATGCTGATAGACGATCACGACACGATCCGGATTCTGAAAGATCTGGAATGGTTCGGGTAACAACACCGCGCGTGGAATACCCGGCTGGAAACAAGAAAGGAGAGGATCGGAAGTTTCACGTTCTTTGGAGTTCCGATCCGCCAATTTGCGGGCATCGGCGCGGTACGGGATTCTGCCGTTGGTTGGATCCGCCACTATCGACTTTACGGCTGGCTGGCCGCGCTGCGCGGGCGTGCCTTCGAGATTCTGGTAGGCGGTTCCAGTCGCTTGCCAGATGCCTCGAAGATCGCGAGGTTGTTCCTGTGCCCACGCGGTACCCGCGAAAAGAAGCCAGATCAACCCGGAGCGGATCATCTCTTTTCTCCATTTACCGCGGGAAGGTGCGCGGCGTCTCGTTCTCCTTCGATGCAACCATACTCCAGCAATTCGACATCGGCCGGCCGGCGGCGCAGCGGCACACGCAAGGTGAATGGTTGTGAGAATACCTTGGGGTTCTCCACGGTTGCCTGGTAGTCCAGAGTATCTTTGCCCGTCAGTCGAAATCGCTCCACAACATGGGCGCCGACGCCCATAAAGTTCCCAGCTTGATCCAGCCAGCCGCGGCCATTCAATCCACGAACTTCGACGACCAGAGTGTCGCCCTCCCAATGGCCCCGCGAATCCCCGTTCCACGAGGAGTAGTCCTTGAGGAAGGGACGGCCGTCGGTTGGGATGATCCGGACGCCATGTTCCGTCTCAGCAAGGATCAATACGAAATTGCCATCCTGAATGATCTCCAGCGGAAATGGCGGGAACATGACTCGAGGCACGCCATGCATGTGACATTGCCCCGACAGGATCGCGTTCACGATGCTGATCGTTGTCGGCGGCGCGTTCGCGCATTCCAGGCAGATATGGAAGTTTCCCACCTGGCGGGTCGACGATGACGCTGGGGCCAGCCGGTGTTCCATACGATGCTCCATGCTCTTCGACGTTGAATGCAGCGGAGAGGCTTGCGGCCATCCAGATACCGCCGAAGTCTGGATGTCCGTCAGCAAGGCGGGGCGGCGTAAACTCCGACTGCGCCGCGATGCTTATCGACACGAGTAAGAGCATCGCGAGCTTCATACTATTGCCCGTCACGCGATGATGCTCCACTGAGTTGTCGTCCATCGGGCAATTTCACGGTACTGGCGTTGGCCGTATTCGATCCGTCTTTCGCCCGGAACGCATCCACGGTGATGTGATCACCCGCGCGCAGCGAATCCTTGAGCCAACCCCGGCGGAATAGTGCGTTGGTACTGCCGGTTTCGACGGCCCATCGAACTGCCTTGCCATCCGGCCCCATGACGTCGAGAAATATCCACGAATGCGGGTTCATGAATTCGAAGCGAACGACGGCGCCTTCCAGCTTCACAGGTTTCTTATCATCAAACTCGGCGGCAAATGAATGATGTGCCGACACCGGTAACACCAAACCGAACAGACAAAGGACCGGGAGCAAAAGGCCAACAACTCTTTTCATGGAGACACTCCCTTCAATCGGACGAGGAGCATTTGCTGCCGTCACAGAATAGTTTCTCATGGTCACGAGCTCTAATACTTTCGACTGAGACCTGAAATGTATATCGCCTGTACAGACAACGCGGTTCACATCGTCAGCTCGAAGTTCGTTGCCGTGCCGTATCACTTGTAGCGATCGAAAAACTCGAATACGCGAGGCCATACCATTGGAACCATGCTTCCGTGGTTGCCATCAACCTCGAGATATTCGAATACAAAGCCGCCTTCGCGCATGTACTTCGCCATCGCACGGCTGCCCTCAAGCGAGGGTGTCGCTCCGGTGCCTTCAGTCATGAAGATGGGCAGCTTCTTGATTCGATCGAACGGATACGTGGTGACATCGACGAATGGGCCGGACATCGGCGCGACGGCACGCCATCGATCGGGATACCTCGCCGCCAGATGCCATGCTCCGCCGCTGCCCATGGAATGCCCGACCAGGAACGTGCGCGACCGATCCACGCCGTACTCTTCCGTGACCACTTCGAGTGCGGTCATCACTTCAAGTTCGCTCAGATTCAATTCGCGCTGACGTACCGCCGTTACCGCGGCGCGCTGCGTCGCTGCCGCGGCCGTTTCTCCGAACACCGCGGGAAGGCGAAGTGGATTACCGTATGCCCCCATCGCCGTGAAACCGAGCGGCGTCACGACAATGTAACCGTGCTGCGCTGCCAGTTTCGGGAGCAGCCCGTCGTTCTGGTTCATGTAACTGTTCTCGTCGGCGCCGGCGCCGTGCAGCATCAGGATTATCGGCAACGACGACTTGCCGTCCCATGTCGGAGGCACGAAGACGCGATAGGGCATCTGTTCGCCAGTCGGCGCGAACAAGTATTGCCGATGCTGGTTTCCGGTGGCACGCGTCGATGAATTCTGAGCCGAGACGCAGAGAGTCAGTGCGATGATCGCACCGGTGCATATCAGAAAGTGTCGGAGCATGGTTGTGTCTCCTTCTAATCGATTGGTTGTGCGGGTTGTGCGCCGCCGCCGCGCGCGGCGCCGCGGCCTGCCGGAGCGGCATTCGGATTACCGGCACGCGCCTCGGCATCAATCTCCTGTTCCCACCTCGCGAGCATGGGGCGCAGGCGTTTGGCGATGTCGGTGCGCTGGTAAGTCAGATCGTTTCGCTCACCGACATCCTGCCGCAGGTTGAAAACGAACAGGTGATTGGCATCGACAACCAGCTTCCAGTCGCCGTTGCGAATGGCACGCATGCTGCGGTTGCCAACGTCCGTCCGCCAGTAAAGCGTGCGCTCGACTTTGGGTGCGCGTCCTTCCAGAATCGGAAAAATATCGATGCCGTCGTAATTTGAAGGCACCTTCGCCCCGGCCGCCGCGAGAATCGATGCGCTCAGGTCCATCGTAATTCCCACCTGATCGGAAACGCGTCCTGCCTGAACGTGGCCTGGCCAGCGCATAACCATTGGTACACGAATCCCGCCCTCCCATACCGTCCACTTGCGATTGAACAGCGGTCCGCCGTTCGAAAGCCACTCGCCGCCGTTATCGTTTGTGAAGATCACGATCGTGTTGTTCGTGAGCCGGAGACGTTCGAGCGTCTGCAGGATTTTCCCGACTCCCTGGTCGACAGCTTCCACCATCGCTCCGTAGTCGGCGCGAGTGGCCGTGCTGTCCTGCTGCGGTAGTTGCTGGGCTCCGGTTCCCGGCGCGGGCGACGGTTTACCCGGAGGCTGATAGGGCCAGTGTGGTGCATTATAGGCAACGTCCACGAAGAAAGGACGCTGTGCCGATGCGCTCTGCTCGATGAAACGAATGGACCGATCGGTGATGAGATCCGTGAGGTACTCGCCGTCGAGTTGTGGATAGATGCTCGCGTCGTTCTCCCAGAGATCCGGAGCCGCCGGCCCGCGGTTATGGTGGTAGAAATCCACGTGGCTTCCCAGGAACCCGAAAAAATATTCGAACCCGTGGGCGCGCGGCCCCGTAGCCACCGTCGTCCCGAGATGCCACTTCCCGATGAGTCCCGTGGCATATCCGTTGTCTTTCAGCGACTGCGGGAGCGAAGTGCCCGTGATCTTCAACGGAGGCGTCGTCCCTCCAACAACGCTGTCGATAAGGTAACGCTGCTGATACCGTCCGTTGATTAAACCCGCCCGCGTCGGGCTGCACAACACGCCGTTCGCGTAAAAGTCGGTAAGTCTAATGCCATCGCGAGCAAGGCTGTCGATATTGGGCGTCTTGATGTCCGTAGCACCATAGCTGCTGAGATCGCCATATCCCATGTCGTCGCTCATGATCAGCACGATGTTGGGACGACCCGCCGCGGGCGATTGAGAACGCAGCGACGCCACGCCCATCACGGCCAGGACACATAACGTCAGGACGGAAATTATTTGGCGCATGAATCCTCCTTTGTTGTCGGACGGGTCGTGCGATAGAGCAGAACGATCAGTCCCAATGTAATGATGTCAGCGCTCGCGACCATATAGAAACCGGCCGCGAACGATCCGGTCCAGTCGCGCAGGATGCCGAGCATCTGCGGACCGAAATAGCCGAACAGACCAGCGCCGAGACTGACCACTCCCATTGCGTTCGCCGCCTCCCGCCGCGGCATCACGCTGCCCGCAAGGCCGTACAGTTGATTCGCCGCGGTGAAACCGAGGCCAATGACGGCCGCCGTGGAAATTCGGAACACGGTCTGGTGTTCGATCGTCAACGATGCCGACGCCATCGCCAATAAGACAAAAATGCCGCCGAGCACCATAAGTTTGTTGAAGCGGTCGGTCAGCATCCCCACAATCAGATTCACAACGATGGCCGCAATGTATCCGGTGCTGATGATAACGCCGGCCGCCCTGGCGTCGAGGCTATATAACGACTTTGCGACACTGGGCACGAAGTACGTCACCGTGAACTGTCCGAAGCCGCCCATCCCCACGATGAGCGCGAGCATCCAGACAACGGGAGAGAGAAACGCACTGCGTCGCGATGCGGCGTCTGCGGCATGGAGACCGGCGTCTTTGGAATCGTCGTTCGCTGCCGATCGGTAGAACAACCAGAATGCGCCGACGCCGAACACCGACATCGCCGCATAACCGAGAATCGCAAAGCGCCAGCCAAACTCTCCAACGAGCGCACCCCCTAGAGGCGCCCCGATCACGGAGGCCAGCGCCGATGTTGCGCCAAGAACTCCCATCGTGCGGCCCCGCAGCGATGGCGGCGCGGTAAGCGCAATGGCGACAAGCACCGAGACAAAAGCAAACCGGTAGCCAAAAATTGTCACGCCGCGGAATGCCAGCGCCGATTGAAAATTCCACGCCTGCCCCAGGAGCACACTGCCAGCCGCCACGCCCAGCAGTCCAGCGCAGAGCACCGGCTTCTCCCCGAATCGTTTGGCACTCACGCCGGCGGGAACACTGAGAGCAAGCGCCAGCAGCCCGTAGACTCCGGTGAAGAGACCCAGCTGCGTGTAGCTCATACCGAACTCCTGCTGAATCGAAGGCAGAAGCGGCGAAAATCCAAGATTGGAAAGCTGCAACGCAAACATGGCGACGAGCGTTACGGCGAACGGCACCGTCCATGTGCCCGAATTGAAACCTGTCGCGCGAGCCGATGCCGCCGTAGCTGTTGTCACCCGAGTCATGAGATCACTCTCGTTTCGAGAAACGTTTGGACCGCAGCGCGAGCCGCTGCCGCATCCCACCCGCGCGCATCGACGACATCGCCCTCAATTGGAAGTACGGCAACGCCCGCCTCCTCGAGAGCACGTTCGATGAACAGGCGGCCCGTTGCCGCGGGTTTCATGCTGCGAGGACGGAGCACCAGCGCTCCATCAATGCGATGATCGCGCGCCTGCTGCACGATCCACTCGGCCGCCCACGGCGGATTGTGCAGGTACTCGTTGAAGCTCGCTGTCCGGCTGGCCAGTGCCGCCATCGGATCGTCGAGGCCATAACGAATGTAGCCATCGGGTCCGAAGGCCAGGTACATCGACCAGACGAATACCGCGCCGTGTGACCGTTCGAATGCCGTGTAGAAGTCCGTGTCGTGCCACAGTCCCGCACCCACCCACATCAGGCGAGCCCGTTCTCCCGGGCAGGCCGCAATTCCTCTTTCCACACGATGCTTCACTTCATCGTGAAATGCGATGGCATGCGCGAGCGCCCATTCGGTGCCGCGTACCCACTGCGTGGCCATCACATTGCTGATCTGCTCAGTCATCCGCACGGGCGCTTCCGGCGCTGTTGCGATCAACCGCCGCACCGCATCGAATACTTCCTCCTGCTGATTCACCATCTCCATCCGTTGGCGAAGGGCTTCGCGTTCGAAACGCCGTCCGCTGATCGCTTCCAACCGCTCGACAAGCCGCTGAAGCGTCGAGGCAACGAACGTGAGCCGATGCGGTTCGACGAGTTCTCGCCACCGATGTCGTCCGAGTTCCCACCACCGTGGTGGAAGCTCGCCCGCGCCAGGATGATCGATTTCGAAGAGTTCGGAGCCGAAAGCTTCTGCCCAGAGCGAGAAGACGCGATGGATGCAGTCGCACGTCAGACGCGCACAGAGCAGGCGCGGCGTCGGCAGTCCGCCCCACGGTGGCTCCTGCACATTGCGATATCGGGTAGATGCATAGCCCAGACTGCAGTAGCGGCAGAGACCGTCGTGGTATCCATCTGAGCTCATAGCGTCGAGATATGCCGGCGCCTGGCGCTTGGCCGCCACGATGGCTGCCCACCATTGATTACTGACTGCGGGGATATCCATGAGATCGAACAGCTCGAACGGTACGTCGGCCTGCACGAGCGCGTACGGCTGCCGCTCGTCGAACACGCGGCGTCGCAGATTGGCGAACCATTGCTTTTGGAATGCCGAAGCAGCGAACGTGGCGCCAAGTTGTTTCTCAGGCATGGCGAGTCTCCGCTGCCCCGACGAGCATGTCCAGCCGGTCGTGATCCGATCGAGTCCACGGTCCACATGGATCGCCAGACAAACACGTGTGCGGAATGCGTCGGACGGCAAGCAGATCGCGCAGCGTCGGGTAATCCCATCCGAAAGCCGTATCTTCGGAAGGTATCGACACGACGACAGCATCGATATTCTCGAGCATGCGCGAGATCGAGTGTCGCAGCGGGCCGATCGGTGTGCGCGGTCCGATCGCATCTCGACGGTATTTATCCGCGAGCGCAAGCATTGGATCGCCGGAGCAATCCACATCCTCTCCGCCGGCAGCACTTCCCCAGGGGCCGACCTCTTCCACAACAATTGCGCCGTGCGATTCGATCGTCGCATGCAGAGAGGGTCCATCCACCGGCGCACCGGCGAGCAGTACGCGCGGACCGTCCAGTGGTGGACGCTGAACAACATCATCAATAGCTTCGGCGGCGAGGTGTGAGAACTCGTTTGGAGGCAGTAGCCAGAATGCAGCCAATAATGGCAAGACCTCAGCGCCTTTGATGCGCGGCACAACATGGCGAAGCTCCACCAGCCGTCTCACCGCAGAGCGGGCCGCATTCGCGCGCTCAATCTCGAGACGAAGATCATCCAGCGACGGCTGCCGGCCGGCAATCGAAGCGAGATGCTCGAACAACGCCATCATGCGTGCCGCGTCGTAAGTACGAACGTCGGGTCCCTCCGACTGGAGCAGGTCGAACAGTATGATGGGAGGGAGCGAGCGCGCGATGCCACGACGCTCGAACTCCCGGAGATAAAGGAAGGTCTTGTAATCCGGATCGGACGTTCGTGGAACGATAATGCAAGCCGCACTGTCGAGTCGCCCGGTGAGTGCCGCATCCACGAGGTTCCGGAGGCGGCTCGGGAAGATTCCCAATTCGAGATGCATATCGGCAACCGGAGTGACCGTCGTGCCTTCCGGCGCGCCGCGAACCATAGTGGGGCGCAGGCCCGCTGCACGAACAATCTCCACAGGCACCGATGGCCATGTGATCACTGCATCCATGCGGCCGGAGTTCTTCACAATGGTATTGGTAGTCATGGCGTCAGATGATGCCGCCGGTTCGGAGTTCGTCGACGCCGGCCGAACCGTAACCGAGCCAGTCCCCATATACGAGCGCGTTGTCCTGACCGACGGACGGCGCCGGCCGTAAGCTGGCCGCCTGCCCATCCGAGAACGTGATGGGAACTCCCATGCCGACGACATCAGCAACGTTGCCGAACTGCGGGTGTTCGAGCATGACTGTTTCACCGCGAGCGAGCACGCGCGGATCACGCACGGCGGCTGCTGGTGAACGGACTTCAGCCGCCGGTACCCCATGGTTCTCGAGCAGCGGCACGAGAGCGGCCGTGGGAACCGTACGAGTAAAACCTTCGATGTGGGCATTCAGTTCATCGACGTGCGCGACTCGAGCATCGCGGGTCGCAAATCGGGGATCGGTCTCGAACTCGGGATGCCCGATCGCCGCGAACACACCGCGTGCAAACTGTTCGGACGGAGCGCAAATCGCCACATGACCATCAGCCGATTCGTAAATGCCGAACGGCGTCAGGCGCGGCACCATCAAACCTGTGCGCTGCGGAAGACCGCATGCCTCGAGCAAATCGAAGGGTTCGGCGGCCACGAGCGACGTCAGAACGCCGAGCATCGAGACGTCGACCTGCTGGCCGGTGCCTTTGATTTCCCGTTGGCGCAGCGCGGCAAGAATACCGATGACGCCGAAAACGGGCGCCAGCAGATCCGCCATCGGAACGCCGACGCGCACCGGCGGATCTCCGGGCGCGCCCGACGTCATCATCAGACCGCTGAGCGCCTGAATAATGCTGTCCATCGCTTTACCCGTGCCCGTGCCATTGGTCTTTGTCGCGCCGAAGCCGGATATGGAGCAGTAAATGACGCGCGGATTGATCGATCGCGCAAATGCGTAGCCGATACGGAGCCGGTCGAGCGTTCCCGCGCTGAAGTTCTCAACAACGATGTCCGCGTTCCGAACCAGATCCGCGAACACCTCGCGGCCCCTCGGCTTTTTTAGATTGAGCGTGACGCCGTACTTCCCGCGCAGCCGGTTCAGCGCCGACACGGAGACGTCGTTTTCGCTTTTGCGGCCAAGAGACACCCCTTCCGATCCGAGATAGGGCGGGTTCTGTCGGCACGGATCCGGTGCGCATGGATTCTCGATTTTGATGACGCGTGCGCCGAGCCCGGCCAGCAGGAAGGAAGCGAACGGCCCGGCCAGCGCGTGCGTGAGATCGAGAACCGTGAGGCCTGACAGCGGACCCGACGATTCCGTAGACTCTGCAGGTATCATGGCATCTTGACCGAAAGCGTCACCTTCCGGCTCCATGGGTCATTGATGCCGTCCGGCGTTCGGGCCTCATTGTTCAGCAGAACCTTCAGCGCCGTTTGCGGAACGCCGAGACCGATTAAAATGTCCCGCACTTTGGCAGCGCGCGCGGCGGCGATGTCCCTTTGTTCGGTGAGCACGTCTCCGTTGGAAAGCTTCGACGAGCCGCGGAAAGCAACGACCTGAATTTCGGATGCTTTCGATTGCTGGAAATATTGAGCCAGCCGTTGAACCGCGGTGGACGTGTGCAGGCTGAGAAAATCGTTATCGAAATCGAAGAACAGCGTGCTCTCGGCCGGACCGTCCCAACGAACCCACGAAACGGCCTCCCCCGTTGGGGGCCGCGCAGGAGATTCCGGCGCCTCAATGGCGTCTTCGGCAGGCAGAATCGTATTGCAGGCGCGATTGATCTCAAGAAAGACAGATGTCTTCACCATCCGTAAGGGAACGCCCCCACATACTCGCGGTCCCTCCCCCACGACTCCCTCAACGAGAACTTCATGATTCAATTGCGGTGGATAGAAGTCCTGCGCGACACCACCCTGATTCCCGAGGTAATAGATCTCACCTTTGTATTCGGCCAGCCAGCATGGCACGGTTTTGGTGTCGCGTACGATGGGACAGGCCACGAACGCAAGATTCTGTGCCTGGAGCTGCCCCGCGCCGAACAACAGCACGACAACCAATGCGCGCGCGAGCTTCACAGCACCCCCAGAAAATTGATGAGGTCTTCTTTTTCCTGCGTGGAGAGCCGCATGTCGAACCGGCGATCGTAGTAATCCACCAATTCCCTCAGATTCCTGGCCGAACCATTGGAGAAATACGGCGCGCGTGCCGCCAGGCCGCGGAACTGGCCCATCGTGATCGCGCCGATATCCGTGCATTTGCCCGTGATCAATGCGCGCCCCGGATCGCTGGTGTAGATGACGCGGCCCAAATATGGATGGGGCCTGGCATCCGTCCGGCAGGTCAATTTGAAGACTGGTAATTCGCCCGGCTCGTTCCATGTTTTGGGCTCGGTCCACGTTGGATAATTCGTCGTGCCAAGGTCCACCCAACCGGGAGCGCGATCCATTCCCGACATCACCGCGTTGTGACAAACTGCGCAACTTCTCTTCGCCGGATTACCCAATCCGATCGAGTTGATATGCGCCACATCTTTAACCCAGAAAGTCCTGTTCAGAAAAATATCGTTGCCTCGAGCGACGGACTGGCGGAATTCCGTTGAAGCTTTCCATGCATCGAAAGCGAGAAATACCGGCTTGGCCGGACTGTTCAAGACGCCCGCAGTTTCCTGCAGCAGATTCAGCGGGCCCAGTCCGCCGGGTCCTCCTGCTTCGGTAAGGTCCTTTGCTCCGTTATCGAAAACCTGGGCCGCATACACCTGTGTTTCAAATGCGATGATTCGATTCAACTGGTCCTGGCGGAGCTGCCCCTTGCCTTCCTGATGATCGCGATACGCGCTTTCCGCCTGGATCGCCAGTGTCGCCGCGCGAGCATCCGCCATCAGGTTCATGCTGACCGGCTTACCCGTAGCCGGATCTTTATCCAATAGCACTCCGAGCTTCACATTGAACGACCCGTTGTCCGGTGCCAGCACGTATTTGAGGTTGGCCACAGGCCGTGGTCTTCGAAAAACAGAAATGGTCGGCTTGGCGGATTTCAGCCCCCAGACGGGATCGCGGTTCACTCCGGTCGGATCGCGAACGACTTCGATCGAGAACTCCGGGTTGGAGTTTTGTGCCGGAGGCCATGGCAGCCCCACACGAAATAGTCCGCGGTTCAGTAACAGCGAATGAGAATTTTCCCGATCCTGAGGCAGGCTGGGATTGTCCGAACCATCAATTGCGGCAAACAACGGGTCTTTGCCGCCAGTGGCCTGCCACCGCTCGCGGATCGTGCTCACGGCGAGGCTCATGGCGTTCGATGGCTGGTGACAGGTCACGCAGGCCCGTCCGTTGATCCCGAGCGGCTCAAAAAAAGGATGCCCACTGGTGTCGACAGCGCCGTCCGAATTCAAGACGCCGAGCCGGCCGCCTGCGTTAGCGAACGTCAGCTCTTTGGGCAATTCCACTCCTGCGCCTGCCTGAAACCACTGCACCTGTGGTTGCGAGACCTGCGCGCGCATAACAAGTCCGCCGAGCGCTGCAACGCATAGGAATAAGGAAAGTACCCGGCAGAGCTTCATCATAAATTTATCGACGCGGAATCCAGTATTGGCCGCTGTAGGGGCGGTCATGGACCGCCCCTACGTCCTCCCTATTTCAGCGACCGCGAATCGGCTTTCCACTTCGGATCCGAGCACATGCCGCAGTTTGCACCGACAAAATATCCCTTGCCCTTTGCGCCGGTGTCGTTCATCAACTGCCATTTCAGCCACGCAACCGCCGCGACTCCAAAGGCCCCGCCGTTGTCTTCGTTATAAGTTCCACCGTGTCCCACGGACGGATGGACGCCGTAGAACACGGGAACTCGCGCGGGCAATGTTTCGAAATCGCGTTTGCCGTTGGCGTAAGCGATGTCGCTCTCGCCACCCGTGATGATAATCACCGAGGAATGCAGGCCGGCGAAAATCTTCTCATCGGGTTGAAGCAGGCCACTGTTCCAGATGCCGACGGTCGCGATGCGCGGATCCGCGGAGACGTTGTACGCCATCAAACCACCGCAGGACATACCCATTGCGGCCACGCGCGTGGTATCCACTTTTTGATAGAAGCGGCTCTTTGGATCCGCCGCCTCACGGGCAAGCCAATCGATGGCAGCAGTCAGAGGGGTGCCGTCGGCATTGATGGTTGTCGGTGCGCCGCCTCGCGCTTCCCCACCAGGAGCGGCCGCGGCAGCTCCTGCCTGTGCGCCACGCGGTGCGTCTGCGCCCGGCGCCGCTCCTCTTGTCTGCCCAGCCTGCCCAGCCTGTCCCGCAGGAGGCGCCCCGCCTGCTTGTCCGCGCGGCGCCTGCTGGACTGGCGGGCCATCCGCGACGATGACGAACCCATAGGACGCGATTTCAGAAAGAAATTCTGGAAACGTTAACCCGTTCTTCGCGCATGCCCCCTCGCCCCACACCAGCACCGGGTGTTTTGATGGCCCAAGTGTGGCGGGACGATAAATCGTATGAGTCGCCAGTCGCGGATCGTGCTCGATGACGACCGCACTCGGGCCGGTAGGAGGCGCCCCACGTTGAGCAACCTGGACCACTTCGACCTGCGTTGCAGCAGCAGTCGCTCCTGCCTGTGCACCTCGTGCCGTCGTGGACACAGCCAGGATCGATGCAACGAAGATCGTCGATACAGAGAGCCAGACGAGTTTTCTCGAGCCGGTGAATTGCATATTCATCCCTCCCACGGTTTAGAGTTTCCTGCGCGATGGCGCTTCAGGCGGAGTCTAGCAATCGAGGCCACCTGCGGCTAAGACTTTCTGGTCCGCTTTGTAAGACGTGACAGGTCTTTCGAGGAATCGGTACATTGCCGAACGAGATCGACGAACGCACGGACCAGTGGCGACGCATTTCCAGATTTCCAGGCGACGACAATCGATACGGTGGGCGCCGGCTCGCACTCCAGCGGCTTCAGCACGACACCCGGCGGCAGCAGGGCTCCCATCGAGTCCGACAGGAGTGCGAACCCGAGTCCCTCCTGAACGAGACGGAGGTGCCCCAGTACGTTATCGGCGCTCGAGACCGCGTGCATACGGATGCGCGCCTGACGGTAGAGCGCGGCAATGGCATCGTACAAAGCCGGCGCAAGTGATCGATCCATCGTAATGCACGGCAGGTCGTTCAGGAGTCCGACCGGAATGCGCTTGCGTCGGGCGAGGGCATGGTGCGCCGGCAACATTACGACGATCCGCTCACGAAGCAGTTCGCGAATTTCAAGCCCTTCGGCCTCGATCGGTCCACGCAGGAACGCCACATCAAGAGTGCCTGTAAGCAATCCCGCAACTGGTTCCACGGCGTACTTGCTATGCAGGACCAGGCGCAGATGTGGCAAGCGCGCCGCGACGAGCGGCCGAAGCTTCGGCAGAACGCACACATCGGCAGCCGGGAAAGTTCCAACAGAGAGATCGCCCGCCCGGCCGTCTGCGGCTTGTTTCGCGAGCCGGCCGGCATGCTCGATGCGACCCAGGATGTCCTTTGCTTCACGCAGGAAGATCCGGCCGGCGTTGGTCAGCGCGACGTGGCGCCGGCTGCGATCCAGCAGAGCGACGCCCACCGCCGCCTCGAGTTGCCGGATCTGCTGGCTGAGCGACGGTTGCGCCGTGTGCAGGCGTGCCGCGGCACGCGTGAAATTCAGTTCCTCGGCCACCGCCACGAAATACCGGAGATGCCGCAGTTCCACATGTCCCGCCAAATTGTCAGACAACTGCAACCGGATTCTCGAGCGTACCGACGCCCGATATGTTGATCCGCACCGTGTCGTTGGCTTCCAGGGTGAATGATTCCTGCGGAACGATACCCGCTCCAGTCAGAAGGACAGCACCATTCGGAAAATTCTGGGAACGAAAGAGGTAATCGACAAGCTCGTCAAATCGGCGTTTGATCTTGTCCACTCGCGTTTCCCCGGCAAATACGGTCTTGCCATTGCGAAGGATCTCGAGATGGATGCTCCATTGACGCACATCGTCTTCGGTCAGTCCCACGACAATCCATGGACCGACAGCGCACGAGCCCGTGTAGATTTTTGCCTGCGGCAGATAGAGCATGTTCTCGCCTTCGATGTCGCGCGAACTCATATCATTTCCGATGGTGAATCCCACAATCTTCCCGGACGCGTTAATGACCAGCGCCAGCTCGGGCTCCGGCACGTTCCAGTGAGCATCTTTGCGGATTCCAACCGGGTCACCCGGCGAAACAACTTTTTCCGGAAGCGACTTGAAGAAGATCTCGGGACGCACCGCGTCGTAAACGCGATCATAGGCGGTCGCGCTGAATTCGGATTCGACCATGCGCGCCTCCTTGCTGCGAAGATACGTCACACCTGCCGCCCACACTTCCTGAGTTTCGACAGGCGTTCGAAACCGGACACCGTTGAGCGGATATTGCGCAAGTCCCGCGCGGCTGAGCCGCTCGAGTTCGTCGGCAAAGTCCGGCCGTCCGAGCAGCGGCTGCATGCGTTGAACTCCGGATTCCGTGAGATCCACAACGTTCTGATCGTTCGCGATCAGGCCAATGCGAATATCAGGGCTGCTTGCGACGGTAAATCTGCACAACTTCATAGGAGACATCGCGTGAGTATAATGCGCCGTCGGGAAGGAGTTCTAAACTTATGCTTAAGCGAATGCCCCTGCGGGCCAGGAGAGTGACGCCTCACCCGGAATATAGCGGAGCTGCCATTGATGGAGCAGGACAGGAACTCGAGATCCATGCTATCGGTTCGAGAG
>Ga0105248_10001286_pt1 | contig 27975 bp, 29 predicted proteins | sample KBSS34metaG_FD_81524 | JGI IMG/M metagenome (GOLD analysis project Ga0105248, IMG submission 81524) | Switchgrass rhizosphere microbial communities from Kellogg Biological Station, Michigan, USA - KBS S3-4 metaG | ecosystem: Host-associated > Plants > Roots > Rhizosphere > Soil | place... | reverse complement strand
GACTCGATGATCTCGTTGAAGTCGATGTTCTGCTCCGCCATGGCCTTCTCGACCTCGGGGGTTGACCGCATGATCAGCATGTAGCGCGACATTGTGGTGTCTCCTTCTAGTTGGGAAGGGGCGCGTCCATTCTTGTTGTTCGGGTGCCCCTCGCAACTACGTCGAACGGCAACCCGCCGAAATCGACACGCGCCGCGAAATTTCTTCAAAGAATTTTTCGGGCGCTGGAAGGATGGCCTCATGCTGGCCGCTGACCTGGTCATTCAGGGAACCGTTCTGACTGTCGACGAACTCCAACCCACCGCCGAGGCGTCGGCCGTGTCCGATGGCCGGATCATCGCGGTCGGTGAGCGCGCCGACATCGAGAGCTGGATCGGGCCCGGCACCGAGGTCGTTGACATGTACGAGGACGCTCTGCGGCGCTGGCCCCGCGACGACCACCCGTTGCGGCCGAGCGGCCGCGTGCTGGCCCCCGGGGAGCGGCTGACGGTCGAGCAGGCCATCCGTGCGCAGACCATCGACGCGGCGTGGCTGCTGTTAGCCGACGACGTGGTCGGCTCGCTGGAGGTCGGCACTACGCCGAAATGGTGGTGCTGTCGGCGGATCCGCGCACCGTGCCGCCGGAGGAGATCGCAGATCTCGAAGTGCGGGCGACGTTCCTGGCGGGTCGGCAGGTTTACGCGAAAGGCGACTGAGCCGACCGCAGCCGTGGCACGCTTCTGATCATGTCCGACCTGGCTGAACCGCGGTTTCTCGACGAACGAGTGGCCCACTGGGCCGCAACCAAGCCTGACGAAGAGGCAATGACGTACCTCGACCGAACATGGACCTGGGCAGAGTGGAACGACCGGGTCCGCCGCCTTGCGGGCGCGCTGAAGGAGTTCGGCATCAAGCGCGGCGACGTCGTGGCGTTTCTCGACAAGAACCACCCTGCCTGCGTCGAGGTGACCACGGCCGCCGCGTCGCTCGGCGCGGCCACCGCGATCATCAACTTCCGGCTCGCCGCCGAGGAACTCGATTACGTGCTCAACGACTCTGATGCCAAGGTGCTGTTCGTCGGCGCTGAATTCAAACCGATGATCGACAAGATCCGCGGCGACCTCACAAACATCGCGCACGTCATCGAGGTCACCCCGGAGGGCGGTGAAGGGGACGAGTACGAGGCGCTGCTCGCGTCCGCCACCCCGGTCGACCGCCCTGTCGATGTCGAATCCGACGACGTCTGCATCATCATGTACTCGTCGGGCACGACCGGTCGTCCCAAGGGCGTCGAGCTGACGCAGGCCAACTTGATCGCGCACACGCTCAACGGCGAGACCTTGTACACGTTCGAGCCGGGCGACAAGAACATGGTGTCGATGCCGCTGTTCCATGTCGGTGGCTCGTCCTATATGCAGATCGGCCTCCACTTGGGCTTCCCTACGGTTATGACACGCGATGTCGACGGCATGGCGCTGGCAGGTGCAATCCTCAAGGGGGCCAACAGAACATTCCTCGTGCCTGCGGTGCTGGCGAAGGTGCTGGAATCCGGCGACGACGCCGTCAAGCTGTTCGGCGCGCTGAAGACCTACGCGTACGGGGCGTCGCCGATGCCGCTGCCGCTGCTGCGCGCGGCACTGACGGCATGGCCGAACACCGACTTCATCCAGGCGTACGGACTGACCGAATTGTGCGGTGTGATCAGCCATCTGCTTCCGGACGCCCACCGCACCGAGGATCGTCCGGAGAGGCTGACCAGCGCGGGGACGCTGGTGCCGAACGCGGAGGTACGGGTCGTCGACCCTGACACGCTCGAGGACGTACCGACCGGTGAGCAGGGCGAATTGTGGTTCCGCTCACCGCAATTGATGAAGGGTTACCACAACAAGCCGGAGGCGACCGCCGAGGTGATCACCGAGGACGGCTGGTTCCGCACCGGCGACATCGGCCGCATCGACGACGGCGGCTACATCTTCGTCGAGGACCGGCTGAAGGACATGATCATTTCCGGCGGGGAGAACATCTACTCGATCGAGGTCGAGCGGGTGCTGGCCGAACACCCGGCGGTGGCGGAGGTCGCGGTCATCGGCGTGCCTGACGAGAAGTGGGGCGAGGTGGTGAAAGCCGTTGTCTCGCTGGAAGGTGACGCCACCGAGCAGGAGCTGATCGCGTTCTGCCGCGAGCATCTGGCCGCCTACAAGTGCCCGAAGACCGTCGACATCAAGAACGAGCTGCCGCGCAATCCGACCGGCAAGATCCTGAAGAAGGATCTGCGCAAGCCGTACTGGGAGGGCCGCGACCGCGCGACGGTCTAGGGGTTGGCAATACTAAGACCGTGACCCCGCCGCTCGACGACCTGCTCGACCGACTATATGTCGTGTCGCTGCCGATGCGAGTTCGCTTCCGCGGCATCACGGTTCGCGAGATCGCGTTGATCGACGGGCCGGCCGGGTGGGGCGAGTTCGGAGCGTTTCTCGAGTACGAGCCGGCCGAGGCGGCGCATTGGCTGGCCGCCGGTATCGAAGCTGCCTATCAGCCTACTCCGCAGGTGTATCGCGATCGCATCCCGATCAACGCCACCGTGCCCGCCGTCGCCGCAGACGAGGTGCCTGACCTGCTGGCCAGGTTTCCCGGGGCGCGTACGGCCAAGGTGAAGGTCGCGGAGCCCGGGCAGTCGTTGGCCGATGATGTGGCTCGGGTCAACGCAGTTCGCGCATCAGTGCCGACGGTGCGGGTGGACGCGAACGGGGGCTGGAGCGTCGAGGATGCCGTCGCGGCCGCCGATGCGCTGACGGCCGACGGCCCGCTCGAGTACATGGAGCAGCCGTGCAAGACGGTGCCCGAACTCGCCGAGGTGCGGCGGCGGGTCGACGTGCCGATCGCTGCCGACGAGAGCATCCGCAAGGCCGACGATCCGTTGCACGTCGTCCGCGCCGGGGCCGCCGACATCGCGGTGCTGAAGGTCGCGCCGCTGGGTGGGGTGCGCAAACTGCTCGACATCGCTGAGCAGATCGAGATTGCGATCGTGGTGTCCAGCGCACTCGATTCGGCCGTCGGGATCGGTCACGGACTGCTGGCCGCCGCGGCCCTGCCCGAGCTGGCGCACGCGTGCGGGCTTGGCACCGGCGGGTTGTTCATCGAGGACGTCGCGGCACCATCGCCGCCCGTCGATGGTTACTTGTCCGTCAAACGGGTGACGCCGGACCCGGCGCGCCTCGCTGCTCTCGCTGCGGAGCCGGAGCGCAGGGAATGGTGGATCGACCGCGTCATTGCTTGCTATCGACAAGAATTCGAAGAATTCGAGTAACTACCTACCCTATGCCGTCGCCCGACAATGGCCAGACACTGCTGGTATGAGCGGATTTCGTGTTGGCCTGATGGACTTGATCGTCGCGGGCCGCCCCGCCGCCGATACGTTCACGCGCCTCAACTATTTCAGCGCCGTCGCCATGGGTGTCGACTCGTTCTGGGTGCCCGACCATCTCAATGCGATCTTTCCGCGGTCGTTGTGGCAATCGAAGTACTGCGGCGCGGCCAGGATCCAACCATCGGTCGACGCTTCCATGGAACCGTGGGCGATGCTCGGAAACATAGCCGCGCGCAACCGGATCAGCAGGCTCCCGCTCGGCATCGGCGTCACCGACGCCGGGCGTCGCAACCCGGCGGTGACGGCTCAGGCCGCTGCGACGATGAATCTGTTGACCCGCGGGCGGTTCATCCTCGGTATCGGTCCCGGCGAACGCGAGGGCAACGAGCCCTATGGCGTCGAGTGGTCCAAGCCGGTCGCCCGATTCGAGCAGGCGATGGCCACCATTCGGGCCCTGTGGGACTCGAAAGGCGAACTCGTGAATCGGGATTCGCCGTTCTTCCCGCTTCGCAACGCGGTCTTCGATCTGCCGTCGTACAAGGGCAGGTGGCCTCAGATCTGGATCGGCGCGCACGGACCGCGCATGCTTCGGGTGGTGGGACGATACGCGGACGGCTACTTTCCCGCGTTTCCCCACCGGCCCGAGGAGTATGCACGTCGCCTCGAGGCGGTCAGGGCGGCCGCGTCGGACGCCGGCCGCGATCCGATGGCGATCGTCCCGGCGATTCTGATGCCGATCCTGACGGGGCTCAGCCGCGACGACATCGATGAGGCGCTCGAATCGGATGTGCTCAAAACCGCCGCGCTGAGCGCATCCGATGAGTTCTTCGCCCAGCACGGTGCACAGCACCCGCTGGGAGTCGGATTCATTGGTGGCCAGGATCTGCTGCCGCAGACCTTGGACGAGCAGACGGTGTTATCGCATATCAAGGGGATAACGCCGGCTTTCCTGCGATCCATGATGTTGACCGGGACCCCCGATGAGGTCATCGAGCAGGCGGCGGAGTGGCGGGACTGCGGCGTGCGGCACCTGGTCGCGAGCAACATCAGCTTCCTGCAGCCGAGGTTGCGCAACGGGTTCGCTTCGACAGTGCCCTTCTTCCGGATAATGCGACGGCTGAGGAAGCTCTGACTCAGTGGATTAGCGGTCCGCACCGAACGTCGAAGCGTTCGCGCACCGTGTCCAGGGTGCGGCGCAGACTCTCGCGTTCGCGGCGGTGAGTGAGCATGAATCGTGCGGCGCCGATCATCCTGCGTGGCAACGGATACCAACGGTCGAAATCGAGCCCGCATTCGGTGAACGTCTTGGTCGGGACGTTGTCGGCGATCAGGCTGAGGTTGTACTGCGCCATCGCGAAAAGCGCGTACGGGAAAACCGTACGTGATTTGTCGAATATCTCCGGAACGTCGACTTCGTACAGCGGGACTTTCCTTATCTTGCCCAGGAATAGCAGGTGCGTCAGGAAGTAACCCGCGAATGACGTCAAATGAAGTGTGGCAGAACGCGGTTGGATCGACAGCACGGCTCCGCTGTCGGACACATAGGGCTCGTAAGGGTACTCGCGTTGCGTGAGGTATCCGGTGCAGTTCACAATCCAGCTGCCCGGCTGGATCGCCTTGGTGGCTCCGCTGCCGAGGACCATCTCGGTCGAGCCGTTGCGGTCCACGGCATCCACGAAGTGGTCCATGATCACGTCGTTGAGGCCGTCGGAAATCGTCTTGTTCTCGGCTCTCGACAGCAAGCCCCCCACGAAGTTCCCCGTCTGGGGGGTCAACCAAGTGCCGTAGTTGTCGCGGTGCCAATCCCACACGAACTTCTCGTTGGTGCCGTCGAAACGCCGGGCGAGTTCCACTCCGAGGCTCGCGAACCGGGTGCCGTCCCACCATCGCCGGACCCCAGTGGGGAAGAACTGCTCACGGCATGCGAAGAACGTGCCTGAACCCGCCACCAGGTTCACTTCACGGCCCGGATATTCCGTGATCAGCGCATGCGCCGTGTCCATCCCGGTCTTACCGCCACCGATGACCCACACGGGTTTATTGCTGTCCCGCATGGCGTCCCCGCGCATGTCGCAGAAGTCCGGAGACACCGACTGGACACGCTCGCTGGAAACCTCGAGCGGGTCGTTGGGTAAAACGCCGATTCCGTAGGCCTTGATCAATCGCTTCGTCTCGACCACCAGAATCCGGCCATCCGACGATCTGCACCGGATCCGCACGACTCCATCGATCTCATCGTCGGCCTCCATCTCCCAACCGAAGAATTCGTCGACCGGGACCCGCTGCTTGATCACGTCAACACAATGCGCGAAGTGGTCGAGCACCTCGGTCTTCGTCGCGAGGTACGAGGGGTCCTTGCCGAGGGTCCATTTGATGTTGCCTGCGGTGAACATGGGATACGGCTGGTGCAGCCGCACGTAGGGATAGGTGTCCACCCACATGCCGCCGACACGTTGTCTGCGGTCGATCAGGATGATCCTCTGATCGCGCGATAGATAGCGGCTGGCGACAAAGAGCGCGTTCAACCCCACGATGCCGGCTCCGACGATGCAGACGTCGCAGTGCTCAAGGGCTGACGGTGCAGATCCGGGCATGGACCGATCATTCGTCGACGCCGCGGTGCGGCATAGGGTAGCCGGGTACTCGAGTCCGCCTTGTCCTAATTTGTGGGGGTCATGGCCTAGACGCCACAACTGAGGTCCCCAACACTGGATACGTGCGATCAGTGGTGGTCCTCGGCTACCCGGGCGTCCAGGCACTCGACCTGGTCGGCCCGTCCGAGGTGTTCACCGGCGCCACCATCTACCTGGCCGGCCACGGACGCGTTGACGAGGGCTACTCAGTCACCGTCGTCTCCCGTGGCGGCGAACCGGCCACCACCCTCACGGGCCTGGCGCTCGTGGCCCAACCGCTGCCCGATCCGCGCGAACCGATCGACACCCTGGTGCTGCCCGGCGGGATCGGGGTCGACGACGCCCGACACAACGCCGACACCATCGGCTGGATCCAGATAGCGGCCGAGCACGCCCGCCGCGTGGTCAGCGTCTGCACCGGATCCTTCCTCACCGCGCAGGCCGGTTTGATCGACGGCTGCATCGCGACGACCCACTGGGCGTTCGCCGGCCAGATGGCCCGCGAATTCCCCACTGTCACGGTCGATCCCGAGCCGATCTTCGTCCGTAGTTCGGAGAAGGTCTGGACGGCGGCGGGTGTCACCGCCGGCATCGATCTGGCGCTGTCACTGGTCGAGGACGACTACGGCACGGAGGCCGCGCAGACCGTCGCTCGCTGGCTGGTTCTGTATCTGCGACGGCCCGGCGGGCAGACACAGTTCGCGGCGCCGGTGTGGATGCCGCGTGCGAAACGGACCCCGATCCGCGAGGTGCAGGAGGCCATCGAGACAGAACCCGGTGCCGCACACAGCATCCCGGACTTGGCGCGTCGTGCGGCGATGAGCCCGCGTCACTTCACCCGACTGTTCACCGAAGAGGTCGGCGAGGCGCCCGGCGCATACGTCGAGCGCGTCCGCACCGAAGCCGCCCGACGTCAACTAGAGGAGACCGACGACACCGTCACGGTGATCGCCGCCCGGTGCGGCTTTGGATCGGCCGAGACATTGAGACGCAATTTCGTTCGACGACTTGGTATTTCACCAGACCAGTACCGTAAGACATTCGCCTAACAGAGGAGATGGCAATGACGCAGATCGCGATCGTGGTGTACCCCGGCTTCACCGCACTGGATTTCATCGGCCCATACGAGGTGCTACGCAACCTGCCCGACGCGGAGGTGCGCTTCGTCTGGCATGAGCCGGGGCCCATCGCCGCCGACTCCGGGGTGCTGCTCGTCGGCGCCACGCATTCGTTCGACGAGACGCTGTCGCCCGACATCCTTCTGGTGCCCGGCGGCATGACGACCTTCGAACACGCGCGCGACGAGAAGCTGCTGGACTGGGTGCGACGGGCGCACCAGACCGCGACATGGACGGCATCGGTGTGTTCTGGCTCGGTGATCCTCGCGGCGGCAGGGTTGCTGGAAGGCAAGCGGGCCACATCGCACTGGATATGCGTGCCGATGCTGAAGCCGTTCGGTGTCACGCCTGTCGGCGACGAGCGGATCGTCCACGAGGGCCACATCGTGACCTGTGCGGGTGTCTCGGCGGGCATCGACCTCGGGTTGTGGCTGGCGGGGCAGATCGTCGGTGAGGCGAAAGCCAAAGCCATCCAGCTCACGATCGAATACGACCCTCATCCGCCCTTCGACTCGGGCCATATGTCGAAGGCGTCGGCCGCCACGAAGGCGACCGCGACCGCGATGCTGACCAAGGAGTCGGTCAAGAAGGGCCAGCTGCTCCCGTCCACGCTGCTGCTCTGGGATGCCGCCATCCAGCGTGCGCGCTCCAAGCGCCGCGGCAAGCGTCGCGACCGCGAAGCGATTTCGGCGCGCTAACGCCCGCTCAGCGTCCGTGACCGCGCCCAAATCGCCGAGCGGATCTCGGCGATGACCCGTTGCGGGTACTCGACGAGGTCCAGCCATGTGAACCGCAGCACCTGCCAACCCATCAGCGTGAGGTAGTTCTGGCGCTTTCGATCGTTCTGGAAGACCTCCTGATCACTGTGGAACGCCCAGCCATCGACCTCGACGACTATCTTCGGCGCCGTGAACGCGACGTCGACTTTGTATGGGCCGATCGGGTAGTTGGTGCGCCAGCCGGTAATACCCGCTTCGCGCAGGAGTCTCACCAGCAAGCGCTCGGCCTCGGAGCGGGCACCATCTGATGCGGCCTTCAAGAGCCGCCGGGCTCGCGGCGACCCGTACCGGCCCTTGTTGCGAAGATGCGCTCGCCACAGATCCTGCAGACCGAGGTGGCGCTGTAATGCGGCGTCCATCAGCTTGATGCCACCGCGTCCCTTTACCGCCGATTCGATCACCGTGAGCGCGAGCGCCGTCACACGGATCTCACGGTGGACGACGACATCAGTGGCGTTCAAATCTCGACGCCGAACCCGGCAGCCGTCGCGGCTGCGGCCGTGGCTGTTTCGTGGCACTGTCACCTCGACGATGTCAGGTGCGAACCTCGTGAGGTCGTGCCACCACGCGGCCGCGAGACCGCTGGCCGCGGCGTGCTCGCCGTAGCCCCATACAACGGCGCGGATCCGCGCGGCGTCGGTCAATGGGCGGTCGTGGACGAAGTACACGCCGCGGCTGCATCGAACCCAGTGACCGGAGGCCACACGTCGCTGCACGGCCTTCAGACTCAACCCCAGGCGACGAGCTTGGGCAAGCGTGATCACACCGTCGTTGCGGCGGAGGTAGTCGTCGAGCACATGGGATGGACGCCACGGACAGCCGTTCCGTTCCGCGGCCCCGCGATTTCGGCGCGCTAACGCCCGCTGAGCGTCCGTGACCGCGCCCAAATCGCTCTCCAGTAGCGTCGTCGGCGTGAATCTGGCCTACGACGATCGCGGAAAAGGCGAGCCGGTGCTGTTCATTGCAGGTCGCGGGGGTTTGGGCCGCACCTGGCACCTGCACCAGGTACCCGAATTCCAGCGGGCCGGCTATCGCTGCATCACCTTCGACAACCGCGGCGTCGGCGCGACCGACAACGCCGGCGGCTTCACCACCGAGCAGATGGTGGCCGACACCGCCGCGCTCATCGAGAAGCTCGACGCAGCGCCGGTACGCATTGTGGCCGTCTCGATGGGCGCCTACATCGCCCAGGAGTTGATGGTCGCGCGGCCGGAACTCGTCAGGGAGGCGGTGCTGATGGCCACCCGCGGCCGCCAGGACCGCACCCGCGAATTCTTCCGCACCGCCGAGTGGGAGCTCATTTCGTCCCGTGTTCGGCTGCCTGCCAACTACGACGCGAAAATGCGCCTGCTGGAGAGCTTTTCGCCAAAGACGCTCAACGACGACGCAAAGGTCGGCGATTGGATCGACATGTTCACCATGTGGCCTACCAAACAGACGGCGGGACTTCAGACGCAGCTCGCGATCGGGCCCACCGACACCCGGCTGCCCGCTTACCGAAGTATTACGGCGCCCGTGCTGGTGATCGGGTTCGCCGATGACGTCGTCATGCCTCCGCACCTCGGCAAGGAAGTCGCCGACGCCATCCCGAACGGCTCCTACCTGGAGATTCCCGACACCGGGCACCTCGGGTTCATCGAAGCGCCGGTGGCGGTCAACGCCGCGGCCCTGAAATTCTTCGCCGATAGTCTGTAATGGTGAATCCATCGACTGCGCAGGCCCGCGTGGTCGTCGACGAGTTGATTCGCGGCGGCGTGCGGGACGTCGTGCTGTGCCCCGGTTCGCGCAACGCGCCGCTGGCGTTCGCCCTGCAGGATGCCGACCGGGCAGGCCGCCTCCGGTTGCATGTCCGCATCGACGAGCGGACTGCGGGCTATCTGGCGATCGGGCTCGCGGTCGCCGAGCGGGCGCCGGTTTGTGTAGCGATGACGTCGGGCACTGCGGTCGCGAACCTCGGGCCCGCCGTGGTGGAGGCCAACTACGCACGTGTGCCGCTGATCGTGCTGAGCGCCAACCGGCCCTACGAGCTGCTGGGCACCGGCGCCAACCAGACGTTCGAGCAGATGGGTTACTTCGGCACACAGGTGCGCGCCAACATCAGCCTGGGTCTGGCCGAGGAGGCACCCGAGCGGATGGACGCGCTGAACGCCCAGTGGCGCTCCGCGACTTGCCGAGTTCTGGGCGCCGCCACGGGATCTCGCACCGCCAACGCCGGGCCGGTGCAGTTCGACATCCCGCTGCGCGAGCCGCTGGTGCCCGACGCCGAAGACAGCAGGGCAACGCGTCCGTACGCGCCGGAGGGCCGGACCGGTGGCAGGCCGTGGACCTACACGCCGCCGGTCACGTTCGACCAGCCGCTGGACATCGACCTCACCCCGGACACCGTGGTCATCGCTGGACATGGCGCGGGCGTGCACCCCAATCTCGCCATGTTGCCGACGGTCGCCGAGCCGACCGCGCCGCCTGCCGAGAACCCGCTGCACCCGTTCGCGCTGCGGTTGGTCCGCCCGCAGCAGGTCATCATGCTCGGCCGCCCGACGCTGCACCGGCCGGTGTCGGCGCTACTGGCCGACCCGGCGGTCCCGGTGTATGCGCTGACGACAGGCCCGCGCTGGCCGGACGTTTCGGGAAACTCACAGGCCACCGGCACGCGCGCGGTGACGACCGGCGAGCCGAATCCCGCGTGGCTCGGCCGTTGCGCAGACGTGAATCGGCATGCCGTCGAGGCGGTGCGCACGCAGCTCAAGGCGCACCCGCTGACCACCGGCTTGCACGTCGCGGCGGCGGTGGCCGATGCGATGCGGCCGGGGGACCAGTTGGTGCTCGGCGCATCGAATCCGGTGCGCGACGCCGCGCTCGTCGGGCTGAACGCACAGGGCATCAAGGTGCGGTCGAACCGCGGCGTGGCAGGTATCGACGGCACCGTGTCGACGGCGATCGGCGCGGCGCTGGCACACAACGGGCGCACGATCGCGTTGATCGGTGACCTGACGTTCGTCCATGACAGCTCGGGCCTGCTGATCGGGCCGACGGAGCCGACGCCGCGCAACCTGACGATCGTGGTGTCCAACGACAACGGCGGCGGCATCTTCGAACTCCTCGAGCAGGGCGACCCGAGGTTCTCGGATGTGTCGTCGCGGATCTTCGGCACGCCACACGACGTCGATGTCGGCGCGCTGTGCCGGGCGTACCACGTCGAGAGCAGGCAGATCGAGGCCGGCGACCTCGTCGGCGCGCTCGACGAGCCGTTCGAGGGGATGCGGGTGCTGGAGGTGAAGGCCGACCGGTCGTCGCTGCGGGCGCTGCACGCGTCGATCAAGGCCGCCCTGTGAGCGAAGCGGTGCAGCGTCTGAATACGTTGCGACGCTGGCTGATTCCGCGTCTGTCCCGGGATCCGGACGAAACCCGATCGCAACGGATGTTCCGGCGGATTCGCATCGGCATCGTAGCCCTCGCATGCTTGGTGACGCTTCAGTCGGTGCTCTTGGTGTTCGGGGCGTGGCGCAACGACCGCCAGATCGAGCGCCACATGGGCGTAGCCGAGGCGAGCGTGCTGAGCGCGGGCCCACGGCGCTCCACGATCGAATTCGTCACGCCCGACCGCGTCACCTACCGTCCCGAACTCGGCGTGCTGTACCCCTCCGAACTCGACACCGGTATGCGGATCTACGTCGAGTACGACAGGAACAACCCGGATCTGGTTCGGGTGCAGGACCGTAACGCGTCGCTGGCGATCATCCCGGCCGGCTCGATCGCGGTGGTCGGCTGGCTGATCGCGATGGGGGCGTTGGCAGGCGTGGCTTTGGTGGAACGACGGGTACGGTAGCCGTCGCGGCCTAGGATCGGTTCCATGGTGCGGCTTCTGTTGCGGGCGGCTGTCTTTCTCGGATCCTCGGCGATCGGACTGTTGGTGGCCGCCTGGCTGGTGCCGGGCGTATCGGTGTCGGTGGTGGGGTTCATCACTGCCGTCGTGGTGTTCTCGATCGCCCAAGCGATCCTGTCGCCGTTCATCTTCAAGATGGCCAGCAGGTACGCATCCGCCTTCTTGGGCGGGATCGGCCTGGTCTCGACCCTGGTTGCGTTGATCCTCGCCGCGACTCTCACCCACGGCCTGTCGATCCGCGGCATCGGGTCGTGGCTGGCTGCCACATTGGTGGTCTGGTTGGTGACGGCGTTGGCGACGCTGCTGCTACCGGTGCTCATCGTCCGGAAGAAAGCCTCGCCGTCCTGACGGTCGAGAGTAAATCACCTGAGTACGAAACACGATGTCTTGCAACGATCTTCGTTGCCGGTCCACGGCGACCCAGACCAGGCCTATCGGAAACACGACGCAGGTGATCGCGCGCGCAAGCGCAACCAGTGGATGAACGCGCGGCGACGCTCGCCCGACGACCCGAAGCCCCATGGTCACAGCGCCCGCGGTGCACCCGGAGACCGCCCAGCAGCACGTCAGGTAGAGGACGGCCACCACGAATGTCACCGCGGTGGAAAACACGGCATCGACGGCTGGGAACGCAAAGGCGGCGGGTGACTGGGCGAGCCTGACGAGGATCAGGCCGACATAGAGCAGGCCCAGCAGGACCAGGACGACCATCAGGTCGATGACTGCTGCCACGCCTCGGCTGACGATTCCCGCGACGCGTGCATCATGCGGCGCGGGATCGGTCGATGTCACTGCTCATCTCGGCTTCGCCCCAGCACCCTGTCGACGATTCCGCTGACGAAATCGTCGGCGCGCTCGCCCTGGCTACGCACGTCATCCATCACCTCTGCGGTGACGGAACCCGTCGACTCGCGGATGATCGCCGGCAGGTCGACGCCATCAATCACCTTGTTGGCCAGCCCGATCAGGTCGATCCGGTTCACGATCGCGTCGATGTCGATATCGGCGACGATCGCGTCGATGTCCACCCGCTCGCGAACCAGCGTCGTGAGCTCGATCTCATCCAGAACGGACTCCACGACCTCCACCGCGATCGCGGTCACGAGCGCCCTGGCGGGGTCGATGCTGCGGGTCACGAATCTTTCGCCAAGGTCGGACAATTGCGCCACCCCTCGGCGCATGAAGGATCCGACGATCGGCACTGCCGTGGCAGCTCGGTAGGCGGCCTTGGTGCCGACCACCGCCACCGCAGCAGCGCCGGCGGCGACGGAGATCGCCGGATGTTTCGGCGGGTTGGCTCGCGCGTACACCAGCGCATCGTAGTTCCCAACGGCGGCGATGTGTTCCGCGAATGTCAGGACTGCACCAGCTTGGTCAGCCAGTTGTTGTCGTAGATGTCGAGCTTCTCGCCCTTGCCTAGGTCGTAAACCGTCGGCGTGCCCGTCTCGACCGAGTCGATCTCGTAGAGAAATTCGAAGTTCGCGTCGTCCATTTCCTTGACGTTGACCGCGGACCCACCGCCTTTGATGTTCTGCGCGACTGCGTCGGGCATGCCGGCTTTCTTGGCGAAGTCCAACAGTTCGTCTCCGGTGGGTGGACTACCGCCTGGCCGTTGGTGTGCCCACACCTTCTCGACAAAGTGCTGGAACTCGGTGCCGGTCGCCGTGACCTGAGGCGACCCCGTCTTCTGGGTGGCCAGGAACAGCGCATTGCTGACCTGCCCCGAATAGCCGCCGGTCGTGTCGTCCAGGAATGTCATTGGCCGGTAGGTGACCTCGAGTTGCCCGACGGCGATGTAGTAGGCGAGTTGGTCGCCGAAGTCGTGTTGGAGATCCGCACAGTGATTGCACTGCGGTTCGGTGTAGATCTCGATCTTCGTAGGGGCGTTGTCGAAGCCTGCGACGATGCCGTAGCCGTCCTTGCTGACCGTTAGCGGTGGCTTGTTCGGATCGGACTCCGCAGTGCCTGCGACCTGTTTGGTGCAACCGACGGCGACGATCATCGTGGCTGCCGTGATCAGCACCACGGTCCGGGAAATCCGCATGTCGACCGCCCTTCTCTGTGCGCACGATACTCGAATCCCGGTTTGCCGACAGGCCGATCATTGGCACGAGGTTTTTGCGTGTCGTATGCCGTGCTGCAACCTTGACGACAGCCGTTGATGGGACGCTTTTGGCGTGCGCGTTGCAATCGTCGCAGAGTCGTTCCTCCCGAATGTCAACGGCGTCACCAACTCGGTGCTTCGGGTGATCGAGCATCTCCGCCGCACCGGTCATGAGGCACTGATCATCGCGCCCGACACCCCGCGCGGCGAGCCACCGGCCGACAAGATTCACGACGGCATCCGGGTTCACCGGGTGTCGTCTCGCATGTTTCCCAAGATCACCTCGTTGCCGCTCGGTCTGCCACGACCCCGGATGGTGAGCGTGCTACGTGGATTCGAGCCAGATGTCGTGCATTTGGCATCACCTGCCCTGCTCGGCTACGGCGGGCTGCATGCAGCGCGGTTCCTCGGCGTGCCGACCGTCGCCGTATTCCAAACCGACGTAGCGGGTTTCGCGGAAAGCTACGGCATCGGCTTCACGGCCCGCGCGGCGTGGGCGTGGACACGGCACCTGCACAGCCGTGCCGACCGCACGCTTGCGCCGTCGACCGCCGCGATGGAAAACCTGACAGCGCACCGCATTCCGCGTGTGCACAAGTGGGCCCGCGGCGTGGACATCACCGGTTACGCACCGTCGACACGGGACGACGGCTTGCGGCGCAGGTGGTCTTCGGAAGGCAAACCGATCGTCGGATTCGTGGGGCGGCTCGCACCGGAGAAGCACGTCGAGCGGCTGGCGTCACTGAACGGGCGCGACGACCTTCAGCTCGTGATCGTCGGCGATGGCGTCGACCGCAGGAAGCTCGAAACCGCGCTGCCGTCAGCAGTTTTCACTGGTGCACTGTACGGTGAGGAGCTCGCCATGGCATACGCGAGCATGGACGTCTTCGTCCATCCCGGCGAGCACGAGACGTTCTGCCAGGCGGTGCAGGAGGCCATGGCATCGGGCCTGCCAGTCATCGCACCCAATGCGGGAGGACCGCGGGACCTGGTTGCCCCTTATCGCACAGGGCTGCTGCTGGAAGTCGACGAGTTCGAGTCGAAGTTGGCTGACTCCGTCGACCACCTGATCGCCGAGCGTCAGCGCTACTCGGTGGCCGCCCGCCGCAGCGTGCTCGGCCGCACCTGGCCTGCGATCTGCGACCAGCTTCTCGGCCACTATGAGGACGTCATCGGCCAGCGGCAACTGCGCGCCGCTTAGCCCTGCGCCTCGACGGAAACCGGCTGCCACTCTTCCCACGTCTTGAGCCGGCTGTCGTAGTCGGCCTTGGCCAGCTGCAGCGGCAGCTCCCCGAAGAACACCCGCAACGGCGGTTCCGCGGCGTCGGCGATCTTCAGCACCGCCCCCGCCGACGCCTGCGGGTCGCCGGGCTTGGAGGTGCGCTGGCTGCGGCGCCGTTCGGCTTCCTCGTGCACCTCTTTGTAGTCGGGCAGTGGCGCGGAGCGCTTCGACGACGACCCGGCCCAGTCCGTGGCGAACCCGCCGGGCTCGATCAGCGTCACGTGGATCCCGAACGGTGCGACCTCTTGCGAGAGCGCCTGCGAGAAGCCCTCGAGCGCCCACTTCGATGCGTGGTAGATGCCGACGTTCTGGAAAGCGGTGATGCCGCCGATCGACGACACCTGGATGATGTGGCCGCTGCGCTGCGCCCGCAGGTATGGCAGCGCGGCCTGCGTCACCCACAACGCACCGAACACGTTGGTCTCGATTTGTGCGCGCGCCTCTGCCTCCGTCAGCTCCTCGATGAAGCCGAAGTGCCCGTAGCCGGCGTTGTTGACGACGATGTCCAGCCGCCCGAAGTGGTCGTGCGCCTGCTTGACCGCGGCGAAGTCCGCGTCGCGGTCGGTCACGTCCAGCTGAATCGGCAGCAGCGCGTCGCCGTACTTCTTCGCGAGGTCGTCGAGCGTCGCTGTGTCGCGCGCGGTGGCCGCGACCTTGTCGCCGCGCTCCAGCGCCGCGATCGCCCACTCCCTGCCGAACCCGCGCGATGTCCCGGTGATGAACCATACTTTTTCGCTCACGTTCGGTTAATGCCCGTTATGACGCTCCCCATTCCCTGATCAAGCATGTTCACAGGTAGTTTTTTGGGCGTGAACCGCGCGACGCTGGACAAGGACCCGCACGAGGTCGCGTCGATGTTCGACGCCGTGGCGCGTCGCTACGACCTGACCAATGCAGTGCTGTCGCTCGGCCAGGACCGGTTCTGGCGGCGGGCGACGCGCTCGGCGCTGCACATCGGGCCGGGGGACAAGGTGCTCGACCTCGCGGCGGGTACGGCGGTGTCGACGGTCGAGTTGGCGGCGTCGGGGGCGTGGTGTGTGGCGGCGGACTTCTCCGTCGGCATGCTGGCGGCCGGGGCCGCGCGCGATGTGCCGAAGGTCGGGGCCGATGCGACGCGGCTGCCGTTCGCCGACGGCGTGTTCGACGCGGTGGCGATCAGCTTCGGGCTGCGCAACGTCGTCGACCACTCGGCAGGGCTACGGGAGATGGCGCGAGTGACGCGGCCTGGCGGCCGGCTGGTCGTGTGTGAGTTCTCGACGCCGACGAATCGAGTGTTCGCGACGGCCTACAAGGAATACCTCATGCAGGCACTGCCGCGGATCGCGAGCGCGGTGTCGTCGAATCCGGACGCGTACGTCTATCTGGCCGAGTCGATCCGGGCCTGGCCCGATCAGGCTGAACTGGCGCGCCGGATTTCCGACGCGGGATGGTCGGCGGTGCGGTGGCGCAACCTCACTGGCGGCATCGTGGCGCTGCACGCGGCGACCAAGCCGCTGCGCTAAAGCCCCTCGCAGCGCGGAGGGCCGGAGGTAGCGTCACCACATGGCTCACGGTCGTCTCGCAGATCCCGATTGCACACTCGGCACCGACCCTCGGTCGGATCCGCGAATGGTCAAGGCGCTCGCGGAATTCGGACTCGACGGAATCCTCCCGGAAGCGCCGTTGTCGGTCGATTCACCGCTGGAGGATCGCCTCGCCTTTGCCGCTCTGAACGAGGAGGGCATCGGCGCTGTGCTCGCGTCGTTCGGGCAGGCCGTACCGGACGTCGAGGGTGTCACGACCACGACCACCACCATCACGAGCGAGGACGGCAACGACGTCACGCTCTACGTCAGCCGGCCCGACCAGGCCGGCGCATTGCCCGCGGTGGTGCACCTGCACGGCGGAGGCATGGCGATCTGCAGCGCCACCGACGTCGGGTTCGCGCGCGGACGCGAATATCTTGCTGCCACAGGACTTGTCGTGGTCGGGGTCGAGTTTCGCAACTCCGGCGGCAAGCTCGGCCCGCATCCCTATCCGGCCGGATTGAACGACTGTGCGGCCGGCGCGCGATGGGTATGGGCCAACCGCAGCGATCTCGGTGTGTCGCATCTGATCGTCAGCGGGGAATCCGGCGGTGGCAATCTCACACTGACGGTCGCGCACAAGGCCAAAAGAGAAGGCTGGCTGGACGAGATCGCGGGCGTCTATGCGCAGTGTCCTTTCATCTCGAACCTCTGGAACGAGGCGCCGGACAACCTGCCGTCGCTGCGGGAGTGCGACGGCTACTTCATCAATCGCCAGCAACTCGCGGTGATGGGGACGCTCTACGATCCGACCGGTGAGCACGCGCGGGATGCAGCGGCCTTTGCGGGTGTGGCGAGCGACGAGGAGCTGGTCGGTTTGCCTCCGCACGTCATCTCCGTGAACGAACTCGACCCGCTGCGTGACGAGGGATTGGTCTACTACCGCAGGCTGGTGCGTGCGGGCGTGCCCGCGGTGGGGCGGATGGTCGCAGGCACCTGCCATGGTGGCGACCTTCTGTTCCCTGCTGTCATGCCCGAGGTGTTCGCCGCGAGCATGCGCGACGTCAGCGGGTTCGCGAAGTCTCTGGGCTGACGCCCGCGTCCTCGAGCACCTGGTGGCCGGCGTTGTAGCCGGGAATGAACGTGATCCCCGGGCCGCCATGGCATCCCGCGCCGCCGAGGTACAGCCCGTCAATCGGGATCGGCATGTCGAGGAAGCCTTTCGGCCCAGGACGATTGGGTCCCATCAGATCCGGATGCAGCAGACCGTGGCAGAAGTCACCTGACGGCGCGGCGAACATCGTCTGCATGTGATACGGCGCGAACGTGATGTGCCGGATCTGGATATCGCGGAAGTTCGGAGCCAGCCGGGTGATCTTGTCAATCACCTTCTCCGCCATCACATTCTTGAGTTGGCGGGTGTCCCCGCTGTTCTCAACCGGCAACGCATACGCGAACGCGCTCGCCGCATGCTTGCCGGGGGGCGCCATGCCGGGGTCGTGCACGGACGGAATCTGCATTCCCATCGACGGATTGTCCGGGACGATGCCGCGCCTGCACTCCTCCCACTGACGTTGTTGTTCTTCAGGCGAATTGAAGATTCCGATGGAACCCTGCATGCCGGGCTCGTTGAGGAAGTCGTATGGCGCGGCGAACTCTGGAAGGCTGTCGAGTGCGAAGTGGATCTGCACGAACGACGCCCTGTGATCGCGGCCGCCCAGCCGTGTGACCAGGTCGGCGGGCAGGTGTTCGGCGCCGACCATGTCGATGAGGGTGTAGTCCGGCGACAGATTCGAAATGACTACCGGAGCGCTGATCGCGGATCCGTCGCGCAGAAGCACGCCCGTAACGCGATCGCCGTCCACCAGAATCTTTTCGACCTTGGCGCGGTACCTGACCTCGCCGCCACCCGAGACGAACAGTTGGTGTAGGTGCTCGCACAGTGCACCGATGCCGCCTTCAAGCTTCGTCATCATCGCGGCGGTGTCGTCGGGAACCGCGAGCGCGAACGCCAAACACGTTGCGCTGCCGGGCGTATAGGGACCGCGGTAGGTGGAGTTGATCGCGAGGAAGGCGAGCATGCTCCGCAGCACGGCATGCTTGTGTTTGTCGGGCAGGTAGCGGTCGATGGCGTCCATCGCCGAGCCGAAGATCACGTCGTGGATCGCGGTGCGCTCCGCCTCGTTCGCCGCGCACGCGTACATCTCGTCGATGGTCTTGGGTGGTGTGCAGACATCGAAGCGGCCGAGTGCCTTTGCCGGTCCTCGGCTCCAGCCGATCAAGCCGGCCATGCCCGCAACGGCGTCGGTGCCGTGCTTATCGGCGAGGTGGGTGATGAACTGCATCGGGTCCCGGTAGAAGATCATCGGCTCTTCGTCTTCGTCGCCGAGGTTGACCGACATCACTTCTGCGTCGACCGTGGGCAGCGTGTCGAGCCCGAGTTCCTTCGCAATCTGGCTCGGCATGGGGAACTGCACCGAGCCCGCGATCTCGTAGCGGAAGCCATCGATGAGCTCGACCGTGGCCGCCATCCCACCGGTGTACGTGTTGGCCTCCAGACAGACCGTGCGGAGGCCGGCTTGCTGCAGAATCGCCGCCGCGGTCAGGCCGTTGTGGCCAGCACCGACGACGATCGCGTCGTAATCGCTCATGATCAGAAATATGTCAGTACTGACATAATTTGGCAAGGGTGAGATACGATCGCCGGGCAATGACCTCGACGCCGAACCTTCATGAGCAGCGCCGACGCTCGACACATGAAGCGCTCCGGCGAGCGGCGCTCGCGAGTTTCGGGAGCAAGGGCTTCGCAAACGTGACGGTGACGGAGCTTGCGCGGGAGGCCGGGGTCACCGAGCGCACCTTCTTCCGGCACTTCCCGACCAAGGAAGCCGTGCTGTTCCAGGACTACGAGACTCAGGTCGAATGGCTGTCCCGGGCGCTGGCACAGCGGCCGGCGTCGGAGTCGCTGTTCGAAGCGGTGCTGGCGAGCGTTGCGCGCTTCCCCCATGACCTCGAGGTGGTGCGCCAGGCGGCGACCGCCCGAACGGAGTTGATCAGCGCCGACCGCATCGCCGGCCATCTGCGGGTCGTGCAGTCTTCGTTTTCGGGCGTCATCACCGAGTTCATCAAGAGTCGATACAGTGACACGCCCGACCTCGACCTCGTGGCCGAGGTCGCCGGTGCCGCCTTGGCCGCGGCTCTTGTTGTGGCAGTGGAGAATTGGGGCCGCAACCGCTGCACGGGTGATCTTGGTGAGATCACCGCGGCCGCTGTGAACCTGGTGCGGTCCGGGTTGGCGCCGCTGTCCTAGTTGACGACGTGGATTCCGCTGGTGATGTCAGGGATGAACGAATTCTCGTCGTGGCTCTGCTGGGGCGGAGTCGGCTGCTGGCTCGGCGGGACGCAGACACCCACGTACGGCACGTCGGCGCAGGGACCGATGGGATCCGCGTGCGCTGTGGCCGGGCCGTAGAGGACTGTCGCGCCTGCGATCGCGGCAAGCGCCGGAACTATCAACTTGCTTCTGGTCATCGTGGATCCTTCCGACGACCCGTGTGAAACCAGGGTACGCCGACGCGAAGGCGCCTGAAGTTCTAATTGCGTTGTCGCTCACAGGTGGACGATTCGCAACGTCGCCCGGGCCTCAACCAGCGCGTCGGCAACCATCGATCGATGGCACTCGGCCGCCTCCCGCTCGAAGCACATCACCGCCACTCGCCGATGTGTAGCCAGTCGAAGCAATTCGTCAAGCGCCGCTTGGCCTTCCGGCGTTCTTAGCACATCTCGATACTTCGCGACGGCGGCATCGTCGCCGCGACGAAAGCCATCCCGGTTGTCGCGCGGGTTGCCGAGTTGTGGCAGATGCAGATAATCGATGCCCGCTGCATACAAGCGCGTCGCGATGCGGTTCTTGGACAAGCCTGGTTTACGCGACAACGGCGTAAGCCTAACGTCAACAAGGACTTCCACGGCGGCCCGGGTCAGCGTGGTGATCAGTTCGTCGACCGTGCGTCGCTCGTAACCGACGGTGCACAGATCACCCATGCCGCGTTACTGGTTGTCGGCGGCGACGACCGCATCCGCGAAGGCCTGCGGCGCCTCTTGCGGCACGTTGTGTCCGATGCCGTCGAGGATCCGGTGCGAGTAGGGGCCGGTGAACATCTTGCGGTAGGCCGCACCATCCTTGTTGGGGCCGTCGAAGTCGCTACCGATGGTGATGGTCGGCACGGCTATCGGCGGGCTTGCGGCCAGCTTGCGGTCGAGGTCGTCGTACTGAGGTTCACCCTGTGCGAGGCCGAGCCGCCACCGGTAGTTGTGGATCACGATGTCGACATGGTCGGGATTGTCGAACGCTGCGGCCGTGCGGTCGTAGGTGGCGTCGTCGAACTTCCACGTCGGCGAGGCCTCTTGCCAGATGAGCTTGTTGAAGTCGTGCGTGTTCTGGCGGTAGCCGCGAACCCCGCGATCGGTCGCGAAGTAGTACTGGTACCACCAGCCGTGCTCGGCCTGTGGGGATAAAGGCTGTTGATTGGCAACGAGATTGACGATTAGGTAGCCACTCACCGACACCAGCGCCTTGACCCTCTGCGGCCAAGCCGCGGCGAGAATGCCTGCGGTCCGTGCGCCCCAGTCGTACCCGGCGAGCACCGCCCGGTCGATCTTCATGGCGTCCATGAACGCGACGATGTCCTGTGCCAGTGCGGCCTGTTGACCGTTCCGCACGGTGTTCGCCGAACGGAAGCGGGTACTCCCGTAACCTCGCAGATAGGGGATGAGCACGCGGTAACCCTTCGCCGCCAGGATCGGTGCGACGTCGACATAGCTGTGGACGTCGTACGGCCAGCCGTGAAGCAGGATCACCGGCGGGCCGTCGGGCGGCCCGTCCTCGGCATACCCGACGTTCAACACCCCGGCATCGACCTGTTTGAGCGATGCGAACGACGTATGTGGCGACGCCTGTGCGGCCGGTGGCGGGGGTGACGTGCAGCTGGCCACGGAGGTCGCGGCGACGACGAAGCCAACGGTGCGGGTGAAATCGCGTCTAGTGATCACTGGCGACATGGTTGACCTCCGGCTCTGGACTTTCAAGTCCAAATGGTCAGCCGAACGGCGGCCGCTCATCGAACCGACGCGACGCCAAGCCCGCACCTCGCCACACCCGTGCGATCCAGTCGGCGTCCTCCTCGGTGACGAGGTTGCCCATCACGCGCACCGCGATGTTCATCAGGAACGCCGACCGCATCGCAATAGGGCCCGTCGACGGCAGGAACCGCGGGATCGTCAGCAGTAACCCCAGCCGCCGCGCGGCCGAGAACGCGCGCGCGTAGTGGGCGGAGAGGACCTCGGGCCACGCCGACGACAGATCGCCGGCACGCAGCATCTCGGCGGCCAGCCTGCCCGTCTCCAGCCCGTAGTCGATGCCCTCGCCGTTCAGCGGGTTGACGCAGGCCGCGGCATCGCCGATCAGCATCCAGTTCGGCCCGGCCACCCCGGATACCGCACCACCCATCGGCAGCAGTGCCGACAGCCCGGCGCGCGGCTCGCCGCAAAAGCCCCACTCCTCGCGGCGCAGCGACGTGTAGTACGACATCAGCGGTCTCAACGCCGCATCGGCAGGCCGTTTGGACGTCGCGAGCGCACCGACGCCGATGTTCACCTCGCCGTTGCCCAGCGGGAAGATCCAGCCATAGCCGGGCAGCACGCGACCCGCCGGCGACCGCAGCTCCAGGTGCGACGTGATCCACGGCTCGCTGCTGCGGGGCGTGGCGATGTACCCGCGAATCGCCACGCCGTAGACCGTCTCCTGATGCCACTGCCGGCCCAACACCCGGCCCAACGGCGAGCGGGCGCCGTCGGCGACGATCAGCGACGTGCAGCCGATCTCCGCACCGGAGTCCAGCACCAGCGACGACACACGACCGTCCGAATCATGGTGAACATCAATGGCTTTCACGCCGAGCAGCATCTTGGCGCCCTCGTCGGCGGCCACCATCCGGATGCGATCGTCGAGCTCGGTGCGCGGCACCGCGCTGCTGACCGACGGAAACGACGGACCAGGCCATTCGACTTCGACGTCGCCGCCGAACCCGACCAGCCGCAACCCGCGGTGCTGCACACGGCCCTCGAGCCACGCGCCGAGGCCGAGCCGCTGCAACTCCAAGACCGCTCGCGGGGTCAGGCCATCACCGCAGGCCTTGTCGCGGGGGAACTGCGCGGAGTCGATGACCAGCACGTCGCGTCCGGCACGACACGCCCACGCGGCCGCTGCCGAGCCGGCGGGTCCGGCCCCCACCACGACCACGTCGGCCCGCGTATCCATAGCTCCCAGTATGTTGGCAGGGTGAGGACACCAGCGAGTGTGGTGGCGGGGGTGGACTTCGGTGACCCCGTGTTCGCGCAGGAAGTGCGCGACGGAGTGGCCCGCATCGAAGATCTGATGGCCACTGAGTTGGGCAAAGCCGACGAGCTGATGTCGGACGCCGTCCAGCATCTGTTCCAGGCAGGTGGCAAGCGGTTCCGCCCACTGTTCACGGTGCTGACGGCGCGGCTGGGGCCTGACCCCGATGCGTGGCAGGTCACGGTCGCGGGCGCCGTCATCGAGCTGGTGCACCTGGCGACGCTGTACCACGACGATGTGATGGACGAGGCGCAAGTGCGCCGCGGCGCTCCCAGCGCGAACGCCCGCTGGAGCAACAATATTGCGATTCTGGCCGGGGACTACCTGTTCGCGGCGGCCTCACGCCTCGTCAGCAGGCTGGGCCCGGAGGCCGTGCGGGTCATCGCCGATACGTTCGCGCTGCTGGTGACGGGTCAGATGCGGGAGACGCGCGGCGTTGTCGAGGGCGTCGACGAAGTCGAGCATTACCTGAAGGTGGTGTACGAGAAGACGGCCTGTCTCATCGCGGCCTCGGGCCGGTTCGGGGCGACGTTCTCCGGCGCCGACGAGGAGCAGATCGAGCGGCTGAGCCGGCTCGGCGGCATCGTCGGCACGGCGTTCCAGATCTCCGACGACATCATCGACATCGACAGCGACCCCGACGAGTCGGGCAAGCTGCCGGGCACTGACCTGCGCGAGGGCGTGCACACGCTGCCCGTGCTGTACGCGCTGCGCGGCACCGGCCCCGACGCGGACCGGCTGCGCGAGCTGCTGGCGGGACCGGTCGAAAACGACGAAGACCTGGCCGAGGCGTTGCAGCTGCTGCGCAGGTCGGCGGGCATTGCGAAGGCCAAAGACACCGTGGCCCGGTACGCCAAGGACGCCCGCGACGAGCTGGCCAACCTCCCTGAGAGCCCGGGTCGCCAAGCGCTGGCCACGCTGGTGGACTACACGGTGAACAGGCACGGATGACGCGTTAGGAACCCGCGGAGGCTGGTTGAGCGTTAAATCAGCGAAGACTTCGTAGGAGGAAGAAGCTGATGACCTGGCACCCGCACGCCAACACCGCCAAGACTTTTCTGCTGCTGGTGGGGTTCTCGGCGCTGATCGTATTCATAGGTGCCCTGTTCGGCAGGAACATAATGTTCCTGGCCGTTCTGTTCGCCGTCGGCATGAACGTCTACGTGTACTTCAACAGCGACAAGCTGGCACTGCGGGCGATGCATGCGCAGCCGGTGAACGAGATGCAGGCGCCGGTGATGTATCGCATCGTCCGAGAGCTGGCCACGACGGCGCGACAGCCGATGCCGCGGCTGTACATCAGCGACACCGCCGCTCCGAACGCGTTTGCGACGGGTCGCAACCCGCGGAATGCCGCGGTGTGCTGTACGACAGGCATCCTGCAGATCCTCAATGAGCGGGAACTGCGGGCGGTGCTGGGCCACGAGCTGTCGCATGTGTACAACCGGGACATCCTGATCTCGTGTGTCGCGGGCGCGATGGCCTCGGTGATCACCGCACTGGCCAACCTCGCATTCTTCGCAAGCATGTTCGGCGGGAACCGCGAGGGTGGCACGAATCCCTTTGCCATTCTGCTGGTTTCGCTGCTCGGTCCGATCGCAGCGACGGTCATCCGGCTGGCGGTTTCGCGGTCGCGGGAGTACCAGGCCGACCAGTCGGGTGCGGAGCTGTCGGGTGACCCGCTGGCGTTGGCGAGCGCGCTGCGCAAGATCAGCGCGGGCGTGCAGCAGGCGCCGTTGCCGCCGGAGCCGCAGCTGGCCGATCAGGCCCATCTGATGATCGCGAACCCGTTCCGCAGCGGTGAGCGCATCGGCAAGCTGTTCTCGACGCACCCGCCGATCGAGGACCGAATCCGCAGGCTCGAGGAGATGGCGGGCCGCGGGCCCGGCCAGTACTGATCGCTACCAGTCGTCGCCGCTGTCAGAGGACGTGCGGCGCTCGAAGGGCGAATAGAAGTCCAGCGAATCGGGCGTCGACGACGGAGGATCAGGCGGTCTCGTATTCGCGCTGATCTCGCGGAGCGCAGAAGCGGTCGCAGGTCGGAGGTTTCGAGCTCGTCGATCAGCCGAGCCTGACTTGATCGACGCGATGGCCGGCCGCTTATCGCTACTCATAATATATTGGGCTGCAACATATTTAGAGAAAGCTGAGAAATACAGCCACTCGGTGTGGCCGCCAAGCACGATCGATTGATGGGACATGGAGGTGTCCGGAAGCGCGCCGTGTCTGACCTTAACACCGCAAGGTACTGGAGAGGTCATGTGAGATAACTGCCAATTGCCTGTGGGCTCTTGCCAATACGGTATGCGTTCGTCGTGGTAATGCCCGGCACCGATGGCCGGTTGGTTCCAACGATTGCCAAACGCCAGTGGCCTTGGGAGCAGTTGCATCATCGGTGAGAAACCCCGCCACGACCTTAAGCACCGTTTCCCAACCCAATTCACGCCGAAGCGCAGAAGAATCCGCAGTAGAGTTATGCAGTACTCGGGTCTTATCGTCGCCTCCGAGCTATGGTCGTTTCTCACGAGGTAGCTTCATCACCGGCGGGAAGTGGTAACTATGGCGCTGCTCGACGCACGCGAGAACCACCATTGACCGCTCCGAGGTGTCGGCTGGTGCGGAGCCGATGCCAACCGTTGCAGCTCACAAAGAATCTGCCGCGGCGCCACCGCCTGCATCCGCAGGCCGAGGAGTGCTCGGGGGGCTTCACGGTAGGTGGTCGCTCCGACAACAACGATCGGTCCTATCAGCCTCGCTAAGCACCCAACTGGACTGTGGTCGCGTGGATCCCCAGGCGGGCTGGCTCAGCTGTCCTACGTCTGTTTACCCGAATGTTTCTACGAAATCGGCCGACGTGATAACGGAAGGAAAGTGATCCCCATGACCGTAACCATTTTGACGTGGCAAGGGACGGGCGTTGATATGTGGACTGGTTTCCCGGCACAGGTCGCCTCGGCGGCACAGAACGCCCACCCCACCGTGTTCTACTGGCAGCCCGTTGGAAACTGGCCCGCTGCAGCGTATCCGATGGGACCCAGCGTCGCTGCCGGCGTTGCGGAGGGTCAGCGGTTGCTGACCCAAGTGCATACCAGCGGGCCCGTTGTCCTGATCGGCTATAGCCAAGGCGCGATCTGCGCAAGCCACTTCTGGCGCGATGTGATCCTGAACCCCAACGGCGCATGCCACAACCGCGTCAACGATGTCATCGCCGCGATTACCTGGGGAAACCCTTGCCGCGCACCGGGTGTCGCCAACGGCAACGTGTTCGCAGGGTGGCCGACGCCTAAGAAATTAGACCGTGTGGTGACTGGCGGCATCGCTGGACCTGACGACCTGACGCCAGCGCAAACCCCGGCATTCTGGTATGACTTCGTCAACACGCTGGCCGGCACCAATAACCGCGATATCTACACCGATTGCCCCGTCGGGCCGACCCCAGCCACAAAAGAAGCACCAGCGGGAGCCATCGAGACCCAGATCTACAACATTGTCCAACAAGCCACCGCACCCGACGTCTTCGCAATCGTCCGCGACGTGCTGAAGTTGGTGGGCCCGCGTGGGTTTGCACAGGCGCTGGCGATCACCGAGGCCATCGTGAACGGCGGCCTTTTCGCGGCGGCCGGATCCAATGCCGCGCACGACACCTACGACATCGCACCGGCCATCACGTATCTTCAGCAACTCGGTGCCAGCCTTGCCGCAAGCAACATCAACATGTAGCGACGCGTCACCGCCAACCGGTCGACCGCCCTCCCGGCTTCGGGCACGTCCCGGTGCAGCAGCGCGGCCCCTGCCTGCGTGATCAGGCCAACGGCATAGGGTGTCGTGGGTGCTGAACAGAGTTCTGATCGGCGTGGTGGGGGCGACCGTGATCGGCGTCCCGGGGGTTGCGGCGGCTGACCCGCCACCGGCGCCGGACATCAATGCCTTCCCGTCGGCCAGGCCCTCGGATTACGCGGTCATGGACAGCGCGTGGTACGCGTTCGGCGTGCTGGACGGGGTCATCTGCGTATTGGACAAGCAGTCGCGCGGCTATGGCTGCAGCGGACCGCTCCCGGCGGCGCCGGGCGGTGCGAATTTGGTCAGCGCTGGCGCGTCGGGGAAGCCCGGATTCGCGAACGCCGTCAGGCCGCTGTACGGCATGGTTGAGGACGCGAAGGCGCTGCCGCCCAATACCCGGCTCAGCTTCCGGACGATCAGCTGTGGGACCGACGGATACGTCACGACCTGCCTGAACAGCGCCGATCGGTCGGGTTTCGTGCTCAGCCCCGATGGCAGCTACACATTCGGATAGAAACACTGCTGGTCGTTTCTGCGACACATAGGCTATGGCAGTGCTGAGGAGAGTTCTGACCGGCGTTTTTGGGGCAGCCGCCATCGCTGGCGTGCCTGGGGTTGCATTGGCTGAGCCGCCGCCGGTGCCTGCACCGCAGCCGCCTCCGCCACCGAATGTCAACGCGTTGACGCCGGTGAAGCTGTCCGACTACGCGGTGTCCGACGGTGCGTGGTACGCCTTCGGCTCGGGCGGCTTGACGTGCGTGCTGCAGCGCTCGGGCGGATATGGCTGCAACGGTCCGCTTCCGGGTGCGCCGGAGGGTGCGAATCTCGTCAGCGGCGTGATGGGCGGGGTCCCCGCCTTCGCCAATACGGCAGGTCCGGTGTTCGGGCCACCGGATGCGGCCAAGCCATTGCCGGCCGGATCGCGAATCAGCTACCAGACCGTCAGCTGCGGCAACGACGGCGCGACGACGACCTGCGTCGACAGCCGCAGCCAGTCCGGATTTGTGGTCGGCCCGGGAGGCAGCTCCATTCTCAACGAAACGCCGCCGCTGCTTTACCGTCCCGACGGGACGAACCCGTTCGCGAACTGACCACGCGCTGGGCAGCGTCAGAACAAACGCCCCCCTCTGTGACTGCTTAGAAGCCTG
>Ga0105248_10001284_pt1 | contig 28011 bp, 19 predicted proteins | sample KBSS34metaG_FD_81524 | JGI IMG/M metagenome (GOLD analysis project Ga0105248, IMG submission 81524) | Switchgrass rhizosphere microbial communities from Kellogg Biological Station, Michigan, USA - KBS S3-4 metaG | ecosystem: Host-associated > Plants > Roots > Rhizosphere > Soil | place... | reverse complement strand
GCGACGCCATCGTGTCGGCGTTGGGACTGGCCGGCGCCCAGGCGTCGGGGCTGATGGAGATGTACGGGCCGTCGATGCAGAAGCGATTCAACCCGGGTCCGAGCGCGCGCAACGGCGTCACCGCCGCGTTGATGGCCAAGCTTGGTTTCACCGGCGCCGCCACGATTTTCGATGGTGAACGAAGCTTCTGCCGCGCCTTCAGCGATCGATTTGACGTCGAGGAATTGACCAAGGGACTCGGCCGCGACTTTCCGGTCTTCATGGAGTTCAAGCCCTACTCGTGCGCGCGGCCGATTCACAACGCCATCGACTGCGCGCTCGATATCCGCAAGGAGCTCGCGGAACCGCTCGCGCAGGTGCGCACCATCACGATGCAGCGCCACCCGGCGTGGGCGCACTATCACCAGAACGCCGAGCCCAGGACCTACCATGAAGCGCAAGTCAGCCTGCCGTACTCGGTGGCGGTGGCCCTGATCGAGGGTGCGGCGCTGCTGCCGCAATATCAAGACGACAAGCTCTCGGATCCGGAGATCCTGCGGCTGTCGCGCCTGGTCGAGGTGATTCCGGACGACACGTTGCCGCGTGGCGTGTCGTGCCTCATGACGCTTGAAACGGGGAGCGGCCGCGTCTACCGATCGCAGGTCGACCACCCGCGCGGCTCGATTGCCAATCCGATGACCGCCGCCGAAATGAGCGGCAAACTGCACATGCTGGCCGACGGCGTGATCGGCCGTGCGGCTGTCGACGCGCTCGAAGACGCCGTGCGAAACGTGACGGCGCTGCCGCGCATCGACGAGTTGACGCGCCTGGCCGGTGGAGCGCTGGCGTCGAACGGCCGTATGGATACCGTGTCTTGACAGAAAAACGCCGGTGGTCATTGCGAAAGAGAGTGTCGCGCCCTGCTCACGGTCCGGCTGAGGCCGGACACCACGTACATCATTGGCCATTGCTGTAGTCATGCGTGAAGCCGTTCAACATTCACCGGACGTGTCGTCGTCGCCCGGCGCCACCGGGTTGCTCGCCGAATTCATCAGCCACGTCCCGCGCCGTGGCGTGCCAGACCCCGTTCGTCGCGTGCTGCAGACCGCCGTCGTCGATGCGGTCGGCTGCGGACTGTTCGGACTGACGACGCCCGCGGCGCAGATCATTCAGGAGTTCGCGCGCGAGCAGGGCGGGCCGGCGCAAGCGACGTTGTGGGCGTCCGGCGGGGCGCGGGTGTCGAGCGCGAACGCGGCCCTCGCCATCGGCACGGCGATTCACGCGTTCGACTTCGACGACCATCACCGCGCGAAGATCCACCCGGGCGCCGCCGTGCTGCCCGCGGTCATGGCGCTTGGCGAACCGCGCCAGATCGACGGCCGCACCGCGCTCGCGGCGCTCGCCGCCGGCTACGAAGCGATGTCGCGCGTCAGCCTGGCCGCCAACCCGAATTCATCACGCATGCGTGGCTGGCACCTGACCGGCACGTGCGGGACATTTGGCGCCGCCGCGGCCGCTTCGGTCGTGCTCGGTCTCGACGCCGCGACGACCGCCAGCGCACTCGGTCTGGCCGGCACGCAGTCGGCCGGGCTATGGGCGTTCAACGCCGACGGCGCCATGAGCAAGCGTTTCCACCCCGGCCGCTCGGCGCAAAGCGGGATCGTGGCCGCGCTGCTCGCCCAGAAAGGCTTCCACGGCCCGCGACAGATTCTGGAAGCCACGGACGGCGGGTTTCTCGCGGCGACCTCCGATGAGGTGCGAATCGAGGAGATCGCGCGCGACCTCGGTCAGACATGGCGGACCGAAGGCGTGTGCTTCAAGCCGTATTCGTGCTGCGGCAGTAATCATTCGAGCGTGGACGCGGCGCTTCGCCTGATGGCGGAGCACGGCTTCCGCGCCGCGCAGGTGAGCCGGGTCATCGTCGGCATCAGCCGCGTCGTGGAACGACAGACCGGGTTCGTCTATCGACCGACCACGGTCTTGAACGCGCAAATGAGCCTCCGTTTCAACGTCGCCGTCGCGCTCGTCGACGGTCAGGCGCTCATCGCCCAGTTCACGGAAGCGCGTGTCAAGGATCCGGTCGTGTGCGATCTGGCCTCGCGCGTCGAGGTGGAAATCGATCCCGAGATGGACGCGATCTACCCGGGCCGCTACGCTGCCATCGTCACCATCGTGTTGGACGATGGACGGCGGTTCAGGAGGCGGGTCGACGATCCGAAGGGGATGCCGGAAAACAGGATGACAGCCGAGGATCTCGAGGCAAAATTCCTGTCGCTGGTCGAACCGGGGGTCGGTAAAGAGACGGCGGCGGAAGTGCTGGATGCCGCGACGGCGCTCTTCGAGAGTTCGAACATCGCCGCCTTCGCGCATCAGCTTGGCGCGCTCCGCCTGCGCGACGCGTGACGCCGCCGCGTGGCGTGCCGGTCGTACGTAGTGTCCGGCTTCCGGACCGTCGTCGTACGTAGTGTCCGGCTTCAGCCGGACCGTTCGGGGGTTTGAAAATCATGACAAGCTTCCCACGTCCTGTCTCGATAGCGAGCGCACTGATGGCTGGCGCCGTGGTCATCGTGCTTGGCGTCATGCTGAGCGCCAGCCAGGGTCGTGGCGGAAGCACGAACCCCGGCAAGACGTGGGTGACAGCCTGGGGCACTTCTCAGCAGGCACTCGCGGACACACGCATCACCAACGCGACGGTCCGGATGATCGCGCGGGTCACCGTTCCCGGCGACGCCATCCGCATCAGATTGGACAACGCCTTCGGCATGGAACCCGTGGCGATCGGCCGCGCCACGGTGGGACTCCGCATTCAAGGCGCCGCCGTCGCCGCCGGCTCCAATCGGCCGTTGTCATTCAACGGCGCGTCGAACGTCACGATTCCCGCGGGAGGCACCGCGTGGAGCGATCCGGTACGGTTGTCGGTCCTGGCGCAGCAGGATCTGGCCGTCAGCCTGTACGTGCCTGGCACGAACGTGAGGCCGAGTCAGCACACGGCGGCCGCGACCACCTCGTATCGAAGCGCCGACGGCGGCGGCGATGTGGCCGCCGAGGAAGGCCGTGCGCCCTTCACGATCACGACGTCGTCATTCTGGTGGCTGAAAGCGATCGATGTGGAATCAGCGGCTCCGTCGGGAGCGATCGTCGCGTTCGGCGACTCCATCACCGACGGCACCTGCAGCACGCTTGACGCCCACGACCGCTGGGAGGACGTGCTGTCGGTGCGCCTCGGCCTCCAGGGCGGTGCCGGCCGCCGCCCGAAAGCCGTTGTCAACGAGGGCATCGGCGGCAACACCATCACTCGCGAAGGGCTGACGCCGCCGGCCGACAGCACGCCTGGACTCGAGCGGTTCGACCGCGATGTGCTCTCGCATCACGGCATCACCGACGTCGTGCTGTTCATGGGCACCAACGACATCCGGCGCGGCGCGCCGGCCGCCCAGGTCATCGCCGGCACGTCATCGATCGTCCAACGGATCAAGGCGAAGGGTTTCAGGGCTATCGGCGTGACGATCATTCCCCGCCACAATGTGGCCCCCAATGGCACGAACACGGGCTGGAACGCCGAGAAGACGCGGATCAGGAACGACGTCAACCAGTGGATTCGCACGAAGGCGCCGTTCGACGACGTAATCGACTTCGACAAGGTCGTGCGCGATCCGTCGAACCCCGATCTGATCCACGCGCCGTTCAACTGCGGCGACGGCATCCACCCGAGCCCGGCGGGCTATTACGCCATGGGCACCTTCGTGGACCTGAACCTCTTCCGAAGGAAGTAAACCTCTCGCCGGACCCGCACCACTACCACCGTTTCGACTTCCGTGTAGCACGTAGGGCGGGTCCTTTCGGACCCGCCAGACAAGCCGGGTCCAAAAAGGACCCGGCCTACGACCGCTACACCGAACTCGAAACCGCTATAGTGGTTGCTGCGCGCGTGCGTTGACTTGGCGGAGACTCACGTTGTTCTGGTGTCGATGTCGGCGCGAGCCCGCCACAGCCGGAACGTGGCCTCGATTGATCCGAAGAGGATCGGGTCGCGATCGAGCAGTCGCTCGGGCCCTTCCATGCGCTTGCCTCTGAGGCAGGTGCCGTTCTTGCTGCCGAGGTCTTCCAACCGCGCCTCGCCGCTGGTAATGACGATGCGCGCGTGGCGTCGCGACACCGTGAGCAGGTCGATCCAGGCCTTGGCGCGCGGATCGCGGCCTACGAGATTCTCGCCTTCCGCGAGCTCAATCCTCCCCTTGTCGAGAATCAACCAGCACGGCAGGCCCGCGGTCGTTTCGGTTCGCAAGGCCGTGCTCTCGATTCGCTTCGCCACAGAACGCGTAGCCGAATCGAGGGACCGGTATCCCTCCTCGGCCTTGATCCAGGCGACGGACGGCAGTCTCTACGGCACGACCATCTCTGGAGGCATCGCGTCCGGTGTGCCTTGCGGACTTGGCACGGTCTTCAAGCTGGATGGCGCCGGATTGGTGACGACGCTCTATCGCTTCACTGGAGGCGCTGATTCGCCACGACCGCAGAATTCGGAATGTCGCCGCCGCCGGTCACCACGTGTGGAACCACCCTATTGGCAGGAGCGAACTGCAGGATCGGCGTGACTTTCACGACTACGGGCGCTGGCGCGCGCTCAGGGCAGCTGACTGTCGTGGACACCGCCGGGACCCAGACGGCGACGCTCGGCGGCACCGGCACCATCGTCGGCCTGACGCCGGCGTCGATCGACTATGGGAATCAGACCGTCGGTACCAGCCGCGCTTCGCGAACTGTCACCTTGCGGAACGCCAGCAGCAGCGCGATTTTGGCGGTCAGCAGCATCGCGATTGCCGGCAGTGCCGCGAACGACTTCGTGATTGGCACCAACACCATCAACCCATGCGGCGCGTCGCTGGCGCCCGGTGCGAGTTGCGGCATCATCATTCGGTTTCAGCCCACGAAAAAGGGCAACCGAACGGCATCGTTGAACGTCACGGACAACGCGGACGGGAGCCCGGAAACAATGATCCTGAGTGGTTCAGGCAAGTAACTACCTGCCCGGAAGTCTGGGCCGCAAGCGCGCACGAACGGGGGGAATCGCCGAGGCCGAATTTGGGAACCCTAGTGCGGTTTCGACTTCGATGTAGCACGTAGAGCGATTTTCGGTTGTGCGTAGTGTCCGGCCGGACACTACGCGATAAGACGAAGTGTTGCCTCCCCCGACTTCGGCTTCGGGACAGCCGGGCTTCATCGCCCCGTGCGGCATTGCCAGAACCCTGCCGAATCGGTGCCAGACGCCTGCGACTGTCGAGCGCGTGAGGGGTAGCCTGGCGTTCGACAGCCGTTCACAACCAGAAGGAGGCCAGCCATGCGTCGAAGACTCGGGTGGGTTCTCGTGATAGTCGCAGCGCTCGCTGCATTCAATCAGACCCCGTCGGCTCAGATCGCGGCAGACGCGAAAAGTTCCAGTGCGCAAGAGTCCAAGACACTCGTTGGGGCCTGGTTCATTACGGTGACACCGACCCTCAGGCCTGCATTTGTGAGTGTGGGGACCTTCAGCAGCGATGGGACCCTGACAAACATCTCGTCGCCGTCGCTGGGCTTCCCGCCCGAGAGTCCCGGGTACGGCGTATGGGTCAAGACGGGGAAACGCACATCTGCCATCACATTCGTCACAGTCCTGGGCGATGGCGCCGGAAACTTTGCCGGAACGGACAAAGTCCGAGCGATCCTCACGGTCAGCTCCACAGGCGACGGGATAAGTGGCGTCTTCCGGGTCGACGTGTTCGATCCCGGCGGAATGCTCATCGTCTCTGATACCGGAACCGTGCAGGGGACCCGAATCAAGGTCGAACCGCTCTAAGATCGTCGCGCTTCAGCCGTCTCCGTGGGGCTCGGTCCTCGTCGAGCCCCACGCGCGAACAGCGTTGAACATCAACTGGACCGAACCGATGCGGATGAGGTCGCCGTCAGCCAGCGGCGTGGGGGAATCCAGACGCCGATCAGCGACGAATGTTCCGTTCTTGCTGCCCAGATCTTCAACCGTCGCAACTTCTCCGGCGATCCTGATCACGGCATGGCGCCTCGAGATACCAGGCGAATCGAGGAAGAGATCGAGATTAGGATCACGGCCCAGCACGTGTTCGCCTTCAGCGAGCCCTGCGCGGCCGGTCGCCCACAGCAGGCGGAAGCGGACGACCCGCGAATGATTGGTCGTGGTGGCCGCTGGAGTTTCGTCTGGCGGCACTCGAAACGCATAGCCGAACCGGTGAACCGTGCGGACGAAGCGCGGATGCGCCGGATCATCACCGAGGGCCTGCCGAATCTCGGCGATGAGATTGACGAGGTTCTTCTCGACGACGTAGGTCTCGGGCCAGAGGCGCTCCTGAAGGGCGATTTTCGAGAGCGCCTTGGGTCGATTCGTGACCAGAATCTCGAGGAGCTGATACGCCTTCGGGGGAAGGGCGATCGAGTCACGTCCTCGAAGCAACTCGCGAGTGTCGAGATCCAGCACGAAGTCGCCGAAGCACACGCGACCGTTCATTTCAGCCCGTCCACAACGAACAGATCGCCGAGTCGGCGAGTGAAGGAATAACAGTATGAGCCCCCATCGGGCGCTATCGCCGCAGTGAACCGATTGGATTCCACCCCGACGCGATCGGCCGGCGCCAACGTCTTCCAGGCAACACGCCGGCCAGTCGAAAGCTCGACACGAAACACGTCCACACTGGACGACCTCGGGCCCCCCTGGATGTTTTCGATCGTGTAGAGAAAGCGACGGTTGTCGCTCCACTGGATTGGAAAATCTTTGACAGTCAATGCGGCCACCGGCTGTGCAACGCCACCCTCGATCGGATACAGCAGCCACCGGTCACCGTACCGACCAAGGATAGAGTGGTCGTCGCGAACCGATGCCCTGACCAAGCCGACTCCTTCGGGTGTGATCGCGCGAGGTGTGCCGGCCGGAATTTCCTGCACGTAGATTCGGGGTCGATCGTTTCCCATGCCGCCGACCAAGACGATTCGCTTCGAGTCGCTCAGCCAGGCGCCACCTCCAATCCGCACCAGGCTCCCTTTTGGCAGGGTCAGCATCGAGCCGGCCCCTGTCGGCAAGAGGACGAGACCGCCTTTGAGGCCGGCGAGCACCCATTTTCCGTCCGGAGACAACGCCTGGGCCGCGCCTTCGCCGAGTGCGACCGCATCGGAACCATCGAGGCTGCGGCTGAAGACCATTGGGTTTCCAGAAGCTGTGCGGCCGCCCAAAGCGTCGCTAAAGATCACCGTCCGGCCGTCCGATGAGAGGTCCCTTGCAAAGGACGCCACCAGCCAGCTCAAATCGCGCTCTGTGGTTTCGCCGGGCGGCTGACAGGACATGCCGATTCGAATGGTGTTTCGAGTCAAGAGCACTCTGCCGTCTGGGGCGATGTCGTGGAGCACGAGCCAATCGGGCGCCCGTTGTACCGTTCGTTCTACGCCGGCAAGCGAGACGGCCTGCAACCAGGGCGGGCCGGTCCGACTCTCATCGCTGGTGGGCACAGTCGTGTCCGAGACGCCCCCATGTGTCCCGGTGAACCAAACCTCGGTTCCGGATGGAGCCCACGCCAACCCGAGTCCAGACCAATTCTTGGAAAGCGTGGACTTGTGGCCCGACCTGTCGATGACCGTGACCATTGCCTCGGGCGAGCTGTCGAATAGCAAAGGCCCCTCGAAGAAGGCGATGCGGCTTCCGTCGGGCGACACGCGAAGCGACCATGCAGCACGAGCCTCATGGACTTTGGTTCCGGCTGGGAACTCGACCGTCCATGGACGGTTGCCGCCCGGATCTCGGATAACGGCGACGCGATCGGTCCCGGGAATCCAATCGGCGTCCACGACGCCGTCGAGCAGATCACGGCGCGCGCCTCCCGCCATCGGAATCCGCGCCAGTGTGCGCACGCCGAATGCGCGTTCAATATTCTGCGGACCGAAGAGCACTCCCATTTCGCCCGCGCGCGAGATCGCGAGAATCCTGGCCTCTTGCAATCCGAGGTTGCGCGCGTCCGGGCTTTCGGGACGGCCAAGGAACATGCCGTACGGCTGGCCTTCCCAGCTCGCGCTGTACACAAAGCTCCGGCCGTCTGGCGTGAACCGTGCCGACGACACGACGCCGCGCCTGTAGGTGACTTGCGCATATTCAGCAACCGAAACGCGTCTCGCTGTGTATGCCATCGTTCCCGCAAGCGCACCGGCAGCGAGGACCACGGCACCCAGTCCGCCCATGAGAAACCCGCGGCGGCCCGGGCGAGCCGCGCGGGTGATACCCACGCTCTGCTCCGAGCCCCGTTCCGCGATCCATCGCAGCTCCGTCGCAAGGTCGCTCGCGTTCTGCCACCGCCTGTCGGGGTCCTTGGAAAGACATTTCGTCACGACTCGGTCGAGGTGGGTCGGCGTCGTCGAGAGCCGCGACGAGATGGCGGGCGGGTCGTGCGTGAGAATCGCCGCCGCCAGGCTCGCGCGACTTGTGCCGTGGAAAGGCGCACGCCCCGTGGTCATTTCGTACAGGACGACACCGAGAGCAAAGATGTCGGTGCGGGCATCGGCTGTTCGACCCTCGACTTGCTCAGGCGCCATGTATGGCAGCGTGCCGAGCACGGTGCCCTGGTCGGTCAAATGCACGCTCTCCGTGCGCTTCTCGGCGATGTCCCCGTACTCACCGTCTCTCAGCTTGGCGAGGCCGAAGTCCAGGAGCTTTACCCCACTGGCTGTCAGCATCACGTTGCTGGGCTTCAAATCGCGATGGATGACGTCCTTACGGTGTGCGGCGTTGAGTGCTTCGGCAATCTGTGTCGCGATGGCGAGGACTGCGTCGATGGGAATCGGACCGCGCCGCAGGCGCTCGGCGAGCGTGTCGCCTTCGAGGAGCTCCATGACGAGGAAGGGCACGCCCTCTTCCTGGCCGACATCGTGAACCGTGCAGATGTTGGGATGGCTGACCCGAGCGATGGCTCGCGCTTCGCGTTGGAATCGTTCGAGCTCAGCAGGGGTGGCGCGTTGCGATGAGGTGAGGACCTTGATCGCCACCGAGCGGTCCAGTCGAGGGTCGCGCACACAATAGACCACGCCCATTCCTCCGGCACCGAGGCAGGCCAGAACTTCATAGGGGCCGATGTGGGCGCCAGCGGCGAGTGACATGGAGGTGCTGTCGAATCGCGTCAATTCTAGCCGCGATCGCAAGGGGCCTCGACGTCAGGCCCGACTGCCCGGATCCAGTCCATCGATGTCCAGTTGTCGTTCGGGACGCGCTCGACGATTCAGAACGTGACGGTCGCGACGCCGCTCGTCTGAGCCGAACGTCTCGAGCCGCGGCACGGCGAAATGCCCGTAGGAGCTTGAAGTCCGGGCCACGAAGACACGGAGACGTGCCTGTTCTTGATGCCTTCGTGCCCTTCGTGGCCTTGGAAATGATGCGTCCTCGGACTGGTCCTGAGAACGTGCCCGTCCTTCAGGCTGTCAGCGCGCGTCGGCCGTCTTGCCGACGGCCGGCGACATCTGGTGCTTCCACAGTGAGTCGTACAGAGCGAACATCGCGGCGTTTGGCGGAGCCTCGGGCTCCATTTTTCCGCCACCGAGCACCATCGCTCGTCCACTGGCCTTGTCGCGATAGACAGGCCAGACTGGCAGGCCTTTGCCATTGGGGTCGCCGGTCGTGGCGAAGTTGACCCAATAGCTCGACATCGCGTCGGCGAGCGCCCGATCCGCCTCGGTCCAGGCCGGCCCGGGCAGCAGATTGTTGAAGACGTAATTGAGCTCGGCAGTGTGGGTTGCGCCGCGGCTCTGCTGACCGGCGGCGACCGGCGGTTCCTGCGTGAAGTAGTAGACGTAGGCCTTCGATTTGCCGCGCTTCGCCTGCGACTCGGCCCAGGTTCGCATCAGCCAGGTGACCTCGTCGCGGTAACCCGCCAGCTGCGACTGATACGCTTCCTCCGGCGATCCGCCCGGATACATCTTCAGATAGGATTCCGCCATCTCGCCGAAGCGCTGGCGGACGTCCTTGAGGTACGCATCGGCCGCGCCGCCGGGGCGCGCGAAGAACGTGCCTTCGTCCTTGTTGGAGCCGAGCAATACGTCGACCTCCTGTTGCCGGCCGTTGGCGAAGGTCAGCGAGAGATCCTCGCGAAGCAGATGATTCTCGACGATGAGACGCGATCCGCGGAAGTCCTTCTGGATCTCGTCGGCGGACTTGGCGCGCAGGTCGGCGAGCGAATGCGCGCCGACGGCGTCAGCGGCTTTCACCGCCTCGGCTTCGGCCTGTGCCAGGGTCGGCGTGGGCACCATCCTGGTTCCCATCCAGCTGGCGCTTTCCGAAATCGCGCGCGCGAACAGCCCCTTGGCCTCCGGCGACGCGACCAGGCCGGCCACGATGATACCGCCCGCTGACTCGCCGAAGATCGTGACGCGTCGGGGATCGCCCCCGAACGCCGCGACGTTCTTCTGCACCCACTGCAACGCGGCGATGGCGTCGGCCAGACCCTGGTTGCCGGACGCGCCGTGTCCCGATTCCCTGGTCAGTTCCGGATGGGCCAACCAGCCAAAGGGACCGAGCCGATAGTTGTAGGTGATGGCGACCACGCCTTTCTTCGCCAGCGCCTCGCCGTCATAGCGCGGCTCGGAGCCCGAGCCGCCCGTCAGTGAGCCGCCGTAGGTGAAGATCATGACCGGTCGCCGCTCGGCAGCCGACCTCGCGCCGGTCCAGACGTTGAGGTACAGACAATCCTCGCTCGGCGCTGGCTGCTGGTTGCCGCGGCCGCCCTGCATGCAGCGCGGCCCGAACTCCTCGGCTTTTCGCACGCCGTCCCAATGCGGCACCGGCTGCGGCGCCTTCCAACGCAACACACCCACAGGAGGCGCCGCGAATGGAATGCCCTTGAACGCCCGGATCTCGCCGCTCGCTCCCGTCGTGCCTGAGATGGTGCCGGCATCGAGGCGGACAGGTTCGGGATTGGCGGCCGGCAGCGTCACGGTCGCGGCGACGACGGTGCCGACCACGGCTGCGATGGCGATGAGCGGGGAGAGCGACACACGATTCATAAGCAGGGAACCTTTCAAGTGCTGGTCTGGAGATCAACCACCGAGCACACCGGGGGCACCGAGCCAAAAGGCTGCTCTTCTCGGTGTTCTCGGTGATCTCGGTGGTTCTCCCATCCGACCAGGCGACACTGACCGTTCAGAACAAATCGACCCGTCCGTTGCTCAGGCCGAAGCTCTCGGCCGGACTCCCGAACTGATTGGCCACACTCAGCCACATGTTGCCGACCGGGGTGCCCGGCTTGTTGAGCAGGTGACGATTGCCTTTGCCCGCGCCGCCGCCGACTGCGACAAGCGGCAGCGGGCTCGCCGCGTGCTGATTCGGATTGCCCATACCGCCGCCGTAGACAATCAGGGAGTGATCGAGCAGCGCCCCGTCGCCATCGGGCGTCGATCGCAGCTTCTGCAGGAACCTGGCGAAGAGCGCCGAATGGTAGGTGTTGATCTTGGCGGTCTTCGCGATCTTGTCCGGATCGTTGCCGTGGTGCGAGACCTGGTGATGCTGCTCGGGCACGCCCGCCTGTGGATACGTTCGCGCGCTGATTTCGCGGGCCGCCATGAACGTGAAGACGCGGGTGAGGTCCGCTTCGTAAGCCACGGCGAGCAGGTCGTACATCAACCCCATGTGCTCTTCGAACGATTCCGGGATCCCGATCGGCGCGTCGACCGTCGTCACCTGGGCGCTGTTGTGGGCTTCGGTCCGCTGGATGCGCCGCTCGATTTCACGGATGTTGTCGAGATACTGGTCGAGCCGCGCGCGATCGCGCGTGCCGAGTCCGCTTTGCAGGGCGTTGGCCTCGTGGGTGACGAAATCGAGAATGCTGCGATCGCGGCGCGTGCGGGCGATGCGCTGGGCCGCGGAGCCCGGTTCGCCGAACAGCCGCTCGAACACCGCGCGCGGGTTGATCTCCATCGGCAACGGCGTGGTCGGCGAGCTCCACGAAATCGTGTTGGCGTAGGCGCAGCTGAAACCGGTCGTGCAGGCGCCAATGTAGCCGGTGAAATCCTCGGTAGCCAGCTCGAGCGACGGGAACGGGTTGTCCTGCCCGATCTTCTTGGCCACCACCTGGTCGATCGTGATCCCCGCGAGGATGTCTTCCGCTTCGGTCCGTTTGGCAGCCGCGCCCGTGAGCCATCCTGCGGCGCTGACCGCATGATCGCCCCCTTGCGTGGCCGCCCTGGTGAGATTACTGACCACCACCAGCGAATCGCGGAACGGCTCGAGCGGCTGCAAGATCGGCGTGAACTCGAAGTCGGCCCCCGCCTTGCCGGGCGTCCACTGTTCCATGATGGCGCCGTTGGGCACGTAGACCGCGCCAAATCGGGTCGGCGTCGCCGCGGCCGCGGATGCCGCGAACGCCGGCACCATCGCCTCGAGCGCCGGCAACGCTACGACGGCGCCCATCCCGCGCAGGAACGTCCGACGCGGCAACGACATCTTGGTAATAAACATCTGGCTCCCCTTCGGACCAATCACCGAACCGCAAGACCCTTCAGTCATGAACCACAAAAGTCACAAAGCTCACAAAGATCACAAAGACTCGAAATCAAAAAGGTCAGAAAGCCGAGGTTACAAAGCGACTAAGCGTTCTGGTTTCTTGGTGTCCTTGGTGTCCTTGGTGGTTCGGTAAACGTCGTCCTTCTTTAACGCCGCAACGCCGTTGTCCCACCGGCCTGATTGCCGCGCTCCTGGTTTGGTTTCAAACGCATCTGAAACGGGACGCTCTTGGTAATCCCCAGCACCAGCGACGAAAACCGGTAATCGTTCCCGGCGGCTTCGCGGACGATGGCGCGGACCGCCGGCATGTCGTGATAATCGAGGCCGCGGCCGAGCGCGTACGTCAACATCTTTTCGGTCATCGTGCCGACGAAGACCTGCGGGCGGCTGAGCAATGCCTGGCGCAGCGTCGCCACGCCGTCGACTTTCGTGCCATCGGCCAGATCGCCGGATGCGTCGATGAGGCTGCCCGCGTCACGCAGCCGCGCGGCGCCAACGGCGTCGAAGCGCTCCATCGCGAAGCCGATCGGGTCCATCACCTTGTGGCATGTGGCGCAGACCGGGTTCGCCCGATGCTCCGTCATCAGCTCGCGCATCGTCCTCGGCTTCTGGCCGTCCTGATTCTCCTTGAGCGTCGGCACATCGGGCGGGGGCGGCGGCGGAGGCGTGCCGAGAATGTTGTCGAGGATCCACTTGCCGCGCACGACTGGCGACGTCCGTTCCGCATGAGAGGTCAGGGCGAGGATGCTGCCCTGGCCGAGGAGACCCTTGCGAGAGTCGTCGGTGATCGTGACGCGGCGGAACTGACTCCCGTAGATGTTGCGAATCCCGTAGTGACGGGCCAGCCGTTCGTTCAGGAACGTGTAGTCGGCGTTGAGCAGCTCCAGGACATTGCGGTCCTTCTGCATGATGCTCGCGAAGAACAATTCCGTCTCGCGCAGCAGCGATTGGCGCAGGTTGTCGTCGAAGTCGGGGAACTCGTCCGAGTTGGGCAGCACGCTCTTCACGTTGCGCAGCTGCAGCCACTGGCCGGCGAAGTTGCTCACGATGGCCTGCGCCTTCGGGTCCGCGAGCATGCGGCGAACCTGCTGTTCGAGCACGGCCGGCGTCTTCAGCTTGCCCTGGCTCGCCACGCTCAGCAGCTCCTCGTCCGGGATGCTGCTCCACAGAAAGAACGACAACCGTGACGCCAGTTCGAGATCGTCGAGACGATACGTGCTGCCGGGCGCCACGCTCGCGGGGTCGCGCTCGACGCGAAAGACAAATCGCGGGCTGGCAAGAATGGCTTGCAAGGCCGCCTGGATGCCGGTGTCGAAGGTCCCCTCCGTCCGGCCTTCCTCGAAGAAGCCGAGGAGCGGTTTCAGGTCGGCGTCGGTCACCGGCCGCCGATAGGCACGGCGGGTCAACGTGCCGAGAATCTCCCTGGCGCACCCGAGCTCTGCGCCTGCCTGCGTTGGCCGGCACGAAAAGATCCTGCGGCGGCTCGGCGTATCGCCGGAACCGGTCGCGGCAAACGGCCCCGCAATGGTCAGCGTTTGAATATGCGGCAGTCCCGTCCAATCGAGCGTATCCACCGAGCTGCGGATGAACGGCTCCAGCCGTCGCGTGTCGCCGAGAGGCAGGTTCCTCACGAAGGCGACGCCAACCGTGCGCGGTCCCGCCTTCACCCGGACTCGTGTTGCGAGCCGGGCCTCGATGGCGTCTCCGGCTTCCTTCGGCTTCTCGAACATAGCGGCGAGATCGGCGTCGCCGCCGATGCTGGCCAGGTGCACGCGCTCGCCGTCCACCGTGATTTCGACCTGGTGGGGATAGTCCATGCCGCGGATGTTGCCGAAGTTGGTCGTCTGGAGGTTGACCTTGAACGCGTACTCGGCGTCGAGCGGGAACACGCGGCGCACCAGCATGCCCCCGACAGTCCCGAGTGGGAGCCCTTCGATGTGCTGGTTCTGCGACAGGTCCTGGCGGACCCGGTAGGTGTCGCCGACGGGACCGATGTCGGGATCGCCAACCGCGAGGGCGCTGACCTTTCGCGCCGCCGTCAGATAGCGCTCCTGCAGCGACGGCGAGACACCCAGCACGTCGGAAATATTGTCGAAGCCGTACGCCGAATCGTCCGCGGGCAGGAGCGACGCGACATCGATCTCGAGTGTCAGGAGATCGCGGATCGCGTTGGCGTATTCCGCGCGGTTCAGCCGATGAAGCATCGGCCGCCCGGGATTGGGCTGCAACACCGCCGCTCGATCCAGTTCGCGCTCGAGCGAGGTCAGGAGCACGTGCACGGTCGCCTCGTCGGGCCGCCGCGCTCCTTGTGGCGGCATCGTGCCGGCGCGCAGCTTCCGCACGACCTTTTCCCAGACCTCGGCGGCCTCGGGCACGTTCGCGAGGTCCGTGCGGTCGAGCGCCAGCCCCGCCGTCTTCGTGCGCTCGTTGTGGCAGCCGACGCAGTAGCGATCGACCGCCGCGCGGTTCGCGGCCGCCTCAGCTGACGCCGCGGCAGGCGAGCTTTTCCGCGTATCCCCCTGGCTCGCGGCCCGAGGCACGCTCCACCATGCCGAAGCGAGCCACAGTGCGGCGATGACGGGGAACAGGCCTCGTTTCATGACGTTGGCAGCCTTGACATTTTCGCACAGATAGCCTGGAAAGCATGTCCCCCAAAGGGTGGAGGACTCAAGCAGGTTGCTGAAAAAGCCAGCAACCTGCTTGAACTTCGAAGTGAGAACTCAGAACTTTGAAGTGCAGAATCCCGAAGAATTTAGCGGGCCTTCTGAGTTCTGACTTCTAAGTTCTCAGTTCTCAGTTCAGGCTGCGTTATTCAGCAGCTGTCAGAAGTCCACCTGGGCGCTGAACCGGATCAGGCGGCCCTGCAGAATCGTGGTCGGTCGCTGCCACAGCGGCCCAAACGTGTTGTTCAGCGCGAGGACCGGGCTTGCGTTGAATGCGTTGTAGAGGTCGACGTTGGCTTGGAGCCGGCCCGCCGACGCGAGCTTGAACAGCCTCGAGATGCGGAAGTCGAGCTGGTTCAACCGCTCTTCGTACATCGTTCCGGGCGCGACCAGCGGAACCGTTGCAGTGCCGTTGCACGGGGTCGTCGTTCCGCACGACGACAGATTCCGGCCGAGCGACGGCGCAATCTGGGCGTTGGTGGCCGCGTAGGCGGCGGTAATCTGCGGTCCGGGAATGCTCTGGAACGTGGCGGCTGTCTGCAGGCCCCACGGCAGCGGATACACGCCAATCAGCTTGACCTGGGTCAGGAACGGCGGCTTGACCTCGCAATCCAACAGCGCCTGGGGTGAATCGATCGCGAAGCACGTGTTGGTGGCGACCCGGCCGGTGCTCGTGCCACCAGACACCGCCACCCCGCGCGGCAGCCGTGCATTGACGCCGACGTCGACGCCGTTGAAGATTTCGCTCTGGTCGCCGAAATCCTTCGAGAGCGTGATGACGTTGTTGGTGGCAAAAATGCGGTTGCCGTCGAACAACCCGCAGCGCTGGTAGCCGCCGCCGCCCGGCAGCCGGGAGTCGAGCGGCGCCGTGATGCAGTAGGGACTGTAGTCGGCCGGCGTGGCGTTCAGGTTGTCGGTGGCGCGGAAGTTTCCATACCACCGCCGGAAATAGCCGATGTTGGCCGACACGCGAGGCAGCAGCTCGTGCTGGAGGCTTGCGGAGGTTTCCCAGTTGTAGCCGCGCGTCGTCAAGGCCGCGTCCGCGTAACGCGTCGTGATGTTGGAGGTGCCGAAGTTGCTGGGATTGAGCGGTCCCAGTTCGCTCAACTGTGGCGCGAAATCGTTGTTCGTGTCGTTCCAGGTGCGCGTCGCGCTGGTGACAATGGCCGAGGCTGGATTCGCCGCCCGGGTGAACGCCACCAGGTTTGGACCTTCGAGGTAGCGGCCGAGGCTGACCTTGATCGCCGTCTTGCCGTTGCCGAACAGATCGAAAGCCGCGCCCATGCGCGGAGAGACGTCCTTCCAGTCCGGTACGTTCTCGACCGCGGCAAAATCAACGTTCCGGGTTGGCGTCTGTGGACTCGGACCGATGTGCTGCGCCGGTACGGAGGAGTTCAGGTAGTCGAACCTCACACCCAGGTTGAGCGTGAGCCGCTTGATGGTCCATTGATCCTGTCCGAACAGGCCGACGTTCGCCTTCATGACCTCCTCGTAGGTGAGCGGAATCGCAAACACCGTGACTTGCCTTGGCGAGCCGTTCAAAACCTGCAGGGTTGTTTCGGTGGGATTCAAGTCAGAGGTGACGTAGGACGACGATCTCATGAACGTGAGTCCGGCCTTGGCGGCGTGAGAGCCGGTCACATACGACGCCGCGAAACGGGTGTTCAGTTGATGACTGGCGTTGTGTCCGAACAACGTGCTCGACCCGCCGCCGTAGTTGCCCCAGGTAATCCCCGTCCCGAGATCCCTGAATGATGGCGCGTCGTAACTGACGCCTGGCTGCGGAAACACCACGTAGTCCAGGTTCATGAACGCCACGCCGGACTCGAGCAGCAGGCGGCTGGTCACGGGCGACGTCCAGCCCGCCTGGGCGAGGTAATCGGGCAGCGAGCGATTGGCTTGAGTCGCTTCAGGAGCTGTCGTGAGCGCGCCCAGGGAGTATCCGTAGAACGGGCGGTCCTTCACGCCGGGCTGATACTGGGCCGCGATCTTGTTCTTCGCCGTAGCCTGCCAGGTCAGTCGCAGGCTGGAAGCCATGTTCTTCTCGATGTTGAGGCCGGGCCGGGACAGGTCAGGTGTGTAGACGGGCGACTTGGGATCCACGCTGGAGTAGATGCCCGCCACGGTGCTCTGCGACGACCAGGTTCGAAACGATCCGAAGAACCATAATCGGTCTTTCTGGATAGGACCGCCGATGGATGGATTGACGTCGTAGATCTTCCTGACGACGGGCGCGGCGGTCAGGCCGCGGGCTTTCAACTCGTCGGTGAGGTTGTCGCTCTGGAAGTTGTCGTTGGTGAACGCACCGAACAGGCCGCCCTTGAACCGGTTTCCTCCATCCTTCGGCACGATGTTCGTGCGAATGCCGCCCAGCTCGCTTTCGGCGGATAGGCCGGCCGTCTCGAGGCTCATCTCCTGGACGGTGCCGTCGATGGTCGAGATGCCGGCGAAGATGCCACCTCGGCCCTGGCCGTTGTTGTAGTACATGCCGTCGTAGAGCAGTTGCATCTCGCCGGCGCGACTGCCATGGATGGCCAGCTGGCCCGAGGTGAACGCCGTGCCGCCGACATCCTGATTGCTCGCCGTGACGCCGGGGATGAGCGCGCCGATCGCCGAGACCGACTTCTGACCGGTCGGCACCGAGTCGATGATGTCGCGCGTCATCACGCTCTGCTGCATGACGTTCTGGATGTCGACAGTCGGTGACTCGGCAGAGACGGTGATGGTCTCGGCCAAGGCGCCGACCCGCAGGTCCGCGTTGACGGTCGCGGTAAAGGACGCCGTCAGGACGATGCCGTCCCTTTTGACGGTACTGAAGCCCGAGAGCGCGAACGTCACGGTGTAGTCGCCGGGAACCAGATTGATGATCTTGTATTGCCCGGCCGCGTCGGTCACGACCGTTCGCGCCTTTTCAATCAGTGCCGGACTCGACGCTTCGACCGTGACGCCGGGCAGGACCGCGCCGGTCGTGTCTTTGACGACGCCGGCGATGGCGCTCCCGCTCTGGGCCATGGCCGCGGCCGGGAGCATCGACAAGACGAGCGACATCGCAACCAATCGACCGGACACTCGGTACAGAGTCATGGCGGCCTCCCTCATCGCGGGACGTTGCACGTGAAGTGCGACGCGTCATCGGGTGACAGGAGATGTTAGACGCGGCCCTGTCGTTGTCAATTACCCGATTGGGCTGCTCGTCCGCGCGAGACGCGCCGAGGTCCAGCCGAGATCCAATTGTCTGCACCTGGCCTATCATTGGACCGCTATATCAGCGGGGGCTTTGGCTGGTCAGGTGTCAGACAGGAGTGCGAGCGAGTCATGGCGCGTCCGGTGCGCTGCGTGATCATGCGCGGGGGAACCAGCAAGGCGGTCTTTCTCAGGGAGCCCGATCTGCCGGCGAGCCCCGAAGCGCGCCTGAAGACGATCCTCGCGATCTTCGGGTCGCCCGACCAGCGCCAGATCGACGGGTTGGGCGGCGCCGATCCGCTGACCAGTAAAGTCGCCATCATCGGTCCGGTTCGGGCGGGCAATCCTCGCGCCGCTCACACGCACCTCACGTATACCTTCGGCCAGGTGGAAATCGCCGAACCCGAAGTCGATTACATCAGCCTGTGCGGCAACATCAGCGCGGCGGTCGGCGCCTATGCCGTGTACGAGGGGTTCGTGGAGCCGACCGAACCGATCACGGTGGTCCGCGTCTACAACACGAACCTGGACCGGGTGCTCACGCTCGAAGTGCCGGTCGAGGGCGGCCGGCCCAGGGAGCACGGCGACTATGCCGTGCCCGGCGTCCCGGGCACTGGTGCCAGGATTCTCGTGGATCTGTCCGACACGGCCGGCGGAGCGACGGGCTCGCTGTTGCCAACCGGGCGGGCGATCGATCGTCTGGAGGTCGCCGGCGTCGGCGCCATTGATGTGTCGCTTGTGGACATCGGCAACGCCCACGTCTTCGTGCGCGCGCGCGATGTGGGCCTGGCCGGGACCGAAACCGCGGCCGAGATCGATGCCGACGCCGATCTCACGAGCCGGCTGGAACGCATTCGCGGCGCCGCGGCGTACCACATGAAGATGGTTTCGTCGCCCGAGCGCGCGCGCCAGGACAGTCCGGCCACGCCGCTGCTCGGCATCGTCAGTCCACCCGCCGACTATCGGAACGACATCGGGGACTGCACGGTACGAGCCGCGGACAGCGATCTGGTGTCGCGCCTGATGTTCATGCAGCGCATGCACAAGACCTACGCCGGCACCAGCACGGTGTGCACGGGCGTCGCGAGTCGGCTGCCCGGCACGGTCGTGCACGAGGTGACGCGCCGCGAAGCGGTGGACCACGCCGCCTTCAATCAAGACGCCATCAAGAAAGATCTAGTCCGGATCGGCCACCCGGCAGGCGTCATCGAGACGGAGACGCGGGTCGAGCGCAGCGGCGATGTTTTCGTCGTGCGCCGGGCCACGCTTGGCCGCACCGCCCGCCGCATCCTGGAGGGCTACGTGTTCGTGCCCGACCTTGAATGCTCCTGAGCGCGCCGGGAGCCATCGGTCCGCTGCGGCTGAAGAACCGCGTCGTCATGGCGCCGATGGGCACCAACTACGGCAGCACCGACGGCTTCGCGACCGACCGCGATAAACGCTACTACGCCGAGCGCGCCCGCGGCGGCGTCGCCCTGATCGTGACCGAGGCGATGAACATCTCGGCCGGCGCCCGCAACCACAACAACTCGCTCTGCGTGTTTCACGACGCGTTCATTCCCGGATTGAGCGCGCTGGTCGGCGCGATCCACGACCATGGCGCGCTGGCGGTCGCGCAACTCAATCATCGCGGCCAACTGCTGCGCCGATCGGTGCTCGGGATGGAGCCAGTGGGCCCTTCGGCGGGAAGCCATCCCGCCACCGGCGAGCCGGTGCGGGCGCTAGGGGTCGACGAAATCCACCAGATCGAACGAGACTTCCTCGACGCGTCGCGGCGGCTGTGGCGCGCCGGCTACGACGCGGTGGAACTCCATGCCGCCAACGGCTATCTGTTCCAGCAGTTTTTGTCGCCCCGGTTCAACCGCCGCGAGGATGAATACGGCGGTGAGCTGGCCAATCGCATGCGGCTGCTGGTCGAGACCGTGAGCCTCATTCGCGCCGAGCTGCCGGAGTTCCCGGTGATGGTCCGCTTGAGCGCGACTGAATTCGCCGACGGCGGCTATTCCGATGAGGAGCTCATCCTGCTGGCGCGCACTCTCGAGCGGGACGGCGTCGTCGCGATCGACCTGTCCGGCGGGTCCAACGAAAGCCCCGAGCTGTCGCGTTTCTGCATCCAGCCGCCATCGTTTCCGCGCCGCTGCCTGGAACCGTACGCCCGGCCGTTGACGCGCGCGCTCGACATCCCGGTGATCATCGCCGGTCGCATCATCACGCCGGAGGACGCCGAAGCGGTGCTCCAGGCGGGCAGCGCCGACTTCATTTCACTCGGCCGCGCCCTGATTGCCGATCCGCATTGGTGCGCGAAGGCGTTCGGCGAGGTCGCCGCGCCGGTGCGGCTCTGCATCTCGTGCAACGTCTGCCTCGAGCGCCTGTCTCGCGAACGCGATGTCTCGTGCGTGCAGAATCCGCTCGTTGGCACGGAGTTCGAAACGCTGGCGTTCCTCGAGCCGCAGCTCAATCGCGTGACCCGACCGGAGGGAGAGCGCCGCAAGGTGCTCGTCATCGGCGCCGGCGTCAGCGGCGTCGAGGCCGCGCGCGTCGCCGCGGGGCTCGGTCACCTCGTCGAAGTGTGGGAGAAGAGCGACGTCGCCGGCGGGCAGATGCCGCTGGCTCTCGCCGCACCAGACAAGATGGATGTCGCCGGCGTGTGGACGTACCGAATCGTCGAGCTCGATCAGCTTGGCGTGCCGATCCGCTACGGACAGGTCATCACGGCGGAGCGCATTCGCGAGTACCGACCGGACATGGTATTCGTGGCGACGGGGGCGAGGCCTCGAGGGTTGCCGATGGCTCTGGACCTGCCGGGGGTGCCGGTGCGCCAGGCGTGGGATGTGCTGCTCGATCCGCAGTCGATCGAGCCCGGCGCGGCCGTCACGATTGTGGGAGGCGGTATCGTTGGCATCGAGACGGCGGATCTCCTGGCCACGCGCGGCTGCCGTGCGACCGTGATCGAGATGCTGGCGGCCGTCGCGCCCGACATGGCGCGCAACAACCGGTTCGAGGTGCTGGCGCGGCTGGCGCGTGCCGGCACCACGATCCTGACTGACGCGCGGATCGAGTCGGTCGTCGACGGGCAGCTCCTGGTCGTGGTGCGAGGAGAGCGCGTTCGCGTCACCCCCGGTGATGCGATTGTCCTGGCGCTCGGGGCGGTCGCGAATCGCGACGTGCTGCCAGCTGTCGAGGCCGCCGGCGCGCCCTACGTGCTGGTGGGGGACTGCCATCAGCCGGGGGATTTTCTGACGGCGATCCGCGACGCGTCCATGGCGGCGCTGGCCCTGAACCACCGGGTGCCCATCCGAGCGTAAACTTGCATGCGTCGCTCGTGGCGCAGACGTCTCTTCTGAGGATCAGCCACGAAGGCACGGAGCCACGAAGGCTCGGAGGATGTGGAATTCTTCGTGTCTTCGTGTCTTCCTGGCCAACAACGGCGCAAACGAGCTGAACACGCGTCTCGAGGTACCCGCATGCGTTCCGCGGTCGGTGTGCTCCTGTCTGTTTCGATTGTCGCAAGCATGGTGTCGTGCGCGCGCGCGCCCGAGACGGCACCAGCGTCGGGCGGCACGTTCAAGGTGGGAGTGCTCCTGCCGCTGACTGGCGCCACCGCCTGGGGCGGCCGCCCGGCTCGGGTCGCGGCCGAACTGGCGGCTCAGGAAGTGAACCGGGCGCACCTGGCGGGCAGCTATCAATTGGAGCTGGTCTTTGCCGATGGCACCTGCGAGCCGCGGACCGCCTACACGGCGACCGACAAATTGATCACCCAGGATCGTGTCCAGGTGCTCGTCGGCGAGTGGTGTTCGAGCGCATCGATTGCCGCCGCCCAGGTCGCCAACGACGCCAAGGTGCCGATGCTCGTCCAGATTTCCACGGCCGACGACATTGCCAGGAACGCGGGCCCCTACGTCTTCCAGAGCATCATCCAGAATTCCGCGATTCAGGACCGCGAAGGCAAGCTGCTGCTCGAGAAATTCACATTCAAGACCGCCGCCATCCTCGTGGAGAACAACGATTTCGGGTTGAGTTTTCGCGCCAACATCCGCAAGAGGCTCGAGCGGGCCGGGGTGCGGATCGTGCTCGACATCCCGCAGGATCGCCAGGACGCCAACTGGTATTCCACCATTACCCGGATCAAGGGCGCCGCGCCCGACATCGTGGTGCTATCGGTCTCGGCCGGTCAGGCCGCCAATTTCGTCAAGCAGTACGCCGAGAGCAACGTCAAGACCCTGTTGTTTTCGGACTACACACCGCCGCCGTTCATTTTCGAGAGCCAGGTCGGGCCGCAGGCCGGACAGGTGGGACTGGTGCGGGGCGCGTTCTTCTTGAACAGCCCCGACGCCACGCCGCGTCAGAAGGCGTTCGTGGCGAGCTTCGAGCCCGCGGTCGAGCGGGCGCTCGGCGAAAAGCGTCCCGCGGTGCACTGGGATATCGTGACCTACGACGCCGTCATGATCGTCGCCGATGCGGTCAAGCGTGGTGGGGCCGGTCCCGCCGGTCTGCTGAAGGCGATCGCCGCGACGAAGTATGACGGCGTCCTCGGCACCTACGAGTTCGACGAGAATCGCGCGATCAAACCGGAGGGTTTCGGGTTTGTATTCATTCGGACGACACCCGATGGAGGACTCGAAGTCGTCAGGTGACGGTTGGTTGACGTAGTCCTTGGCGAGCGTCCGCACGAGCATCGGATGTCTTTTCGTGTCTTCGTGTCTTCGTGGCGGATCTCGGCCGAGTCTGTTGTCCTGGGCGCTCCGTGCTGATCCAAATCCTCATCAACGGCCTGATCCTGGCGGGGAACTACGCCCTGATCGCGGTCGGCTTGACCCTGGTCTTCGGCGTCATGCGCATGGTGAATTTCGCGCAGGGCCAGTCGGCGATGATTGGCGCCTTCGTGGCGTTCACCGTCACGCCGTTCATCGGCTACCTGCCGGCGATCGCGGTGGCGATGCTGGTCAACGCCGCGCTGGGGGTCGTCCTCGAGCGCACGGCGTTCCGGCCGTTTCGAGGTGTGGAATTGAACGGGCTGATCGCGTCGATGGGCATGTCGATCATCTTGATCAACATCGCGGAACTGGCGTGGGGGACCACGCCTCGCACCTTCGACACGCCGCTCAATCACCTCTCGTTTACCTTTGGGACCGTGGGCGTCAGCGCCCAGCGTCTCCTGGTCATCGGCTGCAGCGTCGGGCTGCTCACCGGCTTGTGGTGGCTGGTGCGGTTCTCCTCGCTGGGCCGCCAGTTCCGCGCGGTCTCGGAGGACGCCGAGATTGCGGCCGCCATCGGCATCGACACCAACCGCATCTCTCGCACCAGCGTCGTGCTCGGGACGTCGCTGTCGGCCGCCGCCGGAGCCCTGACAGGACCGGTCAATCTGCTGTCGCCGGACCTGGGGCAGTCCGAGATGCTCAACGCGTTCGCGGCGATCATCCTGGGCGGGTTCGGCAACGTCAACGGCACGATTCTCGGCGCGCTGCTCATCGGCATGGTCCAGAGCCTGGCCGCTGTCTACATCTCCAACGCCTATTCGAGCTCGATCGCGTTCGCGCTGCTGGTCGTGACGTTGATATTCTTCCCGCGCGGATTGGTGCCGGAACGGGCGGATGAAAATGTGTAATGGCCTGTCCCGTTCGCCGGCAACCCTCAGATCGGCCACGAAGACACGAAGAAGCCACATTCTCATGAACCACAAAGATCACAAAGAAGGACAGAGACTCGAGGTCAGGAAGTTCATGAAGAGTTGTACATTTCTTGGCCTTCTTAGTGTCCTTGGCGGTCGTTGTGTTCTTTGTGATTCGGCCATCTGGTTTTGAAGGACGTGCCCGGCTTCGTCCGCATCGTGTTCGTGGCCGCGCTGGCCGCGTTGCCGCTCGTCCTCAATACCTACTGGATCAACCTGCTGACGCTGGCGCTCATCTATAGTCTGGCCGTCTACAGCATCAACCTGCTCACTGGACTGACCGGCCTGTTGTCGTTCGGACAGGCCGGATTCGTGGGCATTGGCGCCTACACCTACGGGGTGCTGAGCGTCGCCGGTCTGTCGTCTGTGATCGCGGCGGGTGCTGGCATGCTGCTGCCGACCGTGGTTGGCGCACTGCTGGCGCTCCCGGCCGCCAGGCTCCGAGGTCAGTATCTGGCCATCGGGACGCTCGGTTTCGGCGTGCTCGTGGCGCAGCTCCTCAACAACCTGGTCGACGTCACCCGCGGACCCATGGGGCTGCTCGGCATCGGTTCGATGGGCGTCTCGCGAACCGGGTGGTACTACCTCACCCTTGTGTTGTCGGTGATGATCGGCAGCGGATTGAGCGCGATCGGACGCCGGACCTATCTGGGCCTGCTGTTGAAGTCGGTCAAACACGACGAGATTGCCGCGGGCGCGTGCGGCATCGCCGTTTTTCCCGTCAAGCTGTTCGCGTTCTCCGCCTCGGCGCTGATTGCCGGCTTGTGCGGCGTCCTGCTCGCCGCCAACCTCAAGTTCCTGACGCCGGATCTGTTCGGCACGCCGGAGTCGTTCCGCTACCTGATGATGGCGGTCGTCGGCGGGGTGGGCAGCGCGGCCGGCGGCCTGGTCGCCGCCTTGCTGCTGACCCTGGTGCCCGAGCTGCTCCGTGCGCTCGGGGAGACGAACGTCCGGCTGCTCGTCTACGGCACGATGGTGCTGTTCGTGCTGTGGTTCCTGCCGAGCGGCATCGGCGGCCTCATCGACCGACGAGGCTCCGTGAAAGGCGCGCGATGACGACGAGGATTCACCACCGGTCGTCATGAACAGGGCTCACCCCGTAGCATGAAAATGACGTTCAACGGCAGAGGCCGCAGAGTTCGCCGAGGAAGAACCAGAGGAGTTCTCTGCGGGCTCCGCGTGTTCTGCGGTCAACTGTCGTCTTGTGTTGTAAGCACCCGCCCACCCGTCCCCGTCTTCGTGTCTTCGTGTCTTCGTGGCAGATCGCGCCTGTCGCCTTTGTTCACAGGCACCCGCTCCACCTGCCTCACCCGCCCGCCCTGCCCCAGGCGGTCGCCGTGGTGATCCTCGAGCTGCGCGCCGTCTCCAAGCGCTTCGGTGGCGTGCAGGCGCTGGAGCAGGTGGATTTCGTCGGAACCGCCGGCGAAGTACACGGGCTCATCGGACCGAATGGCGCCGGCAAATCCACGCTCATCGGCTGCATCACCGGCGTCAATCGTATTGACGCCGGCGAGATCGCCTTGCGGGGCCGGCGCATCGATCGGCTGCCGGTCCACCAGCGCGCACGACTGGGCGTCAGCCGCACGTTCCAGAAAATCCGCCTCGCGCAGTCGCTCACCGTCTTCGAGAACGTGGCGATCGGACTGGCGTCGCAACAACTGGCTGGCGCCTCGGGCTACCTTCGGCTGTTCGCGCCGCGATCGCTCGACGGCCTCGCCCATGCCGTGGGCGAGGCGCTCGAGGCGGCCGGCATCGCCGACATCGCGGCTGAGACCGTCGCCTCGCTTCCCTACGGCACGCGGCACTTTGTCGAAATCGCCCGTGCCCTCGTCTCTGCCCCGCACGTGCTGCTGCTCGACGAGCCGGCCACGGGCTTGACCGATGCCGAGCGCGAACGCTTGGGCGCGCTCGTTCGCGGCGTGGCAGCAGCCGGGCGTCTGGTCGTGCTGGTCGAGCACGATCTGGCCCTCGTCGGCAAGCTGTGCGATCGCGTGACCGTCCTGGAGTACGGCCGCAGGATATTTACCGGCACGCCCGCTGCGGCGCAGGATAACGAGCAGGTGATCACCGCCTACCTCGGGTCGGCCAGACTCGCCAGGGACGAAGGATCCAATGCCGAAGCACATTGAGGTGCGGGATCTCTCGGTGACCTACGGCGAGATTTCCGGCGTCCGGAATCTCAACCTCCGGGTGGGGGAGGGAGAAATCGTGGCGCTGGTCGGGGCCAACGGCGCCGGCAAGAGCACCACCCTCAAAGCGATCATGGGGATGGTGGCGCCCGCCCGCGGCGCCGTCATCGTCAACGATGAAAACGTGACCGGACAGCCCGCTCACACCGCCGCGCGTCGGGGTGTGGCGCTGGTGCCAGAGGGCCGGCGCATCTTCGCGCGCATGACGGTGCGCGAGAACCTCGAGGTCGGCGGCGTGACGCGGCCCCGCCGGGAGGTGCCGCAGCTCATGGACCAGGTGTTCGGATTGTTCCCGCGGATGAAGGAACGCCAACAGCAGCTCGCCGGCACGCTCTCCGGCGGAGAGCAGCAGATGCTCGCGATTGGCCGTGCGCTGATGTCCAAGCCGGATTTCGTGCTCTTCGACGAGCCGTCGCTCGGCCTCGCACCGCTGCTGGTCGAAACCGTGCTCGAGGCCATCGGGCGAATCAGTCGCGATCTCGGTATCGGCGGTGTGCTGGTCGAGCAGAACGTGGGCGTCGCGCTCGGACTGGCCGAACGCGCCTATGTGCTGTCACGAGGCCAGCTCGTGCTGTCCGGTTCCGCGTCGGCATTGCGCGGCTCGCCCCAGCTGCAGCAGGCGTACCTGGGGACGCTGGGCGGATGATCACCAGGGCAGGTGGGCAGGTAATGCAAACCTTTCAAGTCGCCGTGTGTATTGCAAGCAATCCGCAGGAGTAGCGCAAACCTTTAGGTTTGCCGTGGTGCCGTGATCACGCCGGTCCGGCTGAAGCCGGACGCTACGTACGAAGGAAGCCGGACACTTCGTGCGGAATATTGTCCGGGCGGTGGTGAATCAGCGTGAACAGTCCGGGAGTGATCAACAGGAGGATGTCAGGAATGTCGAAGGCCGCCGCTCTCCGACAGTTGTTCGCCGGTGACGCGCTGATCATCGCGCCGGGGGCGTACGACGGGCTGACCGCCCGCCTCGTCGAACTGGCCGGATTCCCCGTCGTCTACGCGACCGGCGCCGGCATCTCGAACAGCCAGCTTGCGCTCGCCGACCTCGGGCTGGTGACGATGACGGAGATGCTCGATCAGGTGCGGAAGATGACCGCGGCGGTGCACGTGCCGGTCGTGTGCGACATCGACACCGGCTACGGCAACGCGGTCAACCTCTATCGCACCGTGCAGGAGTTCGTGCGCGTGGGCGCCGCCGCCGTGCAGATCGAGGATCAGGTCATCCCCAAGAAGTGCGGCCACTTCGCAGGCAAGCAGTTGATCCCGTACGAGGAGGCGGTCCTGAAAATCCGCGCGGCGGTCGAAGCGCGAGGCGCCAACGACCTGGTGATCATCGCCAGGACCGACGCCATCGCGGTGGCCGGTTTTGATGAGGCGCTGCGCCGTGCGCGCGCCTATCACGAGGCCGGAGCCGACGCGCTGTTCGTCGAAGCGCCGCGGACGATCGAGGAACTGGCCGAGATTGGCCGCGCCCTTCCCGGCGTGAAAATAGCCAACATGGTCGAGGGTGGTCGCACACCGCTCGTGCCGGCCGCCGATCTGGACGCGATGGGATTCAAGATGGTGATCTATGCCAACCTGGTCCTGCGCTCGAGCGTGAAGGCGATCCAGGCAAGCCTGGCATACCTGCAAGCCGCAGGGGACACTCGCGGGATCCTCGATCAGATGATCACGATGGAGGAACGCGGCCGCGTCACGCGGAAGGATTTCCTCGACGAACTCGAACGGCGCTTCACCGATCCAGGCGCTTGACGCTCAGAAACAACCACCGAGGGCACCGAGCTCACTGAGGATTTC
>Ga0105248_10001283_pt1 | contig 28039 bp, 22 predicted proteins | sample KBSS34metaG_FD_81524 | JGI IMG/M metagenome (GOLD analysis project Ga0105248, IMG submission 81524) | Switchgrass rhizosphere microbial communities from Kellogg Biological Station, Michigan, USA - KBS S3-4 metaG | ecosystem: Host-associated > Plants > Roots > Rhizosphere > Soil | place... | reverse complement strand
GATTATGCCCACGGTCTTTCCGACATACTCAGTTCCCGCCTTGAAAATGCCATAGGCGCACCGGCCGATGTCGTCGGCGGCGATGCCGGCCAGCTTTGAATTGCCCATGGGGAACGCCCAGCTGTACGCGCCATCCTCGCCTTTGGTTGGCGCAACCCCGTTGATATAGAGGTTGTCCCAATAGAAGGAGGTGATGAGATAGGTGACCGGCAGACCCCGGAAGTACTCGTCCGCCTCCGCTTTGGCATCGAAATGCGGCACGCGATAGGTCTCTTGCAGGTATGGCATCCGCTTGTCATCGGCAGCCATCAGCTTGCGTGTGTCTTCGAGCGTCGACCAGATGACGTGCTGGACCCCTGCGGCCTTGGCAGCATCGGCGATATTCTTGGCTTGAACCTTTTCCCGGGCCCCAGAGAAGTGTTCCCAGAAATTGGTGATACCAAACACGCCATGCGCGCCGGCAAACGCCTTGGTCAGACTTGCCACATCATCGAGGTCGCCCTGAACCACTTCGGCGCCCTGCGAGGCAAGCGCCTGCGACGCCGGCTTGCTGGGATCGCGCGTGATGGCGCGAACGGAGAATCCGCCGTTTGGATCCGCCAGTATCGCCTTACAGAGTCGGCCGCCTTGCGTACCGGTGGCACCCACAACCGCAATCACTTTCCGATCAGCCATGTCTCACGTCTCCCATGCGCAGAAAACTTTGTGCGCCCCGGCACTCGACGCTCGTGGACCCATGCGCGTCTGACTCATTCGACCTGATTCACGGGTCCAGCTCGCGGAGCCGAAGCCTGCCGTACTTTCGATCGCGGAGATTGTTCTCCCGCGCGAAGCTCGTGTACGCGCCTCTGACTGCTGCTTCAAAACAGCAGGGGCAAATCCTAGCACAACTCAGGCTAGTGCCCTGTGTGAACGACATCACGACAGCGCGACGCCTGCTCGTCGTTGATAGGCGTCGAAAACATGTAGTAATCTGCACGCTCAAATTCAGCCGGGGAGGGTTTTGCGATGACCAGGTGGATATACGCGGTGATGACGAGCGTCGTCATGGCAGGGGCGTCGGCGACCGCGCAGTGGCCGATCATTCCGGACCCGACCGTGCCGCGTACCGCGGACGGCAAGATCAACTATGACGCGCCGACGCCGAGGACGCCGGACGGACATCCGGATCTGTCAGGCATCTGGATGCGGGCCGAAAGCGGCCCCCCTCGTACGGGCCGCGGCGGGGGCGGAGGTCAGCCGGGCCGCGTGCTCACCGACGTGCCGGTTGAGCGTTTTCCGTACGATCCCAACGGCCCTCCGGTCGCGACGTTCAACAACGCCGGCGCCAACATGGAAGGCGGTCTGCCGTTCACGCAGTGGGCGAAGGACATCAGGAAAGCGCGGATGGACAACTTTACGAAGGACAATCCCGACTCGAACTGCCTGCCGCTGGGATTCCTGGAGTACTTCCTGCAACCGCAGCCGCGACAGATCATGTACGTCGACCGCCCGATCAAGAGGATCCTGTTCCAGTTCGAAGCCAACTACGGCCTGTGGCCCATCTACATGGACGGCCGCAAGCTGCCGCCGCAGGGCGAGCCGCAACCGTGGTGGTACGGCTACTCGGTGGGCCACTGGGAGGGCGACGACCTCGTCGTGGAATCGAACAACCTGCGCGGCGCCGAGGACAGCCCCTACGACGGCTGGCTCGACATCGACGGCAGCCCGTACAGCAACCAGGCCACGTTCGTCCATCACATCCGACGGCCCACGTTCGGGCACCTTCAAATCGAGGAGACGGTCACCGATCCGAAGGCCTACACCCGCACGTTCACGGTGCGCGTCGATCAGCGGCTCCTGCCCGATCAGGAGATGATGGAACACATCTGCAACGAGAACAACCAGTTCGGTCGCCGTATCGAACTGGCGAAGTAGCCGCCGGCCGGCCACGCGCTTACCTTCGGTCTGCTTGTGAGTACGCGGGATGCGTCCGCGATACGGCTCCTGCGCTGGAGCCGTCGCGGCGCATCGGACGGGTGATGAGTGAAGTGAGAAGCGGAGGGCGCGTCAGCGCGTCACGGTAATCTTCACATATTCGTTCGTGAAGAACAGCCCGTCACTGCCACGAGCCTGGAGAACATACTCGCCGGGCTCGCTGAACGTCGCGCGCACCGCCCACAAGTTGTCGGGGGGCACCGGTGGCGGCGACCAGCGACGCGCAGAGGCCGAGCCGCCCCGCTGGTCTTCCCAGGTCTTGAACTGCGGAGGATCAAAGGTGACGTGTCCCGGGCTGCGGAAGACGACCCACGACGTCCGAAGACCGTAGGCCGCGCGCTGACTCGAAGGCTTTCGGAAGTCAGTGGGATCACGTGGTTTTCCATCACGGCCTTTCTCGGAGTACTTGGGAAGACCATCATCGGTGGTGACGGCGCTCAGGATGATGGGCTCGCCCGCCTTGGCCGTTCGATGCGCGTCTCCGACGATGCGGACGACCGGCGGCTTGTTGTCCCGCGGTGGCTCCTCCACACCAGCTTCCCGCTGCATGCCGTTGTCGTCCTGAATGAAGTAGGTCAGCAGCGAGCCGAACGTCTTGTACGTCTTGCCGCGTGACTTGAGCGTCCAGACGACCTCTTTCTCCTTGTCGAAGTCCTTCGGCAGCGTGACCTTGAACACCCACCGGTTGGTGCGCGGCTGAAAATGCGTCGGCTGGCCCGCGTCGGGTCCCAGTGGTTCGACGATGTTGTCGGGACCAACCGGAATGTCGAGTTCTTCCTGCCAGTTCTGATTGTGGTAACTGAACCACATGTCGATTGTGCCGTCCGGATTCGTATGCCACCCGTCATAGGTAGGAATCACGCTCAGGCCGCTCGAGATGGTCTCGACGTTGTCGTTCACCACCTTCTGCCCGACCTGCTCGTTCGCCTTGACCTGTGGGTCCACCTGCTGGCCGCGAAGCCGCGTGGAGATCGCAAACGGTACGGTCACCGCGAGGAGGCCCACCAATCCCCAGCTCGCACGTCGCAAGAACATGCCTGACATCGCTACTGTCTCCTATGATCGCGTTCGGCGGGACGCCATGGCGCGGATCCTCCGCGCCATGGCTTGTTCTGACTTCGGCGCTATCGTGAACTCGTGCCGGTCGCGGTCGGCCGCGCCGAGGCCGGGATCTCGGAACCCTTCAGATAGTTCGCCGGCTCGAGCTCCTCGAAGCAATCCGGGCACCCGATAATCTGTTCGCCCGTCAGGCGCAGGAACTCTTTCCGTTTCGCGAGCTCCTCCTGGTACTGCTCGTCGGTCAGCTGAATCGCGTTGTCGAACGTCATGAACATGTTCGCCTGGGTGGGGAACCCGAACCGCGTGAAGTTTCTCCCATCGGTCATGTTCTTGTTGGCGTCGGTCGTATCGAACCACCCGATCCACTGGATGACGGTGCCCTTCGGCAGCAGCGGCGCGTAGTTGTCGTCGTACTCGTAGTTGCGCGTCCAGTTGTGGTCGTAGCCCGAGCAGTTGAGCGTCTCGATCACGGTGACGGAATGAATCGCCCGCATGCACATACGCACGCCGGCGGCGTGCATGTGCGGTTCGTAGTTCATCAGCTTGACTGGGGTCGGGGCGACCCAGAACGCCTCCATCCGCTGGCCGGCGGTGTTCCCCTCGATCTGGATGTCCCGGGTGTCGACGGCCGCGCCTCGGATCTTGTACTTCGGGGTGTATCCCGTGGGGTGCAGTTTGAACCCGACATCCAGATGGGCCTTTCGGTCCATCACGCTCGAATGAATGTGCGCGTTGAACGCCACGCGCGTGCCCGCCCGAATCAGGAGACCCGCGTCAGGCGGATAGGACTCGCCGTTGCGACCGACTTCGTGGGGCGCAAGAGCCAGTGGGGAGGATTCCGGGCTGTTCTCATCCTCGCCCAGGTTCTTGATCGTGGCATGGTGAAAGACGAATCGGCCACCAAGCTGGTGGATGTTCTTCGGCAACTCCGTTTCCGGAATTTCCATGAACTCGGCTGACGAGGTGTAGCGATCTTCCGTCAGGCTTATCGGCGCCGATGCGCCGATGTCAGTCACCAGGTCGGAGCGCATGAGCGGAACGAATATCGTCGGCGACGACACGATCAAATCCGGCTTCCCGAGTGCCCACTCGGCCACATCCGCGAATTTCAATGCCGGCGGCAAATCGGCGCGGTTGCCTTCCGGAGCGCCGTTGTCGGCCCAGGCCGCGATGAGGGCAATCTCCTTGTCGCTCAGGGACGGGTCGTCCTTGAAATGCTGAATGCCGACATTCGTTTCGACGTACGACGGCGGCATGACACCGCGCATCCACGGCGCGTATTTCAACTGGGTCCGCTGCTTGATCGAGCGCGCGTACGGCCGGACCTCCGTGTAGGTCATCAGCGACATCGGCGCCACCGAATCGGGCCGGTGGCACCGCTGGCAGCTCCGCTGGAGAATCGGCGCAATATCCTTGCTGAACGTGACCGGGCCGGGTGCCGTCTTTGCCGCGGCCGGGCGGCTCGACGCCGTCTGCGCCGCCGCGGGAACCGCAGCCCCCGCCACCACCAGCACCGACAGAGTCAAAGATTTCCAAATAAAATTCCAGCGGGAGCCCATACGTAACCTCCTACAGACGAAGCGCAGTTATTCTAGCACCCTAAACGTCACATCCTGGTTTGTCGCGATCAAGCCGTCATGCGCCTGGCAGCGCACCACGTATGTCCCCGGCTTCGAGAACGACGTATTGATGTGCCAGGTATTGTCTTTCGGCAGCGGCGGCAGCGCATACCCGGGCGCAAATGACGAGCCGCCGCGAGTATCCTCCCACATCTTCTCCTGAGGCGGATCGAAGGCGACCAGACTCGCCTGCCCGACGTCTTCCCGGCTGCTGACCTCGGCCGTCGGATCGCCGCGGTACAGGAAACAGCCCATGCGGAACCCGCGGATCTGGAAGAGCTGTGCGCCCCCCGCGCTCGGCGCGCCGCAGTAGAACAACTCCGTCGCCTGGCCGCAGACGTTGCCGCGCCCGGCACCGGCCGCGCGATTGCGCCCGTTGTTGTTCGTCCCGCCGACCGCCGGCCCGCGGGAACCGCCGACCCGCGGCTTGCCGTCATCGGTCGCGATCACGACGAGCTCGCTCGGCTGGCCGGCCTTGATCGTTCGCGTGGTTTCGCCGCGGATCGAGACTTTCGGCGGCTCGTTGCCGCTCATCGGCACTTCGTTGTAGAACTCGCGCTGGATGCCTTCGTCGTCTCTCACGTACTGCGTCAGCAGCGTGGCGTACGCCTTGTATGTCCTGCCGTGAGCCGTCAGCGTCCAGACGACTTCCTGCTTCTCGAGGGAGGCGGCGTTGGGAATGCGGACCGCGAACTGCCACCGGTTGTTCCGCGGAAGAAAGTGCGTGGGCTGGCCGCCATCCGGCGGCTTCGGCACGAACGGTCCGGTGACGCTGTTGTCCGGACCAACCGGAACATCGACTTCCTCCCGCCAGTTCTGGTTCAGATAACCGAACCATAGATCGATCGTGCCGTCAGGATTGGGATGCCATCCCTCGTACAGCGCGACGACGCCCTGTCCGCGCGAATAGTTCAACGCCTGAGAGTCGTCGACATCGACCCGCTGCGCCCGAGCCGTTCCCGGGAAGGCGACAACCGCGGCGATCGCCAGGCCGACGATCGCACCCGTGCGGACAACAGCATCTATGATCCTCGCCGACATTTCCAGTCTCCTTCGAGCCGATCGATCTCGACTACCGGGCGCCGCCGGTCGATGGCCGCGCTGGCGTCGCCGGGGCCGTCGACGTCGTGCTCTTTCCCGGCTTGGGCACCGGCAGGTAGCAGGCCGGGCAGCCGATGAGCTCCTCCTGCGTCAGCGCGAGAAACTCCTTGCGCTTCGCGACTTCATCCTTGTATTCCTCGTCCGTCAGGAACTCGGCGTGGTTGAACATGATCAGCATGTTGTCCACCGAGCTGTTGCCGAACGTCGCCGCGTTTCGCGGGTCGATCACGTTGCGGTTCTTCGACGAATTGTCGAACCAGCCGGTCACGTGGAGAACCGTGCCCCTGGGGATGAGCGGCTCGTAATTCTCCTCGTACTGATAGTTGCGGACCCAGTTGTGGTCGTAGCCCGCGCAGCTCAGGGTTTCGACCATCTTTCCATAGATGGCCTGGAGGCACATCCGGACGCCGTTCGCGTGCATGTGCGGCTCGAAGTTGGTCAGCTTCATCGCCTGGGGCGCAACGAAGTAGCTGTCTTCCTGGTCGCTCTGCGAGTTCGGACGGACCAGGATATCTGTCCAGCCAAAGCTGTAGCCGCGTTCTTCGCGCGTCGGCTTGTAGCCGGTGGGATGCAGACGGAAGCCGAGGTCCAGGCGCGCATAGCGCTCGGAGCCTGGCGTGCCGACGGAATGGACGTGCATCGAGCCCCAGTTGACATAGCCGCCGGCCGGCACCAGATGGCCGGCGTCCGACGGGAAGACGTCGCCGTTCCGTCCGACTTCGTGAATCGGGAGCGCGCCGATGCCCGTGCCCTGGACCTCGCCCTGGATCTCTTCCTCTTCCGCCTGATCGGGACCGGACATCGCGGTCGTCCCATGGTGGAAGACAAACCGTGCGCCGACCGAGCCGGTGCTCGCCGCCTTGCTGTTGACCTCTTTGTACTCGGCGGACATCGCATACCGGTTTTCCTTGAGCGGGATCGGCGACTTGCCCAGAGAGCCGCTCCAGTCCGACGCGATCGCCGGGATATAGATCACCGGCGACGAGACGATGAGGTCCGGTTTGCCGAGCGCCCACTCGGTCGGTTCCAGCAGCTTGAGCGCGGGAGGGGCGTCCTTCGCGTCACCCTCGGGCGCGCCGCCGTCCACCCACCGCCCGACCGTGTCGATCTGCTCGTCAGTGAGCGAATTGTCGGCCTTCATCTTCTGGATGCCGATATTTCGCTCGAGGAACCACGGCGGCATCGCGTCGCGGGACCAGGGCGCATGGCGCAGGGCGGTGCGGCGCTTGATCTCGCGCGCATACGGTCGCACCTGCTGATAGGTGAGGAGCGACATCGGCGCCACCGAGGTCGGATTGTGGCAGCTCTGACAGCTTCGCTGGAAAATCGGCTCGATGTCTTTGTGGAAGGTCGGCGTCGCGCCAACGTCCGCTGCCCTGGCCGGTACCGCCCCCGCGCAGAGTGTCAGGATGCTCAGAACCCCGAGCAGACTCCATCGACCCTTCATCACACACCTCCAACTATTGAACGATTCCGAATGCGATCGGATTCGCGACGACATAGACCCGGTGACTGAGGTGGCAGTTGCGGCAGGTCGTCGCCACGTCGAGCGCGGCGCTCAACGCGGCCACACGATTCTTCGCTGCCGCTCCGGCCTCCATCTGCTGGAGCGCCTTCTGGCCCGCTCTGGCGAGCTCCGCTCCGTCGGCTGACTTGCCCGCGGCGAAGAACGCCTCGATCTTCGCGAAATTCGCCTTGAGCGCCTGTGCGTCTTTGACAATCGCCGCGTAGTCTTCCTGGTTCACGATGAAATGCTCGGCCAGGGAACCCGTGAACGCGCCGGTGAAGGCCGACCCGCTCCCGGTGGGATTCTCCGACATGTTGTCAATGCCGAGTATGTCGTTGTTGGCGCGCATCACGTCGCGGAATTCTTTCGGCGCCGCCGTCGGCGCCTTGGCGTACTGCGGCTTGGTCAAATCCTCGCGTTCACGAGCCAGCACCGGCTCGGACGGCTTCTGCGCTTGCGCCGCGAGGCCACCGCCGGCCGCAAGAACCAGGGCCAGCGCCGCCGCACTCGTCAGGAATCGCACCTTCGGTCTCATGGCTCGACCATCTCGACATAGGCGCCGTCGGGATCTTGCACGACGATGCGCCGAGCCTGGGCGTAGGCCAGCGAGACCGGCGCTTCGCCGGCTGTGACCACGCGCAACTTCGCTTGCCTGGCCGCGTTCAACGCGGCGTCCAGATCCCGCACGATGAATGACACGACACCCGTCGCCGGATCGGCGACACGGCCGCGAGCCGGCGCGGCATGGCCCGCCTCGCGGTATTCCACGATGTCCAGCAGACGGTTTGCGCCTCCGAGCTCGCCGCTCGCGGTTCGCTTCAAGTCGCCCGCTCCGGTCTGGGTCGTGCCCGGCGCGCCTGCCGCGAGATCAATGCCGAGGACGTCCTTGTAGAACGCGAGCTTCCTGGCAGTGTCCGCGGTCGTCAGCTCGACGTGCAGCCCCACCACGGGCGTCAGGTCGGTCACGGCCACCGCCCGGACGTCGTCTTCCCGCTCGATCTTGATCACGTATCCGTCGGGGTCTCTCGCCACGACCTGCGTCGGCGTTTTCGAGGCCCCGGACTCTCCGCCGCTCCACACGATGTCGGCCCCGGCGAGCTTGAGACTGGCGAGCGCGACTTCCATGTTGCTGACCAGGAACCGCGGGCGCACCTGGCCGGGATCGCCGAGACCCGGCTTGTGAGATGCGCGCTCGACACCGCTGAACTCCATCAGCCGCACCACCACACCCGTGTGCGGCACTTCGAACGTCGCCTGGCGATACTTCGCCCCGCCCGCGCTCACGAGACTGGCCATAGCCGAGTTCATGCTCGCCGCGGGGACGGTGGCGCCGAACATCTCGAGTCCAAAGGCCGTCCGGTAAAACGCCACGCTGCGGGCGAGATCGGAAACGGAAAAAGAGATGGCGCTCATGGCGACCACGCCGGACGCCTGCGCAGCCGATGGCTGCTGACCGGCATTGCCACGCTGGGCCGGTGCCGCCTGGACGGCAGCCTCGGAACTCAAGACCGCCGCCAGCGCGAGCGCCACAGACACCCCGACAGACACACTCCGCATGCGTCGACAGTTATACCAGAAACCCGGAAGGTTTTCCTTGACAAAAACGGCGGGATTCACAGTGAAAATCGACGCAATTGCAGGAGTCCGAGGAGAAGCAACGGTTCTGTCGCCGCGGTCCAGCCGGGAAAGCAGAGCCTGCTACGCGGTCGCCCAGCCTCCGTCGACGATCAGCGACTGCCCCGTCATGAACCGCGACTCGTCGGATGCGAGGAAGAGCGCCGCGCTGGCAATGTCGTTCGCGTCGGCGATGAGCTGGTCGCCGGGCATCCGAAGCGGCGTCATCTGACGCCACTTCTCCATGACGGCCGGATCGGTTCGGAAACCATCCCCCATGGGCGTCTTGGTCGCGCCCGGGCAGAGCACGTTGACGTTGATGCCGAGCGGCGCCACTTCGAGAGCCATCGCGCGCGCGAGGCCGACGACCGCGAGCTTGGCCGCGCAGTACGCGGCGAGCCCGGCGACGCCGACGTGGCCGAAGTTCGACGCGATCATCACGACTTTTCCGTACTGCGCGGGAATGAAATGCCGGAAGGCCGCGCGCGCGCACAGGAACGTCCCGCGGACGTCGACCGCGAACTGTTCGTCGAATTCGCTGATCTTCACCTCGCGCGAATCGCCGGCGCCGCCGACGGCGCCGGCCGACGTCACCATGATATGGAGGCCGCCCATCGACGCGATCGCGTCGCTGACCACGCGGTCCACGGCGTCGGCGTCCGTCACCTGAAGCGTCACGTACTCGGCCGCGCCGCCGTTCTTGCGGATCAGCTCGTCGGTCGGCAGCCCACCGTCTCGCGGGTCGTTTCGCCGCGAAGCGATCGTGACCGCCGCACCTTCGGCCGCAAAACGCAGGGCGATCGCCCGCCCGATTCCGGACGAGCCGCCGAGCACGAATGCGGATTTGCCCGCCAGCCGGCCGGCCGGCGCAGCTGCCGCGGCGCGCGTTTCAGTATTGGTCGGTGTGGTCATGACAGTGGAGAGACCCCTGACAGTGTGAAGACGCGGGTGAACCCGAGGAACCTCGAGTTCACCCGCCCGCACTCGGACTAGGCGTTGAAGGTCACGATGCCGGTAATCGCCGTGCGGTGAGCCGCGGCTTCGACCGCGTCGCGCCACCGATCGAGCGGAGCCCTGACCCCGACCATCGCGGCGCCGTCGATGATGCCCTTCTCCATCAGGCGCGTCCACCGCGGCAGATCGCGCTTCATCTGCACGCCCGCCATGTTGCCCGGGATGTGGATCTTCGCGCTGTTCGACCACGCCTGCGCGCCCACGGTGAAGTCGCCCGGCTGGCCGCCGCTCGAGGTCTTCATCACGCCTCCCGGCGGGCACAACGTATGAACCGTGTGCAGGACTTCGATGCCCTGCGGTTCGCGGTAGCGCTCGGCCTTCGGCGCGTAGCGTTCGTTGCCGACCGACTCGAGGATGTAATCCGGACCGTCCTCGAAGGGGCCCTGTTCGCCCCGCGATCCGATGCCCCCGGCAAACGGACGGCCCTGGAACGGATCTCTGGTCATCTCCCTCAGCTTCGCGACGATCGCGGCCTCGTTCTCGAGCGAGTTCGGATCGAGCGTCGCCGTCGCGCCGACCTTGGTCGCGAGATCGCGCCGATACTTGATCGGGTCGACCGCGACGATCGTCGTGGCACCCTGGATGCGCGCGCCCTGTACCGCCGCCAACCCGACCGGGCCCAGGCCAAACACCACGACCGTCGATCCCGGATCGACCGCATAGGGACCGACCATCGCCATCCCGAGCCCGCAGACGCCGACGCACGAGATGTTCGACAGCTCCGCGGCGTCGTGATTCGACTTGATCGGGACGACGTGCTCGTCCCACGCCACGGTCAGTTCGGCAAAGCCGCCGAGGCTCCAGAGCACCGGCGTCCCGTCCGCCATCTTCGCGACCGGACCGGTGGGACGCCCCGTCGCGGCGTGGCAGTGAGAGACGCGCTGCCGCAGGCAGTTGTAGCACTCCCCGCACTGCGAGGTCTGCGTGATGATCACGCGGTCGCCCGGCACCACGCGCCTCACCTGCGGCCCGACTTCCTCGACGATACCGACACAGCCGTGTCCGAAGATGTTGGCGTTCCTTGCCGGCATCAGGTTTGGCGAGTCGAGCACGTTCACCAGCGTGTAGCACGCCTGCGACGCCTGCGTGCGGACGACCAGCTGCCGCGGATGGAGTTGCTGCATCGTCAACTCCGCGACCTCGCACTTCGTCCCGAAACGTGTCAGCGCGGCAAACTTGCGCCCCAGGGTGGCCTGTGTCCATCCGGTGATGACGGCGGGCGCCTGGCCCTGCGCGAACGCGGTGCCGCCGCCAGCGACCACGGCCGCGCCGCCGGCGACGATCGACGCGGCGCTCTTCAGGATGTCACGGCGAGAGTACGACTGGGTGCCGTCTTCCAGTTCGATCGCCGAATCGTCCTCATGATTTGCTGACATACCAGACCTCCTCGTGGTCGAGCTTCTTTCATACTGACACCCACGCGGAAGACCTGTGACCTCTCTCAGGTGCGAGGCAGCGCGGGCTGGGCGGATATCGCGGGAGTATGCGGCCTCTCGAGGCCTCAGTCAAGCGTCGCGCCTGACTCTTGTCCGGGTCCTATTTCTTCTCCGGAGTCAGTCCCGCACGGACCGCGTTCCTGACCGGTTTGACCGTCTTCAGGTAGGCGAAGATCGCCTTGAGGTCTTCGTCCTTGACGTTTGCGTAGACGTCCACCGGCATCGGCGGCATCATGGCGATGCCTTCCGGTTTCTTGCCCTCGCGCATCGCCTTGACGAACTTCTCCTCCGTATAACGCATGCCGAGGCCCGTAGCCTGATCCGGCGTGAGGTTCGAGGCGACCGTCGAGCCCCATCCCCCGGTGAACGCGGTGAAATCTTCGGACGCGTGCATCTCGCCCGGTGTCGTGCTGGGCAGCTTGGTCGCCTGCGGACGGCCGGAGAGCAGGCTTGCCGGATCCGGCTTCATGGTCCCCGGGAGTTTCGGCGAATGACAGTCGTGGCAGCCCATGATGGCAACGAGATACTGGCCGCGCTCGACCTGGCTGTTCGCGGCCTGCGCGTGGAGCGACGGCAGGGTCGTGAGCGAGACAGCGAGTACGGACGCAATGCAGATGGTGATCTTCATCGAACGCCTCCGGTAAAAGAAGAACGGGGTCTGGCGCTGGATCTTGCCCGCTCCGTCTGCATGCGTCAAGTACCTTAGGGCCCGACGCCGGCGCGCGCGATCAAGTCTGTCCTGCCCAGACGGATGTCCTTGAATGTGTCCGCCGCGATGATGTAGTACCACGGCGCGAAACGCACCCGCAGCAAGCGCGCCTTGTCACCGCCTTCCGCCGCGAGTCCGGGTGTTTCCGCTGAGCTCGGATCGAAGTCGACCATGATGAAGAGGTATCGATTCCCGTCGCTGGTCGAGCCTTCGGCGCCGGGCGCGACGTCGCCGAAGCGGAGCGTGTAGAAGACGCCGCGCTTGGTCTGCACCACGATCTCGCCGCGATTCGACACCAGCTGCCCGTTGGTCGCGAGGTAGAAGCCCTTGCGCGCGAGGTCGGCGCGATCCTCGCTGCTGATCGAGCTCCGGGTGAGCTCCTGGCTGAGCGTCGCAGTGACACCCGCCGGCTTGGGCAGCACGCCGGTGATCCTCAGGCGGCTCGTCAGACTGTCGAGCAAGGCGCTCACTCGATTCAGATCGAGATGTTGCTGGGGCTGAAGACCATTCAACGTCCAGGCGCCGTCGTGGCCGCGCTGCAACAGGAGCGTTTCACCCGGCTCGACGCGACCCGTCGATCGATCGAGCGAGTAGTTGCGGAGATTCACCGCGACGATCTCCGGCGACTGGATCTGCAACACGTCCCGATCGATCCAGTCGGCAAATGCCGTCGACAGTCGCAGGTCGCCGACGGTGCTGATGTAGACCCGTTTCTGATCCGGAACGCGCACGTATCGCAAACCGGGATGACCAGCGACGGGGTTTCCGAGAATCACGTCGGCGAGAATCTGGTCGTGCGCGCCGCGGACCACCAGCCGGATGCCGCGGCCCGTGACGTTCGGCCGGGTCGTGTCGATCGGATCCAGCACGCCGCACCGCTCGTGATCCGCCACGTTCTCGCTCGCGACATCCTCCTTGCGAAGCGCGATGAGCGCGGCGGCGGTCGTGGCCAGCCTGTCACCGCCATCGACCGGATAATCGTGCTGCGAGGGAATCGTCCAGCGGCCGTTCCGGTTCTGCACCTTGAACGGCTGGATGGTGGCGGTGCGCGCATCGAACTCGGTGACTTCGAGCGATGCCGCGGCGTTCGGATCGCGAAACTCGGGAAATAGCAGAGCGCCACGATCCGCCGACGCCTCGCTGGACCGGATCCGCGGCGTGGTCGCCCAGGTCACGAGCAGAAGGGCGAGCGCGATGCCGCCGAACACCGCCGTCGTGCGCGCGGCGCTCACACCGCCTCCACCAGACGCTGCATGGCGCGAGCGCTTTCACGCTCGCGCCGGATCCGCCGGACGAAAATGGCGACGCCTGCCAGGAGGACTGGAACCGGCGGGAGAAGAACGGCGAGGGTCTTGATGCGCGTCCTGATCGTCCGGATGGCCGCTCCCATCGCTTCCCGGCTGGCGGAAATCCTTGCGTCCTTTGTCAGCGCGATGCTGGTCTCGAGCACGCGCAGCTGCCGGTTCTCCGCCTCTTCGAGATTGCGCACCATGATTTGCTTGGCCTGCACATCGAGATCGGTGCGCGCGTTGAGCTCGTCGACGCGAATCTTGAGACGGCCACGCGCGGCCTCGAGGGCCTCGCCGGCGTCCTTTTCGGCTTGCTGCTCTTCGGTCGTCCGGCGTTCGACAAACGTCCGCGTCTGGGCATCGAGCCGCTCCAGCGTCCGGTGCCGGGCGCGCCGGCTGCGCAGTGCCAGCATCGACTCGTCACCGGCGAGCACATCAATCGCGTTCAGAAAGAACGCGACGTTGTCGAGGCCGGCCGAAGGCGGCGCCGACGCGCGCAAGTTGAAGAAATCGTCCGAAATGAAATCGATATCGGCCACCACGATGACATCAACGGGTTTGGCCTCAGGCGTGGTGACGATCGGCTGCCGTGATCGGACTCGCTCGGCTATGACGTACTGCCGGTGATCGGTTTCGCGGCTCGCATTGGTGTTGATCAGCATGCCGCGATTACTGGGAACGACGAGGTCGAAGAAGCTCGAGGAGCCTGATACCGTCCCGGTCTGCACCAGCGGATCCAGGTCGAAGCCAGCGTCTTTCGTCGGCAATAGATACCCGGGATAGAGAAACATCACTTCCTGCAACCGCGCGGTGATGGGGTTCGTGCGGTTGAACGCGTCCGGGTTGCCGTTGGCGGCCGACACGAACACCGCCTCCTGTGGCAGATCCGCCATGCCGGGATGGGGATTGAACGCATCCCAGGCAATGCGCGCCGGCACCCAGTTGATACCGATGCCCTCGAGCGCCTGCCGGATGTTGCCGTATATCAGCCGCGCCGCCGGCTCGCGTCGGTTGGGGTCGATCTGGCTCGCGAGATCGGCCGCTGGGGCAAGCCGCAGATCGATGATCGGCAAGGGGTCGACGAGCAGGAGCGTCGGCACGCCACGCCGAACGAGCGCCATCACGAGATCCAGGTCGGTTTGCGTCATCCGCGAAGGCAGCACAACGACCAGGGCGTCAACCTGCGCATCTGCCGCAGAGGCCGGCGTCACTTCGACGACATCGTACTGTTTGCGCAGCTCCTGGACCGCGGCCCAGGCCGCGTGCGGCTCGTTCTGCTGATAGTCGATGCCGCCGAGCATCCGCACGTCGGTGTCGACCACGCCGACCCGCTTCCGCATCGCCCGTGTCACCACGCGAATCGCTCGCACGACCTCGTTTTCCGGCGACAGTCCCGGGTCGAGGAACTCGATCACGCTCTCGTCGGTACCGCTCGTCACCGCGACGCCCAGGTACACCTCACGCGCGGTACCGCCGGCCGACACATCCGCGACGCGCCGCGGCGTGATATCGAAGCGCTCACGCGCCACGCGGGCGGGTTCGGAGTACGGCTCGGTGTCTTCGATAGTGACGGCGACGCGCGCACCGGCGCGAGCGGCGATCTCGCGCAGGACACTAATGAGATTCTCCCGCGTCTGGACGAGCTGCTCGGGCACGTCAGGTGTGACAAACGCCTGAATCTGCACGTCGCGGTCAATTGGTAGCGCGGCGAGCATCGTGCGGGTTTCGGATGCCAGCGAGGAGAGCCGCTCGGCCGTGAGGTCGAAGCGGATGTGCGTGCGGCTCACCAGGACCACCAGGGATGCGCACGCGACGACCAGCGCCGCGATCCTCACCACCTCGTGCGCCGCCATCGGGAGCAGCTGGGCGCCTCTGGGCCATCGGGGCCGCTCGAGGACCACCACGTCGACATACAGGAACAGGGCCGCCAGGCTCGCGAAGTAGGCAATCGCCGTCAGGCTCACGATGCCATGGGTGAAATCGGCAAAATACGGCATCACGCTCCACGGCGTGACCCACGTCGTCCAGCGCCCGCCGACGGTCGCCGCCGCGTCGGCGAGTCCAACCGGGACCGCACATAACGCCGCGCCAAGAATGAAGGCGATGGTGGCGTTCGTGGTGACCAGTGACGCGAACATCGCGACCGGAATGAGCGCCAACCCAAGCAGCCAGAAACCGAGGTAGTTCGCCGCGAGCAAACCCCAGTCGGGGTGCCCCAGCCAACGGAGCACCAGCGTGTGACTGAGGGACAGGGCCAGCGAGACCGCGTAGATGCCTGCCGCTGCGAGATACTTGCCGAATACGAGGCTGCGTTCGCTGGCGGGAAGGGTCAGCAGCAGCTCGTCGGTCCCCTGCTTGCGCTCCTCGACCCATAGATTCATCGCGAGCGCGGGTACGAAAAACAGCAGGAGATACGGGAAGATTTCGTTCAGCGAATCGAGGTTCGCCAGGCTGTTCAGAAAGAAACGCGGGCGCCAGAACGCGGCGGCGGCGCTGAGGAAGATGAACAGCGTAATGAACACATAGCCGGTCGGATTGCGGAAGTAACGGCCCAGGTCCCGCTTCACGAGCGCGAGACAGGTCGCGGAATCGTTGCGGCGCCGGTTCACGCCGCCCCCGTCGAATCGCTGCGGGGCCGCGCCGTCAATTCACAGAACCTGGACTCGAGGGTCCCGCCCCGGCCCAGCGCCTCGGGCGTTCCGTCAAAAACCAGTTCACCGCGATCGATCACCAGCACGCGATCGGCAATCGCCTCGACTTCCTGGAGGATGTGGGTCGAAATGAGCAGCGTCTTCAGGCGGCCGAGTTCCCGTATGTCGCGACGGAACTTGAGAATTTGCGCGGGATCGAAGCCGGCGGTCGGCTCGTCCATGATGACGACAGGGGGATCGTGCAGCAGCGCCTGCGCCATGCCCACGCGTTGACGAAGTCCCTTCGACAGTTTCCCGAACGGCTTGTCGAGAATGGGTCGAATGTCGCACAGCTCGGTGACGGTGTCGATCCGGGCACGCAGCGCATCCGCGGAGAGACCTCGCGCCTCGCCGAAGAACCTCAGCCCCTCGAGCGGCGTCAGGTCGGCATAGCCGGCACCATTCTCAGGCAGGTAGCCAACCTGCGTCGCCGCTCGCTCCCGCTCGGTTTGCACATCGAAACCGCCGATCGCAGCGCTCCCGCTCGACGGCGCGATGAATCCAGTGAGTATCCGAATCAATGTGGTCTTGCCGGCACCATTGCGGCCGAGCAATGCGACGATCTGCCCCGCCTCGATCCGGAACGTCACACGCTGGAGTCCGATGAATCGGCCGTAGTGCTTCGTGACCCCCCGCGCTTCGATAGTCCCGGGTGCGTGCCCGGACGATTCCTGCATATGTTCGCAACCGGTCGGCCGATAGGGCGACGAGCGGCTAAAAGCCCTGAGCATACTGCCGATCACGGCGCCATATCTAGCGTCCGAAGCCTGAGCCTCTGCTAGCATCTGCCGATGAACCCCCTGGAAAAACCGGCTGGATCATGGCTCGCTGAAACCGGCCTACGTCTCTCCGAGTGGTTCGAGCACTGGTTCCCTGACGCGTTCTCGCTCGCGTGCGTCGCACTCATGATCGTGTTTGGGGCGACACTCCTCCTGGGCAATTCACCGCTTCAAAGCGCGCGATGGTTCGGGGAAGGATTCTGGGATCTCGTCGCTTTTACGATGCAGATGGCACTGATCATCCTGACCGGCTACGCGGTGGCGATGTCTGCGCCGGTCTTCAGCATCATTCGTCGGCTGGCGGGCATCCCCAGAACAGGGCGGAGCGCGGCCGCATTCGTCGGACTGTTCTCCATGCTGTCGTCGCTCGTGTCATGGAGTTTCAGCCTGGTTTTCAGCGCGCTCCTCGCGAAGGAGGTGACCCGGCGCGTGCACGGCGCCGACTATCGCGCGGTCGGCGCGGCGGCGTACCTCGGCGTCGGGAGCGTCTGGGCGCTCGGCCTCTCATCGTCGGCCGCCCTCATCATGGCGTCGCCCGCCTCGCTTCCGCCGTCCATTCTGCGAATCAGCGGGGTGATTCCGCTCGGCCAGACGATTGGCCTGTGGCAGAGCATGGCGGTCGCCCTCGTCCTCGGAGCCCTCTCGTACGCGATCTGCTATTACTCCGCCCCCGAACCCGCTCAGGCCCGCGGCATGGCGGACATGGGCGTGACCTATCGCGAGACCGCGACCGCGATCGGTCGACCGCAACGGCCGGGCGAATGGCTCGAGCATAGCCGGCTCCTGACCGTGTTCGTCGGCGCCTGCGGTCTGGCCTACATCGTGAGCGAGGCGGCGACCAAGGGGCTGATAGTCCTCCTCGACCTCAATCACTTCGTCTTCGCCTTCTTGATCGCCGGGCTCGTTCTCCACGGCCGGCCGCGTTCGTTCACCAACGCCATCGCCGCCGGCGTGCCGTCGGTCGCCGGCGTCCTGATTCAGTATCCGCTCTATGCCGGGATCGTCAGGATGATGACCGAGTCGGGCCTGGCGAAGCGCCTGGCCGAGTTCTTCATCCACATTTCGACCGCTCATACGTTCCCGCTGCTGGTCGGCGTCTACTCGGCGGTACTCGGATTGTTCATTCCGTCGGCCGGCGGGAAATGGCTGGTCGAAGCGCCGTATATGCTGGCAGCCGCCACCACTCTCAAGGTGCATCTCGGGTGGGTGGTGCAAACCTACAACGCAACCGAAGCGCTCGCCAACCTGATCCACCCGTTCTGGATGTTGCCGCTGCTGGGGATACTCGAATTGAAGGCCAGGGACATTGTCGGCTACGCCACGCTGCAATTCGTGGTTCACGTACCGACCGTGTTGTTTCTCGTCTGGGCGCTGAGTTACACGCTCTCTTACGTGCCGCCGGGCTTTCCATGAACCGCGAAGCCGGACCGCGGGCGGTTGGGCGCGCCCGTACTACCTGAGTGCGTCCGCCTCTCCAATCGCCGCGACCAGGTCGTTCAGAAACCGGGCGGCGCTGGCCCCGTCTATCACCCGGTGATCCGAGGAGAGCGTCACCGTCATCATCGGCCGGACGACGATCGCGCCGTCAACGACCACCGCGCGATCGACGATGGCGCCGACGGCGAGAATCCCGGCCTGTGGCGGCACGATGATCGCGGTGAAGGCATCGACACCGAACATGCCGAGATTGCTGACGGTGAATGTCGCGCCGGTGATGTCCGCGGGCTGGAGCTTGTTCGCCTTCGCCCGCGCCGCCTTGTCGATGCGCTGCCTGGCGATCTCGGCGATCGACGCCGCGTCGGCGTCGTGGATGACCGCCGTGACCACCGCATTATCGACGGCGATGGCCAGGCCGACATTCACCTCCCGGTGCAGCGCGATGCGACCGTCGGACCAGCTCGCGTTCATCCGCGGATGCTTCCGCAGTGCGCGCGCCACGGCAGCAACGAGCAGATCCGTGTGCGTCGTCTTCACGCCGCGCTGCCCGTCGAGCGTCGGATTGCGCGCGTCGCGGGCCGCCTTCAAGTTGCTGACGTCGATATCCCGCGACACGAAGAAATGCGGCACGGTGGTCCAGCTCTGGGTCGTCCGCTCGGCCATGATGCGGCCGATTGAGGTGATCGCGTCCGCAGCGCCTTCCGATGGCGCGCGGGACGGGGCTGCCGCCACGTCGATCCCGGGAATGGCCGCCTTGGCGCCCGAAGCCCTCAGTATGTCGTCGACAACGATCTCGCCGCCGGGCCCGGACGCCTCGACCTTGCTGATGTCCACGCCGCGCTCGCGGGCCAGCTGACGGGCTTTCGGCGAAATGCGTGCGCCCGAGGTGGGGGAGGGCGGCGGTTCGACGGCGGCGGCTGCCGCGGCGGGCGCGGCGGCGGCACCGGTCCGGCCGGTTTGCGTAGGAGCTCCCTGCTGAGGAACCGTTTCGCCCGGCTTCAACAGCCAGGCAATGGTCTGACCCACGGGCACGACGTCACCGACCTTGGCGGTCACGCCGCCGAGTATGCCGTCGGCCAGCGCCTCGACTTCGACCACCGCCTTGTCCGTTTCGACCTCGAGGAGCATGTCGCCTTTGACGACGTGGTCTCCCTCCTTTTTCATCCAGGAGATCAACTTGCCGGTTTCCTGCGCCATTTCGAGGGCGGGCATGACGACGCTCACAGCCATGGTGTTGTTGTGACCCTTTTGAGAAAGGAGCGATTAAGTATGGGCGGCAGCGAAAGTTCCCGACAGCACCCGTGACCGTGCCGGAACAGTCAACCGGCCTCGCCGGCCAATCGACCGCGCTGGCATCCGCCGAACGGTCAGCGCGCGACGGCGCCCTCGGCCTTGGCGCTGGCGGCAATCATCTCGACGACCTCGTTGTTCGGAGGCGGCTCGAGCTCACGCGTCGTCGGCAGCGGCCCGTCGACGGTCACGTACGGCCGGCCGCATACCAGCAGCCGCTCCGCGGGAAAGCGTGTGATGATCTCGTGACCCGTCGCCGTCACCACGATTTCCTCTTCAATTCGCGCGGCGGTCCAGCCGTCGGTCGAGGGCCAGAACGTCTCGAGCGCGAACACCATGCCCGGCTTGATCTCGTGCGGGTGATCGAGCGAAACGAGACGGCTGATCATCGGTTTCTCCCAGATGGCCAGGCCGATGCCGTGACCCATTTGCAGCGCAAACGCCGCCTCTTCATCCGGGAAACCGAACGCCTGCGCCTTGGGCCACACCGCCGCGATCTCTGCGGTCGTGCGTCCCGGCCTCACCAGCTCTATCGCGGCGTCAAGATAGTCGCGGCAGCGCTTGTAGGCGTCATTCATCGCATGTGATGCGGAGCCGATCGCGAAGCTGCGGTAGTAGCAGGTGCGATACCCCATGTAGGAATGGAGCACGTCGTAGTAGACCGGATCCCCGGGCCGCAACATGCGATCCGAAAACACGTGCGGGTGAGGAGAGCACCGTTCGCCGGAAATCGCGTTCACGCCTTCGACGTACTCGGAGCCCAGATCATAGAGGCGCTTGGCCACGAGCCCGACCGCCTCGTTCTCCCGCATGCCCGGTTTCATCGCCTCGTAGAGCTCGTGATAGGCCGCGTCGACCATGGCGGCGGAATGCGTCAGGAGCAAGATTTCGTCTTCCGTCTTGATCTCGCGGGCGTCCGACATCAGCTGCTGGCCGTCGACAATCGTCAGTCCTTCTTTTTGCAGCGCGAAGAGGATCGGCGGCTCGACCACGTCGACTCCGACGGGCTCCCTGTGAAGCCCGCGCATTTCGAGCTCGACCCTGATTTTCCTGGCGACTTCTTCGGATCGCCCCATCTCCGGCGTCATCGCCCCGCGCATCAGCGGAATGCCCGCGCGCGAGCGCTCGCCGAGCCAGTCGCAATTGAGCTTGTGGTGCCTGGCGGCCGAGCCGAAATCCCACAGAATGGGCTCGTCGTTCTGCGGCAGCAGGGTGAAACGGCTGATCTTGTCCTGGGCCCAGGTGCCGATATGCGTCGACGTGATATACCGCACGTTGTTCATGTCGAAGCAGAGCACCGAGCCCATTTCCGACTTCTGGAGCAGCGCTTTGACACGCGCGAGGCGCTCCCGGCGCAGTCGATCGAAATCAATCCGCCGCTCCCAATCGACCGCCATCGTTCCGTAGGTCTTTATCGCCACGCCAGCTCCCAGCCTGAAAACATCAGGTTAGATACCAACATTCACTTCCCAATAGGGTGCGCCGGTTTCGGCCTCAACCCCGTCCGCACAACTTCATTGCAAGGTCCACGACCTGGCGTTCAGTCGGCACCGTGACATCCTCGAGCGACGGCGAGAACGGAATCGGCACGTGCAACGCGCAGAGCCGCGTGACCGGCGCGTCGAGGTTGTAGAACGCTCCCTGCGCCACGACGGCGGCGAGCTCCGCCGCCACGCCGTAGCGGCCGTATCCTTCGTCCATCACGATGCAGCGGGAGGTCTTCTTCACCGATTCGATCAGCGTCTGCTCGTCGAGGGGCCAGGTAGTACGCGGGTCGACGACTTCGATACTCAGGCCAAGCCCTTCCAGCACTTGGGCCGCGCCGAGCGCGGTCTGGACCATGCTGCTGGTGGCGATGACGGTGAGATCGCGCCCTTCCCGCTTGACGTCCGCGACCCCGAGCGGAATCACATAATCCTCGGTCGGCACCGGCCCCTTGACCTTGACGTAACTGATCTTGTCCTCGAAGAAGACCACCGGGTTGTCGTCCCGAATGGCCGCCTTCATGAGCCCCTTGGCGTCGTACGGGGTGGACGGCACGACCACCTTGAGGCCCGGGATATGGCTCGGCCAGGCGTGCAACGATTGCGAATGCTGCGCCGCCGAGCGCCGCGTCGCCCCCATCGTCGCGCGGACGACCAGCGGCACCTTCCACTTGCCGCCCGACATGTAGTGAATCTTGGCGGCCTGGTTGACCAGCTGATCCATGATCAGCGTCAGGAAGTCGCCGAACATGATGTCCACGATCGGCCGCATGCCGGTCATGGCGGCGCCGACGCCCAGGCCGGTGAAACCGGCCTCGGAGATCGGCGTGTCGATGATACGTTCCTTCCCGAACTCGTCGACAAGCCCCTTCAGCACTTTGAAGGTCGTGCCCGCCTCGGCGACGTCCTCGCCCATCAGGACGATGGTGGGATCGCGCCGCATTTCTTCGGCGATCCCCTCCCGGATGGCCTCGCCGAAGGACAACTCGCGAACGGGCGCGGCTGACAATGTTTCACTCATAGGTGCTCTCTACGCGAAGATATCCTCGTTCACTTCGGACGGATCGGGATACGGCGCGCCGACCGCGAACTCGACCGCTCGGTCCATTTCCGCCGTCAGTTTCGTCCCGATCGTGTCAAGCGCTGCCGCGTCGGCCAGGCCTTCCGCGAGCAGCCAGTCGCTCAGGAGCTTGATCGGATCGCGTTCGCTGACCCACTGCTGTTCCTCGACTTTGGGCCGGTAGTACGCCCGGGCGATATCGCCGACGTGATGGCCGTGATAGCGGTATGTATTCAACAGCATGAAAGCAGGACCGTCGCCGGCCCGCGCGCGAGCGACGAGGGAGCTGGCCGCCTCGTACACGGCACGAACGTCCTGGCCGTCCACCTCGACAGCCGCGATGCCGAAGGCGGCCGGGCGGCCCATGATCTCGCCCGCGGTCGTCTCCGAATAGTGCGTATACTCGTTGTACTGGTTGTTCTCGCAGGCGTAGATGATCGGCAGCTTCCACAGCTGCGCCAGATTCATCTCCTCATAGAGGATTCCCTGATTGAGGGCGCCCTCGCCGAAAAAGCACACCGTCACCCGCCCGTTCTTGAGGTACTTCGACGAGAACGCCGCGCCCGTCGCGAGACCGGCACTGCCGCAGACAATGGCGTTGGCGCCGAGATTCCCGGTGTCGGGGTCGGCGATGTGCATGGAGCCGCCCTTGCCTTTGCAGTAACCGAGCTTCTTGCCGAGGAGTTCGGCGAACATGCGATCGGGCGACGCGCCTTTCGCGAGGCAGTGTCCGTGGCCACGGTGAGTACTCGTAATGTAGTCTTCGCGCGTGAGCGCTTCGCAGATGCCGACCGCGATGGCTTCCTCTCCGATATAGAGGTGCGCGAGGCCAGGCATCAGCGCCCGCGTGTAGAGGTCGTTGACCCGTTCCTCGAACAGGCGGATCGCGACCATCTGCTGATACATATGAAGCAACCGTTCGACAGCGAGGCGACCGGTTGCCGAGGTTTTCGTGACGACACTCATGCGTGAAACTCCTGCCATACGCGCCATCACCGTAAAGACGATTGCGAAAATCGTGGTGGGCGAGCCCAATGCCAACGTTCGCCTCAGCGATGATCCACCTCGCCGGAACGATTTGACCCGGTTCGGGAGTGTACTCACGAATAGGGCAAAAGCAAAGCCGGCGGGCGGGCTTCATCGGTGCTTTTTCGCGAGGTCTTGTTGACTCTGCCGGACGGCGCGAGTGAAGCCACTTTGACTACAATCGTTTCATGATCACGATCCGCAAGAGTGACTCCCGTTTCAAGGCCGATCGCGGCTGGTTGAAGTCGCACTTCACCTTCTCGTTCGCCGACTACAACGAGCCGGCGCATTCCGGCTTCCGCTCGCTGCGGGTGATGAATGAGGATCGCATCAGCCCGGGCAAGGGCTTCGGTCCGCACGCCCACCGGGACATGGAAATCATTACCTACGTGCTCGAGGGCAAGCTGCTGCACCGCGACAGTATGAGCGGTCCGCATACGATGGGGCCGAACGAGATTCAAACCATGTCGGCGGGCGATGGGGTGGTGCACAGCGAGCTGAACGCCTCTGAGACCGAGCCGCTGCATCTGGTGCAGATCTGGATCGAGCCGTCAGCGGAAGACCTGCCGCCGTCGTACCAGCAGGTTGCGTTCTCCGCGTCGGACAAGCGCGGGCGGCTGCACCTGCTTGCCGGCCCCGCCGACCCGCAGCGCAGTCCAGCGACGACCATTCACCAGGACGCCCGCCTTTACGTCGCCGAGCTCGGCGCAGGCGAAGAGGTGTCGCAGGCGCTGACCGCCGGCCGTCACGCATGGGTGCAGGTGGTTCGCGGCGAGGCTTCCCTCAACGGGCAGCTGCTCCACGCCGGCGACGGCGCATCGATCAGCGGCGAGCCGCGGGTCGACGTCAGAGGCGGCCCTCCCGGCGGTGAAATCCTGCTGTTCGATTTAGCGTGACTGCCATGGCGCAAACAGTTGTCGTGGTCACGTTCTATTCCCGGCAAGGTGGAACCGAGCGTCTGGCCACGGCCGCAGCGGTTGGCGCTGTCCAGGCCAGGGCCGGCATCCGCATGCGGCGCCTCGCCGAGACCGATCTATCCGCCACGCTCGAGCGCTACCCGGATGCGCGGGAATCTCTGACGCGGATGCACCGCGAGTACGTGGCACCGCGCGAGGCAGACGTCATTGCCGCCGACGCGCTCATCGTCGGTCTGCCCGACGGCATGACGCCGGCGTCGGCGGAGTGCGTGGACTATTTCGAGATGCTGGCCAGGCTGGGCGCCGAAGGACGGCTGGCCGGGAAGGCGGCCGCCGCCGTCGGCAATGGTCCCACCCGCGATCTCATCGATCGTGCATTGTCGGCCGCCGGCCTGACTGTGCTCGGCCCTCATGAAGGGAGCGCGGGCGGCACGACCGAAGACGCGGTTGCGCTCGGGCGCCGGATCGTCGCCGCTGCCGGATCGTCGAGTCGCGCCTCGACCTAGTACGGCCCGTTCGCGAGCGACCGCCGAGAGCCAATCACCCTTCCAGCTCCTGGCCGCTCCGATCGGGCAGCGTGAAGATCAACCCGGCCGCAAGCAGGAAGAACGCTGACGTGCTCGCCAGCGCCAGACCGATTCCGATTCCGGGGAACGTCGAGAGCGCGCCTATGGTGTATGGCGCAACCGCACCCGCCATCCGTCCGATGTTGTAGCTGGTTCCCTGCCCCGTTCCGCGCACCGCGGTCGGGAACTGCTCGGCGACGAAGCTCCCGAACAGGCTGAAATAGCCGTGGCCGAAATAGCCGAGCACCGGACCGAGCAGCAGGAGCACTCGCGGGCTTCGCGCCATCTGCCCGTAGATCGGCACGAGCGTCGCCGCGGCGAGCATGAACAGGACGAACGTTCGCCGGCGTCCGAGCCGATCGGCGATGAACCCGAACGTCAGGTAACCGAGATAGGCGCCGATCTGCACGGGGATCAGCCAGCCAAGCGACCCGACCACCCCCATACCGGCACCACCCTGGGCGACAGGGCGCGACAAAAACGCGGGCAGCCAGAAAAAGATTCCCCAATACGCGAATTGCACGGCCGACCCGAGCAGGATGATGCGCATCGTACGGGCGAGGAGCTGCGGCCCGAAGATGACCGCAAACGGGTTGGCCACGGTATCGGCCGCGGCCCGTCGTCGCGTCCACGCGGGAGGTTCGTGCACGTTGCGTCGGATCCACAGCGTGAAGAGTCCCGGCGCCACGCCGACGACAAACAACCAGCGCCACGCCTCGGGACCGAGGCCCGATCCGAGGATAGCCGCCGCCATCAGTGCCGCCAGGATGTAGCCAATCGCCCATCCTGACTGCATGATGCTGATCGCCTTGTTCCGGTGCGCGGCGGGCCAGGTCTCGCTGACCAGAACCGCGCCCGACGCCCATTCGCCACCCATCCCGATGCCGAGAATGGCTCGCCACATCAATAGTTGAATGACGGACTGCGAGGTCGCGGCGCCGAGTGATGCGAGCGAAAAGATGGCAATCGTGCCCATCAATGCCCGCGTGCGGCCGAAACGATCGGCGACGTATCCGAAGATCAACCCGCCGACGCCGGACATCACGAGCGTGACGGTGCCAAGGAGACCGGCGGTCGCATCGTTGAAACCGAAGTACTGCCGCAACTGCCCGACCGCCATGGCATAGAGCATGAAATCCATGGCATCGAGCATCCAGCCGAACTTTGCCGCGATCAGGACGCGCCACTGCTCGGGCGAGATCGTGCGGTACCACGGACCGGGAACGGACACGCTCGTAAGGTTCACAGTTAATCTCCCACCCGACTTGATAGCCGCGGCCATGTCCGGCGTTCTCCTACATAAGGTGACCAAGGCCTCGTGCAGGGCTGCGCAACGGTATTTCTACTTTCAAATGGTTTCACCTTGTGGCATTATCCCGGGTCGTCAATTCCACTTTTTCGCCGTCTGCTGGTCGCTGGCAACTCCGCCACCCGCCGTTGGACCGAATCTGTGGAAACCACGCCGCCCTGAAGTCGTCTTATAGACCGCAGAGGCGCGAAATGGGGAACGCTATTGCGCACCGCCACGTCGGAAAACACCCTCCCGCTGCGAGTCCACGATGTCGGATTCCTCCTCGATCGACTCGGAGAGGATTGTCATCCACTTCAGTTCCTGCGGGAACTGACCCAAAACGCGATCGAGGCGGTTCTACGGACACCCGAAAAGTGTGGGCAGGTTATCTGGGACGTGGATTGGCTCTCGCATGACCTGGGTGAACATTCTGCCTTCAAGCTGAGCATCACCGACACGGGCTGCGGGATGACCGGCGAGGAAATGTGCACCTATATCAACCAGCTTTCCTCGTCCGGTGCCATCCAGGCAAGCGATGGCAACTTCGGAGTTGGCGCCAAGGTGGCCGCCGCCACTCGGAACCACGCCGGACTCATCTACCTGTCGTGGAAAGACGGCCACGGCTCGATGATTCACCTGTGGCGGAATCCAGAGACCAAGCAGTACGGACTGCGGCAGATTGAGAAGCCGGACGGCACGTTTGATCATTGTGCGGACCTCGACGACATCGTGAAACCGGCGGTCGTTGGCTCCCACGGCACGAAGATCATCCTGTTCGGTCATTCAGCCGACCATGACACCATGAAGGCCCCCACGGGAGCCACATGTCCGTCGATGTGGGTCGCGAGATACCTGAACAGCCGCTACTTCACGTTCCCGGCTGGTGTCACGGTTCGGTCGCGGCAGGGCTGGGAGCATCCACGAGATAGTACCGACGTCAACGTCCTCCGGACCCTGACCGGTCAAAAAACTTACCTTGAGCAGCACAAGGAGTGTGGCGGTGTTGTCGACCTCGAAGGCGCTCGGGCTCATTGGTGGATTCTCAAGGACGAGTCGGCCCTCGCCAGCAATTCGGGTTACATCGAATCATCGGGGCACATAGCAGCCCTCTATCGAGAGGAGCTGTACGAGATGGTCGGCGGCCGGGCCGGACAAGCCAGGCTTCAGCAGTTCGGGATCGTCTTTGGCTACCGCCAGGTCGTTGTGTACATCGAGCCCTTGACCGAGGGCAGTGATCGTCTTACGACCAATACCGCCCGCACCGAACTGCTTCTCAACAATCAGGTTCTCCCGTGGGCGGACTGGGCCGCAGAGTTTCGCGACAACCTGCCAGAGGAGATAGCGGCGCACATGGAGGCCATTGCCTCCCGGGCAACGGACGCCGATCACTCAAAATCCATTCGGGACCGGCTGAAAACGCTGCTGGACTTGTTCAAGGTCAGTCGCTATAAGCCGTCGCCGAGCGGGCCATTGCAGATAGGCGAGCCCGCGCCGAACGCGGGTGGTGTGCAAAATCGAGGGGATGGGGCTCCAGGACGAGGCGTAGCTAGTAGCGGCGCGACGGCGGCCGGCGATGGCGAAGTCGGCGGAATCTACTCAGCGTTCCTGAAGAATGAGGGCGTGGCGGGAAAGCAGACTCGCCGGGACCTCTTCCCGAGAGTGCACTGGATCAGTGTCAAGGACGGCACCCGTGAACTGGGCGAGCTCGAAGACCGGGCGGCACGTTACCTGGAGGAGCAGCACGTCCTGAAAATCAACGCCGATTTCCGCGTGTTCACCGATATGGTGGACCACTGGGTCGAGGTGTATACCAGGGAACATGGGTTCATCGCTCGACTTCGCGAGACGGTGCGTGACGCGGTTCACTGCTGGTACGAACAGAATTTGACCGAGACCATCATTGGACTTCAGGCGCTCAAGGGCAGCAAGGAATGGTCCGCCGATCTCTTGCAGGACGCCTGGTCCGAGTCTGCTCTGACAGCTGTCGTGATGCAGCGATACCACCCCTACAACTGCATCAAGCGTGAGCTCGGAACGAAGATTGCTCCGCTCAGGAAGGTTGGGTGAAATCCCGTAGGGTTCGTTGGGACGGATAAGTCGAACCTGCCAGAATAACTGCGAATAGTCGGCGTATCTCGACTTATTACTGAGAGTAAGTCGGATCCGTCTTCCTT
>Ga0105248_10001282_pt1 | contig 28057 bp, 31 predicted proteins | sample KBSS34metaG_FD_81524 | JGI IMG/M metagenome (GOLD analysis project Ga0105248, IMG submission 81524) | Switchgrass rhizosphere microbial communities from Kellogg Biological Station, Michigan, USA - KBS S3-4 metaG | ecosystem: Host-associated > Plants > Roots > Rhizosphere > Soil | place... | reverse complement strand
CGCCTCTAGCGCCCTAACCTCACTCGGCAGACTGCCAGACGGCGAGTTCGCTCCCGGACGGATCGATGAAGTGAAAGCGACGCCCGCCTGGAAAAGAGAAGATCGGCTTGGCGATCGTGCCGCCTGCCTTCGACACCGCATCGCATGCCGACCCGAGATCGTCCACGCGAATCACTGGGAGCGGCGCAGAAAGCGCTTCGGCGGGCTGTCCATTCAAGCCGACATCCACATCGCCTGTCGTCGTGGCTGCATAATCGGGGCCATAATCCGTGAACGCCCAACCAAAGGCCTTGGCGTAGAAGCTCCGCGTCAGCTCGTGCGCGGTGACGCTTGGGAGCTCGACATAATCGATGAGGGCGCTTGCCACTTCAGTACCTGCGGATCAGTCCGGAGAGTCGTCCCTGTATGCGGACCCGGCTTTCGTCATACCGCTGCGCTTCGTAGCGGGAGTTCGCCGGATCGAGACGGATCGTTCGACCCTCGCGATGATAGGTTTTAAGGGTCGCTTCCTCATCGTCGATCAGCGCTACGATGATCTCACCATCGCGCGCCGTGTCGACCTTCCGGATCAGCGCGAAATCACCGTCGAGGATCCCTTCGTCGACCATGGAGTCGCCCGACACCTCCAGGGCATAATGCTCGCCCGGACCGAGCAAGGCAGCCGGTACGGCGAAGCCTTCAGTCCCCTGTAGCGCTTCGATCGGAGTGCCGGCGGCGATCCGCCCGTGGAGTGGAATCTCGATCGTGTCGTTGGAGGCTGCAGGTACGACCAGCCTTGGCGCCACAGCGGCGGGAGTCGCAGATTCGGGCAGCTTCAGGACTTCAAGGGCGCGCGCCCGGTTCGGCAGCCTTGCGATAAATCCCCGCTCTTCGAGCGCCGAGATAAGGCGATGCACCCCGGACTTCGACTTGAGGTCGAGCGCTTCACGCATCTCGTCGAAACTCGGGCTTACGCCAGACTGGTTCAGGCGCTCGTTTATGAAAAGGAGCAATTCATGCTGCTTCGACGTGAGCATCGCGGTTCCCCCAGAGAACAGACAGGGAACGTGTAGGCAACATACTGGGGTCCGTCAAGGCGCCCGATCAGCTTCCGCCGCCCGCGATCCTCGTCTTTGTCTCCGCGATGGCCTTTTCGTTTCGTTTGACTCCGACCAGTTCGCGCGCCGCGTTCATGAACTGCAGGCCATATTCTTGAGCAACGCTCTCCTGCATCTGGGCCTGGGTCTGGGAGACAAGCCCTGGTGCGGCGAGCGCATTCCCCGGCGTGATCTTGTTGAGCTTCACTACGAAAAAGCCCTGACCTTGACCGGATGAAACCGTGCGAACCTTCCCCTGGCTCATGCTGAACAGCACCGCGAGCGGGGGCGGCACCTGGCCGCGGAACTGGGCCAGCTGGATGCGGCGAGCGCTGATCGGCTCGACCTTGACTGGCACAGCCGCTCCTTTCGACGCATCCGCGAGGGAGGCGTTCGCGCTTTTGGCGCCGATCGCATTGGCAAGCTGCTTGGCACGCTGTGAGGCTTGGTCGTTGATCCAATCCTGGACGACCCTGTCCCGAATGCTCGCAAGAGGGGCAGGAGCCGCCGCAATTACTCTCGCTGGAGCGACCATTGCATAGCCTGCGTCGTTCGGAAGCGTTTCGATTACCGGCTCATCGTTCTCCGCCAATTCAAATCCGCTCTTGAGAGCAGGAGCCAGTTCGGGCGCCAGCTTGAAGTTCGGGTCGCTACGGGAACGACCGTCAGCAGTGATCGGTGGGGTCTCGGTAGGCGTAAGCTTGGCTGCGGCAGCTGCCTCGCTGAAGCTCGATCCATCATCCAGCGAGTCCTGGACCTTGGTTACGAGATCTTCGAGCGCGGTCTTCTTCTTCTGAGCGGCAATCTTCGTTGCGAGTTCCGGCCGGACTGCTTCGAGCGGCTTGCCGCCCTCACGCTTGATGCCGTCGATCTTTACGACGTGCCAGCCGATGTCGGACTGGATTGGACCGACGATGGACCCGTCCTGCGCGCTGAAAACGGCCGCTGCCACCTGCTGTCCAGCCAGGTCATTGAATTGCTCGCGGGTCTGGGGTCCGACCGAGATGTCGGCGGCGCTCAGTCCGGCGGGGGCCGCCGCGGCCGCGAAAGCCTGTCCGCCGCGCGCGCGTTCCGCGATGGCCTGTGCCGCAGCCCTGTCGGGCACGACGGCCTGGCTGATAATTCGCGTCTCCTTGGGTGCGTAAAGCGCGCGGTTCTGGTTGTAGGCGTCCGCGATCTCCTTGTCGGTCGCCTCCACATTGCCGACCTGATCGGGACCAAACTTCGCGATTCGTAGGATGCGCTGCTCCGGGACGACGTAACGCTGGCGATTCGCGCTGTAGAAGCGATCGAGGTCAGCTTGGGTGGGGTTGAGACCCGCCTTGAAGGCCTCAAGCGGTACGAACGCGACCTCTCCCTGACGCGCCTCGAGAAGCACGGAAGCATAGGGGGTCGCCATCCCGATGGGGATGCGTGCGTTCACCGCTGCAGGCGCGATGAGCAGCTGCTGCAGCAGGCCGTTGCGGATGATAACGCGAACGTCTTCGTCGGTCATCCGCTGCTGCGCAAGGAACTGCGCGTAAGCCTGCTCGCTGAACTGTCCGTTTAGGCCCTTCGTCCCGGGCAAGGTGGCGATTTGACCATCCACCAGCCGCTTGGACAGGTTGAATCCGAACTTCGACGCGAAGGCCTCCAAAGCCCTGGCGTCGATAAGTGCGGTGAGAAGCTGATCGAAATCCCCCGAAATTGCGCCATAGTCGGCCTCGGGATTCTGCTGCCTGACCTGCGCAAGCCGTCGCTCCATCGCGCGTTGCATGTCGCGGTCGCTGACTCGCTGCGATCCCACTTTCGCCATGGTGTCGGCACTGACTCCGAAGCCGCCGCCGCGGATGACGCTCTGTATGTCCCCCATGGCAAAGCCGACGAGGATGAGCAGAAGGATGACCACCATGATGGACGTGCCGACCTTCGAGGTCGAAAGGCGGCGGAAGGAAGCTAGCATTGAGGTCTCGCGTGAGGCCGAAAGGGAAGCGCCGCTTTAGGTGGGGCTTCGCCGGCCATCAAGCGTCGCTTCCAACCGTTCTTCAGGGCCGCTAGGGCCGCGCTCGTCACTCAAGCGGGGAAGATCATGGCGCGCAGGATGTACGTCGTCGGAAATTGGAAGATGCACGGGCTGTCCGTCGATCTGGCTGAGATCGAAGCCATAGCAGCACAAGCGCGAGCATATCCGGCGGTCGACACGGCACTGTGCGTTCCAGCGATCTTGATCGAACGGGCCGCCCGCACCGTGCCAAACTTCACCATTGGCGCTCAGGACGTGCACTTCGCCGAAAAGGGCGCGCACACGGGCTGCGTATCCGCCGCGATGATCGAGGATGCAGGTGCGCATCTGACGATCGTCGGCCATTCCGAGCGTCGCGAAGGCCAGCGCGAGACGGACGAGGAAGTAAGATCGAAGGCCGAGGCAGCACTTACCGCTGGCCTCTCGGTGGTCCTGTGCGTCGGCGAGAGGCTAGAGGTGCGGGAGGCAGGGGCAGCAGTTCCTACCGTTTCGGCGCAGCTCGAGGCGTCCCTGCCGCGCGGTGAAGGGGTAGCTCGCGGCGTGCCGAACAAGTTTGCGATCGCCTACGAGCCGATCTGGGCCATTGGAACGGGCAAGGTCGCGTCAACGCAAGACATTGCGGAGATGCATTCGGCGATCCGGGAGCGCTTGCGCGCCTCCTACGGCGACGCCGCGGAGAAAGTACGCATCCTCTATGGCGGATCTGTAAACGCGGAAAATGCAGCTGAAATTTTCGCTGTCGAGGACGTCGACGGGGCGCTTGTCGGGGGCGCGAGCCTTAGTGCCGACAAGTTCATCCCGATCGTTCGGGCAGCGTTCGATGCAAGTCGCTAGTGGGGTTGTCGGAAGAGAAGCACGTCGCGCCATTCACCGTATCCAGGACGAATCAGGACGACCCCATAAACGGTGCCTGCGACGCCCATCGGGAAGGGGCCTGCGTCAGCTTCCGTCCGGTGGAATAAGGTAGGGAATCCGCCGACAAATCCTTCCCTCACGGCATAATCGTGAACTGCTCTGAAGCGACCCGGGATGTCATCGATATCGATATTGCCTAGAGCTTGCCTTGGAACGTCGCGCCATTCAGCACTTTCAGCTGGCAGCAGCACGCAGCCGCAAACCGCTCCGTGACCATAGTCGGCCTGGAAGCCAGTCGGGAATCCTCCAACGAAGCCATGCGTCACGGCATAGCTATTCACCGCGCGCATCAAATCGTGGAATTTCGTCGTCGTGGCGCCTGCTAGCTCAGCGACGGGCACATCTTGCCAAGCGACCTGTCCGGGCTTGATGAATATCGTCCCGCCAACGGTGTCCATTCCGTAGGTGGCTTCGTAGAAATTCGGAAACGCGCCCAAAAATCCCATGTGGGCGGCAGTCGTGGTTCGATGACGAAAGCTTTGCGCCATCAACGTTTCGGGCGTCTCGTGCACGGGATCGGGGAATTGTAGACCGGACCGCGCACGGCCTATTTGTTCTCGTGCTGCCGGGTCAAAGACCGTGAATTCAATCCTTGGATGCGTAATGACCTGCGGATCATCGAAAAAATGGATGAACCAGCTCCATGGGAGGGCAATGACGTAGGCTGACAGAAACATGCCTTCGGCAAGGATCGAACGTCCATCTTCCATCCGCGCAGAAACCTCGACGTCCAGTTCGGGATTTGCGGGGTTCGTCGGCGCCGGGTCTCGAGGATCGAACGAGGAAATGCCGCAGGTAAGGAAAACCGTGCTCGGTCCGGGAATGAAAGGAATGTTCCAGCCGATGCGAATGAACTCATTCGGGTTTCGAAAGGCGGGCACGCTCCAGATCGCGGCACCCTGAGTGCCTTGCATGAAACCGTCGGACTCGGAGTGCCATTCACCCTGCTGACCCGGCTCGATCTGCTTCGTGCCCGGAGTAGTGAAAGGATCTCGAGTGAAGATCCCGCCCGTGTCTGCCACCAGGCCGCTCTCGATACAGTGAAGCGGCTTCTGCCACTCGTTTCTCAGGATGCCTGTGAATTCTCGTTCAGCCATGGCCAGATCCTTCCCTGCGGGAGGCGCTGTACGCGCGGAGCCGAGCACCTCCGCAACACTGAGGACGAATACCACGAATATGCAGTTAGACGAAGTTATTGACGTGGAACAAAGCGTTGAAACCTTGGCCTTCGCTAGCTAGATGGTCGGCGCAAATCCCTGAAAGGCTGTCATGTTCAAGTTTCTTCTGATCATTCAGACGCTCGTTGCCGCTGCGCTTGTCAGCGTCATCCTGATGCAGCGGTCTGAAGGCGGCGGCCTGGGTGTCGGCGGCAGTTCGTCCGGATTCATGACGGCGCGTGGCGCAGCGGACTTCCTCACTCGCTCGACCGCAGTCCTCGGCGGCTTGTTCATTGCGCTTTCGATTTTGTTGGCCGCGATCGCGGGAGCTTCGCGTGAGCCAGTGAAGGTCGATACTTCGCTCGCCAACCAGATGGCTCCGGCGATTCCGCAGCAACAGGGCGCACCTGTTCCTGGCGCTCCGGCGACGCAACCCGGCCAGCAGCCTGCTGCCCCGGCGCAGAACCAGAACGCGCCGGTCCCGCTCGCTCAGTAACGGCGCCGTAATCAGATTTTTTTCTTATGCCGGGTTGCGCGGTCGCGCAGTTCGCCCCTAAGCCCCGACTCCCATGGCGCGGTTCATTTTCGTCACCGGCGGCGTGGTCTCATCGCTTGGTAAGGGTCTTCTCTCAGCCTCTTTAGGGGCGTTGCTTCAGGCGCGTGGCTATAAGGTGCGCATCCGGAAGTTCGACCCCTATCTGAACGTCGATCCGGGGACGATGTCGCCGTATCAGCACGGCGAGGTCTACGTGACCGACGATGGGGCCGAGACCGATCTCGACCTCGGTCACTACGAGCGGTTTACGGGCGTCTCCGCGCGCCAGTCCGACAACATCACGACGGGCCGCATCTACCGCGACATCATCGCGAAGGAGCGGCGCGGCGATTTTCTTGGCGCGACCGTTCAGGTCATTCCGCACGTCACCAATGCGATCAAGGAATTCGCTCTAAGCGATACGGCTGATTGCGACTTCGTAATTTGCGAGATCGGCGGAACGGTCGGCGATATCGAAAGCCTACCCTTCATTGAATCGATCCGGCAGCTTCGGAACGACCTAGGCCGCGGCAATTCGGTAAGCGTCCACACGACGCTCGTGCCGTGGATCGCGGCGGCCGGCGAACTCAAGACCAAGCCTACCCAGCAGTCGGTTCGGGAGATCGCGAGCCTTGGCGTTCAGCCCGAAGTCCTGCTGTGCCGCTGCGATCGACCGCTTCCCGACAGTGAGCGGGAGAAGATCGCTCTTTTCTGCAACGTGCGGAAGTCGGCGGTCATTCCGGCGCTCGACGCCCGGAACATCTACGATGTGCCGCTTCAATATCATGAAGCCGGTCTCGATGACGAAGTGCTGTACGCCTTCGGCATTACCGACGCACCCCGGCCGAATGTCGCTCGCTGGGCCGAGATCATGGACCGCATCGACCATTACGACAGCGAAGTCACGATCGGCGTCGTCGGAAAGTATGTCGGCCTGCCGGACGCCTACAAGAGCTTGCGAGAAGCTTTGGTCCACGGCGGAATTGCCAATCGCGCGAAGGTGAACATCCAGTGGCTCGACGCCGAGATGTTCGAACATCCCGACGCCAAGCTCGCCGAAGAGTTAGAGCCTCTTCACGGAATCCTCGTGCCGGGTGGGTTCGGCGAGCGCGGCAGCGAGGGCAAGATCGCATCCGTCAGGTTCGCGCGCGAGCGCAACGTGCCCTTCTTTGGAATTTGCCTGGGCATGCAGATGGCTTGCATCGAGGCTGCACGTAATCAGGCCGGCATCCAGGAGGCCTCGACGACGGAATTTGGTGAAACCTCTGAGCCAATCGTCGGCCTGATCACCGAGTGGATGAGCCCGGAAGGGCTGCAGGAGAGGGCTGCGGGCGGCGACCTGGGCGGCACGATGCGCCTCGGCGCTTATCCGGCAAAGCTCGACGGCAACAGCGTCGTTCGTGGTCTCTATGGCCAGGATGAGATCAGTGAGAGGCATCGTCACCGTTACGAGGTGAATATTCACTACAAGGATGCACTGGAGAAAGAGGGTCTCGTCTTCTCCGGAATGAGCCCCGACGGACGTCTTCCGGAGATTGTCGAACGTCCGGACCACCCCTGGTTCATCGGCGTTCAGTTCCATCCGGAGCTCAAGAGCCGCCCGTTCAAGCCGCATCCTTTGTTCGCGGGCTTCATCGAAGCCGCGGTGAAGCAGTCGAGACTGTTCTAAGGAACAGGGGTGGGCGGCGTTGGTTTGGGCGGCGAAAGGACGCTTCCCATGCTCGCGACAATCGCCATCATCCTGATCGTATTATGGTTGGCCGGCTTGCTCGTCTTCAAGACGGCCGGCGCGCTCATTCATATCCTGCTGGTGATCGGTATCATCATGCTCGTCCTGCACTTCGTCCGCGGCCGGCGGAGCGTCTAGTTTCAGCCGTTGCGGGCGGCAATGGCCGCCCCTAAATGCCGGCAATGACCAATACCGTCTCTACTCGTGTCGCGATTCTTGGCTCCGGACCTGCGGGGCTCACGGCGGCGATTTACGCCGCTCGCGCGGGGCTCTCGCCCATCGTGATCCAAGGCATTCAACCCGGCGGTCAGCTGACGACCACCACGGATGTCGAGAATTATCCCGGCTTCCGTGACGTCATCCAGGGTCCATGGCTCATGGAGGAGATGCAGGCGCAGGCCGAGCATGTCGGAACGCGCATGGTTTGGGACCATATATCAGCGGTTGACCTGAAGAGTCGGCCGATCCGGCTGACCGGGGACAGCGGCACGCAATATTTCGCCGATTCGCTGATCATCGCCACGGGTGCCCAGGCGAAGTGGCTCAACCTTCCCTCGGAAGAGCATATGAAGGGCAGGGGCGCGTCAGCCTGCGCGACGTGCGACGGATTCTTCTACCGGGGCAAGCGCGTCGCCGTGATCGGCGGCGGCAACACCGCGGTCGAGGAGGCGCTCTACCTCACCAATCACAGCCATGACGTCACGTTGATTCATCGGCGCGACAGCCTTCGCGCGGAAAAGATCCTCCAGGATCGCTTGTTCGCCAATCCGCACATCAAGATCATTTGGGACTCCGAAGTGGCCGAGTTTGTCGCTGGCGGCGAGCCGGAGGCCCTTGTCGGTCTCGACATCAGGAACAGGCTGACGGGAGAAACCAGTCGGATTGATGTCGAAGGCGCGTTTGTGGCGATCGGTCACAAGCCCGCCACGGAGCTGTTTGACGGCCAGCTGAAGCTGGACAGCGATGGCTATCTGGAGGTCGAGACAGGCACGACCAAGACGAGCATACCTGGCGTGTTCGCCTGTGGTGACGTCATGGACAAGATCTACCGTCAGGCCGTTACGGCTGCCGGTACTGGCTGCATGGCAGCGCTCGATGCCGAGAAATATCTCGCCGCGCAGGAGTTCGAAGCGCTCGCGGCCGAGTAGCTAAAGGACTTCGTCGGCGACCTTCTTCTGTCCCGGTTGGCCGGGGACAGGCTCAGACAGGTCCTCGCCCAGGCTGACGACGTTGTTGCTCTCGTCGACGTGGACGACCTTCGGCTTCAGCGTGCGCGCCTCCGCATCGTTCAATAGGCAGTAGCTCATGATGATCACGAGATCGCCCGCGTGCACGAGGTGCGCGGCGGCGCCGTTGATCGTGATCGTGCGGCTGCCGCGCGGGGCAGGGATGACGTAAGTCTCCAGCCGCGCGCCATTGGTGATGTCGGCGATGGTCACCTGCTCGCCTTCGAGCAGATCTGCCGCTTCCATCAGGTCGACGTCGATCGCAACCGATCCGACATAGTCCAGGTCGGCCTGGGTCACCGTCGCGCGGTGGATCTTCGACTTCATCATCACCCGCATCATTGTGGGCGTTAGTCCTTCCAAAGCAGCCTTGAGCGGCGCGCCTGTTAATCAGATTTGGTGCCGGAATCCAGAATTCAATGCTGCACCGCACAATTTATGGATAGGAAGCTTCTACGAAATAGAGGCCCTCGGCGGGTGCATTGAGACCAAGCTCGGCCCGATCGCGCGCTTCCAGCGCTTTGCGGATGTCGCCGGGCTGCCATTGACCGCGGCCGACGAGGCCGAGGCAGCCGACCATTGAGCGGACCTGATGATGAAGGAAGCTACGCGCAGCCGCCTTGATATGCACTTCCTCCCCGACGCGGCTGACCTGCAGCTCGTCCAGCGTCTTCACTGGACTATTGGACTGGCAGTGGACCGAGCGGAAAGTCGTGAAGTCGTGTCTCCCGAGGAGCATGGCCGCGCCTTCCCCCATTGCTTCGACATCAAGCGGGACGGCGACATGCCAGACGCGGCCTCGATCCAGGGCAGGAGGGGCTCGACGATTGAGTATGCGGTAGAGGTATTTGCGGCCGATACATGAGAAGCGCGCGTGCCAGTCTTCCGATACTTTCTCCACGGTTGTGACGGAGATTGGATCCGGCCTCACCAAGGCATTGATCCCTTCACGAAGACGGTGCTCGGTAACGCCTTTTTCGATCTCCACGTGCGCGGCCATCGCCAGCGCGTGCACGCCCGCATCGGTGCGGCCGGCTGCGTGAACAGCGGCCATTTCGCCAGTCATCCGGAAGAGCGCTTCTTCGAGGCTCTGTTGGACGGAAGGCCCATGGTCCTGCCGCTGCCAGCCCATGAACGATCGCCCGTCATATTCGATGGTGAGTTTCCAGCGAGTCATTGGCGCCAGCAGGTCACGGCAGGATTGCCCCCTTTGGGATCGCGAAGCCGCGAAGCAGCTCGTCGGGCGTCATCGCGCTTTTTCCTGCACGTTGAACCCTGATTGGCCGCAAATATCCCTCTCCGCAGGCAATGTTCAGGGAATCGTCGAGGACTTCGCCTGGTTGGCCATTTGCGTCCGCACCGGGGATCGCGTCGAGCAGCTTGATCCTCTCGCCGTTCGCTTCGAACCAGGCACCCGGGACGGGGGCGAAGGCGCGAACCTGGCGATCGATCGCGTCCGCGGGTTGCTTCCAATCAATCCGAGCCTCCGCCTTGTCGATCTTCGGAGCATAGGTTGCACCGTCCTCCGGTTGGGGTTGCGGTTGATAGCCCGTCGGATCAGAAAGCCATTGGATTAGAGCTTCCGCCCCAAACCTTGCCATTTCTTCAGTGATTTCGCCCGCACTCTTACGATCAAGCGTCAGCTCTCGCGTAAGCAACATCGGTCCAGTATCGAGCCCGACATCCATCTGCATGATGGTCACGCCGCTTACCGCATCGCCCGCGAGAATGGCGCGCTGGATAGGCGCTGCTCCACGCCATCGCGGAAGGAGCGAGGCATGGATGTTCACGCAGCCCATCCGGGGCGCATCCAGGATCGGCTTGGGGAGGATCAGGCCGTAGGCAGCAACGACTGCAAGGTCCGCGTCCCAGGCAGCGAAATTCGCCTGCTCTTCCGCATCCCGCAGCGTTCGGGGCGTCCGTACTTCCAGCCCAAGCTGCTCCGCCCGCTCGTGCACGGCCGTCTTGCGATCCGCCTTGCCCCGCCCGGCCGGGCGGGGCGGCTGGCAATAAACAGCGACGACCTCATTGCCCGCCTCAACCAGCGCATTCAGAGCCGGCACTGCGAACTCCGGCGACCCCATGAAGATGATCCGCATGCGCCGCCCTATGGCCGACACTTGTCCCGTTGGCCAAGCGCCCTATTGATCTGCCGTCATGGCGTCAGAGGAGATTGAAGCGCTCGCGGGCGCATTGTCACGGCTACCGGGGCTTGGTCCGCGGTCGGCCCGTCGCGCCGTGCTTCACTTGATGAAGAAGCGGCAGACAGCGCTGGAGCCTTTGTTGTCGGCGTTGCAACGCGTGTCCGAGCGCCTGTCGACCTGCTCGATTTGCGGGAATGTCGATACGTCCGATCCTTGCGGTATATGCCGCGACCCGCGACGCGACGAGAAGAGTCTGTGCGTCGTGGAAGAGGTCGCGGATCTTTGGGCGCTTGACCGGTCGAGACTCTTTCCCGGCCGTTACCATGTCCTCGGAGGCCGACTGTCGGCCTTGGAGGGTGTGCGGCCCGAGGACCTCGCCATTGACAGCTTGATCGAGCGCATTTCGGCTGGGGGCATCGACGAGGTCGTCTTGGCCATGAACGCTACGCTCGAAGGCCAGACGACCGCCCATTATCTCGCTGAGCGGCTGGAGAAATTCCCGATCAGGCTTACTCAGCTGGCGCACGGCCTGCCGGTGGGCGGTGAGCTTGACTATCTCGACGAGGGGACGCTTGCCCAAGCCTTGCGGGCGCGCCGCCCCGTTAGTTGAAGATACAGGGTTGAAAGACTAAATCAGAGCCATGGCAATTCGTGAAATCGTCGAAGTTCCCGATCCGCGTCTGCGGCAAATCTCTTCGCCCGTTGAAGAGGTTACTGATGAAGTGCGCGAGCTCGTCTCAGACATGTTCGAGACGATGTACGCTGCCCCCGGCATCGGCCTTGCGGCGATCCAGATCGGCGTCCCCCAGCGAATCCTCGTGATCGATCTTCAGGAGCCTGAGGAAGAAGGCGGCGAGCCGGTCAAGGATCCGCACGTCTTTATCAATCCGGAGATCGTGCAGCATTCCGACCAGGAGGTGCCCTACACGGAAGGCTGCCTGTCGGTTCCGGACCAGTTTGCCGAGGTGGACCGGCCCGATCAGATCCGGGCTCGCTGGCTCGACCTTGAAGGCAAGCAGCACGAGGAAGAACTCGATGGCCTGCTGGCGGTCTGCCTCCAGCACGAAATGGACCATTTGAATGGCGTGCTGTTCATTGACCATCTGTCACGACTGAAACGCGACATGATCTTAAAGAAGCTGGCCAAGCAGCGGAAAGACCAGCAGAAAGCCGCCGCCTAGGCGAACGCGGGCGTAATCGACGCCGCAGCGTTGCGGCAGTCCTCTGCACATTCCCGGCACATTTGCGCGCATAGCCGGCAATGCTCGTGGTCGTGCTTCTCGCATTCTGTCGCACAGGCGTCGCAGACCCTTGCGCAGAACTCGAGCATTTCCCGGAGCACTTCCTCGTTCGAGCCGGTTCGGCGCAGGCCAAGCCGGGCGGCTGCCTCGCATACGTCTGAACAGTCCAGGCACGTGCGGATGCACTGGCGCATGTCCATCTTCTCGGCTGCGCAGGCGTCAGCGCAGCTGAGGCACATCTTTGCGCAGTACATGAGGTGGTGGACGGCATCCCCCAGCGGCTGGTTCACATGGCCGTGCACGTCCGGGTGCAGAGCGATCATCTTGCGAATGGACATTGAGACTCCCCTAGATTCCTGTGGAGAACCGGCAGGGCGTAGCGCGGTTCCTATTGTCGGTGAACCTAAATCGCTCTAAGGTTCCCGTTCTGTTCCGGGGAGTCACGGTCATGGGTGGGACCGTCATTATATCTTCTATCATCGCTTTGGCGATTGGCGCACTTGTTGGGTGGCTGTTGGGAAGCCGGGCGAGCGCCGGCGCCCAGCAGACAGTGGAAAATCTGCGCCTGCAACTGGACGAGGTTGTGAAGGAACGCGACGCCAATCGGCAGGCTGCAACCAGGCTTGCGGCGCTCGAAGCGTCGCAATTGGAGCGGGAAAAAGGCTTCGAGGCACGGATCAAAGAATTGATCGAGGCCAAGGAGGCGCTCTCGACTCAGTTCTCCGAGATCAGCAACAAGCTGCTCGCCGAAGCCCAAGAGACCTTCCTCAAACGCGCCGACCAGCGTTTCCGTCAGTCCGAAGAGACCAGCGGTCAAACCCTGAAGGCGCTTCTCCAACCCGTTCACGAGCGGCTCGAGCGCTACGAGACGACCGTACAGAAGGTCGAGGCGGAACGCCGCGACGCTTTCGGTCTCCTCTCCGGCCAGATCGATGCCATGCGCACGGGCACTGAGCGCGTGTCTGCGGAGGCAGCCAAGCTCGTCAATGCACTGCGGAATGCGCCCAAGGCGCGCGGACGCTGGGGCGAGCAGCAGCTTCGCAACGTCCTCGAAAGCTGCGGTCTTTCCGAGCATTGCGATTTCGCGACCGAGGTTAGCGTGATGGACGGGGAAGGGGCGAGGCTTCGGCCCGACGTCGTCGTGCGTGTTCCGGGCGGGCAATCCCTGGTGATCGATGCCAAGGTGTCACTGAACGACTATCAGGACGCGTTCGGTGCGGTCGATGAGGTGGACCGAGCGACGCATCTCACTGCGCATGCTGCGGCCATCCGGGCCCACGTGAACACTCTCGGCGCCAAGGCCTACTGGTCGCAATTCGACGACGCTCCTGACTATGTGGTGATGTTCATCCCGGGAGAGCATTTCCTGACCGCAGCGCTCGAGCAGGACGCAGGCCTGTGGGACTATGCCTTCGACAAGAAGGTGCTGCTGGCAACTCCGACCAACCTGATCGCAATCGCCCGGACGGTTGCTGCAGTCTGGCGCCAGGAGAGGCTGGCGAAGGAAGCGCGCCAAATCGGCGAGCTGGGCAAGGAACTGTACGAACGCCTCGCCAAGGCCGCCGACGATCTTCGTAAGGTCGGAAGCGGGCTCTCAACCGCTGTTAATAATTACAACAGCTTCGTTTCCAGCTTTGAGACCAGGTCTTTGGTAACGGCGCGCAAGTTCCGGGAGTTGAATATCGAACCCGGGCGCCGCGACATCGAGGTTCTGACGCCGGTTGAGGCCCTTCCGCGCTACGCGGACGACGAGCTGAGCCTGAGCGAGGAAACGGACGATCCGCCCCAGATCGCGGCCGAGTGACGCATCCGCTTGCAAAATAGGAATTGAGCTGCTGCCTCGAAAGCAGGCTCTTTGAATCACACGGCTAATCGGTTTTTGCACGCCGTTACTGTGAACATTCGGACCATTCGCGGTTTAAAGCCCGCCGCAACCTTCGTGCTGACGACCGTCAACCGTGACCTGCACCTTGTCCGGGTACGCGCGGTCGGTCCGCCCGTCGCTGCATTGCCCATGGACGATGTTCACGTTGATCCGCGGCGTTTCATAGATTTCGCCGGCAAAGCCGATGATCGGCTGGACGGACGGCGCCAGGATCGGCTGTTGCCCGGGACCAGGGATGAAGGTGATGTATCGATCGTCGATGATCAGCGTCCAATCGGCCGCAATGCCGACTGCGTGATAAGGCGCAGGCGAGGGGGGCGGAGCCGACATACAGGCACCCAGCGACGATCCGAGCGCAATGATTGCAAAGCGTTTCATAGAAGGATCAACCTCTCGCCTGATTAGCGGGTTCCGGAGCGCCAGCTCGCCTTCACCTGGAAGGCCATGACGGCCGCAGCCATGGCGGCGTTGAGACTATCCGCGCGCCCGGCCATGGGAATTTTCACGAGAAGGTCGCACTCGGCCTCATAGTCCGACGGAAGGCCATGCTGCTCATTTCCGATGAACAGGAAGCAGGGCTGATCGTAGCGGACGTCGAGATAGTCGTCGGTCGCCTTCAGGCTTGTGCCGACGAGTTGCCCCGGACCGGAGCGCAGCCATTCCAGGAAATCGGTCCAGCGCGCCTTGGCAACTTGTTGCGTGAAGATGGCGCCCATCGACGCGCGCACCGCCTCGACGGAGTAGGGATCGGCGCTATCGTCGAGGAGGATCAGGCCGCCTGCACCGACCGCGTCCCCGGTGCGCAGGATTGTGCCGATATTTCCGGGATCGCGCAGCGCCTGAGCGACAAACCACAAGGGCGCGCTCGAACGATCGATGTCAGGGAGTGCTGCCTCCTCCTGGCGATAGGCTGCGACCAGCATTTGTGGATTGTCCTTGCCGGACGTCTTCGAAAGGATGTCCGGCGTCGTCTCAATCGCTTCACCGCCGGCGGATTCTGTTGCAGCGATGATCTCGCTCGCAAGCGGATGCTTCGCGCCCTCAGCGGAGAACATAACGACTTCGGGAAGACGGCCGCTGTCGCGAGCTTCGGCGATGATCCTCAGGCCTTCCGCAAGGAAGAGGGCTTCCTCGCGACGGGCTTTTTTGTCGCGCAGCGAGCGCAAGCGCTTCACCGTCGGATTGGAAAAGGCGGTGACGAGCCGGGGCATCAATCCTCCCCGAACCGCTCCTCGACGAGGGTCGCGAGCTTCTTGAGCGCGTCTTCCGCATGCATTCCCGAGACGTGAATGACGATGGAATCCCCCTTGGCGGCGCCGAGCATCATCAGGCCCATGATCGACGTGCCGCACACTTTATTGCCGTCCTTCTCGACTTCGACGTTCGCATCGAGGCTGCTGGCGAGATTGACGAACTTCGCGCTGGCCCTCGCGTGGAGACCCCGCTGGTTGGTGATCTCGACCTCGCGCCGGAGCGCGGTCAAGCGGCTGCTTCCCCGAGGATTTCGGACGCGACCGAGATGTACTTCCGGCCTGCCTCGCGGGCGGCCGCGACCGCCGCGTGAACGCCCATCACCTTTCGGGCGCCCTCAAGCCGAATCAGCATCGGCAGGTTCACGCCTGCAATCACCTCGATATTCTCGGTCTTCATCAGCGAGATCGCGAGGTTGGAGGGAGTTCCGCCGAATAGATCGGTGAGGATGATGACGCCCTTGCCGCGATCGACCTTGCCGATCGCATCCGCAATATCCTGGCGCCTTGCCTCCATGTCGTCGTCAGGCCCGATGCAAATGGCCTCGATCGCCTCTTGCGGCCCGACAACATGCTCCATGGCAACCACAAATTCGGCCGCAAGGCGGCCGTGGGTCACCAATACCAATCCGATCATCCGTTCAACTCACCACCAGAATCGCCGTCAGGAAAGCCTGCTTCGGCTTGCCCGGAACTCTCGATCGTGTCGCTCGGCTGGGAGGCCAGGTCACGGTGTCGAACGATTGGGGAAAACCCCGCACTTCGCAACCGTCCTGCAACTTCCTCCGCGGCACAGACTGACCGATGCCGTCCCCCCGTGCAGCCGAATGCCACGGTGACATAGCTCTTGCCCGCCGCCCAGTAGCGGGGAATCCAGTCTGTGAGAAGCGCCTCCAGTCGCGCCATGGCGTCAGTCCACGCAGGGTCCGTAGCAAGGTGATCGCGCACCGGCTCATCCAGCCCTGTCAGAGGTCGCAGATCGTGCACCCAGTGAGGATTATCCAAAAACCTCATGTCGAACATCAAATCCGCAGTGCGTGAAACGCCTCGTGCGTATCCAAATGAGACAATCGTTAGCACCGGCTGACCGGTGTGGTCGCCGTACCGCCGTCGGAGCTCCTCGCGCAGCTCGGGCGGGGTGAGGTCGGTGGTCTCGATGACGCTGTCGGCTGCCGCCCTGAGGGGAGCCATGAGCGCTCGCTCCCGGGCGATGCCGTCCTCCGCCGGACGGTCCGGCGCCAGCGGGTGAAGCCGGCGCGTCTCGTTGTACCTCCGCATGAGCTCACTTCCGGCGCAGTCGAGGAAGAGGATCTCCGGGTGAACGCCTTCAATCGCCTTCAACATCCTAGGAAGAGACGCCGGGTCGAACCCGCGGCTTCGCACATCCATTCCGACGGCCGCGGGAACGAGGCGGCATTCGCTGGTGTCGCCGTGAACGAAGCTGTCCAGCAAGGCTGTCGGCAGATTGTCCACGCAATCCCAGCCCATGTCCTCGAGCGCATCGAGAACGCTCGATTTGCCCGCACCGGACATGCCGGTGACGAGAAGCAGTCTAGGAGGAGACGGACGGCGGTCGGACACCGCCATTGTCTTAGAATCTCAAGCCGAGGCGGTCGAGAGCAAGCGCGACCTTGGATGCGGCAGAAGCCGTTAGGGCATCGACGCTTACCAGAGGAACGTTCACACCAAGCACCGGGCGTTCCCTCCGCTCGTCGGGCAGGCGCTCGATCTCGCTCGTAAGCTGGACCACGAGGGCGACCGGAGCGTCGTTCACTGTTTCCATTTCAACGATTCCGACGCCTCGGATCTCAAGCTTGCCCGCAATTGTGGGAGGAGCACTCGCGAGCAGCCGATTGCCCTCCCGGCGGACGATCGTCTGATCGTCGCTCACCAGCGTGAACCCGCGGTCGATGAGCCGTAGTGCCAAATCGGATTTGCCGGAGCCTGACGGACCAGTGATCAGTACGGCACGACCGTCCACCGCAACCGTGCTTGCGTGATGCGTTTCCGAAGAAAGGTACCTGCTGCTCATGCGAGCTCCGCCACCGGCAAGCGAATGGTAAAGCGTGCGCCCGAAGGCGCGTCATCGCGGTCCTGCACGTCGATTTCTCCGCCATGACCTTCGACGATGGCTCGCGCGATGGCGAGTCCCAGGCCTGAGTGCCTGCCGAAGTCTTCATGTTCCGGCCTTACTGAATGGAAGCGGTTAAAAATCGCTTCCCGCGCTTCTTCCGGCACACCCGGTCCTTCGTCATCGATCCGGATGCGAACTGCGTCGTCTACGCGGGCCGCAGCAATCTCTACGAGGCCGCCTGCGGGTGAAAAACTGATCGCATTGTCGATCAAATTGTCGATGGCCCGTGCCAGTCTCCCGGGATCGCCCATGATCACCGTGGTATCCTTGCGCGGTCTCGCGAAAGCCAGGCGTGCGTCGCCCTTTTCGCGCCGATTTTCCCATGAGCTGACGAGCTGCTCGATCAGTGGGCCAAGGTCGACGGGCTCAAACTTGGCCCGCGCCAGCTCGGCATCGGTCCTGGCTGCCTCGCTGATGTCTCCGATCAACCGGTCGAGCCGGATGACATCCGCGCGAGCGACGTCGAGGAGCTTCTGCCGCAGCGCCGGGTCCTCCACACGTTCGGCGCCATCGACGGCTGAACGCAGCGAAGCGAGCGGGTTCTTCAGCTCGTGAGTCACATCGGCGGCGAAGTGTTCGATATTGTCCATGCGATGGCGGAGCGACTGGCTCATGTCGGACACGGCGCGGGCAAGAAATCCAATCTCATCGGCACGAGAGGGCAAGCGGGGGACGTTCACTTCGCGCGCGCGCCCCATCCGCACTCGATGGGCTGCGAGCGCCAACCGTCGCAAAGGGCGGACGATCGTGCGCGCGAGGAAGAGGGAAAGGAGGACGGACAGGAGAATCGCAAGTCCCATGGCGAGGAAGAGCGAGCGTCTTTGACTGCGCACGATTCGCGTGAAGTTTAGATCGTTCGTTGTCAGCAGGACGACACCGCTTCCAGAGGGCGATGCAGCGGAAAAGACCGGGGTAAGGTCGGGCGCGTTGCGAGCCCTTGTCACAGACTTGGCCGTTGCCTTGGCACGGACTGCTTCAGGCCAGGCCTGGAGCTGGTCGCGCGAAGGCTCAATAAAGTCGTCCAGAGGCTTCGCGCCGACCAAGGCGTTGAAGCCGCGATCGGTGGCCCGGGCAGCATCCTTGGTCCATTTCTGTGTATTGGGGTCGCGCAGCTCGTACGTCGGTCCCGTCAACCGCCAGCTGTCGAACTGAAGTGCACCGTCGGCCCCGTAATAGCGGACCCGGCTCTCGCTCGATCGGGCCAGACGCTCCACGATCTCCTCGCGAGAGCTCGATGGCTCTGCAAGAACGTTCGCGGCGATATCGGCTTCGCGGCGTATGAGGTTGAGCCGCTCTTCGCTCAACTGATTGCGGAAGGCGTCGAGATAAAGCACGCCGAAGGCAAGTAGCACGATGGTCAGCAAGTTCACCGCGAGAATGCGGTGGGCGAGCGTCCATTGTCCGAACCATGGCCTGCGGGGCTTATTCATCCTGGAATTTGTATCCCGCCCCGTAGAGGGTCTCGATGGCGTCGAACTCCGGATCGCAGGCACGGAATTTTCGACGCATCCGCTTGATATGGCTGTCGATGGTCCGGTCGTCGACGTACACATCATCCTGATAAGCGACGTCGAGCAGCTGATTGCGGGTTTTCACGACTCCTGGTCGCTGGGCGAGCGCTTCGAGGATGAGAAACTCGGTAACCGTAAGGATCACGTCCTTTCCGCCCCAGAGCACCTTGTGGCGTGCCGGATCCATGAGGAGTCGCCCTCGCTCGAGCAGCATGGGCTCCGGCTCATTCTCGGACGTGTTCGAAGAGCCCTTCGCAAGTTCCTGGCGCCTTAAGAGTGCCCGAATGCGTGCAATCAGCAGTCGCTGTGAAAACGGCTTCGAGATGTAATCGTCCGCACCCATTGCGAGTCCAAGGGCCTCGTCCAGCTCATCGTCCTTGGAGGTGAGGAAGATCACGGGAATATTGCTGAACTCTCGCAGACGACGGAGAAGTTCGATGCCGTCCATGTGGGGCATCTTGATATCGAACACGCCGAGGTCGGGCTCTTTGTCTGTGAAGGCTTTCAGAGCCGCAACCGGATCCGTGTAGACGCGCGTAACGAATCCCTCGGCCTGAAGGGCGATCGATACTGACGTAAGGATGTTCCGGTCGTCGTCGACGAGCGCGATTTCGTTATTCATGCGGCGATTTCGTGCCCCTGAGTGCCCATCTGGGGCTGGCTTAGCACCGTGTCGGAGTGACACAAGGAGGCGCCAGACGGCTTTGACGCCGCAACTTCTTCGGGGTTATAGGCGCTTAGCGCATACGTATGCGGCGGCAGGCCAGACCGGTCGCCGCCGTTTAATGTATTGAGGAAAGGGGATTTTACGTGACCGATCGGGTGCCGCAGTTCGGGCTTGACGACCAGGGTTTCGAAACTGGTGCAACGCTCCACTGGAACCTTGAAACGGCACCCCTCGTGGAAGCCGCCATTCATCGTGGCGAGGGCCGGCTGACAAAAGACGGCGCGCTGCTGGTCGACACCGGCAAGTTCACCGGTCGAAGCGTGAAGGACAAATTTGTCGTTCGCGACGCCACGACCGAAGACACGATCAACTGGGGTTCGATCAACCAGCCGATGACGGCGGAGCACTGGGCGAATCTGAAGTCCGACTTCATGGCCGCGCTGAAGGAGCAGAAGGAGCTCTACGTCGCGGACCTGTTCGGCGGCAGTCAGCCGGAATATCGCGTGAACGTGCGCGTAATCGCGCAGATGGCGTGGCACAGCCTTTTCGTTCGCACTTTGCTGGTGCGGCCAAAAGCCGATGAACTCGCCGGCTTCACGCCCGAGTACACGATCATCAACCTGCCCAGCTTCAAAGCCGATCCGGCGCGTCACGGCTGCCGGAGCGATACGGTGATAGCGGTCAATTTGACCGAGAAGATGATCCTGATCGGCAACACCGAATATTCGGGGGAAATGAAGAAGGGTGTGTTCGGCCTTCTCAACTTCCTGCTCCCGGCTCAGGGCGTGATGCCGATGCACTGTTCGGCGAACATCGGCGCGGATGGCAAGAGCGCGATCTTCTTCGGACTGTCGGGTACCGGCAAGACTACGCTCTCGGCTGACGCCCGCCGCACGCTGATCGGCGACGATGAGCATGGCTGGTCGGATACGGCCGTCTTCAACTTCGAAGGCGGTTGCTATGCCAAAATGATCAATTTGTCGGCCGAAGGCGAGCCGGAGATTTACGCAACCACCAAGATGTTCGGCACCATCCTCGAGAACGTGACGATGGACGAGGCTACACGCGAGCTGGACTTCACGGATGCCAGCAAGACTGAGAACACTCGCGGTGCCTATGCGATCGAGTGCATTCCCAACACGAGCGAAAAGAACCTCGGTCCTCCGCCCTCGACCATCATTTTCTTGACCGCCGATGCGTTCGGCGTGCTGCCTCCGATCTCACGGCTCACCCCCGACCAGGCGATGTACCACTTCTTGTCGGGCTACACTGCCAAAGTTGCCGGTACTGAGATCGGCGTGACCGAGCCGACGGCGACCTTCAGCACCTGTTTTGGCGCCGCATTCATGCCGCGCCCGCCGTCGGTCTATGGCAATTTGCTCAAGAAGCGCATCGCCAAGGGCGGTGCGGAGTGTTGGCTGGTCAATACCGGCTGGACCGGAGGCAAATATGGCGTCGGCAAGCGTATGCCGATCAAGGAAACTCGCGCGCTTCTGAATGCTGCACTCGACGGAAGCCTGAAGAACGTGGAATTCCGCCGCGATCCTAACTTCGGTTTCGAAGTCCCGGTGGCAGTTCCGGGAGTCGACACGTCGATCCTCGATCCGCGCAGCACCTGGGCGGACAAGGGCGAATACGACCGCACGGCCACGAAGCTGGTCGACCTGTTTGTGGAGAACTTCGAGCAATTTGAGGATCAAGTGGACGAGGGCGTGCGCCAAGCCGCTCCCCGGCACGCGCAACAGACGCAAGTCCAAGCGAGCCCCGCCGCCGCCTGATTCGCCCGGTCTCAGAAGGATCGGGCCTCCGATAAGGACCCGATCCAATGACCGATTACGAACCACGCCTTTTTTCGACGGATGCGGAGATTGAACGTCTCGGCGAAGGTCTTCTCGCCCGTTCCCTGGAGCGCGCAGACTGGACTCACGAGGCGCATCTAGGAGCGACGACCTACCTTGAGTTCAGACGCCCCGACATTGATCTGGACAAGGAGCTTCCCGGTATTATCCGCCGCTTCAACGAAAGCGTTGGTGGCGTGAACAGCGATACCGAAGGCTATCACGAGACGATCACCCGCGCATTCCTCGCGGGAGTGCGGCGGTTCCTGACAGAAGCCGATCTCAAGGACCCTTTGCATAACCTCGTCAACGAACTGCTGCTTTCGCCGATGGGCAGGCGTGATTGGCCGCTGCGATTCTACAGCCGACCTTTGCTCTTTTCTGTCGAAGCTCGGCGCAGCTTCATCAGTCCTGATTTGGCTGCATTGCCATCATGAGCAGTTGGAACGCTCAGAAGCTTCGGATTGATTGTAGCAGGTGACCGCCCAACAGCTTCAATCGACGGCGGAAGACGGACTGCCGAAGCCAAGGCGCTATTGGTCTGCGGCCGCAATCTGGCTCGCGCTTGCGATGGCCGTGCTCGATGGTGCAATCGCCAACGTCGCGCTGCCGACCATTGCTCACGATCTTGGAGCGTCGGCGGCGACGTCGGTGTGGATCGTCAATGCCTATCAGCTGACGATCACCATCCTTCTATTGCCGCTGGCGGCGCTGGGTGATCGTCTCGGCTATCGGCGCGTCTACATTCCCGGTCTTGTCCTGTTTACGCTCGGGTCACTCGGCTGCGCCCTAGCCGGAAGTTTCTCTGCGCTAGTGGTCGCGCGCATATTCCAGGGCATCGGCGCCGCGTGCATCATGAGCATGAACGCCGCGCTGGTGAGGGCGACCTATCCGGCCAGGATGCTTGGCCGGGGCATAGGCTACAATGCGCTCGTCCTGTCCATGTCGGCTGCGGCCGGGCCTACGCTCGCTGCGATCATCTTGAGCGTAGCAGGCTGGCCCTGGCTCTTCCTGGTCAATCTCCCGGTCGGAATTGCTGCGGTCATTGTTGGAAGGAAAGCGCTTCCGCACGTCCGAGGTCATGGGCACGCCTTCGATTGGATTGCCGCCATGCTTGGTGCGGCGATGATGGGTTGCACGGTATTCGGCGTGGAAACGCTGGCCCGCGAAAATGCCTTAAACGGAGCCGCGCTGATTGCGGTTGGCGTCAGCGCCGGCGCCCTGCTCGTTTGGCGTGAACGGGACGATCCCGCACCTCTTTTTCCCGTCGACCTCTTGAGGATCCGGATCTTCGGCATGTCGATCGCGACGTCGACAGTGTCTTTCGCCGCTCAAATGCTGGCCTTCGTCACTCTGCCTTTCCTCTTTCAGTCCGTGCTTCACCGCAGCGTGCTCGAAACGGGACTACTGATGACACCCTGGCCGATTGCCCTGGGGCTCATGGCGCCAATCGCGGGTCGCCTTGCCGATCGAGTGAGGGCCGGTCTGATTGGCGGCGTCGGCCTGGGGATTTTTGCGTTCGGCCTTTTCATGCTGTCGCGGTTGGGAGCCGATCCAGGCACCTTCGATATTGCGTGGCGGATGGCCCTTTGCGGCTTGGGATTCGGCCTTTTCCAGTCTCCGAACAATCGTACGATCGTCAGCTCCGCGCCTCGCAACAGGTCCGGAGCCGCGGGCGGAATGCTCGCGACGGCGAGGTTGCTCGGTCAGACCTTCGGCGCAGTTGTGGTTGCCGCTGCGTTTCACCTGTTCGGGGTGGATGTCGCGCCCAACCTCCTGGCACTGGCGTCAGCTGCAGCTGGCGCAGCTGCGATCCTGAGCCTGCTTCGGCTCCGACTGCCGAGGACGACGCATCGTTCCGAGATCGGTTTGATGGGGTGAAATGGTCCGAACTGACCGGTTTTCGGACAGGTACAATCTGCACGCGCATCGAAACGACCTTTAGTGTAAGATGTTCTACGGATGGCCTTAGGCTCACCGGAAGCCGGATTGAGTTCGGGCGAGTTCGGGGGCGGAGAACGATCATGCGCGCTCTTCGTTTTACGTTAGCAGCTTCTCTTCTTCTGTCGGCATGCGCCTATGGGCCAACGGTGCGGACAGATTTCGACTCAGCGGTGAATTTCCAGAATTACCGCACGTACAGTTGGATCGAACCATCGGTCCCACAGGGCATGAATCCGCTGATGTTTGCCCGCGTCCAAGGCTCAATTGATCGGGCATTGGCAGCGAGGGGATATACGCCAGGCCATCCTGGCGACTTCGCCGTCTCGTTCACCGTCGGAGAACGCGATCGCGTTCGCGTCTACGACTACGGCCCATATTACCCCGGATGGGGCGGATTGGGCTGGGGTCGTCACTGGGGCGGCTGGGGCGGTTGGGGCGGCTGGGGCGGCTGGGGTGGCTGGGGCTACTCCGACATCGACGTCGACCAGTATCTCGAGCGCAGCGTTGTGATCGACATTTACGACAACGCCACGAAGCGCCCCGTGTGGCACGGCGTCGCGAGCAACAACGAATATTCGAACGGCGTCAATTACACCAAGCTTGACGAGGCCGTTGTGGCAGCGCTCGCCCAATTCCCGCCGCAGCCGCAGGTGGCCAGCCGCTAGGCTGAGCCGCCCGCAGTGCGGATATATTCGTCGACGTTCTTCGCAAGCACATCCATCGGCACATTGCCGCCAAGGACGACTGTGTCGTCGAAGGCCTTGATATCGAACTTGGGTCCAAGAGCGGCCTTCGCCTTGTCGCGCTCGCGGTTGATCGTCGTGTGACCGACCTTGTAGCCGCATGCCTGGCCCGGCCAGCTGCAGTAGCGGTCGACTTCACTGGCAACTTCTTCCGCCTTCGAGCCATTCTCGTCGATGAAGAAACGTACGCCCTGCTCGCGCGACCAGCGCTTGGCATGAAGACCGGTGTCCACCACCAGGCGACAAGCGCGGAAAGCGATCCCTTGTAAGTAGCCCAGGCGTCCGGCCGGGAAGTCGTCGTAGACGCCGAATTCATCCGCCAGCTGCTGCGCATAAAGCGCCCAGCCTTCCGAATAGGCGTTGAACGAGAGAAGCGTCCGTATCAGCGGGAGCTTCTGCGCATATTCGCCCTGCCACACGTGCCCCGGAATGGCCTCATGATGAGTGAGGTCTGGCAGATCGAATTTGCGGTGAAGCTCGGTCGTCCCGAGATTGATCCAGAACTTGCCCGGGATCGTACCATCGATCGAGCCGGCACCCCCGTAGGCTCCCGGTGCACCCGGTTCTTCCTCCGGCGGGAGCCGGCGGACTTCAAGGTTGCCGCGCACCATTGTGTTGAACATCTGCGGGAGCTTGGAGCGGATGATCTTCAGCCGTTCCTGGATGAACGCCATGATTTCCGCGCGACCCTTGTCGCCGGGCGAGAATTTGTAGCGCGGGTCGCGCCCGAGCGCCTGCATCCTCTCGCCGACCGAGCCCTTCGTGTAGCCGAGGCTTTTCAGGATCGGATCCATTCGGCCCTGAAGCTCGCGGAGCTCCTCGATACCCATTTGATGGACCTCGTCTGGGGTCATCGTCGTGGTCGTCGATGCCTTCAGCGCCCAGCGGTAATATTCATCGCCGTTTGGACGCGCCCACATGCCGGGCTCGGGTTTGGCAATGCGGCGCTCTTCGGTGAGCTCGGCGATCTGGCGCTCGAGCGCCGGCGCGACGTCCTTTTGCGTAATTGCGCGAGCGCGTTCTGCCCAATCCCCAGGAATGTTCTTCTCGCGAGTGCGCCGCTCGATGGATTCGACGAGTCCGCCACCTTTCCGTGCGCCTTCCAGTGACTGGCGCATCTGTTTGAGCGCCTTGTCGAGCAGGAAGTCGGGAGGCACTAAACCCGCTGCCCGTGCGGCCTGGATGCGAGCCAGTTCGCCATCGAGCTGCTTCGGGTAGGCCTGCAGCCTCGCGATATAGGCTTCGGCGTCGGCAGCATTGTTGATCTGGTGGTCCGCATCGAGGAAACGCGGCGTGTCGAGATAGGCGCCGACGTTCTGGATGACGACGTAAGGCGTATTGCGCCAATCGCCGACCGCGACGTCGCCATAGGGCTTCGCGAAGCCCTCGAGGGCCGTCTTGTAGGCGCTCCGCACCACTTCGATGCTCGTGCGCGTCGAGTGTGACAGGCCGGATGCGTCGAATGCCTCGGCCCTACGCAGGTCGGCGGCGACTGTATCGCGGATGCGTTGCTGGCCTGCCGCCGAGCGGTCCTCAAGCTGATAGCGAAGCTGCGCCAGCGCGGCTTTGTCGACGCCGTAGGACGTAGCGGCCTCCGGCTGGAGCCGAATGAGATTGTCGGCGATCGAATCGAGGAGTGCAGAAGCGTCAGCTTCGGTGACGGGCGGCGCCGGCGGCGGCGAAGAAGGAAGTTCAGAAGCCGAGGCTACCAGTGGGCCGGTGACCTTGTTTGCGCATGCCGAGACGAGAGGGAGTGCGGCGCTCGCTGAAAGAGCTGCGACCACCTGACGGCGGGTAAGGGCTTCGGACAAGATTGTACTCCGTTAAGCGGGTGGAAGCTTCCTGTCGGGCTCGACGAGAAGGCAATTGCCTTCAACCCCCGTTATGCGAACGCGCTCGCCTGCGCTACCGGGGCCGCCACGCGCGCTCCATTCACTGTCGCCGACGCGAACCCGTCCGGAATGTTCGTCGACAGTTTCGATGACGGTAACGCTCCGGCCGACAAGCTGTGCTGCTCGATCATTGAGCAACGGATCGCCGGCGTCGACGGCTGCATTCGCGTAGAATTTGCGACCGATCATGACAGCGATGACTGCGTAGACGGCGAACAGGCTGAGCTGTCCCGCCAAACCGAGGCCGAAAAGCAATGTGAAAAGGCCCGCGGCGATCGCGGCACCGCCGATGAAAACGAGGAAGAATCCTGGCGCGATAATCTCGGCGATCAGCAACAGCACCCCGCCGATCATCCATAACCAGCCGGGCTCGAGCCCTTCGAGGAAATTCATCCCCCGATCCTTGGAGTACCCGGTACGGACGGCGAGGATGCCCCGCGGCTCGCCTTCTGCTCGGACTTGATCCGCGGGACGGCGCCGGTACCTGCATCGCCAAATGCTTCGCGCGCCAATTCACCGATCCCGCCCAACGTTCCCATGAGTTGAGTGGCTTCGACTGGGAAAAGGATGGTCTTGGCGTTGGGCGAAGTGGCGAACTTGCCCAAGGCTTCGACATATTTTTGGGCGATGAAATAATTGATCGCCTGGGTCGATCCGCCTTCGATCGCGTCGCTGACCGACTTGGTGGCATTCGCTTCGGCTGAAGCGGCGCGTTCGCGCGCCTCGGCTTCGCGGAAAGCGGCCTCCTTCAATCCTTCCGCCTGTAATATCTTGGCCTGCTTCTCACCCTCGGCCCGTAGGATTTCCGACTGGCGCATGCCTTCGGATTCCAGAATAGACGCGCGCTTTTCGCGCTCCGCCTTCATCTGGCGAGTCATTGCGTCCACGATGTCGCGCGGCGGGCGGATGTCCTTCAGTTCAACGCGGGTGATCTTGACCCCCCAGGCCTCGGTCGCATGGTCGACGACCGCCAGCAGGCGTGCGTTGATCTCGTCGCGCTTCGACAGTGTCTCGTCGAGGTCCATCGAACCCATGACGGTGCGCAGGTTCGTCGTCGATAGGGCCATAATGGCCGTGTAGAGATCGCTGACCTCGTAGGCCGCTTTCGCGGCGTCGAGCACCTGGAAGAAGACAACGCCGTCGACCGCGACCATCGCATTGTCCTTGGTGATGATCTCCTGACCCGGGATGTCGAGCACCTGCTCCATCATGTTGATCCGACGGCCGACGCGATAGAAGAAGGGCGGGACGAAGTTGAAACCGGGCTGGGCCACGCGCACGAAGCGCCCGAAATGCTCGATTGTGTAACGATATCCCTGGTGGACGATCTTCACACCGATCATCACGTAGAGGAGTACCAGGACCGCAACAGCGGTCATAAACGTCGCAAGCATCTCTACCCCCGCATGTATTCGTATGAGCATATTGCTGTGGCAGCAGTTCGAACGAAAGGAAAATCGAGGTGAGTTTCGATCTGTTCGCTGTTCGCTCCGTGCTCTTCCTGCCTGCTTCCAATCCACGAGCGATCGCCAAGGCCCGGGAAAGTGCGGCCGATCTCGTCGTGCTCGACCTCGAAGACGCCGTTAGGCCGGACGCCAAAGACGAAGCCCGTGATGCCGCGGTGGAGGCCGTGGATTTGAATTGGCCCATGCCGATCGCAATTCGCGTCAACGGTGTAGGCACGGATTGGCATTCGCTCGACGTTGATGCCGCTGCACGCGCAACCTGTGCGTTTGCCATACTTCCGCGGGTAGCGTCGGCGCATTTGCTGCGAGAGGTTCGAGAGACTGTCGGCAAGCCTGTGCTTGCGATGATCGAGACTGCGGCAGGTGTCCTTGCAGCGGCGGAAATCGCTCAGGAGGCCGGTGCACTGATCACCGGGACGAACGACCTCCGGGCGGACCTCCACCTGCCGCTGACCGCAACGCGACAGTCGATCTCGGCTTCGCTTCAGACGATTATCCTTGCAGCGCGCGCGGCAGGCATCCCCGCCTTCGACGGCGTGTTCAACTTCCTCAAGGATCCCGACGGGTTTGCGACCGAAGCGGAGGAAGGCAGGCAGCTTGGCTTTGATGGCAAGTCGCTCATCCACCCGGATCAGATCGATCCCTGCAATCGCGCGTTTGGGCCAACCGATGAGGAGATCGAGCGCGCTCGCCGGCTGGTCG
>Ga0105248_10001281_pt1 | contig 28058 bp, 27 predicted proteins | sample KBSS34metaG_FD_81524 | JGI IMG/M metagenome (GOLD analysis project Ga0105248, IMG submission 81524) | Switchgrass rhizosphere microbial communities from Kellogg Biological Station, Michigan, USA - KBS S3-4 metaG | ecosystem: Host-associated > Plants > Roots > Rhizosphere > Soil | place... | reverse complement strand
GCGACCACGAGCGTGCTGAGCTGCGATGGCGCTGCGTCGGCCGGGAAAGCATCGGTTGCGCCGTGCGGCGCAGGGCCTGGCCGACTCATGGACGCGGTCTCAGGCGCGCGCCTGGCGGGCGCGGTCCAGCGGGATGTCCAGCGGGAGGTCGAGCAGGTTCAGCGGCTTGGTGTCGTCGTAGCCGTCGTCCTCGCTCGGCGCGGGGCGCGCGCGCTCCATGCCCGCGGGATGCGATTGAGCGAGGTCACGCACGGTGTGCATGAGTGCCGTGAAGCGCTGCTGCATCTGCTGCAGCCGCGCGTCCTGGGACTCGAGCTCGGCGAGCCGCGATTCGAGTTCGCCCGAGGCGCCCTGGATGCGGTCGAGCGCGTCGCGGCGGCGCTTGAACGCGCGGCGGCGGTCGCGAAGCTGCGAGTCGATCTGTGCCGAGGCCGTCTTGTTCCAGAGCTCGAGCTCGCCGCTGGCGCTTTCGAACACCACGCGCAGCCGCGAGACCAGCATGCGGCGGAACTGCTCCAGGAAGCGCGCCTGCGACAGCTTGAGCGCCTGGGTGATGCCCAGGTACTGCACGTAGTTGCGCTCGATGAGTTCGAGGTCGCGCACGAAGCGCGAGAGATCGGGGCCGCGGCCGAGCGCGAGGCTGAATCCGAACTCGGCATTCAGCGACTCGAACGAGGCGTGCAGCATGTCGTGGATCTCCACGCCGTGGGCCTGGGCGCGCGCGAGCTGCCCGCGAAGCTGGGTGCACAGCTCGGCGAAGGCGCGCTTGGCGCCCAGCTGCAGCAGCGAGCCCTTGATCGAGGCCTGCATGCGGTCGACATGCTCGCGAAGGCGGTCACCCGAAAGGTCGAGCAGCGCGTCCTTCAGCATGCGGCTGTGCACGACGCGCATGGCCTGCAGCCGCTTGGTCGATTGCTCGAACTCGGTGGCCTCGGCTTCCACGCGCGAGAGGATCATGCGCACCTTTGCGCCGTTCTTGCCTCGCAGCCCGCGCAGCTCGAGCAGTTGCTCGGCCGTCTGGCGACGCCGGTCGTTCAGGCGTCGCATCACCTGCGCCTCGATCTGGCCCACGCCCTCCTGCGCCATGGCCGAAAGCACCTCGCGACGCTGCGGAAGGAGTCGATCGGTCAGCGCGGATTCGAGCGCCGGCAGACGGCTCTCGGCGAGCTGGTGCGGGTTGCCAGTGACGCGCGCGGCCAGCGCCTGCTTCGCGGAGATGGGGAACACCTGCTCGCGATCGATCTCCAGCGTGCGCGCCACTTCGGCGCACTGACGCTCGATCTGGGCCTGCGTGTGCTCGCGCGGGCTCAGCGGGTCGGCGAGGGTGTCGATCTTGTTGAGCGCCACGTAGCGGGTGACGCCCTGCGCGCCGAGGTGGTCGCGCCAGATGTCGAGGTCGCTGCGCGTCACGCCGGTGTCGGCGCCCAGGATGAAGACGGTGGCGTGCGCGGCCGGCAGCAGCCCCACGGTGAGTTCCGGCTCGGCGCCGATGGCATTGAGCCCGGGGGTGTCCAGCACCACCAGCCCGCGCTTGAGCAGTGGGTGGGGCACGTTGATCATGGCGTGGCGCCAGGCCGGCACCTCGACCAGGCCGCGAGCGTCGACCGGCGGGTTGTCGGTGGGCTGCTCGTCGTTCCAGAAGCCGAGCGCGCGGGCATCGTCCATCGACACCCATTTCGTGCGCATGACTTCGGTGAGCGACTGGGCCAGGCGCTCGGGGTCGGAGATGTCGAGCGGGCGCAGCGTCCAGGCGCGCGGCTGAGCGCGCAGCTCGGTCAGCGAGAGGTTTTCCAGCCGGCTCTCGATGGGCAGCAGCGCGATGCCAGGCTCTTCATCGGCGTCGTAGCCGAGCTCCACCGGGCACATCGTGGTGCGCCCCGGCGTGGCGGGCAGGATGCGTCGCCCGGCGTCGGAAAAGAAGATGGCGTTGATGAGTTCGGACTTGCCGCGAGAGAACTCGGCGACGAAGGCCACGATGAGCTTCTCGCCAGAAAGGCGGTGACGCAGCGCCTCCAGCAGGTCGGACGCCGGCTCGTCGAGCAGCTCGTGCTCGCGAAGGAACTGGGTGAGGTCGCGCACCTGCGATTCGAGCGCGAAGCGCCAGCTGCCGAGGGCATCGAAACTGCGCGCGAATGAGGCTGGCATTGCTGCGAAAAGGCTGAGTCCGAAAGCGGGAAGGTGCTCAGGGATGGTAGCGCAGCCCCTGTGGGCGGACTTTGCGCGCTCGTAGCAAAGAGGCGCGTTTTTGTGTGCACTTGTAGCGCCGGGCGGCGCGAGTCAGCGTCGTTGGCAGTGGGCGCAGAAATAGGTCGAACGCTGCCCCTGGACGATGCGTCGCAGCGCCGCGCCGCAGCGCGTGCAGGGCAGGCCCTCGCGGTCGTAGACGAGGGCCTGATGCTGGAAGGCGCCATTCATGCCGTGCGCGTTGCGAAAGTCGCGCAAGGTGGAGCCGCCGGCCGCAAGCGCGAGCTGCAGCACGTCGCGCACCGCGTCGACCAGGCGGGCGCAGCGCGCGAGGCTCACCCGCTTGCCGGGCGTGCGCGGGTCGATGCCGGCGCGAAACAAGGCCTCCGAGGCGTAGATGTTCCCGACGCCCACGACGATGTCGCCCGCCAGGAGGGCCTGCTTCACCGCGACGCGCCGCATGCGCAACGCCTCATGCAGCATCCGGGCGTCGAAGGCGGGGTCGAAGGGCTCGACGCCCAGCCCGGCAAGCAGCTTCGCAGCGGCGCCCTCGTCGCGAGAGGCCGACCAGACCACCGCACCGAATCGGCGCGGGTCGGTCAGGCGCAGCAGTCCGCGGGTGGTGAGCAGGTCGAAGTGGTCCCAGGGCCCGGGCTGCGAGGGCTGTTCGGCGAAATTGAGCGAACCGGACATGCCCAGGTGCACGAGCAGCCCACCGGCCTCGGCGTCGTCGGGTCCGCGCAATTCGAACCAGAGATATTTCCCGCGCCGGGACACATCCGAGATACGTCGACCCACCAGATTGCGGGTGTCGCAGCCCAGGGGCCAGCGCAACGGCTTTCCGAGCCGCGCGCCGGTAATGCGCGCACCCTGAATTCGACCTGACAGGCTCAGGCGGGTGACTTCCACTTCCGGTAACTCGGGCATGGTGGGAGATTATCGGGGCCTGAATAGAATGAATTTCGATCTGGAGTTTTTGATGCCCGCTCACCGTCTCACGGCACCGGCCCTGGCAGCCCTGCTGTTCCTTTTCGCAGCTTCGGGTCGGGCGCAGGAGAGCGGCGCGCCGCCCGAGGCAGCGCAGCGTGAAACGCCCGCCGTCTCCGAGCCGGCGCCAGTGAACTCCGCGATGGATCGCCAGCTCTTCTACGAGCTGCTGATCGGCGAGATCGCACTCGACCAGGGCGACGCGGTCAGTGCCTACGAGGTGCTTCTCGATGCGGCCCGCAAGTCGGGCGACCAGCGCCTGTTCAAGCGCGCCACGGAGGTCGCACTGCAGGCGCGCGCCGGCGATCAGGCGCTGGCGGCGGCGAACGCCTGGCTCGAGTCCGCGCCCGAGTCCTTCGAGGCGCACCGCTACGTGGTGCAGTTGCTCGTACTGCTGAACCGGCTGCCGGAGGCCGCCGACCCGCTGCGTGATCTGCTGCGGATGGTGCCGGAGAAGGACCGCGTGCCGGCCATCGCGTCGCTGCCGCGCTATTTCGGTCGCACGACCGACATGAAGCAGGCGCGCGAACTCCTCGAGGACGTCATCGGGCCGTACGCACGCGGCGAGATCGATGCCAACGTGCTGGGCGTGCGGCCCACCGCGTGGGTGGCGCTCGGGCGCACGCGCGCGGCTGCCGGCGACCTGCCCGGCGCACTTGATGCCACGCGCAGCGCGCTGGCGATCGATCCCGCGTCCGAGAGCGCCGTGCTCCTGGCCATCGAGCTCGTGCCGACGCAGCCGGATGCCGAGGGCCTCGTGACGCAGTTCATGAACGGCGCCCGCGACAAGCCACCGACCCCGACGCTGACCGCGCTGCGCGTGGCCTATGCGCGCACGCTCTCGTCGATGCAGCGCTACGACGAGGCGCTCCCGATCATCGAGACGGTCACGCGCGACAACCCCGAGATGGCCGAGAGCTGGCTCACCCTCGGGGCGCTGCAGCTCGAGCTGAAGCACCCGCGCGAGGCCGAGTCCGCCCTTCAGAACTACCTGAAGCTCGTCGAGCGCACCGCGACCGATCCGCGCGCCGATACCGGCGATGCAGCCGACTCCGGGCCGGCGCAGCAGCAGGCGCAGGCCTATCTCATGCTGGCGCAGGCCGCCGAGCAGCGCCGCGACTACAAGTCCGCGGAGTCCTGGCTTGCGAAGGTCGACCCCGCGCAGGCGCTCGCGGTGCAGATGCGCCGCGCCTCGGCGCTGGCCGACCAGGGCCGCATGGCCGATGCCCGCGCCGCGATCCAGAAGACGCCGGAGCGCAATCCGGAAGAGGGGCGCGCGAAGTACCTGGCCGAAGCGCAACTGCTGCGTGAGCACCAGATGTGGGCCATCGCCTTCGACGTCCTGGGCAAGGCCAACGCGAAGTACCCCGACGACCCCGACCTGCTGTACGAGCAGTCGATGATGGCCGAGAAGCTCGACCGGGTCGACGTGATGGAGACGCTCCTGCGCCGCGTGATCGCGCTGCGCCCCGACTATCACCATGCCTACAACGCGCTCGGCTATTCGCTCGCCGATCGCAACGTGCGGCTGCCCGAGGCGAAGGAGCTCATCACCAAGGCGCTCGAGCTCGCCCCGGGCGAGCCCTTCCTCACTGACAGCCTCGGCTGGGTCGAATACCGCATGGGCCGCAACGAAGAGGCCCTGCGGCTCTTGCGCCAGGCGTATCGCGTGCGGCCCGACACCGAAATCGCGGCGCACCTGGGCGAGGTGCTGTGGGTCAGCGGCGCGCGCGACGAGGCGCGTCGCGTGTGGAGCGCCGCACGTGCAAAGGATTCGAGCAACACTGTCCTGCGGGAGACCCTCGCGCGCCTGAAGGTGGATCTGTGATGCGGGCGCTCGCGCTCGCGGCGACGCTGGCCGTCGCAGCTTGCGCCACGGCGCCGCGCACCGAAATCCCTGCCGATGCACCGATCAGCGGACGGCTCTCGCTCAAGGTGGCGCGCACCGGCGAATCGCCGCACAACCTCAGCGCCAACTTCGAGCTCGAAGGCGACGAGCGCAGCGGCCATCTCACGCTGAGCACGCCGCTGGGCACGGGGATCGCCCAGGCGCACTGGTCCTCCAGCGATGCGGTGCTCGCCACCTCGCAGGGGCAGCGCAGCTATACCGATCTGGACAGCCTCGCACGCGACGCCCTGGGCGAGACGGTGCCGCTCGCGGCCCTGCCGAGCTGGCTGCGCGGGCGACCCTGGACTGGCGCGCAGTCGTCGCAACTGCCCTCGCAAAGCGGCACGCCCGGCTTCACGCAACTGGGCTGGCAGGTCGACTACGACAACCGTGTGGGACGCTGGGTCATCGTCAGCAAGCTCGACGATCCGTCCTCGGTGACGCTGCGCGTCAAGCTCGACTGAGCCCCGGCCGATGAAGACCTGCACTCTCTACGAACTGGCCGCCCCGGCAAAGCTGAACCTCTTCCTCCATGTGACCGGACGCCGCGACGACGGCTATCACCTGCTGCAGTCGGTCTTCGTGCTCATCGACTGGTGCGATCAGCTGCACATCGAGCGGCGGGAGGATGCTCGCATCGCGCGGCACGATCTCACCGTGGCGCTGCCCGAGGACGACCTGTGCATCAAGGCGGCACGCGCACTGCAGTCGGCCTCGGGCACGAGCATGGGAGCCGATATCCACATCGAGAAGCGCGTGCCCTGGGGCGCGGGCCTCGGCGGCGGCAGCTCCGATGCTGCGACCACCCTGCTCGCGCTCAATCGCCTGTGGGGACTGAACTGGTCGCGCGAGCGACTCGCGCAAATCGCGCTCACGCTCGGTGCGGACGTCCCCTTCTTTATCGGCGGACGCAATGCATGGGTCGAGGGTATCGGCGAGCGACTCACGCCGATCGATGTGCCCGCGCGCTGGTGGGCCGTGCTCAAGCCCGCGGTCGTCGTGCCCACCTCGGCCATCTTCGCCAGCCGGGACTTGGTTCGCGACACGCCTCCTGCTATACTCTTCGACTTTCTTGCAGACCCCGCTCGGCTTTTAAAGCCCGGGAGCTTTGGCCGAAACGACCTGCAGCCGCCGGCAATGGCGTACAGCAGCGAAGTCGGCGAAGCACTTGCTCTGCTGCAGGCCCATTTCGGCGCAAGCCGCATGTCGGGCTCGGGCAGTGCGGTGTTTGCGGAAGCCGGCGCGGGCGAATCACCCGAGCGGTCCATGCCAGAGGCCTCGGCGCTTCCGGCGGGCTGGGTGGGGCGCATGTGCCGAGGTCTCGACCGGCATCCCCTGTGGGATTGGGCGGTGTGAGACACAGGTTTCCGGTTGTGGCGCGAGCCGCAACCCGTGTAGGGGAGTCGCCAAGTTGGTTAAGGCATCGGATTTTGATTCCGACATTCGAGGGTTCGAATCCTTCCTCCCCTGCCAAATCTTTCTGCCTCTCCTGATCTCGTCGCGTCTCGTGTTCGCCCGCTCGCGCGTCTGAGCCCAAGGTCAAGCAAGACCGGACCTGAAGGCCACTCCACGCGGAACTCACGCGGCGCCCTCAGTCCACTCAAGACACTGCGCAGCCCGTCATGCTTGCGAACACCGTCGTCTTCACCGGCAACGCGAATCCCGCGCTTGCGCAGGAAATCGTCAGTCACCTTGGCATCGAGCTCGGCCGCGCCTCCGTGGGCCGCTTCTCGGATGGCGAGGTCACCGTCGAGATCCAGCAGAACGTTCGCGCACGCGACATCTTCGTCGTCCAGCCCACTTGTGCACCGGCCACGAACGAGCACCTGATGGAGCTCTTCATCATGGTCGATGCCCTCAAGCGCGCATCGGCCGGGCGCATCACCGCGGTGATTCCCTACTTCGGCTACGCGCGCCAGGACCGCCGCCCGCGCTCCACCCGCGTGCCGATCAGCGCCAAGGTCGTGGCCAACATGCTCGAAGCCGTCGGCGTGAATCGCGTGCTGACCATGGACCTGCATGCCGACCAGATCCAGGGCTTCTTCGACATTCCCGTCGACAACATCTACGCCTCGCCCGTGCTGCTGTCCGACCTGAAGGGCCGCAACTACAGCAATCTCATCGTCGTGTCGCCGGACGTCGGCGGCGTGGTGCGTGCGCGCGCACTGGCCAAGCAGCTCAACTGCGACCTCGCCATCATCGACAAGCGCCGCCCGAAGGCGAACGTCTCCGAGGTCATGCACGTCATCGGCGAGATCGAGGGCCGCAACTGCGTGATCATGGACGACATGATCGACACCGCCGGCACGCTCGTGAAGGCGGCCGAGGTGCTCAAAGAGCGCGGTGCTGCGAGCGTCTTCGCGTATTGCACCCATCCCGTGTTCTCCGGTCCGGCCATCGAGCGCATTCGCGGCTCGCAGCTCGACGAGGTGGTCATCACCAACACCATCCCGCTGAACCAGGATGCGCACGCCACGCCGAAGATCCGGCAGTTGTCGGTGGCCTTCCTGTTCGCCGAGACGATCCGCCGCATTTCCGACGGCGAGTCCGTCACTTCGCTTTTCTCGGAGCAGAACAACAACTTCTGATCCGGGTTTCAGTGGGCGGCTGCATTTCGAAGCCGCCCGTTCACTTGGCGCCTGGTCGCGGGCGCTTCCATCATTTGGAGTCACACATGAAATTCGTCGCATTTCCGCGCGAGCTGCAGGGGACCGGAGCGAGCCGCCGCCTGCGCATCGCGGGCAAGGTTCCGGGCATCGTCTACGGCGGCGGTCAGCCGGCCATGATCGAGCTCGATCACAACGCCCTGTTCCACGCGCTCAAGAAGGAAGCCTTCCACTCGTCCATCCTCGAGATGGACCTGGCCGGCGCCGTGCAGAAGGTGCTGCTGCGCGACGTGCAGATGCACGCCTACAAGCAGCAGGTCCTGCACATCGACTTCCAGCGCGTCGATGCGACGACCCGCATCACGAAGAAGGTGCCGCTGCACTTCGTGAACGAAGAGAACTCGCAGGCCGTCAAGCTCGACAAGTGCCTGATCTCGCACGTGGCGACCGACCTCGAGATCGAGTGCCTGGCTTCGCAGCTGCCCGAGTTCCTGACCGTGGACCTCGGCCACCTCGCCAAGGGCCAGTCGCTGCACGTGAGCGAGCTGAAGCTCGACGCGGGCATCAAGGTCGTGCTGCACGGCAAGAAGGACCCCGTGATCGCGACGGTCGTGGCGCAAGAGGAAGAGGCGCCTGCCGAGGCCGAAGCCGCTGCTGCCGCCGCACCGGCTGCGGCTCCCGCGCCGGCCGCCAAGGCCAAGCCCAAGAAGTGATCGAGCGCGGCGACGCCGCGTCCGCATCACCGAGGCCCCGCGAACGCGGGGCTTTTTCATTTGAGAGCGCGTCGGCTTGTCGTCTGCAAGACAAGGAGCGGCGCGCGATCCGCTCGGATAATCCGCGAATGATTCGATTGCTTGTCGGCCTGGGCAACCCCGGGCCCGAATACGAGGCGACCCGCCACAACGCTGGCTTCTGGTGGGTCGACGACGTGGCCCGCAAGCTCGGTGCGAGCATGAACCACGACCGCGCCTATCACGGCTTCGTTGCACGGGTGAATCGCGCAGGGTCGCCGGTGTGGCTGCTGCAGCCGCAGACCTTCATGAACCTCTCGGGCAAGTCGGTCGCCGCGCTGGCGCGCTTCTTCAAGATCCTTCCGAGCGAGATCCTCGTCGCCCATGACGAGCTCGATCTCCCCGCCGGTCAGATGAAGCTGAAGTTCGGCGGCGGTCACGCCGGACACAACGGCCTGCGCGACATCCACGCCCAGCTCGGCAGCAGCGACTACTGGCGCCTGCGCCTGGGCATTGGCCATCCGGGGGTGAAGACGGAAGTCGTGAACTACGTGCTTCGCAAGCCGCCGGCCGCCGAGCGAGAGGCCATCGACGCGTGCATCACGCGCTCGCTGGGCGCTCTCGACGCGCTGCTCGATGGCGACATGGAGCGCGCCACGCAGCAGTTGCACACGAGCAAGCCGCCGCGTCCCAAGCCGCCCCGCCCATCGGAGCTTCCCACGGCCGCACCGCGCGACGAGGCCGCGTCTTGATCGCCCGCGTTCCCGCTGTGTGGCGCTTACCGGGTGCCTCGCGCCTGGCGTCGCTGGTCGCGGTGCTCGCGGCCACGCTTGCAGAAGACGCGCGCGCGTCCTCGACCATCTATCGGTGCGGTCCGCAGGGGCGTGTCTTCAGCGACCAACCCTGCGCGGACGGACACCGTGTCCGCCACGGCGATGCGCGCACCGCCGAGCAGGTGCAGCACGCCCGTGAAATCGCGCAACGCGAAGCCGCTGCGGCGCAGCGCATCGCGCAGGAGAACGAGGCCATGCGGCGCGAGGGCATGAGCCGCGGGGCCACGGGGCTCGATCAACCCAAGGTCGCGGAGCCGGCGCCGAAGAAGCCGAAGAAGAAGCCTGCCGGCAAGCCGCGCAGCGTCAGCCCGACGCCGACGCCGCGCTGATTTCACGACTCGCGCTCAGCGTCCGTGGATGGGGTCGCGGCGGGGGCGGAGGCAGCAGACGGCTCTGGCGCACCCGCGCTCTTCTGAAGCCGCAGGTACTTAGCCATCAGATCCTCGCGCGACTCCACATGCGCGGGGTTCAGCGGAATGCAACTCACCGGGCAGACCTGCACGCACTGCGGCTCATCGAAATGGCCGACGCATTCGGTGCAGCGCGCCGGATCGATCACGTAGATCTCGGGCCCGAGAGAGATCGCCTGGTTCGGGCACTCGGGTTCGCAGACGTCGCAGTTGATGCACTCGTCGGTGATCATCAGCGCCATGGCAGCTCCGCTGGGACGTGGTGGCGGTGGGTCGGCGTTCTCGTCATGCGGTTCAGCCCGGCGTCACCCGACTCTTCAACCGCTCAAGGACAAAGGGTGACACGAACTTGGAGACATCACCGCCGAGGGTGGCTATCTCGCGCACGAAGGTGCCTGAGACGAACTGGTACTGGTCGCTCGGCGTGAGAAAGACCGTCTCCACCTCGGGCATGAGTTGCCGGTTCATGCCGGCCATCTGGAACTCGTATTCGAAGTCGCTCACCGCGCGCAGGCCGCGCACGACGACCTTGCCCCTGTGCTGCACCACAAAGTCGCGCAGCAGGCCGCGAAAGGCAATCACTTCCACGTTCGGATAGGGTTTCGCCACTTCGGAGGCGATCTCCAGGCGCTCGGCGATGGTGAACATCGTGCGCTTGTGGTGGCCCGCGGCGACCGCAAGGATGAGGCGCTCGAACAGACGGCTCGCGCGTCGCATCAGGTCTTCGTGCCCGAGGGTCATCGGGTCGAAGGTGCCGGGGTAGACGGCAGTGAGTCGGGTCACGGAGGTCATGTCGGTTCTCTGGCGCGGGGCCAGAAGTTTATTCGCTGGGCCGGACCTCACCGGGCCGCGCCGGCACGAGCAGCTGCGCGTGCACCGCGCCGGCCTTGAGCCGCCGATGCGCCCGCAGGCCGAAGCCGGCGAGCGTGGCGTCGTCGAAGCTGCTGTCCGACTCCAGGTAGAGCCAGCCCGTTTCGACCACGAGCGGCGCGGCCGCACGCAGGGCCGCCTCGAAGAGCGCGGCATCGAAGGGCGGGTCGAGGAAGACAAGGTCGAAGCGCTCGCCCCGGTGCTGCGTCATCCAGGCGAGCGCGTCCGCCTTCAGCACCTGCACCATGTCGGCGCCCAGGCGCTGCTTCACGGACTGCAGGCCGGATGCGAGCAAGGCGTCTCGCTCGATCAGCACGACTTCGCTCGCGCCGCGCGATGCGGCCTCGAAGCCGAGCGCGCCGCTGCCCGCAAAGGCATCGAGGCAGCGCCAGCCGCGCAGGTCCTGGCCGAGCCAGTTGAAGAGGGTTTCGCGCACGCGGTCGGGCGTGGGGCGCAGGCCGGGGGAATCCGCCACCGGCAGCTTGCTGCGTTTCCACTGGCCGCCGATGAGGCGGACTTCGTTGGGTGTACGCGCCGGCGCGCGCATCGGGGTCGATTTCACGGGGGCCGATTCTAGGAATCGCCGCTGCCTAGAATCCTCGCCCCATGTTCAGTTTCTTCAAGAAGAAGGCGCCGCCGCCCGCGCCGGCGCCCGCCATCGAGCCCGCCGTCCCCGTGACGCCGCTCGAACCCTCGACCCCGTCCGTCACGACGCCGCTCGCGCCCATGCCCGCGCTGCAGGTCGAATCGGAGTCGCCGCCCACGCCTGCCGAAATGGAGGAGCGCCGGGGCTGGCTTGCCCGATTGAAAGCGGGGCTGGCAAAGACGGGCACCGGCATCACGCGCGTCTTCACTGGCGCACGCATCGATGACGCGCTGTACGAGGAACTGGAGTCGGCGCTGCTCATGGCGGATGCCGGCGTGCAGGCGACCGAGCATCTGCTCGACGATCTGAAGCGGCGGGTGAAGTCGGCCGGGGTCACGGACGCCTCCGCGGTACGCGGACTCCTGGCCGATGCAGTCGCCGAGTTGCTGGCGCCGCTGGAGCGGCCGCTCGTGATCGGCGAGCGCACACCGACGGTCATGATGGTTGCGGGCGTGAACGGCGCAGGCAAGACGACGAGCATCGGCAAGCTCACGCGGCACTTTGCCGACGCGGGTGAAAAGGTGCTCCTGGCGGCGGCAGACACCTTCCGCGCCGCCGCACGCGAGCAACTCGAGGTGTGGGCGCAGCGCACGCAGGTCGAGATCGTGAGCCAGGAAGGCGGAGACCCTGCGGCAGTGACCTTCGATTCAGTGAAGGCCGGGCAGGCGCGTGGCTGCAGCGTCGTCATCGCCGACACCGCCGGGCGCCTGCCCACGCAGCTTCACCTGATGGAGGAGCTGAAGAAGATCCAGCGCTCGATCGGCAAGGCAATGTCCGGCGCCCCGCACGAGGTGCTGCTCGTGGTCGACGGCAATACCGGGCAGAACGCGCTCGCGCAGGTGAAGGCCTTCGACGATGCGCTCGGCCTCACGGGGCTCATCGTCACCAAGCTCGATGGCACCGCCAAGGGCGGCGTGCTCGCGGCGATCGCGCTGTGGTCGCGTGAGCGGCGAGCGCGCAAGGGCTCGGAGGTGCCGGTGTATTTCATCGGCGTGGGAGAGAAGCTCGCCGACCTGGAAACATTCAGCGCCCGCGAGTTCGCCCAGGCGCTGCTGGAATGACGAAGGGCCGCATCGAGCGGCCCTTTCGTTGTTCTGTCCTGCTTGATCAGCTGCGGTGCTTCGCCATCGGCGTGGAGGGCGAGTGCAGCGGCGCGGGCGAGGTGTCGAGTTCGTCGAACCACGTCGAGGGCGCCGGCTCGCGCTGCGCCCCGTTTTCGTCGTCTTCGTCCAGGCGCATCGAAATCGAGCGTGCGAGCACCGGCACGTGCGCGACTTGCGCCGGGGAGGGCTTGCCCGTCTCGGTCGGGCGGGTGCGGATCTTCGCGGCACCCTCGTCGCTGCTCAGGCCCGCGGATGCGCCGAGCACCACGTCGCGCACGACGTTCACGTGCGGCAGCGCGTCCTCGTGCCAGACCACGACGCGAATGCCTGCCTTCTTCAGCACGCGATCCATGCGCTCATGGCGCTTGCGCGTGCGCTCCGGGTCCTGGCCCGCCGGGCGGCGCACCTCGATCACGGTGATCACCTGCGACTGCGCGTCGCACACGACCAGGTCGGCGCAGAGTTGCCCGACACGGCGCATCCATTCGTGATACGAGTGGCGCGTGGGCACCTTGATGAAGCGGGCCAGCGGGACCTGCGCCAGCACCATGTGATCGTGCACGGCCTCGATCAGCAGCGAATACGCGCGACGCTCGGCGACGGTGAGCACGCGGCTCGGCTCGGGCGGCCAGCCCAGCACGGTGTTGACGACGTCGGCCGTGCGGCTGCGGGCATTGCCCTTCGCGCGCCGCGCACCATTCCCGCGCGAGCGCATCACCAACCACGTGATCAGTGCCGCAATCGCGAGTGCGGCGGCAAGCGTGGTCATCTCCATTCCGAGGTCTCCTCCAAACAGCCCGGGACCTTAAGGGCAGCCACCAGGGTGGTCAATTCACGACTGCCGCATGTGTGGTTAGCGCCCCATCCCAGGAAGGCCGCGCAGACCTCCCATGCGCTTCATCATCTTCATCAGGCCGCCGCCCTTCATCTTCTTCATCATTCCCTGCATCTGCCCGAACTGATTGAGCAGGCGATTGACTTCCTGGACCTGCACCCCCGCACCCGCGGCGACGCGGCGCTTGCGGGAGGCCTTGAGAAGCTCGGGCTTGCGCCGCTCCAGCGGCGTCATGCTGCGGATGATTCCTTCCATGCGGCGCATGTCGCGCTCGGCGCGATCCATGTCGGCCTGGCCGGCCTTCGCGCTCATCTCGGTGGGCAGCTTGTCGAGCAGACCCGAGAGACCGCCCATCTTCTTCATTTGTGAAATCTGTGACAGGAAGTCTTCGAGGTCGAAGCCGTCGCCCGACTTGACCTTCGCCGCGAGCTTCTGCGCGGCATCGATGTCGACGCCCTTTTGCACCTCCTCGACGAGGGCCACGATGTCGCCCATGCCAAGAACGCGGCTCGCGTGGCGCTGCGCATCGAAGACTTCGAGTCCATCGATCTTCTCGGACACGCCCGCGAACTTGATCGGCGCGCCGGTCACCTGTCGCACCGACAGAGCCGCGCCGCCGCGCGAATCGCCGTCGAGCTTGGTGAGCACGACACCCGTCAGGGGCAGCGCGTCCTTGAACGCCTTGGCGGTGTTCACCGCGTCCTGGCCCTGCATGGCGTCCACCACGAAGAGCGTCTCCACCGGCTTGAGCTGGGCGTGCAGCGCGCGGATCTCGGCCATCATGGCCTCGTCGATCGCGAGGCGACCGGCGGTGTCGACGATGAGCACATCGAAATAGTGGCGCCGCGCGTGGTCGAGCGCGGCCTGCGCGATGGCCTCCGGCTTGTCCCCGGCATGCGAAGGAAACCACTCGGCGCCGGCCTGGCGCGTCACCGTCTTGAGCTGCTCGATGGCCGCCGGGCGATAGACGTCCGCCGACACCGTCAGCACCTTTTTCTTGCGCTTCTCGATGAGATGACGAGCGAGCTTCGCGGTGGTGGTGGTCTTGCCCGCGCCCTGCAGACCGGCCATGAGGATGATCGCCGGCGGCTGCGTGGCGAGGTCGATGTCGGACACGCCTTCGCCCATGGTCGCGGCGAGCTCGCGGTTCACGACGCCCACCAGCGCCTGACCCGGCGACAGCGAGCCGATCACCTCCTGGCCCAGTGCCTTTTCCTTTACGCGGGCGATGAAGTCGCGCACCACCGGCAGCGCCACGTCGGCTTCCAGCAGCGCGACGCGCACTTCGCGCAGCATGTCCTGCACGTTGGATTCGGTGATGCGTGCCTGGCCGCGCATCGTCTTGACGAGCCGGCCCAGGCGTTCTGAAAGTGCGGATGCCATGCGGGGGAACCCCTTGATGTCGCGCCGTGATCCCCGGGTCGATCGGCCCGGAACCTTGCCAAATTGCACGCGCGCGATGGGCGTGCGCAGCAGGGCGCGTAAGTAAACTCGAACGGATGATTTTATCGCCCGGCCTGTCCTACGGACCCAGTGTCACGGGTCTGCTTCCCCTCGGCGCAAGCACCATTGCGCTGGTCGCCTATTTGCTCGCCGCAATGCGCCGCGAGGATCCCTGGCTTGGAGCCGCCCTCATCGTCGGCTGGGTGGCGCATGCGCTGGCCATCGTGGCCGACACCCTGGGCCTTGGCTCGCCCGAGATCGGCGCGCGCTTCGGCTTCGCCCCGGCGCTGTCGGTCACGGCCTGGCTCGTGCTGGCGGTGTATGCGGTGGAAAGCCGCTTCGTGCCGCTGCCGGGCGTGCGCCGCGCGCTGTCGCTGCTGGGTGCGACGGTGGTGCTCCTTGCGGCCGGCTTCCCCGGCGAACTGCGGCCGCACGCGGGCTCGCCGTGGGCGCCGCTGCACTGGGTGCTCGGCATCGCCTCATACGGCCTCTTCGGCGCAGCGGTGCTGCATGGCGCGATGCTCAACATGGCCGAGCGCCAGATGCGCCTGAAGAAGACCGGCACGGGCGCTGGCTCGGCCGGCGCGCCGATGGGGCTCCCCTTGCTGCGCCTCGAAAAGCTCACCTTCCGCTTCGTCGTGGCCGGCTTCGTGGTGCTCTCGGCCACGCTGGTGCTCGGCTGGTGGTTCGCAAGCCCCTGGCACTGGGACCACAAGACGGTGTTCTCGATGCTGGCCTGGGCTGTCTTTGCCGCGCTGCTGGCCGGACGCAGCGCATTCGGCTGGCGCGGACGCCGCGCGACCGGCTGGCTCTACGCGGGCGCCGCGCTCCTGCTGCTCGCCTACGTCGGCTCGCGCTTCGTGCTGGAGGTCCTCCTGCACCGCGCGCCCATCAATTGAGTCCGCGATGAAATTCCTTCTCCTTCTGCTCGTGATCGCGGTGTTCGTGCTCATGCTCAAGCCCAAGCTTCGCGCGCCCGGCCATGGCTCGGCGCGCAAGGCGTCGCCGCGGTCGACCGAAGTCGTCGTGGAGTGCGCGCACTGCGGGGTTCACCTGCCTGATGCGGAGGCGATTCGCGGCGCGCGCGGCCAGGTCTATTGCTGCGAGGCGCATCGCATGGCAGCCGAGGGCTCGCGATGAGTTCGTCCGCACGGGCGGCCCGCCGCGGTGCGTCGAAGTCGGCTGAGGCCGGTGAGGAGTCCTGGTTCGGCGCATTCGGCCCGCCGGAGGCGGATCTCGGCGATGCCGCGCAGGAGTCGCGCTTCGATCGGCGTCCCAGCGATTCGCAAAGCGGTGCCGACTCACGCTTTCTCTCGCGCCAGGCGCGGCGCCTCGCCGAGAGCGGGCAGGGCGGGCTTCAGCGGCTGTACCGGGCCTTCGTCGGCGCGCGCGCGCTGCTCGGGATGGTCCTGCTGTTCGGGCAGGTGCTCATTGCCGTGCTGGGCCCGCGGCCGCGGCTCGACACCTTGCTGCTGTGCCTTCTCTATGCGTCCTGCGCCGTGGCGCTGTGGCTGCTGCCGGCGCTGATCGGTGGGATGCCCGAGCTGGGTGCGACGCGACTGCGGCGCCGCCAATGGGCCGCGACGGTGGGCTTCGATCTCGTCGTGTTTTCCGCGCTGCACTTGAGCGAGCAGGGCAACACGCTGAACTACTCGGCGCTGCTGATGCTGCCGGTGCTCATGGGCGGTGCGCTCACGCCTCGGCCGCAGGCGATGGCTGCGGCGGCGATCGCGACGCTGACGCTGCTGCTGTCGGCGTGGCTGTCGGTCGTGGGCGGCGGCGAGCCGCTGGTGCTGATCACGCAGGCGGGGCTCGCGGGAGGTGGCCTCTTCTTCGTGGCGATCCTGGCCGGCGAGCTGTCGGGACGGCTGGCCCGCGAGGAGCGCACCTCGCGCGGAAGCCTCGAGCTCGCGCGCCAGCAGGCGCAGCTCAACCGCCTCGTCATCGAGGAGATGCACGACGGCGTGCTCGTCGTCGATCGGCGCGGGCGCGTTCGCACCGCGAATCCGGCGGCGCGTGCGCTGATCGGAGCGCCCCGCGCAAGCTCGGGCGTGACGGCCTTTCCGCTGGCCGGCGTCGCGGCCTGGCAGCCGCTGGTCGAGGCCGTCGAGCGCGCCTTCGGCGAGGGCGGCTGGCCCGAGGCCGGGCGCGACATCGCGCTCACCGGCGGCACGCATCCGCGGCAGCTTCGCGTGCGCATGCGCTTCACGCGCCGACGCGACACGCGCGGGGGCGGGCGCCCCGCCGAAGAGCTGTGCGTGCTGTTCATCGAGGATGTGCGCGCGGTCGAGGCGCGAATGCGACAGGAGAAGCTGGCGGCGATGGGGCGCGTGTCGGCCGGCATCGCGCACGAGATCCGCAATCCGCTGTCGGCCATCGCGCAGGCCAATGCCCTGATGGCGGAAGACGCCTCCACGCCCGAGCAGCGCCAGCTCACGCAGATGGTGAGCGACAACGTCGAGCGCCTCAAGCGCATCGTCGACGACGTGATGGAGATCGCGCCAGGGCGTGGTCCGGATGCCGGCGTGATCGACGGCGCGGCGCACATCGCCGCCATCTGCAGCGAATGGGCGCGCACCGCGCGGCTCACTCTGGACGATTCCAGCCCCATGCGCGTGGAACTGCCGCACGAGGGCCTGGGCGTGATGTTCGATGGCGACCACCTGCGGCGCGTCCTCGTGAATCTGCTGGACAACGCGCTGCGCCACGGCACGCGCACGCCCGGGTGCATCCGTGTGCGCTTCATCGCGCTGGACGGCGAGCGCGCCAGTCTCAGCGTCGCGAGCGACGGCGCCAGCATTCCCCCCGATGTCGAGCGCTATCTGTTCGAACCCTTCTTCTCGACCCGCAGCCGGGGCACGGGACTCGGCCTGTATATTTGCCGGGAACTTTGCGAGCGTTACGACGCGAGCATCGAATACACCCCCTGTCCCGCCGGCGAGCGTCACGTCAACGAATTCTTCGTTCGCATGCGACGCAAGCCGCTCTCGACCAGCGAAGCGCGGCTCCATCTCGCCCCATGAGCAGTACTCCCGCCCATTTCAGTCTTCTGGTCGTCGACGACGAGCCGGATTTGCGCACGCTGTATGAACTGACCCTGCTGCGCGAGGGCTACGAGGTCGAGACCGCCGGCAGTGTCGAGGACGCGCTCGCGCAGCTCAAGGACCGCACCTACAGCGCCGTCATCACCGACATGCGTCTGCCCGACGGCACCGGCCTGGACGTGCTTCGCCATCTGGAGGACGCCGGGCGTCGCGAGAAGACGGTCGTCATCACGGCCTACGGCTCCGCGGAGAACGCGGTCGATGCGCTCAAGGCCGGTGCATACGACTACCTCACCAAGCCCGTCGACCTGAAGCAGTTCCGCACCGTCGTGGCCTCGGCCCTCGGGCGCGTCGCCTCGCCCGGGCCGACGGTGCAGCCGCACCAGCTTCCCACCGAGGCCGGCGCGCGCGCGCCGCGCCCGCCGGCGACCTCGCAGGGGGCACCGGCCGCTGCCGCGCCCGCGGCGGCACCGCGCGGCGCGCTCGGACGCATGGCGGGTACCTCGCAGGTCATGCAGCAGGTGCGTCTGATGGTCGAGAAGGTCGCGCGCAGCATGGCACCGGTGCTGGTGCATGGCGAATCGGGCACCGGCAAGGAGCTGGTGGCGCGCGCCATCCACGAGATCAGCGCACGCAGCGCGGCGCCCTTCATCGCGGTGAACTGCAGCGCCATTCCAGAGCAGCTGCTGGAGGCCGAGTTCTTCGGCTACCGGCGCGGCGCGTTCACCGGCGCCAACGAGGACCGCGAGGGCTTCTTCCAGGCTTCGCGCGGGGGCACGCTCTTCCTCGACGAGATCGGCGACCTTCCGCTGTCGATGCAGTCGAAGCTGCTGCGCGCCATCCAGGAGCGATCGGTGCGCCCGGTGGGCGCGGTGAACGAACTGCCACTGGACGTGCGCATCGTCAGCGCCACGCACAAGAACCTGGCAGCCGAGGTGCAGGCCGGCCGCTTCCGGCAAGACCTGTACTACCGGCTGAACGTGATCCAGATCCGCGTGCCGGCGCTGCGCGAGCGGCTCGAGGACCTGCCCGCGATCTGCGAGCGCGTGCTCGAGCGCATCGCGCGGGACGCGGGCGTCACGCCGCCGCCACGGCTCACGCGCGAGGCGCTCGCGCATCTCACGCGCTATCCCTTCGTCGGCAATGTGCGCGAGCTGGAGAACCTGCTGCACCGCGCCGTCGCGCTGGCCGGCAACGACAGCATCACGCTCGCCGACCTCGATCTCCCGGAGTCCGCCTTCAGCGACAGCACGCGACAGGAGCTCGAGCTCGCGGTATCGGAGAGGTCGTTCGCCCACGTGGACCATCGCGGCGGCGGCGAGACTGCGCCCATGCACGCGGTGGCACCGCTGCCCAACGACCTCGCCTCCTACCTCGACGGTGTGGAGCGCGACATCCTCGTGCGTGCGCTCGAGCGTCATCGCTTCAACCGGACTGCCGCGGGCGCGAGCCTCGGGCTGTCGCTGCGGCAGATGCGCTACCGCATGGCGCGCCTGGGCGTGCTGGTGGCGGAGAACGGCGTGACGGTGGGCAACGAGTCCGAGCTCGACGGCCTCCCGGGCGGCGATCAGCCGTGACGCCGGGCAAGGCGACGAAGCATTCAGGCGCGCGTGCGCCGAAGGCAGGGCGGTGGCGCGACGGCTGGTATTCGAGCGCGCGCCGCATCGCCTCGCCCAACTTCGGACCCCGCCCCGCCGCGACGGCGGTGACGCTGGCGGTGATCCACTCCATCAGCCTGCCGCCGGGCCGGTACGGCGGCGACGAGATCGAGCGGCTCTTCACCAACCGCCTCGACTGGAGCGCGCATCCCTATTTCGAGCAGATCCGCGGCCTGGAGGTGTCGTCGCACTTCGTCGTCCGCCGCACCGGCGAGCTGCTGCAATTCGTGAGCATTCACGAGCGTGCATGGCACGCGGGCCGCTCGTCCTGGCGAGGGCGTGAAAACTGCAACGACTACTCCGTGGGCATCGAGCTCGAAGGGCTGGAAGGCGACACCTTCGAGGACGCGCAGTACGTCGCGCTCGCGCAGCTGCTGCAGGCCCTTCGCACGCAAGTTCCGCTGGAAGGTGTTGCAGGTCACGAACATGTTGCGCCGGGGCGAAAGATCGACCCGGGCCCCGCATTTGAGTGGGCTCGTTTGCAGCGACTCGTGGGCTGGCCCGATCAGGACTTTCCCTTCTCAAGTTCTGCCGCGTGAGCGCCTGAACGGCGAAGGCGGGCTGGCATTGCAGCGCGCAAATCGAGCATCGGCGCGCCTTGTCCGGGCAAACGGCCTGCATTCGAAGCGGCCGCGCGGGGTTTAACAACTCGATGCAGAGCAGACGCGACCCGCGGGCGCGGCGATCGATCCGGAGCACATTTCCAGGGCTCTCGTGCGAAGTGCCGCGCAAACCCCGACACGCTAGATCTAGCGCTTGAACCCCGTCGGGCCACTAGATATAGTGCCTCGCATGCTGTTCCTCGTTGCCTGAGTCCAGCGCTGCAAAGGCCTTGCGTCTGACCATGACCGTCAAGCGAAAGGCCCCTGCCCATGCACGCTCGGCACCGGGCCACACAGCCCCCGCGACACGCGCACATGCGCGTTCGCGACACCCAGTTTCGAAGACCACAACGCCGGCGTTCGCGCTGCACATGAGCAGCATGGGCGCCGGCGTTGCGGTCTTAGGAGCCGAAGCCGTCGAGAGTCCTGAAAAAAATCTCCGCCTAGAAAGGGATCCCATGCAAGCAGTCGCACCGAGCGCCCTCTCATCGAATCCGTCCACCGTCGTGGGTGGGTCGTCCGCGCAATCCACCGCCACTTCGGCTTACGCCGGCTATCAGATCATTCGCCGCAATGGCGCCGTCGTCGCGTTCGAGCCGAACAAGATCGCGGTCGCGCTGATGAAGGCCTTCCTCGCCGTGCACGGGACGCAAGGTGCGGCGTCCGCGAGCGTGCGCGAGACGGTCGACGGCCTGACCGAGTCGGTGATCCGGGCGCTGCTGCGCTCGCGCCCGGGTGGCGGCACCTTCCATATCGAAGACGTTCAGGACCAGGTCGAGCTGGGCCTTATGCGCGGCGGCCACCACGAAGTGGCTCGCGCCTATGTGCTGTATCGCGAGCGTCGCGCGCAGGAGCGCGCAAAGCAGGGAGAGGCGCCGGCGGTCGCGATGCCGGCACTTCACGTCACCGACAAGGGCACGCGCGTGCCGCTGGACATGGCCCGCCTGAAGGAGCTGGTCGAGTCGGCCTGCGCGAACCTCGGCGCCGAAGTGCGCGCCGAGCCGATCCTCGCGGAGACGCAGCGCAACCTGTATGACGGCGTGCCCATCGACGAAGTGTTCAAGGCGTCGATCCTTGCCGCGCGCACGCTCATCGAGAAGGACCCGGCCTACACCCGCGCTACCGCGCGCCTGCTGCAGCACACCATCCGCAAGGAGATCCTCGGCGAGGAGGTGATGCATGCCGAGATGCACACCCGCTACGCCGAATACTTCCCCGGCTTCATCAAGAAGGGCATCGAGGCCGAGCTGCTCGACGAGAAGCTGCTGCAGTTCGACCTGGAGAAGCTCGGCGCCGCGCTCAAGGCCGACCGCGACCTGCAGTTCGACTACCTGGGCCTGCAGACGCTGTACGACCGCTACTTCCTGCACGTGCGCAAGGCCCGCATCGAGCTGCCGCAGGCTTTCTTCATGCGCGTGGCCATGGGCCTGGCGCTCAACGAGGTCGACCGCGAAGCTCGCGCCATCGAGTTCTACGAAGTGCTGTCCAGCTTCGACTTCATGTCGAGCACGCCCACCCTGTTCAACTCCGGCACGCGCCGCTCGCAGCTGTCCAGCTGCTACCTGACCACCGTCGCCGACGACCTGGACGGCATCTACGAGGCCATCAAGGAGAACGCGCTGCTGTCGAAATTCGCCGGCGGCCTGGGCAACGACTGGACGCCGGTGCGTGCGCTGGGCTCGCACATCAAGGGCACGAACGGCGAATCGCAGGGCGTGGTTCCCTTCCTCAAGGTGGTGAACGACACCGCCGTGGCGGTGAACCAGGGCGGCAAGCGCAAGGGCGCGGTGTGCGCCTACCTCGAGAGCTGGCACCTCGACATCGAGGAGTTTCTCGAGCTGCGCAAGAACACCGGTGACGACCGCCGTCGCACCCACGACATGAACACGGCCAACTGGATTCCGGACCTGTTCATGCGCCGCGTGGTCGAGGGTGGCGACTGGACGCTGTTCTCGCCTTCCACGTGCCCTGACCTGCACGACCTCTTCGGCCAGGACTTCGAGCGCGCCTACGTCGCCTACGAGCAAAAGGTCGATCGCGGCGAGATCAAGCTCTTCAAGCGGCTGCCCGCCAAGGACCTGTGGCGCAAGATGCTCTCGATGCTGTTCGAGACCGGCCACCCCTGGATCACCTTCAAGGACGCCTGCAACGTTCGCTCGCCGCAGCAGCACGTGGGCGTCGTGCACTCGTCCAACCTGTGCACCGAGATCACGCTCAACACCAATGAGCGCGAGATCGCGGTGTGCAACCTCGGCTCGGTGAATCTCTCCCAGCATCTGCGCGACGGCGAGATCGACCACGCCAAGCTGCGCCGCACCGTGGCCACGGCGATGCGCATGCTCGACAACGTGATCGACATCAACTACTACGCCGTCAAGAAGGCACGTGACTCCAACCTGCGCCACCGCCCGGTGGGCCTGGGCGTGATGGGCTTCCAGGACAGCCTCTACCAGCTGCGCATTCCCTACGCCTCGCAGGCCGCGGTCGAGTACGCCGACCGCTCGATGGAAGCGGTGTGCTACTACGCCTACCTCGCCTCGACCGAGCTCGCCGAGGAGCGCGGCCGCTATTCCAGCTACCGCGGCTCGCTGTGGGACCGCGGCATCCTCCCGCTCGACTCGCTCGATCTGCTGGCGCAGCAGCGCGGCGGTTATGTGGAAGTCGACCGCTCCTCCACGCTGGACTGGAACGCGCTGCGCGAGCGCATCGGCGCGCACGGCATGCGCAACTCCAACTGCGTCGCCATCGCGCCCACTGCCACCATCTCCAACATCATCGGCGTGGACGCCTCCATCGAGCCCTGCTTCGGCAACCTCTCGGTGAAGTCCAACCTCTCCGGCGAGTTCACCGTCGTCAACGAGTACCTCGTGCGCGACCTGAAGAAGCTGGGCCTGTGGGATGACGTGATGGTCATGGACCTCAAGCACTTCGACGGCTCGCTGCGCCGCATCGACCGCGTGCCCGAGGACCTGAAGCAGCTCTACGCCACCGCGTTCGAGGTCGAGCCGGTGTGGCTGGTGGAAACCGCAGCGCGTCGCCAGAAGTGGATCGACCAGGCGCAGTCGCTGAACATCTACATGGCCGGCGCCTCGGGCAAGAAGCTCGACGACACCTACAAGCTCGCATGGCAGCGCGGCCTGAAGACGACCTACTACCTGCGCACCATCGGTGCCACGCACGCAGAGAAGTCCACGGTGCGCAGCGGTCAACTCAACGCGGTGTCCAGCGGCAGCACGCCGTCGATGTCGATCGCGCCGAGCGGCATCGATGCAATCGCCGCCGCTGCGCGCTCGCAGATCGCTGAAGCGAGCGGCGCGTCGGCGAGCGCGGTGCCCGCGACCGACATCAAGTTCTGCGCGATCGACGATCCCACGTGCGAGGCTTGCCAGTAAGAGGTCGATGCGCGAACGCGTTCGTGCATCGAGCGCGAGTCGTGCATCGCACTGCGCGTTCTCCGATGCGAATCGATGTGATCCGTCGATTCGCACGCCGCAGTTCGATGCACGACCGCAACAAGCTCAGCGCGCGAATGTCAACAAGTGCTTGGTGTTCGAACACAACACTCTCATAATTCAACGCCACAGGAAGTACCACCATGCTGGTCTGGGAAGACGACGCTCGTTCCACCGAATCTTCGAAGGACACTCTCTCGCCCTCCTCGCAACGCGAAGCACGGGCCATCCCTTCGTCACCCCTGAATTCGCGCAGCGCCGCAGTCGCGTCGCCCGTTGCATTCGACACCCCGATTCCTTCCACTGCGCTCGGCGCCTCGGTGCAATCGAGCAGTCAGCGCCGCGTGACCGCTGCCGACAAGCGGATCATCAACGGCCAGACCGACGTCAATCAGCTGGTGCCGTTCAAATACAAGTGGGCGTGGGAGAAGTACCTCGCCACCTGCTCCAACCACTGGATGCCGCAAGAGATCAATATGTCTCGCGACATCGCGCTGTGGAAGGACCCGAACGGCCTGAGCGATGACGAGCGCCGCATCATCAAGCGCAACCTCGGCTTCTTCGTGACTGCCGATTCACTGGCCGCCAACAACATCGTGCTGGGCACGTATCGCCACATCACCGCACCCGAGTGCCGGCAGTTCCTGCTGCGCCAGGCGTTCGAGGAGGCGATCCACACGCACGCCTATCAGTACATCGTGGAGTCGCTCGGTCTCGACGAAAGCGAGATCTTCAACGCCTACCACGAGGTCCAGTCGATCCGTGACAAGGACGAGTTCCTGGTCCCGTTCATCGACCAGATCATGGATCTCAACTTCCACACGGGCACGCCCGAGAACGATCAGAAGCTCCTGAAGTCGCTGATCGTGTTCGCCTGCCTCATGGAAGGCCTGTTCTTCTACGTTGGCTTCACGCAGATCCTGGCGCTGGGTCGCCAGAACAAGATGACCGGCGCGGCGGAGCAGTACCAGTACATCCTTCGCGACGAGTCGATGCACTGCAACTTCGGCATCGACCTCATCAACCAGATCAAGCTCGAGAACCCGCACCTGTGGACCGCGGAGTTCAAGGCCGAGATCAAGTCGCTGTTCCAGAAGGCCGTCGAGCTGGAGTACCGCTACGCGGAAGACACCATGCCCCGCGGCGTGCTCGGCCTCAATGCCTCCATGTTCAAGGGCTATCTGCGCTACATCGCGAACCGGCGCGCCACGCAGATTGGCCTCGAGGAGCTCTTCCCGAACGAGGAAAACCCGTTCCCCTGGATGAGCGAAATGATCGACCTGAAGAAGGAGCGCAACTTCTTCGAAACCCGCGTCATCGAGTACCAGTCCGGTGGCGCGCTTTCGTGGGACTGATGCTTCCCTGGCGGCCTCCGCTCAGGTCATGACGAGAGAGATCGAGATACGAGAAGAATCGGTGAACCCGGCGCATGCGCTCCAAGAAGGTGCAGCGCGGGGATCACGACCCAATTCACCGCACCGGGCCGCCTCTCCAAGGTAGGCCGTGGGCGGTGAATCGCCGGGCTGCTCGAGCAGCACGGTGTCTTAGCAACTTGATCAAGGAGAATCGTGATGGCAACTGCGAAGAAGTCGGCCGCCAAGAAGGCGCCCGCGAAGAAGGCAACGGCGAAGAAGGCTGCTGCCAAGAAGGCTCCGGCGAAGAAGGTCGCGGCCAAGAAGGTCGCTGCCAAGAAGGCGCCGGCGAAGAAGGTTGCGGCCAAGAAGGTCGCGAAGAAGGTCGCGGCGAAGAAGGCCCCGGCGAAGAAGGCTGCAGCCAAGAAGGCCCCCGCGAAGAAGGCGGCGGCCAAGAAGGTTGCGAAGAAGGCCGTCGCCAAGAAGGCCGGTGCGAAGAAGGCGGTTGCGAAGAAGGCTGCTGCGAAGAAGCCGGCTGCCAAGCGCCCCGCTGCGAAGAAGGCTGCGAAGAAGCCCGCTGCGAAGAAGGCCCCTGCGGCCGCTGCGCCTGCGGTTGCTGCTGCGAAGCCGGTCGCACCCGTTGCAAAGACCACGCTGAGCCCGCAAGCGGCTTGGCCCTTCCCGACCGGCGCGAAGCCCTGAGCCTCGTTCCTCGTCGTTTGAAAGCCCGGCTTCGGCCGGGCTTTTTCGTGGGACGTGCGCAGCGCAGACTCTCGACTGCGACTGCCTCGTCTGCGAGTCGCCGGCTGCAATGACCACCCGCTCGATTCCTTCGCGCTACCCGTTCCTTTCGGAGCACGCGCGCCACACCCGCATCGCCCTGAGCGTGGTGCCTGGCGCGAAGCAGACGCAGATCGCGGGCTTGCACGGCGATCGTCTGCGCGTGCGCCTTGCGGCGAAGCCTGTCGAGGGCGCGGCCAATGAAGCTCTGCGCTCATGGATTGCTGGCGAGCTCGATGTGTCGAAGCAATCGGTGCAACTGCTTCGCGGCGCCACGGCGCGCCTCAAGCTGGTGGAGGTCGATCTGCCGATGGACGTGATTGCGCGATGGCTGGACGAGCGGGGGTTCGCGGCAGACGCGCCGGACACGCACTCATGAGCAAGCTGGCCGCGATCGGACTCGCCGGGTTGCTGGCCTTGGCCGGCGCGGCCGCGAGTGCCGCGAGTTCGCCGCAGTCGTCGAAGACCGCAGAGTCAGCCGCCGCGCGCGAGGCAGCGCGCAGCTATCGCCTGGTGGCGGCGCGACACATCTACGCGCGCTTTCCAGAGCGCATCCACGCGGGCGCATTGCCGCCGATGCTCAAGGCGGTGGTCGTCGTGGAGACGACGGTGGATGCGCGTGGGCGAGTCGCGCGGGTGCAGTTCCTGCGTGTGCCCGCACATGCACGCGAAAGCGGTACGCAAGTGCGCAAGCTGATCTTGCAGGCAGCGCCCTATCCAGCGCTGCCAGGTCGCACCGGGACGGTGCGATTCACTGAGGTGTGGCTGCTGGAGCCGAAGGGGCAATTCCAGCTTCAGTCGCTGAGCGAAGGACAGCGCAGCGAGTGAGGGCCGATGCGCGTCCTGCGTGGCTCAGGTCATCGCGGGCAGCGGCTGCGTGTCGGCAAAGCCATTTGCCGGGCGGGCCGCCTGCGGTGCGGCATCGAGCTCGCGTTCGAGCGCAGTGCGTCGATCATCGGCCGCGCTCTGCTTCGCCTCGGTCGCGGTCGTGACCTTGATGCGCGGACGCGTGGCCAGCTCATGCTGAAGCTGCGCGATCTGGCGCCGCGTCTGTTGCGCGTTCATTGCGGCCACCTGGCGCAGCTTGTCCAGCTTGCGCTGCAGGGTCTCGACCTTGCGGCCGTACCACCACGCACTGGCGCACCAGCTCAGCCCGATCAGCGCAAGCGCGCCGCCGAGCAGCATCAGCCCATTGGCAAAGTCCATGTCTTGCTCCCTCGCAGGCTGGCGCCGATCGAATGCGACGCTTTCTTTCCACCCGCTGGCGAAACGTTACCAAGAGCAACGAACTCACGTGCGTGAATTCCTGACGGTGTGGCGCTTCCTATGAAGGCTCCCCCCAAGGTTGGGAGGGTTCCCGAGCATTCCTGCGTCGCGGGCCTTCGCGTCTCAAAGGCCGAGCGAACCCAGCGCGAGACTGTGGTTCTGCGGGCCCGCGCTCGCGATCTTCACGGCGCCGATGCGATTGCCGAGCTCGGCGCAGCGGCGCAGGTTCCAGCCGCGCTCGAGGCCAAACAGCAGGCCTGCGCGGAAGGCGTCGCCGCAGCCAGTGGGGTCGACGAGCGCCTCGGCCTTGACTCCAGGCACCACCTGTTTCGCGCCCTTCTCCCAGACCTCGCAGCCGTGCTCGCCCAAGGTCACGATCACGCCCGCGATGTTGTCCATGGCCGAGATCTGCTCGATCGACAGGCCGGTGCGCTCGCTGAGCATGCGGGCCTCGTAATCGTTCACCGCAACCCAGGTGGCCTGACCGAGGAAGCCGCGCAATTCGGCGCCGTCGAACATCGGCAGGCCCTGGCCCGGATCGAAGATGAAGGGGATGCGGGCCGCGCTGAGCTGCCGTGCGTGCTCGAGCATCGCGTCGCGACCGTCGGGCGCGACGATGGCCAGGCGCACACGATCGTCCGCGACGACTTCGGTGCGATGCGCGGACTGCATTGCGCCCGGGTGGAACGCAGTGATCTGGTTGTTGTCCTGGTCGGTGATGATGATCGCCTGCGCGGTGTAGCTGTCCTCGATGACTCGCACGTAGTCGGTGCTCGCGCCCCAGCCGCGCAGTCGCTCAAGGTAGGTCTGCCCGTCAGCGCCGAGCGTCGCCATGACGAGCGGCTCGCCACCCAGCAGCCGCAGGGTGTAGGCGATGTTGCCGGCGCAGCCGCCGAACTCCCGCTTGAGCGTGGGGACCAGGAACGAGACGTTCAGGATGTGGATCTGGTCCGGGAGGATCTGCTGCGAGAAGCGCCCCGGAAAGGTGGTGATGGTGTCGAACGCGAGTGAGCCGCAGATCAAGGCCGACATGAAGACTTCCGTATCGTGAGTGGAGGGGGGTGTCTAGGGATAGAAGACTTCGGCGGCGTACCCGGTGATGCGGCGCGAGCCGGCACTGAGCACGACCTGCAGGTTCGCCTCGCCGCCCGCGGCCACGGTGCTCGACGCCGCACGCAGCTCCGCCGGCGAGAGCGCGCGTCGCGCGATGAGCTCGCCCGCGGCGTCGCTCACGCTGAGATCGACCGAGGGCAGCTGCAGGGTCACCGGTCCGCGGTTTCGAAGGGTGAGCGAGAAGCGATAGGCCTCCGCGCCTTCCACCTTGGCCAGCGCAGTGCTCTCGATCATCCAGTCGTCGATGTGGCGCGG
>Ga0105248_10001279_pt1 | contig 28082 bp, 23 predicted proteins | sample KBSS34metaG_FD_81524 | JGI IMG/M metagenome (GOLD analysis project Ga0105248, IMG submission 81524) | Switchgrass rhizosphere microbial communities from Kellogg Biological Station, Michigan, USA - KBS S3-4 metaG | ecosystem: Host-associated > Plants > Roots > Rhizosphere > Soil | place... | reverse complement strand
GCCGTGATGATTCCAGCCACGATGACCACAAACGCTCCCGTAGGACCACCGATCTGAAGACGCGAACCACCTAAAGCAGATATGAGAAAGCCGGCGACGACTGCCGTGTAAATTCCAGCCTGCGGCGTAACACCAGAGGCAATCCCAAATGCAATAGCCAGCGGGAGCGCCACTAACCCAACGGTCACACCCGCAATTAGATCTGACGTCAAGTCCTGTCGGGTGTATCCCGCTCGCAAGCATAAAACCGATTTTGGAATCCATTTCTTATTCAGCGATGTCACGGTTCTTCTTTTTTAGAAAGGAAGTAATGGGGAAGTCCTTGCCGGTGTGCTCGGAACCAGTTTTACGCGGCCTTTTGGTTAATACTTCGTCGACACGAGGAAGTGCGACACTGGCAGACCGCTCGGTCCTCGTCGAAGGAGTTTAAGTAGTCAACGGTTATCTCTTCTCCAGGCACGATCTCCCGCAGTGCAAAGATGATCATGAGTCCATCAATAATGAAGACATCTGCGTTAGGCTCGCAGGAGTGGTTAATGTACTTTGTATCGTTCCCATCAACGCTTCCGTCGACATAAATGTCCGCATCCAATTCACTGATGCGCTTCACGCCGGGCCGTCTCATTCTCCGCATCGCCTCCGTGCGAGTAATCCTTTCACCGGCGTATTCTGCTATGGCACAGTTTTTTGGAATATGAACGGTCGCGAAACAACCAAAGCCGTGAAGTCGAGACTTCTTGACTGACAATCCGATCGCCAACTTCTTCCCTCGAACGTTCTCTTGCATCATGAGTCTTGCCGGCATTAATGATCGAGCAGATTTTTAACGAACGCGCTGAGATGCCGACCGGCGTGCGGCTTTAGTTGGCGCGACCGTGTGAATCTCTTCAAGCATGCTGCGCACGCCGACGAGGTGGTGATTGAAGATTTCTTTGGCCGCATCAAGCAACTTAAATATGCTTTTGTCGCTCACGGAGTAATAGACGTTCGCGCCTTCTTTACGAGTGATGACGATATTTCTGTTGCGCAATACAGCAAGTTGTTGCGAGGCGTTAGCCTGCTCGACTTCAAAACGTTGGCTAATCTCGTTGACGGTCAACTCACCGTTTCGCAAAGCATCAAGGATAGATATTCTTAACGGGTGAGCCAGAGCTTTGAAAAACTCTGCCTTGAATTCACTGAGTTGTTGTCTCATTCAACGCCCTGTTCATCTCTCTATTAAACGACTCAGATATGCACATCTGCACATTCTTGCATATCTTAATGTCATCATTGCCGACTCGTCAATAAGACACGAGTGTTTGATGGCCCAATTCACTTTATGACGAAACCACAAACCACCGCTGTCCGTCATCGTCGAATCGTCTACTGCTTCGCGGTTACCCGCCTGCCTGTGGACTGGCTGGTGTCGCGGTTGCCACTGATCAGCGAACTGCTTCCGTATTGCTAAAACTAGCGGGCGCGTAAGGGCTACCCACCTCGCCGGTCACTGTCGTTCCCTTTGTCGCTATAGCTTAATTTAATTAACCACGCTTCTTCTCGGGCTTTACCGTACCACCATTGTCAACAAAAATTGACAATCATTAGAACACTGACTATGATGAAGCCCTCGCAAACAAGCTCACTCTAGACGCTACCTACAAAACGTCTAGAACCCACATACTAAGTCGGCTCCCGCCACCCAACCGCAAACAATCAAACATGGGTTCCACGTAAGATTCTGAGAAGAATCTGTCAAACTTATTTTCCTACTCACAAAGGAGCATCCTATGCCGACCTCTTTACTCCCACAAGATTTGATGAACAACATGATGGGCAAGATCTTTGACATCATTACCAACGGTGACGGCACCACGGTGCCGAAATCCGCAGACAATTATTTTGCCTGGTGTACGCCCGGTGTGCCTTTCGACGTCGAGGATTTCGATTTTCTCTCGCAAGGCTTGACGGGCGTTTACAAGCCTAAGCTCGTCAAGAACGCTGACGGCACCGAGAGTACCGAAACACTCACTGTCGAACAGCGAGAAACCGAACTGGCGAAAGACACGACCAAAATGTACCAACTGGCCGAGCAGTTCGCCCGCTTCGTCGATGTGATTCCCGACGCCTCGGGTATCGACGACATCAAGGTCCGTATGAACGTCAAGAGCGACGAAGGCGGGTTATCCGATATCTATGAAGAGGTGTTGCGCTTCAGCCAGGTGGCGAACACCGAACTATCGGCAGCCGATAAGGCCAGGATCGAGAAATTTCGCCAAGTGCTGCAGGTCGAACGTCAGAAGGAAGATCTAGTGACCGGCGAAATGGTCAAGGTGATCGAACCGAGTGCACTGGTCAAGGCCTACAGCGAGAAGATGCAAGCCTGGATGGAAGCTGCGCTCGAATTAAACGCTGCACGTATCGATGCCTTGACGGCGTCCACTCCGCGATCTGTGCATAACTGGGCGATCAACGCCAGCGTGTTGCGGTCCAAGGTAAAGTTTGCCGACAACGACTGGATCAACAACGGTTACAAGCTGGAGTTTGACAGCATCGGGGCCAAGATCGACCAGATATCGTCCCGGGATCTTTCGCTGCTGAAGGCGCTGTACAAAGATGCGTTTGGAATGGCCAAGCTAACCGGGCTGGCCAGTGGCTCAGATTTCTACTACTCCAGCCTGGCTCCAGCTAACTTTGCAAAGTCGAAAGGGTGGACTCGATTTACGTTCACCAACAATGACAATAGCTATTACTCCAAAACGAACACTCAGAAGTGGGGAGCGTCAGGCGGGTTCCATCTTGGCCTTTTTTCGATCGGCGGAACGGCCGGCGGACAACGCTCGGAGTTCGATGCGAAATGCGATTTCAGCAGCTTCGAGATGTCCTTCGAGATCTGTCAGGTGCCCATCATCCGGCCCTGGTTCAAGAGTAATTTCCTGACCTCCAAAACCTGGCGCTTCGCCCAAGGGAACGAAGGTTTTAAAGCCAAGTTCCTGAGCGACGGAAACAAGCCGCCGCACGGGGATTCGATGATGCCAGCCTATCCCACGAGCATGATCTTTATCCGCAACCTGCGCCTGAACTTCGCCAATGCCAGCTCAGTAGCCCACGACCTTGATTCAAAGATGGGCGGCGGAGGCATGGTGGGCTATGGCCCGTTCTTCATTGGCGGAAGCTACGAATCGGGAGCCCAGGAAAGGTCGCGCAATAACCACAACGACGGCCAGGGCATCTTCGTCGACGGCCTCCAATGCATCGGCTTTAAGTGCCATCTACTACCAAAATCGCCGAATCCCGATCCGGCAATCAAGCAGTGGGTCTAAACAGCGTGAAGGACTGGCGGACGTCTCGTTCGCCAGCCTTCCTGCAAGGGAGTAACTATCATGAATGCCTCATTTTCTATCCTCCAGAAGCTCAAGGGTCAGTTCCTACAGACTGTTCCGAATAAATCGGTCTTCCACGTCGCCTTTGCACCGTTCGCTTTCACCTTGTCGAACGAGGATTTCTATTTTCTGAACGGCACCATTGACACGGGCGCCGAGGCCCGCAAATACCTGCGTGCGCAGTCCGAATTCGCCCTCATTGCCAACTCCGTCCTTCAGAAGCCGAACATCTGGAGAATCGATAGCGACAACCTTCTGTACAACGCCTACAAGGACATCTTGAATGACGCGTTGACGATTGATCCGGACGCGCTGACCGTTGACGAGCGAACCCGCATCAAGAGCGCCAGGACAGTTCTTTTCACCAGCAGCGGAAAAGATTCATCCCAATACAAGGCATACAAGAAATTTGCTGTTAAGGTGACCGAGGCCGAGCACAAGCTGATTGAGCACAACGGTTTGCGGTCTACGATCACCGAGGCCGATGCGACGGCGCTGGCCAAGTGGAACATCAACCTTCAGACATTGCTCAACGAGAAAAACGATCTGATGATCGAATGGCAGGCGAACGGCTTCAAGAGCGTCATCGAATCGGCCAAGACCGCGTACGACGATATCGTTCTGAGTAAGACGCGTTTCATCGAGAAGTGGTACGACGCCAAAAACGTCAAACTCGCATCGCCCAACCTTTTGACCGATGAATTCGGGGTCGAGTTCCTCGCGACCACCTGCATCCCCAATGCGATTAGCGAGGCCGCGGCGCCGATCTGGAAGAAGGTTATGCTGAACAAAGCGGAGATTGCGCAATTAGCTCTATCCTTTACCCAAGAGATGGGGGCCGACGTATTGACCGAATTTGGTGATCTGCAACCGGAACTCGATGCCATCAACTTCGAGTATTGCCTGGTGGAAATCCTGCGTCCCTGGTTCGACGAGAACATCATCAACAATCGCCTGTGGAAGTACAGCGATGCCAGCGTCGTGGTGTCGGCGGGTGATGACACAATGACCGGCCAGGTGCCGGCCTATCCCGTCAAGATTATCCTCGCCAAGAACATCGATCTGGTGTTCACACCGAACACGCCCGTCAACGAACACATCAAGACGCAGCTCAAAGCCGGCAGCCACTTGTTCTTTGGTCCGCTACTGCTCAAAACCATTCCAACTAATTTGCCTGATGACAAAATCACAGAGTTTCGGGTGCAACAACTAAGCAACCCTGAACTGGCTGTGATTACGCGGATCGCGGTGGAGAAGGCGGACAGGCCGCAGGTGTTCAATGGTGGCAGGCGGCTCGAAATGGTCGAGTTGCTGAACAACCAGCCCCAGGTTGAAATGCGGCGCAACGTCGAGGCGAATTCATTTTCAATGGCCAACGTAATGCGCCTGAGGGAACCGCTCTCAGTGATGACGTCCATGCCGATGGCCAATATCAGCGCCACAGGTTTGAGCGGGCTGGACGTGGACCCCAAGTTAGTATCTATTAAGTTTGAGCCGGAAGTGCTTCGGCCCCCATTGCCTAGACCGGGGCCGCCGGCCGCACCCACCCCCATCCCTACTCAGATGGTTACCGTATTGGGCAAGGTGTTCACCGGCGGTAACCAGCCGCTGCCGGTAGCCGAGATCCAGATCATGAATACGGCCACGGCCGCGACACAGTCAGTGCTGTCGCTTGAGGACGGCACCTACGCCTTTCGTGATATCGAAAGCGCTAGCTATCAAATCAAGGTACGCAAAACGGGTTATGTCACGCAGGAGAGGCTCGCCAATGCACGGACTAACTCTGTGCAGGATTTCCTCTTGGAGCTGCAGCCAGTTCCGACGGAGACTTTTCAAGTGATTGGTGTGATATGCAAGGTATTACCCAGGCTGCCAAACCCATGGCTTGACGGAAGCTACGTTTAAAGTCTCTCCAGGACTCTCAGCGGAAGGTCGGTTTTACTTCGGGAAATTTCACGTTAGGGAACCCACATAACAGACCGCAACCAATCATCACTTGTACTCGCTTTGCAACGCTTTGATTGTCTCCCGCGCGGTCTGATGCAAGTTTGAGGTTGGCGGCACTGATCTCAGAAACAGCTTTACTCTTTCATTTTCTTCTTTCGTTAAAGAGTTGTCCTGGAGTAACAGATACACCTGCCGGCGGGTGTCTTCGCTCTTTTCTGCCAACCGTGTGAGGAAGTCTTGTGGATCGTTTTTGAGACCGTCGGAATATGCTCCAGCTAACTCTGTGGCCATTGCCCCGTCGGCCCACGCAGCGGCCGCAAACAAATCATCAAGGACTTCCTTATCTCCACCAAGCAATAGTCGATGAACCAGACTTACAGCCCAGTCCCCGTAAAAGCGCTTGTAAGGCGACTCCTTTGCAAGGGACGAAAGAACGACTTTTTTGTTGAGTACGTATTCATGCTTGAGCTTGCAGAAAGTGAAGGAGATCAGCACCCGGTGGTAATCGTCATCAGCCGCAGCGCCATACAATCGCGTTAGCTCACGGATCAAGCTCTGACGATCGTATCTTTCAAGAACCTCCCATGCTTTTGCAGCAGCCGTTTCATCGCTCGAAGCGAAAGTCTCCACCTGCTTCATCAGATCCTGATCAGAGGCGTTCTGCTTTTTTACGTTAGCTTCCGGTAAGTGGCTGGAAACCGTGGAGCGCTTACAACCCAACTGAAACGACGCAACTACCAACAACAGTCCAGCAACGGCCGTTATTGTCGTACTCCCGAGATGTTCTCTCTGACGGCCAAACATCATTCTTCCTTGCACGTCCGTCCTTTTCATTACTGTTGCTGAGGTGGCAATCTTAAATGTGCGAAGTCGGTTTATTCGTAACGCAGCGCGATCAGCGGGTCCACCTTCGTCGCTCGTCGCGCCGGTAAGACGCAAGCCAGCAGCGCTACAGAAGTCAGTAACAACGCAATCACGGTGAACGTCAGCGGGTCGGTCACGCTCACTCCAAACAGCAAACTCTCCATCACCCGCGTCAGCGCAAAGGATGCGAGTAATCCAATGGCCACGCCGCATAGAGCCATTATCATCCCCTGTCGCACGACGAGCCGCAGCACATCACCCTTTTCGGCGCCGAGCGCCATCCGAATACCGATCTCATGTGTTCGCTGGGTGACGCCGTAGCTGATCACGCCGTAAATGCCCACGGCAGCCAGCAGCAACGCGACGACGGCGAATGCGGTAAGCAGGATCAAGTTGAAGCGGCGGCCCGCCAGCGAGTCACTCAGGTATTCAGTCATCGGTTTGAGATCGTACACCGGCAGACTCTGGTCCAACGATGTCAGCGCGGCTCGCAACGATCCAGCTATGGCGGCGGGATCCGATTTCGTGCGCGCCACAATCGTCATCGACCGCATATACGTCTTGCTCAAAGGGTCTTGCAGGTAAGGAACGAAAGCTTCTGCGACTGGCATCCGATCAAGCCCTAATTGTCGCACGTCGCCAACCACTCCAACGATCAACAACGGATCGCGCTCCTGACCCTGAAGACTGATACGGTGGCCCAGCGGGTTCTCTCCGGCGAAATGGCGCTGCGCGAACGCTTCGTTGATCACGACGACGTTCGGCGCCTGCTTCGTATCTGTCCAGCCAATATCGCGCCCCGCCAGAAGAGGAATACCCATCGATTCGAAGTAGCGCGGTGTAACTACATGGTATTCAATACTAGGCTCTTCCTGCTTCGCCACAGGCGGGCGTCCTTCGACTGTGAAGTAATCGCTGGTATTGCTGCCCAACAACGGCAGGTCCGAAATCGCCGCGGCTGACACGATGCCTGGCGTGGCGGCCGCTCGTTCCACAAGCTGCTGGTAAAACGATGCAACACGCTCGTCGTCCGGGTATTTGCTGGGCAGCAGCGACACTCCCATTTTCAATACCCCATCCGGATTGAATCCCGGATCGATCTGGTTGAGCTTGGCGAAGCTTCTGATCATCAGTCCCGCGCCGATGAGCAACACGAGGGACAGAGCGACCTCGCTGATCACCAACATGCTGCGGAGCCGATTCCTCTGCCGGCCCGCGCTGCTGCGGCCGCCCTCCTTCAGCGCGTCGGTGAGTTCCGGCCTGGATGCTTGCAGCGCCGGCGCCAGTCCGAAGAGCACGCTGGTCGCGACCGAAATCAATAACGTGAAGCAAATTACGCCCGGGTCTACTGCTATCTCGTGAACACGCGGAATGGTCGTGGGAGCCATCGACACTAACCATTTCACACCACCGAAGGCTATCAGCAATCCGGCCACGCCGCCGGCGATCGAAAGCATCATGCTTTCCGTGAACAGTTGCCGCACGAGGCGAAGGCGACTTGCCCCAAGCGCCGTTCGCAGAGCAGTCTCCTTTTGCCGCACGCCGACTCGCCCAAGCAGAAGGTTTGCGACGTTGGCGCACGCGATCAAGAGTACGAACCCGACCGCGCCCAGCAGGACGAAAAGTGTTGGTCTAATGTTACCCACCACTACGTCGCGCAGCAGTTCGAGCTTCACCCCGTGTCCCGCATTCTTCTCCGGGTGCTGCGCGGACAAACGCGCTGCGAGGGCAGACATCTCGGCCTGGGCTTGCGTAAGTGTGACTTCCGGTTTCAGCCGCCCCACTACGCGGAGGTAATGTGGTCCGCGGTCGAGCTTGTTTGGATCAATTGGCAGAGGCCGCCAAAGCTGGGCCCGATCCGGGAAGGAGAAACCCTCGGGCATCACGCCAATAATCGTATAGGCGACGCCGTCGAGATCGATTCTTCTGCCAAGCACGTTCGGATCCGAACCGAAGCGGTTTTGCCACATCGAATGGGCGAGCACGGCCACGCGGACGCGCCCGGGTAGAGTCTCCTCGTCCGTAAAGGTGCGGCCCAGGATCGGGCTTACCCGAAACAGCGCAAACGTCTCCGGAGTGACAATCCCGACGGGCGTGTCCGGCGTTCCGCCGCCGGTATCGAGAAACATGCTGCTGTTCAGAAAAGCCGCGACGTGTTCGAAGGATTGGTTCTGGTCTTTCCAGTCGAGGAATTCGGGAAGCGATGTGGGCGCGGCGCCTAACTGCGGCAGCGTGTCGGACATCCACACGATGCGTTCGGGCTCGGCGAAAGGCAACGGTCGCAGCAGCACGGCATTCACGACGCTGAAGATCGCCGTGTTCGCGCCTATTCCGAGCGCCAGCGTCAACACAGCGATCAAGGTGAAGCCCGGTTGTTTCAGAAACATTCGCGCGCCGTAGCGCAGATCCTGCCAGAGTGTCTCGAACCAGCCGCCGCCTCTGACTTCATACCCCAACTCTTTTATTTGTGTGAGACGCCCGAACCGCTTTTCGGCTTCCCGCCGCGCCGCCTCGGGTGACATGCCTCGGCGGACATTCTCTTCGGTGCGCATCTCGAGGTGGAAGAGAAGCTCCTCATCAATCTCTCGATGAACGGCGTCGCTATTCCGCAAAGCTCGAAGCCTGTCGCGAAAGACTTTCCTCCAAGCCATCTTGCTCCTCCTCTCAGGTGGCTTGCAGCACTTTGGCGACAGCCGCCGTCAGATGCTCCCACTGTGACTCCTGGACGGCGAGCTGCTTGCGGCCCTGCCGCGTCAGCTTATAAAACCGCGCGCGCCGGTTGTTCTCGGAGACTCCCCATTCGCTCTCGATCCAGCCTTTTTGCTCGATGCGGTAGAGGGCCGGGTAGAGCGTCCCTTCCTCAACGGTGAGCATGTCTTCGGCGAGCTGCTGGATACGCTGGCCGACGCCGTATCCGTGCATCGGGCTTAAAGAGAGGGCTTTCAAAACCAGCAGGTCGAGCGTGCCTTGCGGCAGGTCAGGTTTCTTCGCCATCGGACGTTTCTCCTGTTCGCTTCCAGGGGCGCATGTTCGCACATCTCCCCTAGAAGGTCAAAGGTACAGTCTTAATACGACCGACAGGCCATAAACTGCCATCAGAACTCCGACAAAGATGGCTCCTCCACGGCTCCAGGCTCGCGGCAATTCTATTCCCAGCGTTCGTCGATGTAATGCAGCAGTGACTTGAGTTATGCGCTCACTAAAAATCACGATCGCGGAACCCACAACAATCATCGCGATACCAACCAGCGTTTGATACATAAGCCAGCCCTCACTCAAGTTCTCATCACCACAGAATCGTTCCCAACAGAAACCGCAATGTGCCCGCGCCGATGATCACCCAGAAAGCGTTTGGGCGATAACGCACCAGCACAACGCCCGCGGCAATCGCCAACAGCAGTCCAATCACAGTGTGAATACCCGCTCTCCCGATGCTTATCGCTGCGGCGACAAGTAGTCCCGCTACGGCCGGAGTCACACCTCGCAAAAACGACTGAACGATTTGGTTGTCACGAAAGCGCCGCAGGCTGGAACCGGCTGCCACCGTCATCAGGAAGGAAGGTAGAAAAATACTGATCGTGGCCACTAACGCTCCCAGCGTGCCTGCTACGCGGTAACCGATGAACGTCGCACTGATTAAGACAGGCCCGGGAGTGATCTGGCCCAGCGCTGTTGCGTCGGCGAACTCCTGATGCGTCAACCAGTGGTGCGCATCTACTGCTTCCGATTCAATCAACGGGATCATCACAAAGCCGCCACCAAAAGTGATGGCGCCGATCCGCAGAAAAACAGCCCCGAGAGTAAACAGCAGCCCGAGCTTGAACATCAACGGCAGCGCGAGTCCCAAAGGAACAATGCAACGCCGGCGATCTTTTGAACCGGAGCCTACGAGATCGATTTCGTCAATACGCTTCCGCCGCGAAGACGTCATGCGCGAGGCTATCCGGCGTCTGCGCCGTGAAGACGCTGTCCGTACACGCCGCCAAACCTGTAACGGTTTTTCTGCAAACGAATCCAGAAAGACACCGATCACTCCTGCCGCCAGCACTACCTCCACTACCGTTGCGCCAAATCCGACAACAGCCAAACAGGCCAATATGCCGACAACCCACTGCCACCGATGTCGTAACGTGTTCCTACCCATGCGCCACGCCGTCACGACGATCAGTGCGACCACCGCCGCATTCAATCCGTGGAAAAGGCGATCCGTATTCGGCAGATAGCGGAGATGCCGATACAGGATCGCCAGGATGATCATCAGCACGGTGGAGGGCAGAATGAAGGCGGTGATCGCCACGACGGCCCCGCGCCAGTCTCTGAGTTTTAAGCCAACGTAAGTTGCAAGGTTGCCAGCCGCCGTTCCCGGCAAGCTTTGGGCCAGCGCAAAGCCTTCGGCAAACTCAAACTCATTAAGCCAGTGGCGCTTTTGTACGGTGAGTGTGCGGATCTGAGCAATCACAGCCAGTCCGCCGCCAAATCCCACCAGGCCTATTTTAAGAAAGGATAAAAAGAGCCCGCCGAGAGTGGCGGTGCGTGAGATGCGTTTTATCTCTCTGCGGCCATAACGAACGCGAACACGCATGTTGCGCGCGCGTTGCCGGATTCTGTCAACCCTTTTGTCAGACCGCGCTGGCACTTTCTCTACGCAGTCTAGCATAAGGGTTTCAGTTTCCTGCTGATGCTAGTATCTTGATGTAGTGGTTGCCGGCCACTGTTTCCGACGATGGCTTCTTCGTAACTGACTATGCGCGATCTTCCTATCGGCCGAGTGCTGTCGCTGATTATTGCCGCAATTTACTTAGTGGTTAGCGGGTTTGGTGCCGACTCCATAGCCAGGCTGCTCGCCGACCTGTTAATCGTGGGTGGCGCGCTTTTGTTACCGTTGGCGTGTATCTGGTTTGGAGACGAGTTGGCTGAGTATGTGGGCACGTTTCCCGGACCCGCCATCAATCGCAAGTCACCCGCGTGGATGGTGAAAGTCGGCGCGTGGGTGCTGCTGTTGCTGCCGGCAGTAATTTTCTGGTTTCTGTGGCGAAGCTAAACTCAACTTCAGTTTAATCGCGCGCAGCGCTTCTGTTACAGCGATATGCCGCCAGTTATCGGACTAGATTTTGGCACGACTAACAGCGCTATCGCTGTAGCGGACGAAGGCAAAGAGGCGACGCTTGCTTCCTTCACCGCCGGCAGCGATACGACTAACAGTTTTCGATCAATTCTGTACTTCCCTCCCAGAGACCGTACCACCACAGTCAAAGCGGAAACGAAAGCCGGTCCCGAAGCCATCAACTCGTATCTTGAAGACGATACCAAGGGGCGACTCATCCTCTCCGTTAAGTCGTACCTGGGGAGTCGGTTGTTCACGTCCACACAAGTCAACGGGCGCTACTTCACTCTCGAAGATTTGATCGCGATCATCCTGAGGCGTCTCAGAACAACGGTCATCGAACAGTTTGGCGTTTCGGCTACGAGTGTCGTGATCGGCCGGCCCGTCCGCTTTGCGGGAGTTGAAACCGCTGCTGACGAAACTCTTGCGCTCACCCGGCTCAGATCAGCAGCGAATCTCGCCGGCTTTTCCGACGTTACCTTCGAACTTGAACCGGTTGCTGCCGCCTACCAGTATGAAACTCAACTGGACCACGATGAGTTAGTTTTGATCGGAGACTTCGGCGGCGGCACAAGCGACTTCACGCTCGCGCAACTTGGTCCGGGTAGAAAACGCACCGGCAGAAATCCGGTCGTGGGCACCGCGGGCGTGGCCATCGCCGGCGACACGTTCGACAGCAGGATCATGATGAACCTCGTGGCCCCGAAACTCGGTCTCGGCTCGCATTATGTTTCGTTAGGCAAGGAGCTTCCGGTGCCCGTATGGCTGTATTCACAACTCTCGAGCTGGCATCGCACGTTTCTGCTCAAAGAACCAAAGACGATGTCCATATTGCGCGAGGTCAAAAATCAGGCTACTGAGCCTGAGAAGGTAACGGCGTTGATTCAGATCATTTCCGAAAACCTGGGCTACGCTCTTTATCGTGCGGTTGAGAATACGAAAGTTGAATTAACCGAAAACGAAGACGCCGGCTTCGCATTCGCATATTCGTCAGTGAATATGGAAGACACTCTCGAACGCTGGCGTTTCGAATCGTGGATTCAACCGGATATTCAAAACATCGCCACCTGCGTTAAGACACTTTTTAGCGAACACAACGTTAACTACGCCGATATCGGCAGCGTTTTTCTCACCGGCGGATCTTCCTTCGTGCCGTACGTGCGTCGCTTCTTTGCCAAAACATTCGGCAGTGACAAATTAAAAGGCGGTGAAGAGTTAACGACCGTGGCCAAAGGGCTGGCTCTGCGTGCGCTCGAGGATCGATGAGCCACGAGTCGTGAAGATCGGTGTTCAGGGCTGCTGGTAGATCCCGTAGTTCGGGTAGTTGGAATAATTTCGGCTGCGGGTGATGCTTTTAACCGCGAAACTGCTCTCGTTCTTTTTCCACCACTTCATCCAGCGCTCTTTTGAATCCACCGGCGGATGGACTCGTACGACGCCGCCGCCGTAATGCCAGATAACATCGGCGACCGTGATGTTTGTCAGCGCGATGTTGGCAGCAAGATTGATCTGTTCTGAATTGGGAGTCGATTTGAGATCGTTCTTTCCGACCATGTTTTTGATGATTGGACCAACAGCGCGCTCGTCACCAACGCCTCCCAACAGGATGATGATTTGGTCTTTGATCAGCGGATCGTTGATGTTTTCAATTAAAGCATCCTGGGCCGGAGCGCCAATCTCCAGGAGTCGCCGCATTGGCTCCGTCAACTGCAAATCCCATTGCAGCGGGATCGCCACCGCGTTAGCGCCCTCCCAGTGTTGATTTCGCAGCTCACCGATGAGGCTCCGCAACTCCTGATCTTTGGCCGCCGTTTGCGAAAAGGCGTTTGTTAACGTCACTGCGATTAGCAGCAGAGCAAATGCAAGTTGTTTCGCGAAACGCATATTCATAGACGTCAATGCAATGACGCGGGTCTTTCGGGCCAAAGTCGATTCGACAAGGTCGAAAGACCCGCGCGGTTAAAGTTTAATCAAGCCGGCCTGGGCCAGCACTACGGTTGCAAGTTCCAAGTCAAAGCCGTTGTGCCTGAACCCGCGACGTTGTCGCCCGAAACGTCGTTAATGAGCGCATCGCGGCCCGTCGTTCTGACAATTGACATGCGAGAGAACCAGGGCAAGTCAGCGGAAGCCTTCTTGCCGTTATACATCGCAAACTCGTTCAGGTTTATACGCATGCGACGTGTCGTCCCCACGGCTGCACTGGGTGGAAGCGTCGGAATACCTGGCGCATCGTAATCGTAGATCTTGCCGTTGGGTCGCGGATCGTCATCACGCAACACCGGATCAGAAGTATCCGGCCGTGCCCCTCCGCTGTTCCCAGTCTCGAGCACGTTGTTGGTCCCGTAATAGACACGAGTCTCAACGCGGGCGCGGTCGAGCATGACCTTCTCCTCGAAATTTGACGGCGCGACGGTCCCGACAAACTCTACAGCGTTGCCCCAGAAATTACCCTTCGTGCTGGTTGCGCCGCTGTGGTAAACGGTTCCCAGACTCGGCGAAGCACTGCCTTGCACTTGTCCTATCGCTGCCCGCGCGGCATTCTCCGATGAGACTGAGCCGCTGGTCCTGATCGCCAACGTAACCCAGAGCACACTGAAGTCTTCGTCGTCCAGCTTCTTACCCTGATCGTCTTTGGCTTCGATGCGGATATTGTTACGCGTGCTGCTCTCCGTGATGCCTTTGATTTCCACCGTGGTGGTTTGCGTAATGGTCATCGTGGTCGAGTTGTTGGAGGTAAACTGCGCGGCGCCCGTTCCCGACTTCGTCGACAGCGCCAGCGTGACATTGCCCGTTTGATTTTGCGGAGAGACAGTAACGTCCACGGTCGCCGTGTCGTTTTTAACGACCGCTACGAGGTCACCGATCTTCACCTTTGTCTTGGCAACGATATCGACCACCAGCGAGGAATCGAACAGACCGTCGGCGACATTTGCCACACTCAGATCGACCTGGATCGTGTCTGCCGTTCCGTTTACGGGCAGGGTGAATTCGCGCCAGTCAGTAGCGCCACTCGCATCGAACGACGAGAGTCCGAGTCCGTTCATGGTCTGACTTTCAGAGGCCGAACCGCCCCCACTCTGACTGCGAATCGCCACGTTGAAATAGTCGTTGTACTGCGTGCCGAAATAACCGCCAGGCACTTCGCTCGTGACGAACTTGTAGCGAACCTTGATCTCTTGCACTCCCTCTTCTATCTGGAAAGTGCGCGAGATACTTTGCGGTCCTTCGCCCGCGGTGTTCAGCACAAGGTCTTGATCGCCCACCGGAAGATCAGTCTCCCCTTCGGGTGGAGCAACGCTCAGGTTAGGAGGCGATGACAGGTAATAATCCCACCAGAGTCCTCCCCGCAACATGGCGTCGCTACTCCACGTGGTCACTTGGGGAGTCGACATCACCTCGAGTGGAGAGATGCCGTCCAACGGCACAAACTCTCCTTCATCGTGGGGCACGATAAACACAGGAGCGCTTCCGATTTCCCACCCGTCAGTGCCCAGGCTGAAATCGTTGTTATCGATCGCGCTGGGCGCATTGAAGCCCTTGAGCTTGAGCTGTTCAAAGCCTGCGCCGCCCGTGGTCGCAACAGAAGCGATGCGATTGCCGCTGGCAGACGCTTCGAGAATGATCGTGCGATTCGGCAGATTTCCGAAAGAGACGCTGCCGTTCACGGTGGTTGCGGTCGCCTTAACTTCCTTATCGTCGCCGAGACGAGCGGTGACGAGGGCTCCGCTAACCGCCTGGTTGTTTTCATCGACAACGGAAACCGACAACGTGAGATTGCCTGCCCACAGTGTCGCGGCTTTATGCACGATGCGTCCTTCAGCGTCGTAGCCGAAAAAGCTTAGCTGGTTTATGCCTTCGGCCAGTGTCGCAGTATAGGTAATGAGAGTCGACGTAACCTGGATGCTGGACGCGGAGGCTTGAACTCCGTTCAGAAAGATCTTCGCGCCTGCGGGATCCGTACTGAAAGTGCCCTCCGAGATTGAAAGGCCGATCGTGCTGTTGCGCGGAGTGAAATTCGTCTCTGAAACTCCGGTCAAATGCACTACCGCCGGCGAAAGCGGCTCCGGCATGAACAGATCCGGCGGCAATTCGATTTGGGTAACGTCAATCGAGATTTTTAGTGTTTGCGGGATCGTCTGGCTGCCGAAGCGAACGTGAATCGTTCCTTCGTGCAAACCCACGGTTGTGCTTGCAGGAATCGAGAAGAAAAGAGAGACAGTCTGCGCCTGGTCCGCGAATACACTCGCGATGGTAGCCGGCTGGATAGTGACGAGATTAGCGATTTCAGTAACCGCTTCGATCGTAACGTTCTGGAGATTGTGGTCGCTGGTGAAAGTCACTTGTCTGACATCACCGCTACCGGGAGAAAGTTGGAGTTTGACTTCTTTTTGCGACCAGATGACTTTCGGTTGCGCTGCCGCGACCGAGATGGCGACGGGGAAGAGGGGGCTGCTCAATGTGGCTAGCACTAGAAGGACCGCAAATAGTCTTCGCTTTGATGGAGGATGGACGATACGCATTTGAGGGAACTCCTTTTGGTTGCAGACGGTGGTAGTTGAACAGCGGGTGGGTAGAAGGATTATCGAGATGCGTAAGACTGCTGCTTCGAGGATGCTTGCAGTAATACTCTCCCGAAGTCTCTCACTTACACTCGTTGCGTGAAAAACAATAAGTGAGATTAACAAGTCGCTCTTGTTAGTCGGGGAGCGACCCTTATATGACAGGTGGAATTACGTGTCAAGGTTTTCACCACGCTTTTTGTTTCCTGTTGACAGGCGATAGGACCGAGGATATATTTCCGCTCCAGTTGGACGTCGAGAGGAAGCGCCATGAAGAAACCGAAGGCCGATCTTTTGCAGGGCACACTCGAGTTGTTAATCCTGCGCCTGCTTCGCTCACGCCAGTTGAATGGTTGGGACATCATGCAACAGCTCCAGGCGGTTTCCGGGGACGTGTTGAGTGTTACGCCGGGCGCGCTCTATCCCGCGCTGCACCGTCTCGAAAATCGTGGCCTAATCTCCGCAGCGTGGGGACCATCTGATAACAACCGCAAGGCCAAGTTCTACGCGTTGACAACCCCCGGACGCAAGCAACTCGAAACACAGCGCAAAAACTGGGAGCGATTCTCGGACGCGGTCGCCTTGATTCTCCGCGACGCTTAACTCAGAGCGAAACCCATCATGCTGAACCGAATCAAGCTGCGCTGGCGGGCATTGTTTCGCCGGGAGGAACTGGACCAGGAGCTCGACGCCGAGTTGCGTTTTCACCTGGAACGCCAAGCCGCACAGAACCTGCGAAACGGCATGACCCCGGACGAAGCACGTCGTTCTGCGCGTCGATCCTTCGACTCGCTCGAACGCTCGAAAGAAGAATGTTGCGATGCGCGCGGCGTACGGCTACTCCACGAGTTTCTGCAAGACCTCCGTTACGGCAAACGATTGCTGGCAAAGAATCCCGGCGCCACGCTGATCGCGGTTGTCACACTCGCCCTCGGCATCGGCGCCAACACAGCGATCTTCACCGTCGTCAACGCTTTTCTCCTGCGGCCCTTGCCCTACGGAAATCCCGACCGCCTGGTGATGGTCGACTCACAGTATCGTGGTCAATCGACGGGGGTGTCGTTTGCCGATTACGAAGACTGGCGCCGCCAAAACAAAGTCTTTGACGACATCGCCTTTTTCAATTTGCGCTGGAATGCCAATGTCGAATTCAGCAACGAAACGGAAACACTCAATCTAACTTTCGGCACCGCGAATCTGTTTTCCACCCTGGAAGTAGCGCCGTTGCTGGGCCACGGTCCAACGACCGCAGACTCTGACACGCTCCTCTTGAGTTATGGCTTATGGCAAAGACGCTTCGGCAGCGATCCCGCGATCATCGGCCGTCAACTTCGCATCGATCGACACAGCTTGACTGTCATCGGAGTGATGCCGCCGGAATTTCGTTTTCCGTTTCAAAGCGACTTATGGTGGCTGAACGATCGTTACTTCAATCGTGAGAATCGCGGCATGCGTATCGACCAGACGATCGCGCGTCTTAAACCCGGAGTCTCTGCGGAACAGGCGCACGCCGAAATGCGCGACATCGCCGCTCGACTCGCGCAGACGTACCCCGACACTAACGACGAAGTCACTGCAACCGTCATCCCGTTGCGAGATTTTTGGTTCGGCAAACTACGCCGATCATTCTGGCTGCTACTAGGCGCCTGCGGGTTTGTGTTGTTGATTGCGTGCGCGAATGTCGCGAACTTGCTGATGACGCAAGCGACCGTACGCGAGCGCGAGCTGGCCGTGCGTGCCGCGCTCGGAGCAAGCCGCGGACGCCTGATTCGACAATCGCTTTCGGAAGCACTCCTACTCGTTGCGATCGGCTGCGCGGGCGGCATCCTGCTCGGCGCGTTGAGTCTGCGTATGCTGGTTGGACTACTGCCGGAAGAGCTCTTGCCTTTCTTTGTGAAGATCGAGCTCGACAGCCGAGCCCTCATCTTCACAGTGCTAATCTCAACGCTGACCGCACTCTTCGTCGGCCTCATACCCGCCCTCAGAACTGCGTCAGTAGATCTCGAACAGTCGTTCAGAGACAGCGGTAAATTCGCCACCGGCGCTGGTCTGCAACGTGTTCGCGGTTTGTTGGTGATAACCGAAATCGCGCTCGCGGTCGTGTTGCTTGCAGGCGCAGGGCTTATGCTGCGGACGCTTGCACGCATACAAAATACGTCGCCGGGTTTCAACGCGGAGGGCGTGCTCCATCTGGAAATCAATCCGACCTACCAACGCAAGGAAGATTACCGGGTCGAGTTTATGTCGCGGCAGTACCAACGATTACTCGAACAGGTCGCAACGGTGCCGGGTGTCGAAGCTGTCGCGGCTAACAGCGATCTGCCTTTTGTCGGTCAGAAGCCGTGGTACAGAAGCGTCTTTTCAATCGAGGGCCAATCGGCCGACGAGCAGAAACAGAATCCGCTGGTCAATCACCAGGCCGTTTCACCTGACTATTTTCGGGTCATGCAGATTCCCCTCCTTCGCGGCCGCGTCTTCACCGATCGCGACACCGTGAGAGCTGACCGTAACCGCGACGTTGCCATCATCAATCAACGGTTGGCCGAGCGAATGTGGCCCAATGCAGATCCTTTGGGTAAACGACTGAACTGCGACGACGATGGCACCGGCTGCGCTGAGATCGTTGGCATCGTAGGCGACGTCAAGCACAACAGCCTGGTCGACGAAGCCGGTTACGATCTCTACAGTTCCTGCTATCAGAGTTACAGCAAGCAAACTCACTTTGTCGCCCGGACGCACGGCGATCCGATGGCGCTCGCGAAAGACATCCAGCGCGCAATCTGGCAGGTCTCACCCGATACTGGCGTTTTCAACGTCATGCCCGCGACGAGGTTATCGGCAAACACGATCTGGCAATCACGAGTTTGGGGCCTGCTGCTCGGCATCTTCTCGGGCGTCGCACTGCTGCTGGCAACTGCCGGCATCTATGGAGTGATGGCTTATTTCGTGACTCAACGCACACGCGAGATCGGTGTTCGTATCGCGCTGGGTGCGCAGTGGTCTGACGTGCTGAAGCTGATCCTGAAAAGCGGAATGTCGCTCGTTATCCTCGGTCTGGCGATTGGGCTTGCCGGCGCGTTAGCGTTGACACGATTGATGGCCACGCTGCTATTTGAAGTTTCTCCGACTGATCCGATTACCTTCGGCGCAGTGGTGGCTTGTATAATCGTCGCAGCCCTGCTCGCGTGCTACATCCCCGCCAGGCGCGCAACGAAAGTCGATCCCCTGGTTGCGTTGCGGTACGAGTAATTGGAGGAATGCACTATGGTTCACGAAACAATCGACGGGACGTTCAGACAAACTAACCTGGCGAACGAGTCGCCGGAGTATCTTGCAAAACGCGAAGAGCTGCGTCTCGCGGAGATCGAATTGATGCGACAACGTGAACGCGTTGCCGAGCTGCGCCGGGCGCTGCCGCCGGGCGCCACCATTCAGGACTACGAGTTTCTCGAAGGCCCAACTGCGCTCGACGCCGGCGACGAACCAGTGCGAACCGTGCGCTTGAGTGAACTGTTTACGAGGCCCGATCGCTCGCTCGTGATTTATCAATTCATGTTTGGGAAGAAGCAGACGACTGCCTGCCCGATGTGCACCGCATGGATCGACGGCTACAATGGCATCGCTCATCACGTGGCCCAAAATCTTGACGTGGCGATCGTGGCGGCCGCTGATCCGGTCACGCTGCGAACGTTCGCGCGAGACCGTGGCTGGAACAAGTTGCGTCTGCTAAGCGCCGGTGAAAGCACTTTCAAATACGATCTCGGCAGCGAAGATCGCGAAGGAAACCAGGATTCGACAATTTCGGTTTTTACTCGCGACGCAGATGGGAACCTACGTCACTTTTACAGCGGTCATCCGTGGCTGGCTCCCGACATCAAAGAGCGCGGCATAGATGAGTTGACTCCGATCTGGAACCTGATGGACCTGACGCCGCAAGGCAGAGGAACCTTTTACGCGTCACTCGATTACGGCACAAAAGTTCACGCAATCGGCAGGTGATTTACTTTCTGCCGGCAGCCTCGACGCTGCTCGTCGGATCAGCGCCTTTCCACTTAACGTCCGCCGTTGGTCCGTAAGTCGAAGGCACGCGCCTTTCGAGTAGACGCAGGTAGACGGTCAACTGGGTTCGATGATGCGCGGTGTGCAAAACGCGTCGCCAGAGGATCCATATTCGTTCGCGCTCGACGTCGAAAAACGGAACGACTGTGAGCCACCATTCCTGCGTCTGCTCCGCCAGAAACTTCAAGCGCGCACGTGATAACTCGAGCATGCGCGTCGCATAAGCAACAGGCGTGCGCGTCTCCGGCAGAACCGCATCCGCCGCAGGCTCCGGCAATCCGAGAAACTCACCAAAGAACCGCCGTTCAGACAGTAACTCGTGCTCGATGATCTCCTGCACGCTACTCGAACGGTCGTGCGGTTTGAACGCAAGATCGTCGGGAGTGAGCTCCAACCACACCGCGTTCAGTTTATTGGCTTCGCTCGCATACGTTTTCAGCAGATGTTGAAAGATCTGTTCGCGCGCTTGCGGTACTTCCGAATCAGCGATGCCTACCTCGTCGTATTTCATGTGACCCTTCAATGCTTACTGTGGATCGTTCTTGTCGCGGATAAAATAATGACGCGCGACTACGAGGCCGACGAGCGCGGCAGTGCCCAGCAAAAGCTCAACGCCGGAGATGTCAGGACTCACCATCTTTCTGGCAACTACGAAAATGATCACCTCGATCGCCGCGCCGGCTCGATGAAACAGAAGCAGCAGGCCGAGCTCACCAGCGATCGCCACCAGCAGAATGCTCTGGATGACGTGGTGCAACACGTCGTATTCATTCACACTCGGCCGCCAGAGCTGGGGAAAATCTCGAATCAGAATGTCTACGGTCGCTATCGCCGCGGCTGCTACGATTATGATTGCGAGAAAGGAAAGGAACAGATGGATTCCGTTTCCAACGTAGCGGTCGAGCAAAATCTCGAGGGCCGGCACTCTTCCGGTTCGGGCCGAACTCGTCGATGGGCCTTTCTTTTCTTCGCTCATCAGAAAGTGAAGATAGCGGCGAACTCCGATCTGATGTTGTGCGTGGTAAAGCTCGGAATGCCGCGAAACAGCGGCAACAGGCCCGCGCGATTATCAGCCCGCGTGCGGTAGTAACCCTGCTCGTAGCCAAACGTGACCCACTGATTCCACTTGTATTGAATATTTCCCGAGAAGAGATCGCTGCGCGTGCCTCGTAAGCCAAAGCGGCGCGCGTCGCGGGCCATTGCCTGATCGTCGCCGTAATAAAGAAACGCGGTCCAGCCCGCATGGCGTCCTTTTGGATCGGCGTCGAAGATGCGCGAAAGTGGAAATCCGAATTGAATGAACCCACCTTGCGCGCGCACCGGTCTTTGCGGCGCCACGACCGGCGCGCCGTCGAGAAGACCAAAAACTACCGTCGATGCTCCATCAACCGAGATGGCGGTCGCGGTATTCGTCAAGCCAAACGTGTCGTTGAAGTTCGAGAGCAGTTGTCCGGCCAGGAAGAACCGCAGGTCTGAGCCGTTGTAATACTTGCTGACAATCGTGACGAAGCGAGTCGGCAACTGGATCTCTGCCGAATAACCGTCGCTATTGCTGCTGACTTCCGCGCCGCTCGGAAACGCACTCCTGAATCCCAGCGGCACGTTCGCAGCGGTAACGATCGCAGTTCGCTTCGCGTGCTCGAAACTGACAATGAACTGCGCCGGCGCTACGCTCGCGGCTTTATCGAGTTGCCATTGCAACACTGCCCGGCCTTGTATTCCCGGTTGTTCCGAATCCGCTCCCTGGCGTTCGCCAAATGCCAACTGGTTCGACACGTCCGCGGGGAGATTGCCGAAAGCCGGCAGCACGATCGCGAACTCAGGTCCGAAACTGACCGAGCGAGAACCGCCAAAATTATGATTGAAACCAACCCGCGCTTGCGGAATCCGCGTGTAAGCGGCGCCGTAACCGACGCCACCGAAATTTGTGTTCTCGATCGTGTTCGGCATCGTCGACGATACAAACGGCGACCAGTCCTGGCCAAACAAGACGAAGCCGCTGTTGTGCTCGTCGAAGCGGCGATCGATTCTCACCCACGCCAAACGGATTGACGGCTGGCTCGAGCGAATCGAGGTGATGTTGCGATTGTTCGCGCGGGGAAAGTCGCCTTCGAAATCAAATTCAAACCTTCCGGTGAGCGTGGTCTTCGGAGCGACGTCGAGCCACTCGAAATTCGCGCCGAGCCGCAGGCCGCGCGCGCGCACGTGAAATTCCGGCGAATTGTTTGGTCCAGTGTCGGCAGCGAGCAAGGGGAGCGGAAAATCATTTCCCTGTGGCGATGACGAATCGTGAATGATGCTGGTCTTGAAAATGCCGTACAACTTGAGGCGTACGCCGGTGCCGAGTTTGATGTCCGGTATCAAACCTTCCCGCTTCGGCGCATCGATGCCGAGCAATCGGACCGGGGCCACCGCGGGTACCACTGACGGCGGCGGGGTTTGCGGCGCGGTTGCTGGTGCTGCTGCAGGCTCTGAAGAATTACTCGGTTTGTAATCGGCAGTCATCAGGGCGACGTTTTTAGGACTCGTTGCCGGCCCGCTTGCCCGCACCTGGTCAAATTCCGCCGCCGAGATCACTCCTTTGTCGCGCAGCAGCGTCGCCAAACGATCACGTTGTTCGGCCGGCGATGCGTTAGTGACGATCACGCGTGCTTCTTCCGGCGTCAACACGCCTTTCGTCACGAGCACGCGTACCAACGGATCGCTGGAAGTTTCACTCTGTGCGAATGCCGCCTGTCCAGCAAGCAACCCGATAACACAAGTTAAGGTAAGGGAAAAAATGATACGCATAGATACTCCCTTCTCGGTGCTCGTCACACCTGCTCGCGCCGGTCCTGTTCGCGTTCCCACTCTGCGACTGCCCGCTCGCGATCGGCCTGGCGGCGCTGCTCACGCTCATAACTCTCCTGAGGATCGCGACCCGTCACAGCGCGATACCACGCCGGATGATGAGTCCAGGCCCACTTGTTCGTGACGGTGCCATTGATCATCGACCGAAATGTGCCGGGCGCCGCTGCTGTTCCTTCATACAGGTGAACTATGAAGCCGCCCAGCATTATCAGCGCAGCGATATCGTGGACCACGTAGCTGACGGCAACGACCCAGCGCGGTGTGAGCTCGTCAAACCACATCAGCAATCCCGTGATGAGAAAAAGCACGGCGCTTATCACGATGGCCCAGAAATAAACTTTCTGACCACCGTTGAAGAACCCCACGTAACCCGGCTCCGTTTTTTCTTTATTGGTGGTGTACTCCTTGATGCGTTTCAGCCAGCGCGTGTCGTCGCCGGTCCAAACCATCGGCGTGAACCAGTTGAGGAACTGGAAGAAAAAGAAAATCGTGAAGAAAAGTCCGAACCACGGATGCAGCAGCCGCGTTGTTGGTCCACCACCAAAAAGCGGTGTCAGGAACTTGAAGAGCCACGGCGAATAGATCGCAAAGCCGGAGAGGAGCGCCAGAATGAAAGAGAGCGCCACCAGCCAGTGCAGCACGCGCGTGTAAACGGGATGGCGCAGCAGTTCGCCTCGGTGAACTACGGTTTGGCCCACGCGTTCCGCCTCGCGTCGCGCCCGCTCGTCAAAACGATCAACCGAAGTGCTCATGGCTGCTCCTCTCGCTTTGCGGCTACCGGATCAGGTTGCGGCTCAATGACCGCCGGATCCTCCGGTTGCGGCACTCGCGGTCCAACAGCAACGCGATGGAACACGACCGCTAACACACCCAGACCCGCCATCAACAATCCCGCCGGTTTCGCCAGCCATTTCCAAATCGTATAGCTCGGCGGTATCACCGGCGTTTTCGGCAGTCCGTACCGCTCGGGATTTTGAATGTCGTGAAGCACGTAGATAACGTGCGTTCCCTTGATCGACTCCGGGTTGTAAACGCCCGCATTGGCAAAGCCGGAGTGTTCGCGCAGTTGCTGAGCGCGCAGCCCCGCGATCTGGACCATGTCCTCCTTCGTGCCGAAGTGAAGACAACCGGTCGGACAGGCCTTGATACAAGCCGGCTCGAGACCCTGGCCTACGCGATCCGAACAGAGCGTGCACTTGTAAACCTTCTTGGTTTTCTCGTTGAACTTCGGAATGTCAAAGGGACATCCCGAAATGCAGTAACCACAACCGATGCAGTTGTCCTGCTGGAAGTCGACGATTCCGTTTTCGTACTTGATGATGGCGCCGTCGGCCGGACACGCGCGCAAACAGCCCGGATCTTCGCAGTGCATGCACTGATCCTTGCGCATCAGCCACATCAAATTGCCGTCGCGTTCGTCTTCAGCAAACTTGATCAGGTTCCAGTAGTTCCACTCCGTGGAGGGCATGGTCTGATAAGTGTCGTTGAAGGTCGTTTCCCTGAACGTATGATCGTTCCACTCGACGCACGCAACTTCGCACGCCTTGCAACCGATACAAGTGCTCACGTCGATGTATTTGCAAACCTCGACCGCGCGCTGCGTTCCCCTGCCGGGCACTGGTCCAGGATGGGCCGAGATTTCCTGAATCTGAAACACCTGTGGGTTAGTCATCTCCTGCCCTCCTTCCTAAGCTTTCTCGATCTTTACCAGGAAGCCTTTGAACTCCGGCGTGTAAGCATTCGGATCGATGGCCGCCGGCGAGAGTTGATTTGCCGTCATTAGTGAAGTGTTACCCTTGTCTTCCGCAATCCCGCGATAGCCCCAGTGGATCGGAATGCCGATCTGGTAGGTTTTCTTTCCGTCGATCATCATCGGCTTGATGCGTTTCGTAACCATCGCCTTCGCGACGTAAACGCCGCGAGCGCTGCTGATTTTGAGTTTCTCGCCCCCAGTAATTCCCATCTCATCCGCGAGCTGCGCCGGAATCTCGATGAACGGCTCCGGCACGAGCTGAACGTTCATCGGATTGTTCTTGGTCCAGTAGTGATAGTGTTCCGTCAGACGATACGTGGTGCACACGACGTTGAATCCCTGGTCGGGCGTTCCCAGCTTGTCCATATCGGATTTGAACTTCTTCGCGACCGGATTGTTCGACTGCTGTGGATGAAGAGGATTCGCGATCGGACTCTCAACCGGTTCGTAGTGTTCCGGGAACGGACCGTCGGCAAAGGCTGCAAGCGGCGCAAAAATGCGGCCCACACCTTCCGGATTCATGATGAACGGTCCCATGTGATCCGAGGGTTTTGAATCGACCTTGAAATCGGGAACGTCGTTGCCAACCCATCTCTGGGCGGCTTCACTCCACCACACCTGCCTGCGTTCCGGATCCCACGGTTTGCCGGACGGATCGCACGACGCGCGGTTGTACATCACGCGACGATTTGCGGGCCACGACCACGCCCAGTTTTGATAGATACCGAGTCCTGAAGGATCGTCAGTACCGCGACGTTGCATCAACGGGCCGGCTTCGGTGTACGAACCGGAATACAGCCAGTTACCGCAGGCGGTCGTGCCGTCGTCGCGCAGCCACGCAAACCCGGGCACTTGCTGTCCGGCTTTGATCGTGACTCCCGGCTGGTTGTTATCGGTAAGATCGGCCAGAGCCTTGCCGTTGATCTCCTTCGCCACCTCAGTGAGAGAAGGATTCTGCGGAGTTACATAAGGCCACGAGAGATTCAGGATCGGATCGGGAAACTTTCCGCCCTCGGCCTGATAGAGCTCGCGCACTTTCAAAAAGATGCGCGCGACAATCTCCTGATCCACTTTCGCATTTCCCGGCGGCGGCAGAGCGACATATTTCCATTGCAGCCAGCGCGCTGAATTAACGAACGTGCCGTCCTTTTCCGCAAAGCCCGCTCCAGGCAGACGATAGACCGTCGTGTTGATCTTTTTCATATCGTCTTTGGAGATGCCTGGTGATTGCCAGAATTCGGCAGTCTCCTCGGGATAGATATCGCAGACCACGAGGAAGTCGGCCTTCTTCAATGCTTCGATGTTCTTGCGCGAGTTTGGACCAATCGCGACGCCGTTCATGCCGAAGGCAAACAGTCCTTTCACTTTGCCGGCGTACATCTCATCCCACATCTCCGTCCAGGAGAACTTGCGATCGATCTTCGGCAGAAAGTGAAAGTTGTAATCGTTTTCCTTCTTCGCCGAATCGCCATAGAGCGCCTTCAGGAACGACACCATGAACGCCGGTGTGTTTGACCAGTAGTTGTACGAATCCCATTCCGCCGGCTTCGAAGCCGTAGGCGTGGTGCGCTTGAGAAAAGTCGCCAGATCGACGTCGGCGGGAGCAGGAATCTTCAAGTAGCCCGGAAAGATATCGAAGACGCCGCCCATGTCAGTGGCGCCCTGGATATTTGAATGACCGCGTAACGCATTGACGCCGCCACCCGAGCGGCCGACGTTCCCCAGCAGTAGCTGCATGATCGCGGCCGTGCGAATGATCTGCGTACCGGAAGTGTGCTGCGTCCAGCCGACCGCATAAATAATCGTCGCCGCTTTCTTCGTGTCGCCGTTCTTGCGAATCGACGTGAACAGATCAGCGGCTTTGAGAAACTGATCTCGCGGAATGCCCGTGATGCGCTCGACCATCTCCGGTGTGTAGCGCGAATACTGCTGCTTCAGGAGCTGGAAGACAGACCGCGGATGCTGCAACGAAGGATCGTAGGCAACGTTCGGCGGTAGCATCGGCGGCGGCTTGGGTCCGGCTTGCCCGGACGCGCCTGGTCCACCAGCGGCCTGATGTCCGCCGCCTTCAGGACCTTGTTCTGACTTTTGTCCACCCGCGTTTCCGCTTGACGCGCCTTGCTGCCCACTGTATCCCGCCTGCGGGTTCGAAGCTGCAGCGGCTTGCGCAGTGGCGCCTTCGACTTTGCCGCCCTCTTCGTAATTCCACGTTGCTTTATCGTAGGTTGCACCGGCGGCGTCGAAGCCGGAGAACAAGCCGTCGTCGGGAAGCTTGAATCCATCTTTAACGATGAATGCCGCGTTGGTGTAGTTGATGAGGTAGTCTTTGGCGATGCGATCGTTCGAAATCGCGTAATTGATCAGCCCGCCCAGAAAAGCGATGTCAGTTCCCGCGCGGATCTGGAGAAACAGATCAGCGACTGCAGCCGTGCGCGTGAAACGCGGATCGACAACGATCATTTTCGCGTTGCGCGTTTTCTTCGCTTCGACCGGCCATTTGAAGCCGCAGGGATGGTTTTCGGCGGGGTTGCCGCCCATGATCAACATCATGTCGGTGTTCTTGATGTCGATCCAGCCGTTCGTCATTGCGCCGCGTCCAAAGGTGGGCCCCAAACTGGAGACCGTTGGACCGTGTCAAACCCGGGCCTGCGTTTCGAAGTAGCAGACCCCCAGGCTGCGCATTGTTTTGACTGCCAGATAATTCAGTTCGTTCGTATCGGTGCAGCCGCCGGTCCACCCGATCGTTTCGAGACGATTCACGGTGTTGCCGTTCTTGTCCTTCTCGATAAACGTGGCGTCGCGAGTCTTCTTCACCCAACGCGCGATGTCGTTGATCGCGTCGTCCCACGAAATGTCTTCCCAGTGGTCGGAACCCGGGCGGCGCACTTGCGGTTTCAGCAAACGACGCGAGCTCGCAATCTCCTGTTCGAGCGAAGCGCCTTTCGGACAAAGCGTGCCGCGATTGATCGGATGATCCGGATCTCCTTCAACGTGGACCACCTGCGGCGTTGTGTTCTTTGCCTTATCGCCCAGCGTGTGAATGATCACGCCGCAACTGACTGAACAGTAAGGACAAGTGCTGCGCGTCTCGGTAGTGCGGGCGATCTTGAGTCCCTGGGTTTGCGCGTACACCGGCGCCAAACTGAAACCAAAGACCGAAACACCCGCGCCTCCGATTACAGTCGTTTTGATAAACGTTCTTCTGGAGACATCCATGATACGAACCTCCAATCAGAGCTCCGCGCGTGAGATTATTTTTCGGGGTCAGTTAAGGTGACGGGGGATTCAGTTTTAGGGGTTACGCGAAAAGGGTAGGCCCATCGCCGGTAAATGTCAACGCTAAATCACGCGTTCGCGAGGTGGTCCTTCAAGCCTTCACGCAGCGCCAGCAACGGCAAAAGCGCGCACTGTAAACGCGCGGGCTGGATGTCGCTTTCAAGCGCGGAAATCAGCTGCTCGTCGGGGATGTTAGCGAGTGTTTCGATGTCTAAGTTAAGGACCAGTTCGGTGAGCAGCGACGCGGCGGCGGTGCAGACGGCGCACGCGTCACCTTTAAACCCGGCCTCGACGACTTTTGCATTTTC